>JGI20193J14888_1000253_pt1 | contig 15518 bp, 14 predicted proteins | sample NGESurdeep092012_5_FD_14888 | JGI IMG/M metagenome (IMG submission 14888)
TCGACTGGACCCGCCGTTCCGCTTCAAAGAGCGCTACCCGACCGACGCCGGGCGGCAGTCGACGAGCCTGCAGGCGGAGGAGGGCGGAGATGGTCTGCAGATTGTTCTTGACCCGATGATGAACTTCGCGGATGGCCGCATCCTTGGAAAGCAGCAAACGGTCGAGCCGGCGGACGTCGGTCACGTCACGCAGGAGAACCAGACAGCCGGTGACGTCGCCATGGTCCAACAGCGGGATGCAGTGCAACAAGACGATGACGTCAGGGCGGCGTTCCACCTCTTCGACCACCGGCAATGCAGAGGCTAGGGCCCATTCAATGGCCGACTCCTCCAACCCCAGGTCATAGAGGCGGCGACCTTCGAGTTGGGAATACATCCCCATGCGATGCAACGCGTTGGTGGCGTTGGGCGAGGCATAGCGCACCCGGCCCTCTTCGTCGACCAGCACAATGCCGTCACCCACCCGTGGAGCCTCTTCAGTAGCGACCTCTTCGCTGGGGAACGGAAACGTCGACTCCGACAACATCACAGCAAACCGGTCGAAGACATCGCGATAGGTGCGTTCGAGATGGCCGGGACGACGGCCGGCTCCGGCCACCAGCCTGGCCAATACCGCCACCAGGATTCCCTCGCACCGGACGGGAATGCAATGGAGACGAACTGGCTCCTCGTCAGGCTCCATCTGCATCTCGCCTCGCGCCACATCGCCTGATTGCCAGGAAGCTGTGACCACCGGCCAGTCGGCGGCGTTGACAGACTGACCCACCAGGTCGTGCTGCACCACAGTGGCGCTGTTGGACGGGCGCATTTGGCCCAGAATGACCAGTACCTGCTCTGTCATCCGAAGCTGATGGGGAGGGGACGCCATCGGCGCCATCAGCACCAGGTCGGAGAAGGACAGATCGGCCAGGATCCCCCATGTCCCCATCAGTCTCTGGATGTGCGCCAGCTGCACGTCATTGAGATCAGTGCGCTCTAGCGCCAGCTCAGCTGGGGTGGCCACGGTCAGGCTCCCGGGTCCAGAGACGTCAACTCAGCGCCCAGTGGCGAAATCGGCACCCTATGAGGTCGGCGGTCCCGAAAGCCCTGCAACTCGGTCACTCCGGCCGCCAACAGCAGCCCTCGCAAGTCCTCGGCCCGGTCGGCCACGTCGGGAAGAGAGTGGGCGTCGGAGGCAGTGGTCAACGGGACTCCCTGCGCAATAAAGCGCCGCATAAGTGGGGGTGCCGGGTACTCCTCGCCAAACGGTTTGCGCCAACCGGCCGACGACACCTCGGCGCCCATCCCCGAAACCACCGCCGCCTCTGCCATCCGATCGTAGAACTCGTCGGGCACCGCTGGGACCCTCCCGGCGATCTTTACCAGGTCAGGATGGGCGAATACGTCACATACCCCTGATGCTCCCAACTCCTCCATGGCCCGGGTGTACTCGTCCCATACTGCATCGATGTCGCGAACCTCCCATTCGGCCATCACCGACGGATCGTTCAGGACGTCGAACCTCCAGGTACCCAACCAGTGCACCGAACCGAGTAGGACATCAAAGGGGTAGTCACGCAGTAAACCGGCTACCTCGTCCATCCGACCTTGGTAGTAGTCGACCTCGAGACCGAGGACGACAGGGAACCCCTCTGCCTTCACCGCTTGGACGACTTCGACATAACTATCCAGGTCCACCCGGGCGTGGTGGTCCCAGTAAGCCTCCATTCCTGGACGAAGCGCTTCTCCGGGGAGGTCGTCCCAGAAACCACCGAGCAGATCTTTGGCTTGGGTGAATCGGAACAGGTGCTCGGTCAGGGCAATTTCGGTGATGCCGTGGGCCATGGCGTGCTCACAGTAGGCCGCCACCTGTTCGATGGTTGCCTCGGCATCGCTCTGGGCATGCGGCCACAGATGGAGGTGGTAGTCAAGCACCGATCAGCCCGCACGCCGGATCATCGTCACGCCATCACGCACGGTGGTCTGGACAGCCACCACCCGTGGATCGGTGACGACCTTGTCGTTGAATGCCCGCAGCGCCTGAGTGTCCGCCGACGTATCGGTGGGATCGAGGATCCGACCGCTCCAGAGAGTGTTGTCCGCCACGATCAACCCCCGCGGGGAAAGCTTGGCCAGGACCGCCTCGTAGTAGGCGAGGTAACCGGATTTGTCGGCGTCTATGAAGACCAGGTCAAACGGGCCGGGCAACGATGCAATGGTGTCGAGGGCCGGACCCACCATCACATCGATCCGGTCGGCATAAGGGCTGGCGGCAATGTGCCGTTGGGCGATCGCGGCATGCACCGGATCGATCTCACAGGTCACGATTGATCCTCCCGGTACCAGTCCCGCGGCCATGGCCAGTGCCGAGTAGCCACTGAACGTACCGATTTCGAGAATCGAAACGGCCCCGGTCCCGAACACCAACAGTTCGAGAAAGCGACCCTCTAGGCGCCCGACCATCATTCCTGGAGCCTTCAGGGTGGAGCGTGTCTCGGAGACGACGGCTTCGAGTAGGTCCGGCGGCGCGGTGGTATGGGCTTCGGCATACGCCTCGATGGCCGGATCGACTATGTCGGTCATGTATGCATCGTAAAGCAGGCGGCGTAGGCCGAATTCGCAGCCGTACACTTCACGGGAAGAGGGCGAGGATCCGATACTCCCTCCCTATCGAAGTGCCCCCCCGCACGTAAAGGCCCTTCCCTACTCTTTGCATCCAACCTCGATCGACCTCGTAGGCCATGGCATCTGCCACTGCCTTCATCGGATACTGAATTGCGATCGTGTAGCCGAGGGTCTGTATGGCACCGGTCTCTTGTACGGGTGAGCAGGGACCATTCACACGGAGCACAATTGCGATCGCGGCTCGCCTCAATGGTCTCCCCCGGAGCGGATCCTGCTCACGTCCCGGAACGCCGGGACCGGCATTCCTGGTGATGGGATGGGGTCAGAAAGGAGGCGGGTCGAGCTGGGGAAGTCAGTCCCAGATCTGCTCCCCCAACCTGACCAATCCAGCCAGGTCGTAGATATCAGTATCGAAGAACGGCACAGTGGCCAGGACCTCAGGCACGGTGCCCAACTGCGACTTCTCCTCGGCTTCTCGCAGTGCGACCACCCGGAAGTTCAAGAAGCTATCTGCTACTTCAGTGAGCACCCGCCGGATCTGAGCTACATCGCCGAGCGTGATGTCGGCCGACCCCAGCATCGGTGCCAGCGAGGTAGCCAACTCCTCCGCCCGGTCTTTCATCGCTTCGGCCACCGTCGCCGCTGCCGAGCCCTGGAGATAGGCAGGAAGCACTTTGTTCAACACGATGGCACCGAGGTGGAGATGGCGCGAGGTGAGCTCCTGGGCGAAGAACTCCGCCTCGCGGAGTGGCACGCCCTCAAGGGTGGACACCACCATAAATGTTGTCCTCCGGTCAGACAGCAGCCGTTGCACTGCCCCTGCCCGCTCGACGAAGCCGTCATACATCGATTGAAAGAGGACGAAGAATTCGGAGATATCGGCGAGGAACTGGGTGCCGAGGATGCGGTCGGCGACTTGGTAAAAGGGTTTGGTCGCCACATTTACCAATCGTGACCGATAGGGCACGATCAACCAGCGCAGCAGTCGTGATGAAAAGAAATCGGCCAATCGCTGTGGGGCATCCAGGAAGTCAAGGGCATTGCGGGTGGGGGGAGTATCGACGACTATCAGGTCATACTTACCTTCGGAGTGGATCTCGTAGAGCCGCTCCATGGCGATGTAGTCGTGGCTTTGGACGAAACGCCCAGAGATGTTTTTATAAAGCGGATTGGCCAGTATTTGGTCCCTGGTCTGCTGATCCGGGGCGTGCCTACGGATCAGGGCATCCCATGACTCCTTGGTATCCAGCATGGCCGCCCACAGCTCGCCCCGGGGTTTCAGACCGGCGGACCGGAACGCCTCGTCGGGTACCCGGCTTTCGGTGTTGCCGATTCCCTCGAGACCGAGGGCGTTGGCCAGACGCTTGGCTGGATCAACCGTCAAAACCAGGACTTTCCCCCCCTGGCGCAGGGCAGCCATTACTCCGGCCGCGGCGGCCGTGGTGGTCTTTCCCACCCCGCCCGGTCCACAGGCGATGACTATCTCTTTGGCTGCCAGCAAACCATCGAGGGAACCCGAACCATTTCCCGGAGAGTCCGCGGGTGAGTCCATCCGGCTGCCAGCCCTCTGCGTCGAACGCCCAGCCGCCATCAGTATCCCAACTCCTCGCCCAAGGACGCCGCTACTTGACGAGTGGTCCGTAGGCCGTGTGAGCGGGTGAAAAGGTAAGGAAGATAGAGAAGGGGCACCGTCGGGTCGATGCCTTCCCGGAGTCGTTCGAGATGGGTGGAGCGGGTGCGCCTCATGGTCACAGCCAACCGGGCAGCCTGGAGCACCGGCCCGGGGTCACCCCCGACCAACTCGGCAAGGTCTTCTGCTGGGCCGGCGGTGGTCAATGCGTCGAAAACGACTTCCTCCTGCCGACTGAACAGTTCAGGAAGGACCCGATTCACCACCACTGCCGACAGCTGCACGGTCGTGTCCTGTTTCACTCGGACCGCCAATTCGATCGTCTCATTGACGGGCATCTCTTCGGGTGTACAGACGGCAATCAGGCCCGTCTGGGAGGCGTCGGAAAGGATCTCGAGCATCCAGTCGGTCTGGGACCGGATCAAACCCACCTTCACCAGGTCGTTGATGGCCTGCGGCGCCGCCAACTGCCCGATGATGTGGCCCGATGCCGGTGCGTCGACCACCACCAAATCGTAATTGCGCTCACGGACCTCGAAGCAGAATTTGCCGACGGTGAGAATCTCCCGGACTCCCGGAGCCGCGGTGGCGACGAAGTCGAACGCCTTGGCCAACGGCCCGATCCGGCCTACCACGGGAATGCGCAAATGGAGCTTCAGATACTCCCGAAGCGATGCCTCGGTATCCATGGTCATGGCAAAGAGGCCCGGGAGTATCTCTTTTTCGACAAAACCGGTCGGGGGCGCCTCGTAGAACCCGGAGACATCGCCTTTGGCATCGACTTCGCACACCAGCACCCGTTTCCCCCGCTGCGAGGCCAACAGGGCCAGAGCCGAGGCGACGGTCGTCTTGCCGACACCACCCTTGCCGGTCACGAAGACCAGTTTCAGATCGAGGAGCGCTGTCATCTCGCCACCGGACCACGGCGAAGCATCACCGGGATGGTTGAAGGAGTTGAAGGAGTTGGGATCAGGAGACCCCGAAGCCGACCCGACGATCGGAGGCCGGCGCATCAACCTCTATATAGGCGACCTTGCCCGCCGGGACACCTACCCGGCGCCCTTTGCGATCGGTCAACCAGAGGACAGAGCCCTCCTTGGCCAGTGCGACCTCGACGTCGGCCAGGACCTTGTCGCGGTCAGCATCGTCGGGCAACTCGATGTCGAGCTCCTTTATGGATTGCACGATCCCGATACGCACGTCCACCTGGCACGCTCCTCTCAACAGTTTGCCAGCGGTTCCGCCGACCCCCCCGACGATACAAGCTCAGCGCAGCGTGGCGTCCCAGTGGCACAGCCATGGGGCACACTGGCACTGTGGAAGGTGAGAGCGAACGCAATCGGCGGTGGGCGTCCACCATGTACGCCCATGGAGACGAAGACACCAGATTCGCCCATGCTGACAGCCGAACAGTGGCGGACCCGAACGGCCCCATCTCGGGTCTCGACCGCCCCCGTCGCGAAGCGGACGAGCACGCACAACAGGCGGTGGGGGCAACCCACGCCCATGGCGGCGGCACCAGGCAGCGACCAGAGGAGCCCGATCCCTGGCGAACGTGCTTCGAACGGGACCGTGACCGGATCCTCCATGCCCCGGCCTTCCGTCGTCTCGCCGGGAAGACCCAGGTGTTCGTCTTCCCTGACGATCATCAGCGCACACGACTGACCCATGCCCTGGAGGTGGCCCAGGTGGCCGCCGGCATTGCCCGAGCATGCAGGCTCAACGTGGCACTGACCGAGGCCATCGCTTTGGGCCACGATTGCGGACACGGACCCGGGGGTCATGCGAGCGAGGAGGCCCTGTCCCCTTATGTCATCGGCGGGTTCGATCACGCCCCGTGGGGAGCCGACGTATCCCTGGCCCGGCTCAACCTCTGCCGCGAGACACTCGATGGCATACGCAACCACTCGTGGTCCCGGCCGGCGCCGAGCACCCCGGAAGGGGAGGTGGTCAGTTGGGCCGACCGCATCGCCTACGTCTGTCACGATTTCGAAGACGCGGTGAAGAGTGGGATCGTCACACCCAGTGTGCTCCCGACCTTGGTGCGTGAAAGCTGCGGGGAACGCCGCAGCCAACAATTGGGGACGTTCATCGACGCCATGGTCTCGACGGTGTTGCAAACCGGTCGGATCGGAATGTCGGCCACCTATGCCGAAGCCCTTTCGGCCTTTCGGGCCTGCAACTATGAGCACATCTACCTGCGTCCGAGTTCGGTCGCCCAAGGGCAAGCCGTGGTCGGAGTGCTTCGGGCACTTGTCGAGCACTACGGTGACCGGCCCAATCTCATTCCCGACGGAGACGGGCACGACGCCGACCTGCGAGGTGGTGACGCGGAGGCCCTCAAGGCAGCCGTCAGCTACGTGGCCGGGATGACTGACCGATTCGCGTTCGGTCAAGCGGTAGCCGTCCTCGGTTGGGATCCCGACAAGCTTCCTATCGGAATTGGAATCACACGACAGATCTGATTGGCACCAGAAAAGCTGGATCATCAAATCGCGGGGCGCCCCCGTAACATCGGATCGCAAAAGTATTTACGGGCAGGTGAAGGAGTACTCAATGGTCATCCGAGATTCGTTTCATACAGCGGGAACACCCATGCAAGGTTCATCCCACGTTTCCTCGTCGATGAACGACGGCGGCAGCGGCGGCGGGGCAACCGGGGCCAGCGGTAATGCTGCCCTTGCACTCGCTCCCCTCCTGCGAGTCTTCCTCGGCACCGAGTTGCCGGTGCGATTCGAGTTCTGGGACGGAAGCGGTGTCGGTCCCCTCGGAGGCATCGGGACGGTACGGGTCAACTCCGTCGATGCGGTGCGGCGCATGCTGTGGGCTCCGGGAGAGTTGGGTGTGGCCCGAGCGTTCGTGGCCGGCGACCTGACGCTGGAGGGAGATCTGTTCGCCATGTTGCGGGTACTCCACGACTCGGCTCCACATGATCTTCGAAAGATGGGGCTGCGAGGGCTGCCATCCATCATCGATGCCGCCAGGCGTCTGGGGGCGATCGGTGCCCCACTGCCAGCTCCAGACGAAGAGTGCCAGCCCTCGGGTCGGATCCACTCCCTTGGTCGGGACGCCAAGGTCATCAGTCACCACTACGACGTGGGGAACGAGTTCTACCGATTGTTTCTCGGACTACGAATGACGTATTCGTGCGCCCGGTTTGTCGGCGAAACGACCTCACTCGAAGAAGCCCAGGATGCCAAACACGAATTGATCTGTCGCAAGCTGGGCCTCGATCAGCATCCGGGGGCACGTCTGCTCGACGTGGGGTGCGGTTGGGGATCGATGGCGATCCATGCTGCCCGGTACCACCAGGCCAACGTGGTGGGAGTCGCGCTCAGCTCCGAACAAGTCGAACATGCCCGCGAGCGGGTGCAGGCCGCAGGCCTCGATGACCACATCGAGATCCGGCTCAAGGACTACCGGGAGTTGCGAGGCGAGCGTTTCGATGCCATCTCGTCAATCGGCATGTTCGAACACGTAGGCACATCGGCGATGGCACGGTACTTCGAAACACTGCAGAACCTCCTCGGGCCTACCGGCAGGCTGCTCAATCACGCCATTTCCACACCCGGAGGTTCAGAGCTGGGCCGGCGGACCTTCATCGGGCGATACGTGTTCCCTGACGGTGAGTTGCTCGATGTCGGGGAGGTGATCTTGGCCATGCAACGAGCGGGATTCGAGGTCCGAGACGTCGAGTCACTACGCGAGCACTATGCAAAGACACTGCGCGCCTGGGTCGCCAATCTCGAAGTTCACTGGGACCAGGCGGTCGCCCTGGTGGGTCTGCACCGCTCCAACATCTGGCGGCTCTACATGGCGGCGTCGGCGAACGGGTTCGACGACGGAGGGTTGTCCGTCCACCAGGTACTCGGAGTTGTTCCTGGACCGAACGGTGACAGCGGAATGCCTGCCACCCGCGCCGGCTGGTCCTGACCTCGGTACAGTCGGAACCGTGATGTTTCCAGTGGACAGGACCAACTTCTTCAGGGACCTTCACGTGTCCGGTCGGCCTCTCCTCATGCCGGACCCATAGGATACCGGCAGCGCCAAATTGCTCGCCTCGATGGGCTTTCTGGCGCTGGCCACGATCAGTAGCGGTTACGCCGCGACGCTCGGTCAGCCGGATGGCTCCATCGACAGGGTTGCCGCCCTCGCACATGCATCTTCTATCGTCGCCGCGGTGGGCGTCCCCGTCTCGGCTGACCTGGAAAACGGTTATGCCGAAGATCCTGACGGGGTATTCGCTACCGTCCAGGATGCAGCTGCCGTAGGTTTGGCCGGCTGCTCGGTCGAAGATGTCTCCCGCAGTTCGGATGCGCCGATCTACGACATCGGTCTGGCCGTCGAGCGGGTCGCCGCTGCCGTCCAAACAGCGCACACCGGATCTGAGCTTGTGCTGAACGCCCGGGCAGAGAACTTCGTCCGCGGGAACCCCAACCTGCCCGACACGATTGCTCGGCTTCAGACCTACCAAGATGCAGGCGCCGACGTCCTGTACGCCCCCGGCCTGACCGACATCGACGACATCCGCCGGGTGGTCGCCGAGGTTGATCGACCCCTCAACGTTCTCGCGCCCCCTGGTCTTGCCTCGGTAGCCAAACTGGCCCAAGCCGGCATAGCCCGCCTTTCGGTCGGCGGGGCGTTCAGCCGGGTGGCACTCGCCGCGGTGGTGCGGGCCGGTCGCGAATTGCTCGACTACGGCACCTCCGGATTCAAAGCTCTGGCCGCCGAGGGTCCAGAACAGACCGCCATCGCCTTTGGGGCCGATTGAGGACCAGATACAGCTGCAATTTGTAGTTGCAGGGGTAGCGGCTGCGACCGATACCGTGCCCGTGCCCGTGCCCGTGCCCGTGCCGTGCCCGTGCCCGTGCCGTGCCTTCGCCACCGACGTTCGAGGAATTGGTAGCCGAAGGCGAGTCGGTACCTGTGGAAGGCTGGGATTTTTCCTGGTTCGAGGGCCGAGCTACCGAGGAATGCCCGTCCTGGGGCTACTCGGGGATGGTCGCAGCCCGGATGGCCGAATCGGCAGCGGCGCTCGATATCCAGACCGGTGGGGGCGAGGTCCTTGCGCAGATCCCCCATCCGCCGGCGGTACTGGTGGCCACCGAGTCGTGGCCACCGAACGTGGTACTCGCCCGGGGCAACATGCGATTGTTGGGTGCAACAGTGGTCGAAGTCCACGACGACGCCGATCTGCCATTCCCTGTGAACTCCTTCGACCTGATTGTGAGCCGCCACCCCACAGTCACCCGTTGGGACAAAATCGGACGCGTCCTACGGCCGGGTGGAACCTATCTGTCCCAGCAGATCGGGGCCGGATCGGTCCGTGAACTCACCGACTTCATGATGGAATCCAGCCGGTCAACCAGAGCCGGAGCCTGCAACGAGCGGCTTCGGCGGTCGAGGCAGCCGGCCTGGCCGTGGTCGATCTACGGCAGGAGTCGTTGCGCAAGGTGTTCCTTGATGTCGGCGCCGTTACCTACTTCCTCCGGAAAGTCATCTGGATCGTTCCGGGCTTCACCACTGCGCTCTATCGAACCCAACTCGCCCAACTCCACGACCAGATTCAGGTCCGGGGGCCCGTTGTCACCCACGCCAAGCGCTTTTTGATCGAAGCCCGGAAGCCCCTCTGACCGGTCGAGGCGAGATCTGCTGATGGATCCGATCCATCATGTCGTTTAACCATGTCGTTCAACGAACCGTCAACTCTTTTCGGTAGACGCGGGCCGGGCCCATCTCGACAATGGACAACGCCAATGCGGCGAAGATAGCCGCGGCCTCGCCGTCGGGATCGGCCACGACCACCGGAATGCCCACGTCGGCACCCTCGCGTAGTGCCGGCACCAGTGGCACCTGCGCCAACAGGGGGACCCCGAGCTCGTCAGCGAGCTCTTTGCCGCCGCCGGCACCGAACAACTCGTACCGGGTCCCATCGTCACCGGTGAACCAGCTCATATTCTCAATGACACCGCGTACCGAAAGCTTCAACTTGCGGGCTGCATATGCTGAACGTTGGGCCACCCTTTGCGCCGCCGGCTGTGGCGTGGTGACGACAAACACCTCCGTCTTGGTCAGGTACTGACCCAGAGACAGGGTGACGTCCCCAGTCCCCGGAGGCATGTCGACGAGCAGATAATCGGGCTCACCCCAGTACGCATCGACCAGGAACTGTTCCAACGCCTTGTGCAGCATCGGACCGCGCCAAATCACCGGCGTGTCATCGGGGACGAAAAATCCCATCGACAGACAGCGCACGCCGTTGGCCGTTGCCGGCACCACCAGGTCACCGATGATCAATGGGTCCTCGGTGACCCCGAGCATCTTCGGTACCGAGAATCCGTACACGTCGGCATCGAGGATGCCAACGTCGTAGCCCAACCGGGACAACGCCACCCCGAGATTGACGGTCACCGAAGACTTCCCGACTCCGCCCTTGCCCGACGACACCCCGATCACCCGGGTCTTCGACCTTGGGAGCATGAATCGATTCGGACGCCCTTCCTCGTGACCGAGGGGGGCACCGTGATCGTGTCCGCCGTGATCGTGTGCACCCCCGGCAGCGCCCGGAGCTGCACCTTCGAACGGCTCTCCCCGAAGCAACATCCGAAGCCGCGCCCGGTCCTCCTCCCCCATCAACGTCTGTTCCACCACCACTTCGTCGACCCCGGCCAGCGCGCTCACCGCCAGACGCACCCGGCCCACCAATTCGTCGACCTGCGGGTAGTGACCGACAGGTAGGGCGATATCCACTGCCACCCGTTTCCGCTTCACCCCCACTGCTCCGACCATGCCCAATTCCCCCAGCGGGCGTCGCAGTTCGGGATCGGTCACGACGGCAACAGCCTCTCTGACCTGGGGCTCGTCGATGGACATGCGGAATCTCCTCGAAATAATTGGGGTTCACCGTAGACTAGGGGACGTGCAACCGGCCTCAGACAGACCCGTGGTTGGCGCCGATCCACTCGCACCGGTGGTGCTGGGTGGCGGAGTCGCTGTCACCCACGAGTCGGACAGCGACTTTTCGGCGGCAGTCACCGCGGTGACCTCCGCGTTCGGCGATCCGACTCGCCGGGAGATCTACCTCTTCGTACGGTCCAACCCCGGCGCGACCTCGTCCGAAGTTGCCACCCATTTTTCGCTCCATCCGAACGTCGCCCGTCACCACCTCGAGCGTCTCGCCACCGGCGGCTATCTCGAGGTCACCATGGAACGGGCTTCCGGCAACGGAGCCGGGCGACCGTCCAAGCGGTTCCGGGCCATCGGCAACGATCCAACCCTCGACCTACTCACCCGTCGGGACGATCTTCTGGTGCTTCTTCTCCAGGAGGCGCTTCAGCTGCTGGGGCCTCAAGCTGCCGAAGGCATGGCCGAGCGGGTCGGCGAAGAGTACGGTCGCACCCTGGCCAATCAGATGTCACCTGGTGACGGCCAACGGTCGTTGCGGACCGCCATGCATGCCATCGCCGACACCTTGACCGCCCACGGGTTCGCCGCCCATGCCGAGGACCAAGGAACCTCCACCGCGGTGGTGGCGGACAACTGCCCGTTCGGAAGCACTGCATCCCAGTTCCCCGTATTGTGCGCGGTCGACCGAGGCATGGTGAAAGGATTGCTGGCCGGATTGTGCGGCGAGAGTGCAGAGAGAAGTGTCCCGGTTGTTCTGTCATCGTCCCGGGCGCGGGGCGACGACCAGTGCGCCGCCCTGGTCTGACACCGAGCGCATCGGTTGGCCCGGCACTACCTTGACCACGCGTCGACGGCAGCGCTTCGACCTGAAGCCCGTGACGCCATGGATACGTGGGCACATTCTGGAGTCACTGGCGACCCCGGGAGAGTCCACACCGAGGGGCGGATCACACGAGCTGCGTTGGAGGACGGGCGCGAACGGATAGCGACCCTGTTCGGGGTACGACCGCTTCAGGTCATCCTCACCTCCGGTGGGACAGAGTCGATCAACAGCGCGGTGTGGGGTGCGACCCGACGCTCCCCCGGTCCGGTTATCTGCGCCGCGATCGAGCACTCCGCCGCCCGCGATTCGTCGGCCCGATTGGCAGACGTCGTCTCCCCGGTGGTCGACGGGTTCGGAACCCTCCATCTGCAGGCGGTCGACGAGGCTATTGAGCAGTGTCGCTCGGAGTACGGCTTGCTGCCTTCGCTCGTCCACTGTCAGTGGGCCAATCACGAAGTCGGCACCGTGCAGCCGGTCAACGACATCGTGTCCCGCTGCCGCGAACTCGGAGTGCTCTCGCACGTGGACGCAGTGGCGGCGGCCGGCTACCTCCGCGTCGACGTCGGTGCACTCGATGCCGACCTGGTGTCGGTGTCATCCCACAAACTGGGAGGGCCTCCTGGCATCGGCGCGCTGATTGTCCGCAGGGGTCTGCGGATCGACCCCTATCTGGTCGGCGGCGAACAGGAGCGAGCTCGGCGGGCCGGACTCGAGAACCTGCCAGCCGCCATCGGCTTCGGTGCCGTCGCTGAGGTGTTAGCAGCACCGGGGCGCATGGATATTGAGGCAAGCAATGCCCGTCGTCACGCCGCTCGCCTGGTGAAGGCCATCAGCGGGGTGGATGGGGTCACCATCTTCGGTGATCCGGAGCGTCATCTTCCCCATATCGTGTGCGCCGGCATCGATGGGGTCGAAGCCGAACCAGTGCTCCTGGGGCTTGACCAGGCAGGCATCGCCGTCCACTCGGGGTCGTCGTGTTCATCGGAGTCGCTGGAGCCGTCGCCGGTGCTGGAGGCCATGGGAGTCGACGCCGAGCGTTCGCTCCGATTGTCCGTCGGCTGGTCGACTGTCGACGCTGACATCGATGCCTTCGCCGATGCGTTCCCAAACGTGGTGGCGGGGCTGCGGGCCCTTCGATCGTAGGCAGCCCGATGGGTGTCGGGCAGTAGCGTTGCGCGAATCGTGGAGACGACGGGCGCCCAAAAGACTCATCGCCAAGTTGGAGAAGTGAGACCGATCCCCCGGTAGGTTCTCCTCCATGCGAACAGTTGTCTGCAACGAATTGGGTCCACTCAGCGATCTGGTCATCGAAGAGAGGGATGAGCCCACCCCGGGCGAGGGTCAGGTAGTGGTGGATGTGCGGGCCGCCGGGGTCAACTTCGTGGACGGACTGCTGTGCCAGGGTCAGTACCAGATCAAGCCGCCCACCCCGTTCATCCCCGGCGGGGAGATCGCCGGTGAGGTATCGGCCGTCGGAAGCGGCGTTACCGGAGTGTCGATCGGTGATCGGGTGATCGCATTCACCGGATTCGGCGGGTTCGCCGAGCAGGTGGTGGTATCGGCGCTAACGCTGGTAACCATGCCGGACACCCTTGGCTTCGGACAGGCAGCCACCCTCATCCAGAGCTACGGAACCATGCTGTTTGCTCTCACCCGGAGAACGTCTCTCAAGCCGGGTGAATGGGTACTGGTACTCGGAGCGGGTGGAGGAGTGGGGTTGGCTGCCATCGACGTGGCCCGGGCCCTAGGGGCACGAGTCATCGCCGCGGCATCGACCAAGGAGAAGCTCGACAACGCGGTGGCCATGGGGGCGGAGGCCACCATCGCCTACGAGGACGAAGATCTCAAAGTCCGGGCGAGGGAGCTTTCGGGTGGTGGAGTCGACGTGGTCATCGATCCGGTCGGTGGTCGCCACAGCCAACCGGCTCTTCGGGCCACCGGCCCTTTCGGGCGCTTCTGCGTGATCGGGTTCGCCTCGGGTCCCATCGCCCCGGTACCGCTCAATCAGGTGTTGCTGAACAACCGCACGGTGGTGGGGGTGGACTGGGGAGCCTGGACGTTTCGCGACCCGATCGGAAACCGCCAGCTGCTCGACGAACTGATGGGACTGATCAGCGACGGTCAGCTCCATCCCACGGTTCCGAGCGAATACCCCCTCGATCAGGCTTCATCGGTGATGTCCGGCCTCATCGACAGGACACTGGCCGGCAAGGTCGTATTGATTCCCTGAAGGGCTGCCGGTTCAGTCGGCCGGAACCTCTGACGGCAGGGGCACCCCCGCCTGTGTGTAGGCCTGGCGCAGAAGCGACGCCGCCTGGTGCAACAACGCGGCAGGTGGATTGGCGGCCAGGAAGGCCTGGTACTGGGCCACTGCTCCAGAAGCATTGTTGTCTTGGTCAAGGAGGACCGTCCCCAGGTACAGCCGGGGGGCGTAGTCACCAGGGTTGAGCTGCACCGCTTGATTGAGCTTCGCCTTCGCATCGTTGATCAACGACGCACTCTTTCCCTGCACCCCAGTCTGGTATTCGAGCCATCCCAGTTGAGCCATGGCGACCTCGTTCTGCGGATTCTCACCGAGCACCTTTTGATACAGCTGGGCGGCGCCGCCCGGCTGGTGGTCGTTCTCCAAGGTGGCCGCCTGGGCCAACATCTGTTGGATCTGTGCCTGTTGACTGAGCGTGGCGTTGCCGCTCGGGGTCTGACCCGGTAGGCGGTTGGCGGCGAACAGCGCCACCAACAGGACCAGCGCCGTCCCGAAGGCACCGACCGCGCCCGAGATCAACAATCGTTGCCGGCGGTTTCTCTTCGGCCGGACCCCTAATGGAGACAACATGATTGTCGGTACCGGGCCCTCAGGTTCCGCCGCACCATCGCCCGTGCCCGCAACCGGGGCGGCCACACCTACGTTTCCCGTTGCCACCATCCGGACATCGAGAGCCGCCAATCGCGCGGTGTCCCGTTTTCTCAGCGCCTGGTAGTCCTGGTCAGAAAGATCCCCGGCCCGGTGCTCGGCAAAAGCATCGGCCAACGACTGCTCGAGGAACTGCCGCCGAGCATCGAGTTGGTCGGAACTGGCTCCGGCATCGAGCGTGGCGTCGGCTCGAGCGGCATCGGCCGGTTCAACCAACTCGTTCATACGTTTGCGGACCAGCACGGTCGTCAATCCGGCGATGGCGAGGACGCCACCTCCGAGTGGGAGCACCCACACCAAGAGAGACCACCCACTCGCCGGCGGGACCAGAACGATGGCCGACCCGTACCGGGAGACCAGATAGGCCTGTATCTGCTGATCGGACTTTCCTTCGCCGATGAGTTGACGCACCGTGTTTCGGACCAGCACTGCGGTTTGCGCGCTGGAGTTGGCCACTGACAGGTCCTCGCAACTCGGGCACTTGATCCCCGTCTCGATGGCCACCGCTCTCTGAGCCGCAGTCACCGGTGTGGTGTCGAGGACTCCACTACCGATGACCAGGGCCACCACCAATACCGCGCCTAGGACGATCCATATCGGGAATCGGCGGGTGCTCACGCGTGGGTGGCCTTGGCCGCCGACAT
>JGI20193J14888_1000257_pt1 | contig 15323 bp, 14 predicted proteins | sample NGESurdeep092012_5_FD_14888 | JGI IMG/M metagenome (IMG submission 14888)
ATCCCTGCCGAGCCAGCCTAAGGTTTAATTGAAAGCTAAGGCCACCACTGGCTCACATGCGGTTCAGAGGGGGCGTTCGACCAGGCTGAGTGCAAGCCGGGGACAGCTTTCCGCTGCTCTTCGAGCGTGGTCGACCAGTTTCACCGGAATGCCCCCGGCCTCGATGATCGGGAACCCCCATCGGTCGAGCCGGATGCGCTCAGGCAAAAGTTCGGCACACACCCCGTGTCCGTCACAGGCAATCGGATCGACAATGAGGGTCAAGGCTGTCCGTTTCACCGGACCACCGGCCTGAGCGGAGAACTCTGTGACCTCTGTGGACAGGTGGGTACCGGCAACATGGGTGCGGTGTCGCCTCGACACGCGCCGCGGCTGAGATGAAGTTCGACATGATCAGCGAAGACCCGCAACGCACTGCGGATGAAGCGGGCCACTCCGTCGGGGTGACGGCAAGCACCCCGGCCTTCGACCAGATCACAGAGCCCGGGAATAGTCGAGACACCGCCGTGGAGAGAAGAGGGACGGAACGCCAACTTCTCCATGACGAGGTCGAGCCCGGCCAGGCCATTAACACAAGGACCACACTGTCCGGCTCCTTGGCCTTCGAGGTAGGTAACCACCCGACTGACCTCGGACAGAGGACAAATTCCTGAAGGGAGCAGAGCCACTACTCCGGCGCCAATCGAGGATCCGTACTGGCGCGCTGCGTCCTCCGTCAGTGGCATGTTCAATGCTGCGGCGGCAGTGAGCCAACCGCCGCCATAGCCACCGAGAAGCACCCCCTGAATGCCTCGGGCGTCCTCCTGGCGCAAGCCAAGTGCGTGGCCCAGCGGGATACCGAGAGGTATCTCGATGATCTGCGGCTCGGCCCACCGACCCGTCACCGTGAGGAGTGCGGTACCGGGCGACTCGGGGGTACCTTCTCGGCGAAACCAATCGGCACCGAAGCGGGCGATCAGCGCCACGTGGGCCAAGGACTCCACGTTCTGTACCAGCGTTGGTCGGCCACCGACGCCCGAGTCCCGCACGGTCGTAAGGCCCGTGAACGAGGGGCGGGCTGAGTTGCGATTGTTGATGGTGTTGACCGCAGCCGACTCTTGGCCGGCCAGGAACCTATCGGGCGCCTCCACCACTTCGATGTCGACCGAATCCACCCCAAAACGCCGCCGCTCCTCAATGGAACGCTCCACCGTCGGAATGGCTGAACCGGGAACATGGACGATGACTCGAGATGCACCGAGCGCTCCGGCCGCCATCACCGCGCCGTCGAGAACCAGGTGGGGAAGCTGGTGGACAAGTAGCCGGTCCTTTCCGCTGGCCGGTTCACCTTCGGCTCCGTTGGCCACGATGATCGGACGCTTGGTTATTGAGCGTCTGACCGATCGCCACTTGGCTCCCACCGGGAACCAGGCACCACCGTGCCCTCGAAGCCCACTCCGATCGAGCTCGTCGATAAACGAAGCACTCATCGATGCTGGTGGAGGCCCCCATTGGTTCACGTGCTCGTCGAGACTGAGGGCCCTGCCGTCGCCATTGAGCCCAGCCAACAGCCTCGGGATTCCTTCAGGGGCAGCCATAGTCGAACCTGGACTGGCCCCGGACCTTCCGCTTCGAATTGATCTGACACCAGGACTCATTGGCTCTCCCCGCCACCGGTGGACCCGGTTACTGTCCCGGTAAGGGTTCCGCTTGCCTGATCGAGCTTGAGTGAAATGACCAGTCGGATCTGTGACTGCGCCTTGACAGTGGCGGCGATCGAGTCTCCATTGAGCGCGGTCACAATCCCTCCGTAAGGACCAAAGGTCACTGCTCCCGAAGACATGGAGACCCCACCTCCTCTCGCCGCTGTTCCGTCCAACGTAACGGTGAGCGGTGTCGACGCCGCATTTTGGAGTTTCATGGACAAGGTGACTTGTACATTGCCCTGGCTGTCGGGACCTGTTTGATTTTGGGTGCCGTCGAGAGCAAGGGTGAAAGGGGCGGTTGGAACAGCAGAAGTCGACGGTGCCGCCGTGGACGATGGTTGACTCCCCGACCCGCTCGGACTGCCAGGAACGGTGGCAGACGAATAGCTTGCGGCTATTTGAGCCAGGAGCGCCGACGAGGTCCCGGATCGATGTGACCATCCTGGGCGTAGAGGTCCGAGAGCAACAAAAATGACAGCAGTCAGAGTGACGGCAATCGTGCCGACGCCGGCCAAAGCACGCTGCCGAAAGGAAAACGCGCGACCGGACACAAGGCGCCATGCCACCACGGCCAACACCGATGCCGCGCAGATCGCGTTGACGGCGAGTACGACGGGAAGAGGAGCATCGGTTCCACTGCCCAGACCATGGAACACCGCGATCGGCCAACTCAAGTAGGCCAACCAGTGGACAAACCGCCACGACTGGAAACCGATCCGGTGTCTGAGCGCGCTGGTGATCAACACCGCCAGCAACAAGTCCAACGTCAGAGCGCCCAACCCGACCCAGATCGGACGATATGGAGAACGAAAGGGGATGACCGCGTCAAGAAATCCGATCGGAACGTAACCGTCGGCCACTGTGGTGATCACGTGGAGCCCCACGAGGGCGATGCAAAAGAGCGACAAGTTGCGGTGGACCGATTGGGAGAGGAAGCGTGGCCACCGCTCGGTGGTCCATCCGATGGACGCGACCACGCCAACAACCACGGTGGCAGTAAGCGCGATGAGCGCCACCAAGCCAGCCGACCGGGTGAAGTACCAGAGAGCCGTTGAACCGTGTGCAACCGCCACTAGCGACAGAGAGGATGTCATGGCTGCCCTGGGGAAAGGTCGACCGAGGCCGACCCATGGGACTCCGATGGCCATCCGGCGACAGTGACAACGTGCCCATCTGATCGCACCAACCGGGCGGGGAGACCGAGGCTTTCGAGCCAACCGACGGCGTCGGTTCCTTTGATCATCGAAGCAGTCGACGCGGTGTTGGCGTCGACGCATGATCGAGCCGCCACCGACACCGTGCGCCAGCAAGTCTCCACGGGCAGCCCGGTTGTCGGGTCGATCAGATGGTGCACAGACCGATCTCCCAATAACCACCTGCGGGCTCCGGTGCCAGAGGTGGCCAAGCCACCGGGCCCCAACGTGACGGCGATCGGGCACGATTCATCGTCAGGCACCTCGGAGATACCAACGTCGAAACGTACAGTCGGTACACCGGATATGGCGATATCACCACCCAGAGACACCAGCGCACCGCAGCCGAGCTGTGCAGTGATGTCGCGGGCAGCACGATCTGCGGCAAACGCCTTGGACGTCGCTCCTAAGTCGAGCAAGGTCCCGGCGGTCAGTCGTACGGTGGACCGATCGGTGTCGACTTCCACCGATCGCCAACCCGGTATTGGGGCTGGTTCCGGGAGTCGCCCTGGAACACCAGGATAGATCTGATCGATGTCGCGGTCGTAGCCAATGAGACACATGGCCTTGCCTACCGTCGGATCCACCGCCCCATTGCTCAGCGAAGCAGCTCGCAAAGCGACAATGATCGCCTCGATCAGATCAGCGGACACGGTGACCGTCGTATCGGTCCGTGCAGCTTCATTGAGCGCAGTAAGTTCCGAATCAGAGCGGAAGCGGCTGGTCACCCGGTCGATCCTGTCTAGTTCTTCGTGCAGAATCGAGGCGGCGGCCACCATGGAGGCTGGTTCGGTCACCATCAGATCCACTCGTGTGGACCAGGCGGTCGTCTGGTACACGGTGCGATCGGCTGCGTAGGCCTGGGTCGACAGCATAGTCAACTGACGGAACTGACAACCGGGGCACGTTGTCTGGTAGGCGCCGGGGTAGTCACTGGAGGAGCCAATGAACTTGAAGCCGGTGCCGAAGACGACGAATTGCCGGAAGAGGGAGTAGTTGTCGGTGAGGTGACTGGCGACGCGCCCGCAGATTGCGTGGACCCGGCGGCGGGCGTTGTCGAGTGCCCGGGGATGGCGCTACTGATGTAGGCAGCGAATGCACCGACGGCAGCCACGCAACCCACTGCGGCCACCTTTGTCACCGTGCGTACCCGGCTGAGCCCCTCGTCCCGCCGGCGCTGCAACTGACGATCGATATTTCGGGGGGAAACCCGCTGACGTGGAGTAGCCATACACTTCACCCTATGGAACGTTCCTGACAACAGCATGAAAACTGGCGATTCTTACGATCGGCTTACGGTCTACTTACGATTCGGGCTACGAATCTCATGACTGATCGGAACGCGATCTCTGGTCAGGTCCGCTACTCAGCGCAGAAGTATTGGCTCAGTCTCCGCTCACGTCGCCGAAACTCGTCTCCGATGGAGGGACAGAAGCGTGGCGCCACGACACGGCCATTCGGGCGCCACCAAGAGGTCCCCGGCCGACCGACCACGATCCGTTGGTGCTTCGTACGACGGTATCGGCGATGGCCAATCCCAAGCCGGTCCCCCCAGGTCGCCCGGTGGCCCTATGGAATCGGTCGAACACCAACTCCACGTGGTCCTCGGGGATGCCAGGTCCTGAATCGTCAACAGTAAGGGTTACCTGGTGCTCCGTATCTTCGACACGAACTTCCACTTCCCCACCAGCCTCTGTGTAGCGGCAGGCATTGTCCACCAGGACACCGATGAGGCGCTCGATGGAGTCGGGTTGAGCACGCACGAATGACCTGCCGATACCTGAATAGACAAACGAGAGTGAGATTTTGGCAGCGTCAGCAACTGGAGCGAACCGGTCGACACCCGATTTGGCCATTATGGCGACGTTGACTGTCTCGTCCGCATAGCGACTTGGCAGGTCACCATCGGCGCGGGCCAACCACAACAGATCGTTCACGATTGACCGGAGCCGGGCGCTCTCGGTCGACACCCGACAGAGGCTGTCCCGATAGTCCGCTGCTTCGCGGGGGCGGCTGAGAGCGAGTTCGACCTCTGCCTCGATCACACTCAGCGGAGTCCGCAACTCATGGGACGCGTCGGCGGTGAATTCGGATTGCCGCCTACGGATCTGTTCGATCGGGGCAGAAGCCCTCAGACCGACAAGCAAGGATCCAGCGAAGGTCACGACGAGCAGTAAGGCCCCAAGAAGAACCTCTGCAATGAGGCCTTCACCACGTATCCGGTCGATCTGGCTCACGCTTTCACCGGCCACCAGCCAGCCCGAGCCTGAGCGGACGGCATCGAAGCGAAAGGAGCTTCCATTGACAGCCACCGTGAGGGGGGACGTATCCCACTGGTGTACGGGAAGATTCGGGGCGCCGGTGGTCAGCGGCGTCACCACTCCGACTCCGCTGACTTGCCAAACAAATGATGGCGCATCACTGAAATCAGCATCGTGCTGCAGACTCGGTATCGATCCCAACTCGCCCCGTGGTGGGCCTGGTCCGACATCCGGTTTGGCCACGTCGGCAAGCCGCTCCGACAAGCGCGAGTCGACCCCTTGCACGAGACGATGGACGTCTACCAGATTCAGGGCAACCGCCAACATGATGGCCGTGGCCGCCACCACCGCCGTTGCCGCGGTGGCCACTTTGACGGCATGGAGGCGTTGGGCTCCGTGCCTGCTCACCCTGCCACCATCCGATAGCCCATACCCCGAACCGTTTCGATACGCGCAGTAGCTCCAACCAACTTGGCTCGGAGACGTCCGATATGGACATCGATGGTGTTCGAACCCACAGCATCGGCCTCGTCCTCCCAGACATGTACGGCGATTTCCCTTCGAGTCACCACCGCAGGGGACCGTCGGATCAGCAATTCGACGAGACCTGCCTCGATAGCGGTGAGCGTGACGGGCGTCCGGTCGTGGGTGAGTTCTCGCGTCGACGGGTCAAAGACCAGGTCACCGCGGGTGAGCAGTGGATCGAGGGAAAGTGCTGGACGCCGTTGCAAAGCGTTGAGCCTTGCGATCAGTTCAGCGAACGAGAAGGGCTTGACCAGATAGTCGTCGGCTCCCTGGTTGAGTCCAACCACTCGGTCCTCGGTAGCGTCACGGGCTGTCAGCATCAATACCGGGGTCCGATCTCCCCGGTCACGCATCTCACTGACGACTTCGATACCGGTCTGTCCGGGCATACGCCAATCGAGAACAACTACTTCGTAGGTATACGACCTGAGGTGGGCGAGGGCGTCGGTACCGTCGGCCACCGCGTCGACCACGAAGCCATGCTCGCGCAGGCCGCGCTCAATTACCGATCTCAGGCCTGCATCGTCTTCAGCTACCAACACTCTCATGTGGTACTGAATCTACGTCGGATAGCCACTCAACCGCCCGGGGGTCGACCACCGCTGGTGATCCAGTGAGTGGCCGCCGGAAGCATGACGATGCCAAGAATTGCCCCAATCACCAGGCTGCCAGCTACCGTCCAGAGGCGTGCCCCGGCCCCTTGCACTTGCCGTCGCGTTCGGCGGGCGATATCGGCCGGGGCCAGCCGGGCTGTATCAAGGATGTGTCCAAGCACGTGGAAGGTCATGGCTCCGAACCAAAGGACAAAACTCGCCTTATGCACAAAAAGTAGTTGACTACGCAGTGAACCCGGCACGAACAGGACCGCGATGCCCGACCCAAAGACCACGATTGTCAGGAGCACCACCACCGGTCCGAGGAGGCGAAGGAGGAGCGCTGGCGGTCCCTTTTCTCGATAGGCATTGTTTCCTGAGTAATACCGAACGAAGCGCCATCCGATACTCCCCATCTTCACCAGCACCGGCGGGACAAGGAGCATGCCGATGACGATATGCGGGGTGACCAGCCGATGGACACTCAACAGCGTTGCTCCCTCGGCGGCCAAGAGAATCAAAAGGACAGCAGCGGACAATCCGGTGAGTCGGGAGTTCCCTTCGACCCCGGAGCGCGCCGTCCTGGGCGCGCGCGTCAAGTCATCCATCCCGATTTGGCCACCATGCGCCCTACTCGGGCCCTGCACTCCGGTCATCTTCATAAGGCTCTGAGTATGCATCGGGAACCTGACGAGGAGATGACAAACCCAGGCATGCAGACATCGATGTAACTATCCGATTTACGTCGGCGCCAGCGCCCCGGTGCGCCCACGCCATTCACCTCACTTCCCCAAGGTACCCGTGTGAAATCGAATTCATCGTCCCGTCTCCTGAGGTGAACACTGCGGAAACCCGCGTTTCATACGGTGAGGTAGTGACAAAATCTCTGGTCGTCGTCGGTAATGGAATGGTAGGGCAGAAGTTGCTCGAGTCTGCCGTGGCCAGCGGTCTGACTGATACATGGCAGATCGTGGCGTTCGGTGAGGAATGTCGCCCTGCCTATGATCGGGTCCACCTCAGTGCATACTTTGACGGTTGCACCGAGGACGAGCTCCGGTTCGGCGTACCGAAGATATCGTCACCCGCCCACAAACAGGCTTTCGACCTCCGTTCAGGTGTGCGTCTCGACGATCCAACCGCGCGGATCCCTGTCTATCCGGTCCGTGCCGTCGAAGAGACCGTACAGGTGCAGGCGTGCCCAATGCCAACCAACTTGGACAGCGCCCCCTGAACGCAATCCGGCCCCACCATCACGGCAACATAGATGTATGGATCTGCGCATTCTGACCTAACAATGTCCAGGAGGTACCTGTGCCTTCAGGCCGATCACGTTCAGGCATCGATCGGAACGACTTCTGGGGAACGATGTGGCACCTCTGATTCGAACACTCCGGCAGCGCGGTCACTTGGCACCGGGGCCGAGTGACTCGTTGTCTCTGTCGGCTCGTGGTCCTGGCGGCCGAGCCCGCCGCAGGCGGCACCAAACACGTGGTGGATCTGCACCACCCCTTGCCGACAGGTCGTGCGTCTCGCGTGCACTATGTAACACCCACGAAACGCCAGCGAATCGCGTTGGCAACGTACATCTGGTTCTATATATGTGTGCCTGAAGTAGATCCATCCCGGCCGAGTGATCCTCGGCGCCGACTCCGGTGTCATGGTGTCCGGTGGACGGCCAGGCCGAAATCGACCGGACGTTTCACGGGGGCGGTGTGCCGGTGAATGGAGTCGCGCCAACGGCTGAGTCCCCACTCAAGGGATTCACCGTCGCCGTGACCTCTGATCGCCGGCGTGAAGAGCTGGCATCGATGTTCATGCGCAGGGGCGCACGAGTGATTACTGCCCCAATGATCCGTATCGATCTGATGGCAGACGACCAGGAGCTGCGTAGGGCAAATGATCACTGCATGGCTGCCCCGGCGGACATCGTGGTGATCACGACCGGAATTGGCTTTCGGAAGTGGGTGGAAGCGGCTGACGGTTGGGGGAAGCGGGAAGGCCTTCTCGCCTGGCTTTCGCAAACCGAGTTGGTGGCTCGGGGCCCCAAGGTCCGGGGGGCCGTCCGGGCAGCCGGGTTGGTCGAAGCCTGGGCACCGGCGTCGGAGGCAATGGCGGAAGTCCTCGAACGCCTTCTGACTCGGGATCTGGCGGGCCGCCGGATCGTGATCCAGCTTCACGGCGACCCCCTCGACGGAGTCGTGAATGCACTGGTGGAGGCGGGGGCGGAGGTCGTAACGGTCCCCGTCTACCAGTTGGCAACACCCACTGACGCGGTTTCGGTCGAACGACTGATCCGCTCGATCATCGCTGGCCACGTCGACTGCGTTGTGTTCACCAGTGCCCCTGCTGCCGTCAGCATGCTCGACGCCGGCAGCTTGCTCGGGGTGCGCGACGAGTTGCTCAAGGCGTTTGCCACCACGGTGAGCGCGGCGTGCGTCGGGCCGATATGCGCTGCACCCTTCGCGGCAACCGGCGTTTCGGTGATTCTCCCGGAGAAGGCCAGACTCGGCGGACTTGTCCGGGCGGTCGGGGAAGAATTGCCCCGGCTCAGGAGTCGGCATTTCACGGTTGCCGGCCATGGTCTTGAGATCCGGGGCCACACAGTGGTGCTCGACAACAAATCAGTTACCCTTCCGCCCGCACCTATGGCCGTCCTCCGGGCGCTAGCGGAGCAGCCCGGTGCGGTGCTCACCAGGGAGGAACTCGCGGATTGCCTTCCCGGCCATGAATCGGGAAGGCATGCGGTGGAGATGGCTGTCACCCGCCTACGATCGTTGCTTCGCGTCGCGGGGATTGTGCAGACAGTCGTCAAGCGCGGCTACCGGTTCTCTCCCGATCTACCGTGACCGATTGTCCTCTCGGTCCAGCCGGGTTCAACAGGGAGTGGGGTCGAAGTCCGACAGCGCGGTGGTGGTCGTAGTCGACGGGACCGATGATCCCGAACCTGAGGTACCTCCAGTGGATGGCGTACTTCCACCCGATCCCGTCACCGTCGTAGTGGTCGTAGTGGTCGTGGGGGGGCTCCCGTCCGGGCCCGGGGGTGGCGTCACGACCGGTTCAGGCGCCTGACCCAGAAACTGGGCGACTGCTTGGTCTGCATCGGGTTGCTGGGCATAGATCACCGCACCCAACGAGCTGAACACAGACGAATTGGATTCGTAGGTGGGCAACGTCGTGGTCACCAGTGAACCGGACGAAAAGGCATGGAACTCTTGTGCCAACGAGATCAGGCTGGCAACCGTGAACGTGGAGTCGATGGTGACACCCTGGACCACCGAACCAATGAAGGCGTTGAGGGTCAATGGGTTGTACTTGGTCTCCGCCTGGTTGATGAGCGCCCTCAAGAAGGCGTTTTGGCGCACGATACGCCCGTAATCACTGGTTCCGTCGTACTGCCAATACCCGTTCTTTTCGTACTCGTAGTGGCGGCTGCGGGCTACTGCCAGGGAATAGCCGCCGTTCACATGCTGACAACCCGTGGTGGTGATGTCGAGCCCGGTGTATGTATCTCGGGCCGGGTAGGGGAAGTTGAGATTGATCCCACCGATAGCATCGACAGCCCCACGGAAGCCTGCGAAGTCAATCTGCACGACATGACTGATAGGGATGCCGAAGTTGGCTTCGATGGTCTGTACCAACTGATCCGGTCCGTTGTTATAGGTGGCATTGATCCGGTTGTAGTGCCCAATCTGACTGGTGTCGCCGGCCACGGCTACCACCGTGTCCCTGGGAATGGACAGCACTCTGACCTGACCAGTGCCCGGGTCCACGTGGAGAATCTTGACCACGTCACTTCGCTGGCCGGTTTGTACTGTGGACGAGCCGAAATGGGAGGCATCGGAGGTCGATTCGCCGAGACGTGAGTCGGAGCCAATGAGTAACACGTTGAAGGGCTGGCCGACCGCCGGCTTCTTCAGATGCCTTACCGTTACCTTCGAAACTTGATGGAACCGGTACTGGACATATCCGTAACCGGCTCCCACGGCCACCAACGCCAGGGAGACAATCACCACCGCGCCCAGTAGGACCCGGTCGATCCAACTCCGCTTCCGCTTCGTTTTGGCTTTCCGGCGATTCGCTCTCAGTGCTCGTCGGGTGAGGGGCACCGCCGGCACTAGGGCCGCTTCAGTGCTGATCGCTGGGATACTCCCCGACTCAGTCTCTTCCGGCCCTGTTTCAGCCGGCCCTGTTTCAGCCGGCCCTATTTCAGCCGGCCCTATTTCAGCCGGCCCTGTTTCAGCCGGCCCCCCGGTCGGGGAACCGCCGGACCCACCCCGGGGTGCATTGTCCGCGCTGCCCCGTCGGCGTTGTCGGCGAGCCATGGCCCATGACGATAGCAACCGCGGCGTCGGGTCAGACGCCACCTCCGAAAATGGCGATCAGGTGAGGGACCATGGCCATAGTCTGGCTAACTTCGCAGACCACCTTCACCGCCGGGGCAACCACGAGATCGAGATGGGTCATGGTGAGCGAGGACGACTGGTTATCCGACCTTGCGCGACCTATCACAATTGGACAGCTAGCAGTCCCTCTGATCCGCCTGCTTCTCGCCTCCTGAAGACGTGGCCAGAACCACGCCGACCGAGCGCTCAATCGGCTTCGCCCGTGCCCCCCGCCTGTAACTGCTCGTCGATGAGATTCACCACCGTCGAGTCGAGGAGGGTGGTTACGTCGCCGAGCTCCCGATGTTCGGCGACATCCTTCAACAGGCGCCGCATGATCTTGCCGCTACGGGTTTTGGGCAGGTCGGGCGTCAAGATGATCTGCCGGGGTTTGGCGATGGGCCCAATGACCTTGGCCACGTGCGCCCGCAGCGCGTCAACCAACGCGCCACCTTCGTTCTCCTCGTCGGACACCTCGCCCTTGACCGTGACGAAGGCCACGATCGCCTGTCCGGTGGTGTCGTCGCTGGCCCCGACGACCGCAGCCTCGGCGACCCGGGGGAAGCCGACCAGGGCGTGCTCCACCTCGGTGGTGGAGATGCGGTGCCCGGAGATGTTCATCACGTCGTCGACGCGACCCAGCAACCACAGGTCGCCGTCCTCGTCCCTCTTTGCCCCGTCCCCGGCGAAGTAGCAACCGGGATACCGGGACCAATACGTCTCCTCGTAGCGTTTCGGATCACCCCAGATACCCCGGAGCATCCCGGGCCACGGATGGTCGAGCACCAGGAACCCACCGGCGTCGTTGCCGACCGAGTGCCCGGAGTCATCGACGACGTCAGCGCTGATTCCGGGGAACGGTCGCATCGCCGCACCAGGCTTCGTGGCGGTAATTCCGGGAAGCGGTGTGATCATGATCCCGCCTGTCTCGGTCTGCCACCAGGTGTCCACCACCGGGCACCGGTCACCCCCGATGTGCTCGCGGTACCACATCCATGCCTCGGGGTTGATGGGCTCACCCACGGATCCGAGGAGCCGCAGGCTCGAGAGGTCGTGGCCGGCGGGGTGCTCCTCTCCCCACTTCATGAACGTGCGGATGGTGGTGGGGGCGGTATAGAGGATGGTGACCTTGTAGTCCTCGATGATCTTCCACCACCGGTCGCGCCCACCGGCGTCGGGGGTTCCCTCGTACATCATCGAAGTGACACCATTAGCCAGGGGGCCATACACGATGTAGCTGTGGCCGGTCACCCAGCCGATGTCGGCGGCAGTCCAGAAGACATCGGTGTCCGGTTTCACGTCGAAGATCAGTCGATGGGTAACGGCGCATTGGGTGAGGTACCCACCGGTGGTGTGGAGAATGCCTTTCGGCTTCGCCGTGGTCCCACTGGTGTACATGATGTAAAGCGGTTGTTCGGCATCGAACGCCTCTGGGTCGTGCTCAGTGGATTGCCGATCAACGACGTCGTGCCACCAAAGGTCCCGACCGTCCTCCCACTCCACATCCTGGCCGGTTCGGCGGACGACCACCACCGTGCGCACTTCAGGGCACTGCTTGAGCGCCTCGTCGACGTTGGGCTTCAATGCCGTCTGGGCTCCCCGCCGATAACCGCCATCGGCGGTGATCACGACACGGGCATCACCGTCGAGGATTCGATTGGCCAGGGCTTCCGACGAGAAGCCACCGAACGTCACCATGTGTGGCGCGCCGATACGGGCACACGCCAGCATCGCCACCATTGCCTCGGGGATCATCGGCATGTAGATAGCCACCCGATCGCCGGCGTTGACGCCCAGATCAGTGAGGGCGTTGGCCGCCTGACACACCATGTCCTTCAGCTCGGCATAGGTAATGGTCCGGGTATCCCCCTCGGGCTCCCCCACCCAGTGGAATGCGACCCTGTCGCCCTTGCCGGCCGCGACGTGGCGGTCCAAGCAGTTGACCGAGACGTTCAACTTGCCGCCGACAAACCACTTGGCATACGGAACCTTCCATTCCAGCACCTCGGACCAGCGCTGTGCCCATTCAAGCGATTCGGCCTGCTTTTCCCACCACGCGATGGGATCAGCATCTGCCTCGGCGTAGATGCCCGGCCCGGCATTCGCCTGGTCGACAAATTTCGAAGGAGGTTCGAAGCGACGAATCTCATGGTGCAATGCCGAGAGACCCTGGTCCTGTCGCCCGTTCTGCGCAGCCTCACTCATGGTCTGGTACTCCCAATCTTCACCCTGACGTCCTTGCGCCGGAGGTTACCGGTTTCGGAGCCAACGGCAGGGTCGGGATGATCGCTTTCTTGAAGGTCTCGTTCACCACGCCGGCAAATGAGGCGTACCAGGCAGCCGCGGCGGTGGCGATACCGACATAGCCGCCCCACTTGGTCAGGTTGGCCTGGTCCTGGAACGCTCCGATGGTCAGCAGCACGAAGGTCACCGTCAGCAAGACGAACACGGCCGCTACGGCTCCACTCACTCGGAACGACGGAACCGTCATGTAGGCGGTGAAGATCGTCCATCCCAGCAGGAAGACGCCGACCGCCACCGATACATCCGCCGGGCTGGTCAGTCCTCCCACGATGAACTTGACGAAGACGTAGTACGAGATCCAGAACGCCCCGTACGAGGAGAAGGCGAGAGCACCAAACGTGTTCTTTCGGACAAACTCCCACATTCCGGCCAGGAGCTGAACCGCCCCTCCGTAGACCAGAGCTAGGGCGAGAGCAGAATCCGCAGCCGGTCCCCAGATTTTGGCATTGGAAACACTCAATGCAAACGTGGTCATGGCGAAAGCCGCAAGCCCTAACGGTGCGGGATCGGCCACTCGGTACACAGTCGGTTCGACCGGAACCGGATCGTCCGCGACCGTGACCCTTCCCATTTCGCCTGATTCTGGTGCCATGAACCCCCCTTGCCGCAGGCGCCCGCCCCTGGCCACGTAGCGCCAGTACCGACCACCTTCACTTGACTACCAGACTTCTTACCCACTTGAGTGCACAATGTCAACAGTCACATTGCACGGACACCCAGCACCTTTCATGTGAAATGAACCACACACGCGTTCGGCGTGCCTCCGTCGATTCCGATGAGCAGAGGCGGCTCTTGCCAAGTTCGATTCCGAGTTCTGTTCAGTCCTCCCACCAACGACGGACTCTCACGCTTCGGGACCCGAGAGCCCCAGCAGCGCGGTAATACCGTGGTCGCGCCCAGCCGTGTAACCCCCGTCCACCGGGAACGCCAGTCCGGTCACGAACGAGGCATCGTCGGAGAGAAGGAACGCTGCCGCCGCGGCGATCTCGCTCGGTCGGCCCATTCGTCGGAGTGTGTGCTCCTCGATGAGCGCCTCACGCGCCAGCTCCATCCCCGCAAGGCCAAAGATCCCATCGGTCATCGGTGTTTCGATGAAACCGGGGCAGATGGCATTGACCCGGATGCCACGGCCCCCGTAATCGATCGCCATGTTCTTGGTCAGCAGCACCACCCCTCCCTTGGAAGCGCTGTAAGCGCTGCCTCCGGCCGTGCCCTCCAGGCCCTCGATACTCGCCAGCGTGACGATGGAACCCCGGACCTCACCGACAACCGGTTGCTGGAGCATCTGCCCGATGACGTGCTTGGCCATGAGATACGTTCCGGTGAGGTTGACCGAAATGACCCGTTGCCACTCGCTTTGATCGAGCGAGTGCACCGGTCCGCCGCCGGCCACTCCGGCTGCGTTCACCAGGCCGTCGATCCGACCGAACGTGTCAGTTGTCGACGCCACCAGATCCACCACTGAAGCTTCGTCACTCACGTCGACGTGTCGGAACGACCATGATCCGGTCTCCGGGGGTTCGCCTTCGTGTTCGGTCCAGTCGACCCATTCAGCCCGATCGGCGCCCATAACCGTCGCCCCTTCACTGAGTAGGCGATCTGCGCACGCCAAGCCGATCCCAGAAGCCGCCCCGGTGACGACCACCACCTTGTCCCTCAGACCCCTCATCGAGTCCTCCCCTCGGTTGCTACTCGACCACCGATCTTTACATCTGATAGATAGGGTGCACGTGCACAAGTCAAGCCACCGGCTCAGGCCAACGGGTCTACGCTCCAGTCGTACCCACAGTCGTACCCACAGTCGAGCCGGTGTATGGGCCGTACGACTCCACGCACCGCTTGCGCTGGTGGCCGCGGTGAGCTCCGCTGCTGGTAATCCGATTCGGGTGGCGCATGTTGCTCGAGGGTTCGCTCCCTACCTTCACCCGGTGACCGCCGAAGCCGAAGCAATCGGCCCGAAGAAAGGACTGTGTCAGTGAAGTTCGCTCTCTTCTACGAAATTCCGGTTCCCCAACCCTGGGAGCCTGACAGCGAGCTCATCGCCTATCAGAACACCCTCGCGGAGGCCGTCGCCGGTGACAAGGCCGGATGGGATGCCTTTTGGACGGTCGAGCACCACTTTCTGAAGGAGTACTCCCACTGTTCGAATCCCGAGGTGCTCTACGGCGCCATTGCCGCGCTGACCGAGCGGATCCGGTTGGGCTACGGGGTCCGCCTGACGCCCAAGCCCTACAACCATCCGGTACGAACGGCCGAGTCGGTGGCGGTACTCGATCTGATATCCAACGGACGGGTCGATTTCGGAACCGGCCGATCGGCCACCCGAGCCGAACTCGAGGGCTTCGGGATCGATCCGTCCGAGACCCGCCAGATGTGGCGG
>JGI20193J14888_1000265_pt1 | contig 15083 bp, 15 predicted proteins | sample NGESurdeep092012_5_FD_14888 | JGI IMG/M metagenome (IMG submission 14888)
CGGTTCACCATCAAGGCGATGGACATCGGCGAGTCCGCTGCCTATTTGCGCCACCATCTGACGCTCGCTGGACGGGAAGATCCCCTCTTCGCCGACGATGCCATCGCCCGGCTGCACCGGGTATCCAATGGATTGCCCCGGGCCCTCAACAACGCGGCGATCGCCGCTCTCATCGCCGCGGCCACCGATGGCAAGGACCTCATCGACGACGCCTGTGCGAAGAAGGCCGCCGCAGAACTGACCCGAGACTGACATGGCCCATCGACCTGACGGCCACCCCAGTCCCGATGTAGATCCCGCATGGGACCCCGACATATGGCGGGTCGCTCTGGTTCTCGATGTCGACATGAGCGTGCTGGCCATGCCCGCCGACGCCTGGGCCTGGTATCGACTCGACGGGCTTGTCAGGAGTCTGCACGATCTCGGCGTCATGGCGACCCCGGTGCGCATCGAGATCGACGGATGGCCGCGCCTGGCCTGATTCTGTCCCCGAGCTACCAGACGATCACCCCACGGCCGGCCTTCGGGCCGGCCGTGGTCATTCCAGAGAACTCATCACCATGCAATGTTGCCGAACCATCTCCAACCAAACCTGCCGCTCCGTGTGCAGACAGTGTGGCCGCCAACAGTTCCCCTCGGAACTGACGCTCTGGTCGGATTCTTCGAGCCGAGACACTGTTTCGGCCACCTTCTGGCGCAGCACGGCAGCACCCTCCGCCATATGGGCGCGGTCCACTTCCTATACCGGTTGATCCATCCCGAACCTCTGGTTTGCCACTGACAGGCGACGCCTCACTTCAGCGTCTGCATGATCGATTTCCTCAACGGGAACGAACCACCTGACGACCGAATCCATCACATCGGGGCCACCACCCATTGTCCAATCGTCGGGACCCTCCCGGTTCGCTAGTTCAGCCATTTGGAAGATCTCAGCCCATTCAAGCTCGGGCTTGGCGCTCAACTTCCATTCAAGCTCGATCCTGTCGCCGATCTCCTTGACGGCGGTCCTGTCGACAATCGTGATCTCTGACATATTCCGAACCTTTCCTCCGCCGGCTCTGGACAGGTGGCCGCTGCCCATGGTCTGAACCTACGACGACGGTGATTCGGCCAACAGGGCCAAATGTCACGAGTCTCCACGCCACGGACGGACACAGCACCCACCTTGGTCGTTTCCATGGCACGGTGCGATCCCGTGCGGAGAGGAAGTGGGGCCGGCTGAACATCCTCGAACACTGGCTGGGTGGCCGGTGCGGCACTCCAGGGGAGGTCGTGGTGCCCGTGAATGCGGGCCAATACCCGTCGGTATCTCGAGGCGAATCTCTTGTGCACAGCCGCACCTCACTTGCGCTGCTCACCGTGGGGATTCAAGAGCGGGGAAGTTTGGGTCGAGGTCAAGGACGACCTGGGCGGGATGCGGGTGGTGGCGGGAAAGCCCAACTGGGATCTGCTCGCCACCATCGCACCCCGCTGAAACCTGGAGCTGGTCAATGGAGGCCCAGCGACAACACAATCCCGGCTTGCAGCGTGCCGATGGCGACGCCCAAGAGACCCCCACGGTGGGGTGTCGACAGAACCCGTCCATCCAGTGGCAACGGGTGAGCCTGCGACTCCATTTCCCACGCCATTGGTCTCGATTTCCCACATTGTTGTTGCCGCAACCAAGAAGGGAGAATCCCTGTTGAGGAGGGTCGCATCAGTTTCTCGGCACCCCCTGTCCGCCGACGGCTGCACTCCGGGCAGGCTCCCGAGGCTTGCCCCGGCAATCCGGTCTTCCATGGGCCAGGAACCGTCTTGTTGCGGCCCATGGCCCACTGCCATCGGGTGCGCACGGAGGTCAGGAGGTCGAGGGGGCATGCATGCCCACCGCAGCCTCCGTTGGCGCCGGGCCTGAGTACACCTCGAAGAAACGGGCCATCATGTCCTCGGGGACGGCGAGGTTCGCGTCATGGTCGGTGCGCACGCAGATGAGGCTGGGGCCTTCGTACTCCTGGGCCCGGCGCAGCGCCGGCTCGAGGTCCTCGATGCGCTCTACGTACTCGCTGTGGCATCCGAGGCCCTGCGCGACCAGGTCCCAGCGAACCTCCCCCTGCGCCGTGCCGAACGTCCTGCCGTACAGCGCGAGCTCGTTGGGCTCCTCCATCGTCCACGAGCCTTCGGCGAAGACAATCGTGGTGATCGCAAGCTGCTCGCGGGCCGCGGACTGCATCTCCATGATGTTGAAGCCGGCGGCCCCGTCGCCGGTGATGCACACGACCTCGCGCTCCGGTGCCCCGAGCTTGGCGCCGATCGCCGAGGGGATGCCCGTGCCGAGCATGCCGAGCTCGAGGATCGAGTGGTATGAGCGCGGGCGCGTCGGCGGCAGCACCGAATAGGCCCACAGCGAGGTGTTGCCGCCGTCAACCGTGTAGACCGCGTCCGGGCCGAAGACTGCGCCGATCACGCCGACGGCGTGTGCGGGATGGATGCCGGGGCCCGCCCACTCGAGGATCGGCGTCGCCTGGACCATCCGGACCTCCTCGTCGAGCGCCCGATAGCGCGCGAGGTCGCCTCCATCGCGGACCGGCAGATCCATGGCGCGCAGCCTCTCGGCAATCCCCTCGAGCGCACCCCGGGCGTCGCCGAGAATCCCGAGGCTCAGCGGGCGGGTGACGCCGAGGTGGCGCGGGTCGACATCGATCTGGATCACGCTCTGGCCGGAGGGGTCGCCCCAGTACTTGTCGTAGGGCAGATCGAGGTTCCCCACTCGCGAGCCGGCGATGAGCAGGACGTCGGCTTCGCTCCTGACTTCGTCACCGGCCGTGCTGAACCCGAAGACGTAGTTCGGATGGTTCGAGCGCACGGTCGCACGGCCCGCCATCGATGTCATGACCGGGCAGCCGAGCAGGTCGACGATCTGTAACAGCGCGTCGTTCGCATCGGCGCGGTCGACCCCCGTGCCGGCGATGACGACCGGCCGCTCCGCTCCGGCGAGCAACGCCGCTGCCTCGTCGAGCTGTGCCCCGCAGGCGTGCGGACCCGTCCCGCGGTAGCGGGCCGGAGGGATGACCGGCGCGGTCTCGTCGTCTCCCATGGCATAGAGGATGGGGGCGGGTAGCTCGACGTGCACCGGGCCGGGGCGCCCGTTCCACATTTCGCGAAAGGCGAGGCGCAGCACCTCCGGGATCCGCACCCATTCGAGGATGGGTCCCCCCCACTTGACCGTCGGACGAAATACATCGAGCTGATCCTGACCCTGGAACGTAGAAGGCGGCGAGGGGTAGGCGATACCCAGCCGGTGCTGGGAGGTCAGTACGAGCACCGGCACGCCCTCGTGGCGCGCCGTGATCACGCCGGGCAGCAGGTTCGCAGACCCGGGCCCGGGGTTCCCCAGCACGGCAGACGCGCGGCCCGTCGTCTTGTACAGGCCTTCGGCCATGTGCACGCCCGCCGCCTCGTGACGCACCGGCACCAGGCGGATGCCGTGCGCCTCCAGCTGTGAGAGCAGCGGGTCGCTCTCTGGCGAGGGCAGTCCGAACAGGAACTCGATGCCCTCTGCCGCCAACGCTCTTGCCAGCAACTCACCACCACTGATCTCAGGCATCTTCAGCTCCTCACTCTTTGACGTGTCGGCCACGATTCCACGCCGGCTCGCGCCGCGGCCCTCGGGTGAACGCCTGTGTCCACGAGCGCCAGCCCATCGGTGTGATCGATCGGGATCACGGGCGCCGGCACACGCACCGGCGGCTCGTCGATGCCCTGCGGCGACACGGTCTGGCAGGCACTGTTGGATGCGTGGAGGTTCATCTCAGGACACCATACGGCCTCCGTCCACAGGCAGGACGACACCCGTCACGAACGAGGTTTTATCCGAGGTCAGATGGACGGCGGCAGCGGCCACGTCGCTGCCCTCGGTTAGGCCACCCAATGGGATCGTCGCGCCCAGCGCCAGTTCGACCGTGGCGCCGGCATCCTCGCCGAGGATCTTGTGGGTGCCGAAATCCCATCCGGACTGGTCAGGCAACGAGCCGGTACTCGTAAATCAGACCGATGACGGCATCACGCCGTTGTAGCTGTACTGGCTCGGGATCACTCGTTTGAGGTGGTATGTCCACGTCAAGGGGGACTGTTGGCCGAGGACCCGGTGTGGCCGGTGTTCGTTGTAGTGGGCCACGTAGTCGGCCAGTACTTGCTCGAGATGGCGGCGACTGAAGATCAGCATCCGGTCGAGACCCTCGCGGCGGGCGGTGCCGACGAAGCGCTCGGCGAAGGCATTGGCCCGTGGGGCCCGGACCGGGGTGCGGATGATCTGCACGCTTTCAGCCTGGAAGACCTCTTCGAAACTCGAGGTGAACTTGATGTCTCGGCCACGGATCACGAACCGGACGGGGTGTGCTCGGTTGGCCAGCGCCATGCTCAGGTTTCTCGCCTGTTGGACCACCCAAGATCCATTGGGTTGGCGGTGACACCGGTCACGTATACCTGTCGGGTGTCGAGTTCGATGAAGAACAACACGTAGAGGCGTTTCAGCAGCACCGTGCCGATGCAGGATGGCCCAGACACTCGAAAGAGCCAGGACGACCCCCAACCTCACCAGCTCACTCTGGACCCGGTCGATGGTGGACTGAGCGAGCAGCGGGTCGGCCATCTGGGCGAGCAACTCATCCGGAACTGGCACACGTTCGTTTCGATGTGATCACCGTTGCACCCTGGCGATGGCGTTCGACCACCAACTCGTAGAAGTCGTTGGCCTCGATGCGAACCATGATCGGAGCAGGTGGCCGTTCGTCCGGACAAGATACGGTGTCCACATGACCTCCGACGGGTACACACTGGAGGGCACCGACGTCTCGATCCCGCGGTTGGGTGTGGGGACCTGGTCCTGGGGTGACCGCTCGACCTGGGGCATGGGCGGCTACGACACCCACCTCACCCGAGCCTCGATACAGGAGGCGTGGAACGCCTCGATCGACGCCGGAGTCACCTTGTTCGACACGGCCGAGGTTTACGGAAGGGGAGAGAGCGAACGGATCATCGGTGAACTTCTGGCCGGCGATCCCGGCCGGGCTGCGTCCGTCGTGGTGGCCACGAAGTTCATGCCGTCGCCATGGAAGCTGCAGGTTCGCGGTGCACTCATGAAGTCGTTGCGGTTGTCGCTGGGGCGGCTCGGCGTGCCGGCGGTCGATCTCTACCAGATCCACGGCCCTGTCAGCCTTCGCTCCCACGCGGCGATGGCCGATGCCCTGGCCGCCGCCCACGAAGCCGGCCTTGTAAAGGCGGTCGGTGTATCCAACTACTCGGTGAAGGAGACCCGGTCCATCGACGCGGAGCTGCGTAAACGCGGCCTGCGGTTGGCCACGAACCAGATCGAGTTCTCACTGCTGCGACGCGCTCCGGAGACCAGTGGGCTGCTGGCGGTGTGTAAGGACCTAGGTGTCGTGCCGCTCGCCTATTCACCGATCGGCCAAGGCCGACTCACCGGCAAGTATTCGGTGGCCCGGCCGCCGCAGGGCAAGCGGAACTTCTCGAACCATCCGATGAGGGTCGTCGACGGTGTCGTAGGCGAACTGCGGCGGGTGGGTGAGAAGCACGGCGGGAAGACGCCCAGCCAGGTGGCACTGAACTGGGTGATCGCCAAGGGAGTCGTCCCGATTCCCGGTGCCAAGGACAGGCACCAGGCCGAGGAGAACGCAGGGGCGCTCCATTGGAGTATCGACGGCGACGACATCGTCTCGCTTGACCAGGTGTCCTTGGGAGGGGTGCGCAGCTTCCAGAACCGGATCTGGCAACACGGCTGAATAGCGGCCCCGGCGTGGCCGGCTCAAACAGCTGTGTGGTGCTCGGTGAACCAGACCCAGTTGTGTCGACACCCCACGGTGTGGTCTTCACGTAAGGGTCTGGCCTGGGTTCTTCTGACGTGATTGAGGTGCTACCCACGGGTTAAGCGACCGACGCCCACACCGAGTTGAGCAGAAGCGATTTGTCAGCGAGGTTTCCAGCGAGGGTCCCGGTCGACGATCGCCTCGCTGAGCGCTTCAAGTTCGCGGACGAGAGCCTTGAGCTTCCGGTGGTTGTCGAAATAGGTCTGATACTCGGCGAGCTGGTCTGCTGAGAGAAGGCGAGTCACTGTTTTTCCGGCGATCTTTCGCGTCCAGGAACGAAACGGTCCATGCAGGCGGGGCGGGTTTCCCCTGCACGAGCAGGCCAGTTTCCCGCAGCGTCCGGTGCGCACGACGACGCTGCCGGGCAGACACGGACCAATCGAAGCCAGCTCAGCTCTGATGCGTTCAAGGGCAACGGTCTGGTGCTTCGTCGGCTCCACTGCCGACAGCTTCTCAGGTATCCCACCGTCGACCGAGCTCATATGCCACAGTATATACACTGTGGCATACAGCCCCACCATGGCCGTCGACCCAGCGACGGCCAACACCATCGCCCACTACCAGCCGACCTCGGTGGGAGAGGAGGCGGCCTGCTTCGCTCGTGCCGTCGTCGCCCAAGCCGGGCCAAAGAGCCCCTCTCGGGCAAAGTCGTTGTTGTTCGCGGCCAGCAGGCTCGGGGCCTTCGGCCTGAAGGGTCCAGAAACCCTCCGACCGAGTTCGACCAGCCACGACGCGCTCGACGAGGCTCCCCCTGTGGCCCTATCCTTCCTCTACCGTTTCGTGTGGCGCATCCTCGGGGTCGTGCGCGTCCACTGGTCGGATGCCGCGGCGAAAGATGCCGAGATCTTCGTCCTGCGCCACCAGCTGGCCGTGCTTCGCCGCCAGGTTGCCCGTCCCCGCTTCACCTGGTCGGATCGTGCTCTCGTCGCCCTCTTGGCTGGCCTCGTGCCTCGGGAGCGCTGGCGTTCGTTCCTCGTCACGCCACAGACCATCCTCGGCTGGCATCGCTCTCTCGTTCGCAGGCGCTGGAGCTACCCACACAGACGTCCGGGCCGTCCGGTTCTTCCCGAGGAGACCGTCGAGCTGATCTGCCGCCTGGCGAGGGAGAACCCCTGGTGGGGGTATCTCCGCATCATCGGCGAGCTCCGCAAGCTCGGTGTCGCTGTGTCGAAGACTAGTGTCGCTACGGTCCTGCGCCGCCACGGTCTCCCGCCGGCTCCCCGGCGAGCGGGTCCGACCTGGACCCAGTTCCTCTCCGCCCAGGCCAAGGGCATCGTGGCCACCGACTTCTTCCACGTCGACGGCGTCACGCTCCGCCGCTACTACGTGCTATTCGTGATCGAGCTGGAGCGACGCGTGGTCCACGTCCTCGGCGTCACCACCAACCCGAACGGCCCATGGGTGACCCAGGTGGCACGGAACTTCGTCGCCGACCTCGAAGAGACAGGTCGGCGCTTCCGGTTCCTCATCCGCGACCGGGATACCAAGTTCACCGCCAGCTTCGACACCGTATTCGCCTCCATCGGCATGGAGACCATCCGCACCCCGGTGCGGGCGCCGCGGGCGAACGCCTACGCCGAGCGCTGGGTGAGGACGGTGCGGACAGAATGTCTCGATTGGTTGCTCGTTCTGGGCCCCGGTCACCTCGAACGAGTCCTTCTCCGCTACGTCCGGCACTACAACCGTCAGCGCCCGCACCGGGGAATCGATCTCAGCGTGCCTGTATCGGACAGCCCGGTCATCGCCGCTCCCCCGTCTCTGCACGTCCATCGTCACGACGTGCTTGGCGGCCTCATCCACGAGTACCGCCCGGTGGCCGCGTAGGCAGACCAGAGTCTGGGGAGGCACAGCACTCCGCGTTTTAACGCCACGGCGAACAGCGCATTGCTAGGGATCTCTGCTCCCTCCCCTCGGCCCAGGGGACCCAGTGCGCCACCATCGAGGAGCATTCAGCGCTAGTGAGCGCCATGCCGCAGCGCCGATAAGCCTTCGAGTCGCAACTGATCGGTGCGATCGGGAATTTGGTGTCCTTCAGCCAGTCCCCGGGTGGAGTTCGGCATGGTGATACCCTAACGGCTGACCAACCGGTCGGTTTATGCTGCGCACTGGTCAGCTCTCGGCTTCGCTTGGAGTATGGCCAGCGCGTGTCATGGGGAGGAGACCAACGATGGGACGGCATTCTCGTGTGAGGCGATGGGCGATGGTGGCTGGCACCAGCGGGCTGGCAACACTCGGGTTCGCAGCTTGCGGCGGGGGGACGACGTCTCCGCCGGCGAGCAAGAGTCTGGCGCCGATCAACGTCGGGTTCGTGACTGAGGCGAGCGGGGCCTACGGGGCGGTGTTCGGCACCAGCGTCCAGGGGGCGCAGGCAGAGGTGAACGCCGTCGACAAGCACGGTGGCATCGACGGCCACATGGTGCACATGAAGGTCTACGACACAACTTCTGCTGCTTCGGGAGCGCAGAACGCGACGCGGTCGGCAGTCGGCGACGGGGTGCTCGGCATCGTGTCCGCCTCGCAGTTCATCGACGGGGCCCTTCCGAGCCTCGCAAGTCAGGCGTTCCCGGTGGTGGGTTTCGGAGTTTCGCCGAACTGGTATGGGTCCAGCGCCAATAGCCTGTTCTCCTACAACGGCAACATCATGACCGAGACGTCGTCCATGTGGGGCAAGGTGCTGATCGACCTTGGGGATTCGGAGATCGCCGTCGTCGCTGACGCGACCGCCGGGTCCCAGGCGGCGTTCCCCACCTGGAAGGCGCTCGTGCCGAGCGTGGGGGGGCACCTCGTGGGTTCCGTCTCCCCGGTCAACGTGTCCGACTCGGCCGAGTTGACTGCTGCCGCCAACCGGATCATCCAGAGCGGCGCTCAAGGCGTGCTGGCGACGGTCGCCGGCGGAGGGGAACAGCTCGAGTCCGCACTCAACCAGCTCGGGCATCACATCCCGGTCGTCCAGGGGGCGACCTATGGTCCGGCGGTCGTCAAGCAGCTCGGCACGGCGGCCGACGGCTTGATCTACGGGTCGTTCTACGCCAGCTTGCAACACGCGGACGTGCCGGGTGTCGTTACGTATCTCGCCGACATGAAGGCGGCTGGCGACGATCCGACCAGTGGTATGGCCGTACAGGGCTACATCGGCATGAAGATGTTCCTCGACGCCGTGGCCAAGGCGGAGGGGAGCTCCAGCGCCATCCCGTCTCGGCCAGCAGTGGTGAGGACGCTCAACTCGTTGAACGGCTACAACGAGGGAGGGCTGATCGCACCCGTGCACTTCCCCGCGTTCCACACGCAGGGAAGTGGATGCCTCTCCTTCTCGCAGATCCAAAACGGTCAATGGAAGCCCCTGACCAAGCAGGCGTTCGAGTGCGGGAAGGTCTTCCCGTAGCGTTCTCTCGCGCGTCAACGGCGGTCTGAGGCGGGGAAATCTCCAAGAGGTTCAGCGCATGGATGTCTATATTGTTCCGGGCCTGGTGATCGGCAGTGTGTGGGCGATCACCGGAGCAGGGCTTGTACTGACTTACAGCACCTCGGGTGTGCTCAATCTGGCCTACGGGGGGATGGCCTTTTCGATCGCGGAGACCTTCTACTACTTGCGGGTCAGCATAGGGATGGAGGGCTGGATCGCCCTGGCGATCTGCGTGCTCGGCATTTCGCCGCTGCTCGGCATTGCACTCTGGTTCGGGATGTTCCGCCGGCTGGTCGGCACGGGGCTGGTTCCGCCCCTGATCGCTTCCATCGGGCTGGCGATCGGCTTGCCTGCGTTGGCAACCACCCTCTTCCAACCGGGACAGGTGTTCATCGCGCCCGGAATCGCCGACAACGGCCCGTCCATCAAGCGCTTCATCGGTATGGGGGTCACGGTCAACCAGATCTACGCCATCGCGGCCGCGGTCACGATCGCCCTTGCCCTGTTCTTCCTGCTCCGGCTGACGACGCTCGGGCTCCTGCTCAGAGCCGTGTTCGACAACCGGGCGGTAGCGGCGCTAGCGGGGGCCAGCCCGGGTCGGATGAGCACGGTGAGTTGGGCGCTCGGAGCAGCCCTCGCTGGTCTGAGTGGCATCTTGCTCGCACCGGTCCTGCAACTGAGTTCGGGGGTCTTCATAGAGCTAACGGTGGCAAGCCTTGCTGCAGCATTGGTGGGTGGGCTCGTTTCGGTTCCGGTCACCTTCGCCTCTGCGATCGGACTCGGGCTCCTGTCGAGCATTCTGGCCGGGGTCAACACGGGAGAGGGTCTGCTGGCTGTGGGAATCCGACCGGCGCTCCCCTTCATCGTGATGATGATCGTTCTCATGGTGAAGCGACGTGCAATATCGCTTGGGGTGATGCATCGACCCGCCAGCACAACACGGGTGAGGAAAGGGATGGCGCGCCGCCGGATTATGGTCGGAGCCTTCCTGGTGGTCTTGATCATCGTGCCCACAATGGTTTCGAGTGCTTACTGGACCGGCGTGTTGGCCGTGGGCCTCGTGTACTCGCTGATCTTCCTCGGGTTCACCGTCTGCATCGGTGACGCCGGCCTGCTGCCGTTGGGCCAAGGGGCCATGGTGGGCATCGGCGGCTTCGTCTCAGGCCAGATCGCTTTGCACGCCGGATCGCCTCTCCTGGTGGCGATCGTCCTCGGTGGGCTGCTCGCCGCTGGCGTCGGTGCGATTTTGGCGTTTGTCGGGGCCCGCATGGGCCCGCTCGAATTCGGGCTGGCAACCCTGGCGTTCGGCCTCTTCGCCGACGATTTCCTCTACCAGTGGCACACCCTCGTGCCGATCGGCGGCGTGACCTTCGGCGCGGCGTCGCTGTTCGGGCTGTCCCTGAGCTCGCCCACGACCCAGTACTACGTCTTCGCTGCGTTCCTCTTGGTTGGGTTGGCGATGGTCCGGTACTACCGATCCACGGCAACCGCGTTCGTCGCAAACGCCACACGCATGAATCCAGTCGTCGTGGAAGCAAGCGGTCTGAGCGCGAGATCCGCCCAGGTGTTGGCGTTTGCCCTTGGCGGGCTGCTGGCTGGAGTGGGCGGGGGATTGCTCGGTCTCTTCCAGCAGCACCTAGCAGGGGCTGACGTCTCCACATATGTGGGGCTGGTCTGGCTGGCCGTAGTGGTGACGATGGGAGTGCGCTCACCAGTAGCCGCCGTGGTCGGTGGTCTCGCCTATGCCCTCCTGCCGGCCGTGTTGTCGAAATGGCTGCCGCCGCGATTCGGGCAGCTCCCGGCCATGTTGTTCGGACTCGGCGGGCTCGCGTTGGCCACGAACCCCGATGGGATCATCAGCCTGGTCACGGCGATGTTGCCAGGACGACGGGTTGGTAATCGCGCAGCTCTGCCGACGGGGACGAATGCGTAGCAATGGTGGTGCCGGTCCCTGGAAGCACCCGCGGGCCGGGGCCGTGGAGCAGGCCAGCCCGATCCGGAGGGATGCCGGAGCAGAGCTCGAGCTCTGCAACGTCTCGACCTGGTTCGGCGGTGTGTGCGCGCTCGATGACGTGTCGTTGACCGTCCGGTCCGGTGAGGTCGTGGGGATCATCGGCCCGAATGGTGCGGGGAAATCGACGCTGCTCGATGTTATATCGGGCCGGCGGCGCCCCCAGCGCGGAGTGGTGCTGCACTGTGATGCCGATGTGACGCGTGCAACCGCGCTGAAACGAAGCCGGCGAGGCATCGGTCGTACGTTCCAGCAGCTCTCGCTGTTTACGGAGATGACCGTCAGCGAGCATGTCCTGCTGGGCTACATGGGTCGCCGGCGGGAGCCCGGCCGATCGCTCGCGAGACGACGATCCGCTTGGTTCGAGGCGATGTCGGCTGAGGCCACAGCCGAAAAGGGGCCAGGCCTGTCGCCGACAGCCCTGATGTCGTCGCTCAGGCTCCAAGCGGTAGCGGGCGAGTTGGCCAGCAACTTACCGGTCGGTACGGCCCGGCTCGTCGACCTGGCACGGGCTCTGGCTGCCAGTCCACGGCTGCTGCTGCTCGACGAGCCCGTATCGGGTCTGTCGGTGCAGGAAGCGACCGCGGCCGCGGGGTTCCTCCGGCAGGTCAGCGAGCACCACGAGATCGCCGTGGTCGTGGTGGAGCACGATCTGGATTTCGCTCGGGCTGCCACCGATCGTCTCGTCGCCCTCAACTTCGGTGCGGTGATCGCGGACGGTCGTCCCGCAGAAGTACTGGCACTGCGCGCCGTGCAGGAGGCTTACTTCGGAGGCAACCAGGCTCAAGGTGACGTCGCCGATGTCGAAGGGCGCCCGAACTCGTGACGCGATGAGCACCGTTGACGACACAGGGCGACTCCACATCCCCGCGGGGCTCTCGGTCAGGGACCTGTCGGTCGAATACGGCGGAGTCGGCGCCCTCCGGGCCTTCCACCTGGATGTCGACCCCGGTAGCGTCCTCGCAGTGCTCGGCCCGAACGGCGCGGGGAAATCAACCCTTGCCCGGGCACTGATGGGACTCGTGCCGGCAGCGTCCGGATCGATCGTGGTGGACGGAACCCCGGTCGGACGGCTCCGTCCGGAGCGACGGGTGCGGCTCGGCATCGGCCTGCTTCCCGATTTTCGGGCGGTGTTCCCCGGGCTGACGGTACGGGACAACCTGCGCGTCGCGTTCCACCGCGAGGGGAAGGGGGCCGTCGTCCGCCAGCGGATCGAAGCGGCGTACGCCCTGTTTCCGGTGTTGAAGGCCCGGGCCAAGCTCCCCGCCGGAAACCTCTCCGGCGGCGAACAGCAGATGCTGGCCATCTCCAGGATCGTCGTCTCACCCCCACGGTTGCTGATCATCGACGAGATCTCGCACGGGCTCGCACCAGGCGTCGTCGACCGCCTTTTCGGGGCGCTCGCTGGGCTGAGGGGCTCGTGCACGATGGTGGTTATCGAACAGTTCATCTCACGGGCCATCACCCTCGCTGACGACGTTATCGTGCTGTCCCGTGGGGTTGTCGTTCACCGCGCGTCGGCACGGGACGTCACCGCCGCCGAGGTGGAGAGCCATTATCGCCTGGTGGACCCAGACAGCTTGAGCCGTGGTGGCCGTCTGCCATAGAGGCCGTGGTCCACGGAGCGACCCTCGAGGGCACCCGCCGGCTTCTGACGATGACGCCGACCTCGACCTGCCCCAGGTGGTCATCGGCATGGTGTGGGGTGCAAGAACTCGAATCCCAGCTTGACCAGGCAGGACCTCAGCGGCGATCCTCTCCGGCCGTGGCCCTCTCGTTTCTCTTCCGTCTCGTCCGTCGCACCATCGAACTCCTTCGGGTTCGTCGTCTTGGCGGGCTCGAGAAGGACATCGAGATCATCGTGCTGCGCCACCAGCTCCAGGTTCTGCACCGCCGTACGCCCCGACCCCACTTCACCTGGGCCGACCGGGCGTTCCTCGCCCTGGCCGGGACACTGCTCCCCCGCCACCGGTGGTCGTCGCTGCTCGTGACGCCGGCGACCTTGCTCGCCTGGCAGCGAAAGGTCGTCCGGAAGCGCTGGACCTACCCTCACCGAAAGCCTGGGCATCCTCGATTGCCCGACAGCCACGTCGAGCTGATCTGCCGGCTGGCCCGAGAGAATCCCCGCTGGGGCTACCAGCGAATCGTGGGTGAGCTGCGCAAGCTCGGGGTCGTGGTCTCCGCCACCTCCGTCCGCAACGTGCTTCGACGCCACGGCCTGTCTCCGGCACCCCGCAGGGACGGACCGACCTGGTCGGAGTTCCTCCGAACTCAGGCCCAGAGCATGCTGGCCACCGACTTCTTTCATGTCGACACCGTTGGAGGTCGGCGTTTCTATGCTCTGTTCGTCATCGAGCTCGATCGCCGGGTCGTGCGCCTTCTCGGCGTCACGACGAATCCGAACGGCCGGTGGGTGACCCAGATGGCCCGGAACCTGGTCTTCGACCTGAGCGAAGCGAAGCTCACCATCCGCTTCCTGATCAGGGACCGTGACACCAAGTTCACGGCTGCCTTCGACGAGGTTCTCCGGACCGAGGGCATCGAGACCATCCGTACGCCGGTGCGGGCGCCGCGGGCGAAGGGGTTGGCTTCACACTGCACCTCCTGGGGTTGGTTGGGTTGTTTCTCTCTCAGAGAGTCGTCGGCCGCGGGATGGAACGAGCCGCGGATCACCAGGAGCGGGCGGCTCGAAGAGATGCCCGTTCTTGTCGTTGGCCTTGTGGCCGATGAGGAAGCCGGCATGATGCCAGGCCTTGATGGTGTGCCGCTGCACGCCGAGATGCGCGGCGATCTCGTCGAGGGTGAGCAGGCCGGTTCGAGCAAGCCGGCCCCGGTGGCTCAAAAGGTGATGGTCGCGGCGTAGACGAAGCACGCTCCAGGCAAAGAACGGTTTCCCGCCACCAGATACGTGGCCCTCCTGGTTGAGCAGTTCGGCAACCTCGGCATCGGTGTGACCATCGAGAAGTGCATCGCAACGGGCGACGGCCTCGGGCGGGGTCTGACGGAGTTGCCATGCCGTGAGGGGCAACGGTCTTTTAATGCTGGTGGTCTGCCCACCGCTCAGGCGCACGTGGATGTGGATGGCGTCGGTCTTGTCAATGGTGACATCTTCGACGAGCAGTCGGATCATGCGCTTTCGCTCCCGCTGTGGAGTCGGCGGATCTGCCCACACGGCGGGGAAGTCGCTCGCAAGGGCACGAATCTTCGCCTTGTGCTCGTCGCTCAGCGCGGCTCGTGCTGCGTCGCTCGCCCGGTCGTACTCGTCCTGCGCGTCGGAGAGCTCGCGCAGCGCGTTGTTCCAGTCCGCTTCCAAGGTGTCGGCCACCAGTCGGTTGTCGGGGTCGACGCTGAGGTAGCGCCGGCGGGCTGCCTCAGCCTGGTGGCGGGCCCGCTCGACCTGGCTGCGCCGCAGCACGTCAGCCTCATCGGCGCGGGACTCGATCTCGGCTTGGACACTGATGGCGACCTCGAGAGCGACGGGGCTGACGGTCTCGAGCACCAGCTGGCTCACCGCGTCGTCGATGGCAGAACCGGGAATGCTTAAACAGATGGTCGTGCCCGCCTTGATGCACTTGTCCTGGCAAATGTAGACGGGGCGCTCGACACCGCGGAGGTTGTTGTAACGGAGGGTCATGCGCCGCCCGCACCGTCCACAGACCCTGATATTTCATCCGCGCTGGTCACAGGGGTGTGATTGACGCGGAAAGTGCTCCTCTACCCGGAATGATGTAGGTACCAACACAACATCGGTCCCGAGCACAAGGAGCACCAACCAAGTGAACTCTACCCCGCTGCTGTTCGACATCGA
>JGI20193J14888_1000275_pt1 | contig 14834 bp, 13 predicted proteins | sample NGESurdeep092012_5_FD_14888 | JGI IMG/M metagenome (IMG submission 14888)
TGATATTTCATCCGCGCTGGTCACAGGGGTGTGATTGACGCGGAAAGTGCTCCTCTACCTGGGATGATGTAGGTACCAACACAACATCGGTCCCGAGCACAAGGAGCACCAACCAAGTGAACTCTACCCCGCTGCTGTTCGACATCGAGGCAACGACCTCCATGCTCATGACCAGCCGATAGTGACCGGTTCGCCAAGCTGTTGCAGCGATCCCTTGAGACCGCCCTCGCCAATATCCGCGATATGCTCGTTGGCTGCTGGGATCTCATGGCCGAACGCAGTGCGCCGCTCGTTATCAGACCCTGATTTTGCAGCCAGGTAGCCAACTATCGGCCGAATGAACGCGACAAGTGCCCCGTCACCTGGGAGAATGTGTGTCTGCAAAGAACCACATCAACCCAGAAGAGGAGCACCTGACAGGTGAAGGTTACATCGACTCGGTTCGACATTCCCGACATGGTCATTTCCCGACCGGATCGCCAAGTGGCACGCTCAGTCGCAGAGGCCACCGAAGACGACATCACCGGCGTCGCCGGGGTGGCGCTCTGGGGTGAGTTGCTCGATCGGCTCGGCCTGGTGACAGAAGCCGATCGCCGGGTGCTGCGCCCCATCGGACCCGGTGGCTATTCGGGTGGTGAGTGCTATCGGGCCGTGGTCGAGACCCAGTTGGCCGGCGGCGACTTCATCTCGGATTCCTCGTTGCTCGCCGGCGCGGCCACCGAAAAGCTCCGGGGCAACCACGTGCTGCCGTCGGGCACCACCCTGTGGCGGTTCTGTGCGGGGTCCGACCTCGGACGGGCGTCGATAGCCGCAGCGGTCAACCGTGCCATGTTGCGCCGAGCCTGGGCAATGGGAGCAGCACCCGAACCGGGGATTCTGACCATCGACCCCGATGCCACCTACATCGACACCTTTGGACCGAACAAGGAAGGCTCCAAGTTCTCCTACAAGGGCGAGGTGCAGATGTCTCCGTTGGTCGGCGTCTGCGGGGAGACAGGGGACGTGCTGGCGATACGGGCCCGGGGTGGGAGCGCCAGCCCGAGGCGAGGGATCGCCTCTTTTATCGACGAGTGCGTCTCGGCCATCCCTGCGATATGCCGGGATCGTTACCAACTGTGGATCCGGGTGGACTCGGCCGGCTATTCGAAAAAGGTCATGGACGCAGCCACCAAGCACAACGCCGCGTTCTCGATCACCTGTGTGGGTGACAAAAAGGTGCGGCGCACCATTGACGCCCTGGCGAGGGACAACGGGGTCACCTGGACCAAAGCCCTCTCTGCGAACGGGCCCATCGCCGGTGCCGAGGTGGCCTGGTGTCCCTACGAGTTCGGAGGGAGAACCCTGTCGATGATCGTCCGCCGCCAGAAAAGGAACAACGGGGAACAGCTCTCCTTCGACGATGTCGACGGCTACCGGTACTTCGCCATCGTCACCAACATCCCACCGCTCTTCGGTGATGCCTCGACCATCGAGTACCACCATCGCCTCCGAGGCGGTGCTCCCGAAGAAGCCATCCGGCAGTTGAAAGAGGACTTCGGGATGAACCACGCCCCGCTCCAGAACTTCTTCGGAAACTGGGTGTGGTGGCACGCAGCCGCCCTCGCCTACAACGTGGCCCGTTGGATCCGGGTCCTCGCTCTCCCCGAACGGTTTCATACCTGTCGGGGCAAACGCCTTCGTCTGTCCTTTTTCAACGTCCCCGCTCAGGTGACCCGAACCGCTCGCCAACTTCGCCTTCGCCTCCCACGTGCCTACGCCCACAGCCACCCGTTCATCGTTGCGTTGCAACGGCTCCGCGCGTTGCCCATCTTCGCCTGACGGCATCGTCGAAGCTCTGCTGTTGATCCTCACCGGGGCGGAGCCTGCCCTGATCAACCTGATGTGGCACCCGAAGGTACCCGATGGTGATTNTTGACCCCATCAATTTGCGCCTTCTGCGGCTATCGCACTCTGACCGACATCTTCGCCCGTCGAATGCCCCCAATCAGCTCAGTCAACGGGGTTTCCGGAACCCCTCTGCAAAATCAGGGTCAGATAGTCGCCCCGTCGAAGGTGCTGGCCCCCGAGTTCGGTGTCCTTGGTGACCGTGCGGGTGAGCGTCTCATTGACACAGAAGAAACGGAGGTACTCCTCGGTGGCGGTCGGAAGAAGGTCCGGGTTCTCGACCAATCGCCGGCGTGCCCCGGCATCGCTGTTGAGGTGGTGCAGGGCCAGGGATGTCAACGACGTCGTGGTGTCCAGGCCTCCGCCGACCAGGTTCCACAGCACGGATCCGATCTTTTCGTCGGTGAGCAAGCGGCCATCGTCAAGTCGCAGACGGGTCAGCTCGGTGAGGATGTCGGCTTGGGGTTTCCGCTTCCGTTCCTCCACCGCTTCCGTTCCTCCACCGCAGCCAGGAGCTCGGTCACCATGGCCGGGATGAGGGCCAATGCCTGGCGATGTTCAGGCGGCCGTGTGCCGTAGGCCACGGTGCCATGGAAGACCTCCGCATACCGGGCCCACTGGTCACAGGGGAGACCAATCAGCTGCATGGTGGTGACGGCCGGAACCGGATTGGCGAAATCGAGCACCATGTCCATGTGGCCGTCACCGATCTTCTGGTCGAGAAACCAGGTGGTCGTCTCCTCCATAAATGGGGTGAGAGCCTCGATGGCGGCGGGAAGAAGAAACGGATTGAGGAGTCGCCGGAGGGCAACGTGCACGTCCCGGTCGGCTTCGGCAATGCCGGCTTGTGGGATTCCCCGGGCCCGCGGAATCCCGGTGATCCCCAGGTAGTCGAGACCGTCGACAGACGCCGGTTCGTACCGGCTCGAGAATGTGGCGTTGTCGCGGGCCACCTGGGCCACCTCGTCGTACCCACTCACCACCCAGAATCCCCCGTAGTGGGGGCTGCGCGAAACCGGGCATCGTCGCAGTTCGGCCCAGGTGCCGTGGCGGCCATCCAGATACCTTTCGGCGTGGGGGTCAAAGTCAGCCGCGGTCGGTTCAACGTCACCCATGGCGCTCCATCCCTTCTTCCGGGGGCCGGAACGGCAGCCCCTCAGCCGGCCACCGATAGCATCGCGGCCATGTCCAAGCGAGAGACCCTCCTCTACGAAGAATCAGACGGCGTGGCATGGGTCACCCTCAATCGCCCCGAGGCCTACAACGCCTTCGACTCGGTGATGCAGATCGAACTCCGGGAACTGTGGTCGATGCTTCGGAAAAACGACGATGTCCGCTGCGTGGTGCTCACCGGAAGTGGTGAGAAGGCATTCTGCACCGGCCTGGACCGTGGTCAGATCGAATCGATGGACGACCTGCCGCCAGGAAAGCTCCCCGGCTACAACACGCCCTGGGACTTCGACGACCCGGGCAAGAGCGTCTGCCCCAAATCCAATGACCTCTGGAAGCCGGTGATCGCCGCAGTCAACGGTATGGCGTGCGGAGGAGCCTTCTACCTCCTCGGCGAAGTGGACTTCATTATTGCCGCCGATCACGCCACCTTTTTCGACCCCCATGTCACCTACGGCATGCCCGCCGCCTTCGAACCCATTTTTCTGCTTCACAAGATGCCGTTCCAGGAGGTTGTGCGGCTGTCGTTGCTGGGTGCCCACGAACGCATGTCGGCCAACCGGGCCCACCAGGTCGGCCTGGTCTCCGAAGTCGTACCTTCCGCCGAGCTCCACTCCCGGACGGCGTGGGCGGCTGGCGCCATCGCCGGTCAACCTGCCCTGGCGGTACAGGGCACCGTCCGGGCCCTGTGGACCGGACTGGAGCTGACCCGGCGCCAAGCGCTCGATCACGCCTTCTTGTTCACCAACATCGGGACCGATCCCGCCACCCTGGCCGAGGGCCAGGAGCGCTTCTCGTCGGGAACACGAACTGACTGGCGTCTCCGCTGACCTGATCAGAGCACCGCCCCTTTGAGTTTGAGATCGAGGATGGCGTCCATGTCCAGGCCCAACTCCTCGAGGACCTGGTCGGTGTGTTCCCCGTGGTCGGGTGCCCGGGTGAGGTCCGGCGGTTGCTCATTGAACTGCAGCGGTGACGCCACCCTGTGGAAGGTCGTCCCCGACGCCGAGGTGACCTCGCGGATGTAGTCGTTGGCGAGGACCTGGGGGTCCTCCAACAACTCGCTGGCCGTCTGTACCGGAGCCCACACCCCTTCCACCTCGAAGAGGATCGGCTTCCACTCGTCAAGGGTGCGACCGGCGAAGATCTCGTCGAGGGTGATAACGCACTCCTGGCAGTTCTGGGCCCGCACCACCGAGTCCACGAAGCGGGGATCATCGGCCAACTCCGGTCGACCGATCTTGATGACCAGGTCGGCCCAGAACCTGTCTGATTCGAGCATGATGAGGGACAGGAAGCGGTCGTCCTTGGTCTTGTAGTTATTGACCAGCGGATTCGGCATCTTGGTCCGGTCCCCGCGTGGCATGCGGCTGAACCCGAAGAGGTCGGCGGCCAACACTGTCGCCCCGGTGGCCCAGATGCCGTTGGCCAACAACGAATTGTCGACAGCTTCCCCGGTTCGCTGGCGGTGGAAGAGGGCGGCCGATACCCCACCGGCAATGGTCAGGCCTCCGATGACATCCCCGTACCCCGGTCCCGGCTGGCTTGTCGGGTACTCCCCGGGGGCACTGAGGATGTCGGCCGAACCTCCGCGTCCCCAGAAGGTGGAGTTGTCATACCCGCCCCTCTTCGACTCCGGCCCGCGTTGGCCGTTGGCCGAGCCCCGCACATAGATGATGTCGGGGTTGACAGCCCGGATGTCCTCCACGTCGATCTTCAGTTTGGTGCGGGCCTGCGGACGGAAATTGGTCAAGAAGACGTCGGCGCTCTCCACCAACTTGAGGAGGAGGGCGTGACCTTCTTCGGTCTTCAGATTGAGGCCGACACTGCGCTTCCCCGGTTGGGCAGCTCCATCATGTGGTTGACCCCGCCCGGCCCGCTGGGGACCAGCCCGGAGTTCACCAGGCCCCGTTGGGGGTCACCGACCTCGGGGTGTTCGATTTTGATGACATCGGCACCCCACTCGGCCAGGACCGCCCCGGCTATCGGTACGTAAGTCCATGCCGCCACCTCGACTACTCGGATACCGCTCATGATGCCCTTCACTGTGTTCTCCTTTTCGATGGCGGACGCTTCGACGACCTCACGGTCCTGGTACGAACTATTGGGATAGTGGTGGCAACCCGCCGGCGATCGTCTTGGTCTCCGTGTACTGCTCGAATCCCTCCAGCCCGTTCTGCCTGCCGACGCCGCTGGCCTTGTAGCCACCAAAGGGGGCATCGGCTCCGTACCACACCCCCCCGTTCACCGAGGCAGTGCCGGCCCGGATCCTTCTCGCCACCGACAGGGCCCGTTCCTCCGAGCCGGAGGTCACACCGCAACCGAGTCCGTACTGATTCTCATTGGCAATGCGGACTGCATCGTCGTCGTCCTCGAAAGGCACCACCACCAGAACGGGCCCGAAGATCTCCTCCTGGGCGATTCTCATCGAATTGTCGACGTCGGCGATAAGGGTCGGCTCCACATAGAACCCCTTGTCCAGGTGGGCCGGACGCCCACCGCCCACCACCACCCGGGCCCCCTCGTCCACGCCGGACTCGATGAGGTCCAGCACCCGTTGGCGTTGGGCGGCGCTGATCTGCGGCCCCTGCAGGTTGGACGCATCGGTCGGGTCTCCGTAGGCCATGGTCCGGAATCCCTCTTCCATGGCGGCAATTCCCTCGTCGTAACGGGACCGCGGCAGCAGCATCCGGGTGAGCATCACGCATCCCTGCCCGCCGTGGACGCATACCGTCCAGGCCATGGACAGCTTGGCGGCGAAGTCGGCGTCTTCCAGCACGATGTCGGCCGACTTGCCTCCGAGCTCGAGGAACAGCCGCTTCAGCGTGGGTGCCCCTTTCTCCATGATGCGCCGGCCCACCGCGGTGGAACCGGTGAAGGAGACCAGATCGACCCGTGGGTCGGTGATGAGGTCCTCGGCCACCGTGTTGTCCGACGTGGTCACCACCTGAAGGATCCCGGCCGGGATGTCGGTCTTCTCCGCCACCAGCCGACCGATGCGGGTGGCGTTCCACGGTGTGAGGGGGGCCGCCTTCAGGATCACCGAGTTGCCGGTGGCCAACGCTTGGCCCAGCTTGTTGATGGTCACCTCGAAGGGGTAGTTCCACGGCACGATGGCCGCCACCACCCCGACCGCCTCCTTGACCACCTTGCGCCAACTACGGGTGCCGAACGCCGTCCCTTCAGGAAGGTAGCGCTCCCAGGGGAACTCGTCGATGAACCGGGCCGGCCATGTCAGGCCCTCGGCCTAGGGAGCGTCGAGTTGAGGCCCGTAGGTCAGGAGCACAGGTGTCCCCACTTCGGCCACCAGCTCAGCCCGGAGCAACTCGTGTTCCTCTTCGAGCGCGTCCTGCAATTGGGCCAGGCACCGCTGGCGGAACTTCTTGTCGGTGGACCAGTCCGTCTCGTCAAAGGCCCGGCGGGCGCTTCCGATGGCACGGTCCATGTCCTCGTGACCGGCGTCGGCCACCTGACCGAGCACGTCCTCGGTGGCCGGATTGACATTGTCGAATTGCTTGCCCGAGGCGGCCGGAACCAGCTCGCCGTCGATGAGCATCCGGGTCTCTCCGGTGGGTCCGGCCGGCGTGTCGTTCTGATCCGTCATCAATTTCTTCTCCCTGCAGTGGATGTGCTGCCCTCTGGGTGGGCATCACGGATGAGGCTCTCCTGGACGAACGAGGCCACCGCCCTGCCGTCCTCGGTGAAGACGTGAGCCCTCCCATAACTTCGGCCTCGTCCGGCATGGGCGCCCTCATGGGCCATCAGCAGCCACGCTCCGGCCTCGAAGCGGTCATGGAAGGTAAGAGTGTGCGATACCACGCCGGTGGCAATGGAACGGTGGGCCATATTCTGACCGATACCGGCATGGGGGCGCATGGCCGTGCCGATGAGAAATCCGTCACTTCCTCGGGTTACGGCCCCACCCTCACCCTGGCTGCCTTGGCCGCCCGATTCGCCACCGCCATGGTCAGCTGATCTCCGGATTCGGGACGCGGCGTTCTCTCCAAGTTGGCTACCGTGTGTTTCATGAAACACGAGTCGCGCATCGCGCTGGTAACGGGAGCGTCGTCGGGGATCGGGGCCGCCACCGCCCGGGCGTTGGCGGCACGAGGGGTCACTGTGGGAATCGTCGCCCGGAGGTCCGAACGACTGGCCGAGGTTTTGGGGGCGTGCCGACTCCACGCGCCCAATTCGCGGTCATGGGTGGCCGATCTCTCCGATCCGGCGGGAGCCGCGGCTCTGGCGGAAGAAGCGTGGGAGACCTTCGGCCGCCTGGATGTCCTGGTCAACAACGCCGGCATCCCCATGCGCCGGCCGGTGACCCGCATCTCACTCGAGGAGGTGGAGCGGGTCATGCGGGTCAACTACCTGTCGCCGGTGGCGATGACCCTGGCCGTGCTCCCGCGGATGGTCGAACGGGGGACGGGCACCATTGTCAATGTGTCGAGCCTGGGGGGCAGGTTGGGCATCACCACTGAAGCCGCGTACTCGGCGTCGAAGTTCGCCCTCTGTGGGTTCAGCGAGGCAATGGCCGCCGACCTCGACGGTACCGGGGTCAATGTGCGGCTGGTATTGCCGAGCGCCATCGACACCGAGATCTGGGACCAACCGGGAAACGATCCTGCCTTATACACCGGGCCCTTGACCCCGGCCGACGAAGTGGCCAACGGAATTGTCGATGCCATCGACAGCGATCATTTTGAGCATTACCTACCCGACATGAAGGCGGTGATCGAACTCAAGACCGCCGACTTCGACAGCTTCTTGACCGGCATGCTGGCCATGGCGAAACAACCCGAGGCCGGCTCGACGTGACCAACGATGATGGGTCGCATTGATGCAGGTTCTGCCGCACCGACAATGAACGGTCGAGGTTGTTCTGTTGAGGCACCACCCCCAGTACACGGCGGGCACCCACCGGGTCGGCCACCACGTCGATACCCGCCACCCGGGCGTGACCGGCGGTGGGGCGAATCCTGGTGGTGAGGATCCCAATGGTGGTGGTCTTCCCGGCCCCGTTGGGACCGAGGAACCCGAACACCTCTCCGGGTTTCACCCTGAAACTGATTCCCGCCACCGAATCGACAGGCGCCTTGGGATACCGCTTGACCAGATCCGAAACCTCGACCGCCACCGAATTCTCGGAACCCATCACACTGTCTGTTCGGCTGACCTCAACGGGAAGCCGGATCCACCGGCAGGCCGATGGCGGAGATGAACTGTCGGCTGCGGCGTCGGTAGCCACCCTCACCCTCCGGCGTGGGCGCGGCAGGGGAAAAGAGCACGACCCCGCCGACCGGGGTCACCGCGGTGGCCATCGTCACCGCATCATCGAGATCACGGGCTGTCTCCACCGATAGGTTGCCACCGGTGCCGGATGCCGCGTGCTCCAACGCCCCCACCATCCGCTCGGGTTCCGGCGGCAATACCACCACGTTCGGGCTCGGATGGCGGTCCGCCAACAGGGCAGCCAACTGGCCCAGATCGATCCCCCGGTCGGCCCCGCCCAGAATGACCGTGAGGTTGCGCCCGGCAAATGCCGCCACCGACGCACTGGTGGCGAACGGGTTGGAGGCAAGGGCATCGTCAACGAAGGTCAGGCCATTTCGCTCACCCACCGTTCGGCACCGCGACGGCAACCCGTCGTACCCGTCGACCGCTGCCGCCACCGCGTCAGCCGAGGGCGGCTCCCCTCGGAGCAGCAGTACCCCGGCGATGGCGCCACACAGGTTGTTCACGTTGTGCTCACCCGGCACCCGGAGCCGTTCCGCCTCCACCACCGGCTCCCCGTCGATGGAGACCGTCCCGGCCGATTCGACCCGGACCCGTCCGGATGGGCCGAAGAGGGTGCGGTGAGGATGGCCGGCGGTACGGCGTACGGCTTCGGCACTCCCGGCGTTGACCGCCAGCGACCCAGGTGGCCCGGCGGTGATGAGCCGAAGTTTGTCCCGGTAATAGGTCTCTTCTCCCCCGTGCCAGTCGAGGTGATCGGGAGCCAGGCTGGTGAGGACGCACACTCCCGGTGAGACCGAGACATCGGCTGCCTGGTACGACGAGACTTCCACCACGTAGGCGTCCACCGGAGCCCGGCCGTACAGATCGGCCACCGGCTCGCCGATATTTCCGACCAGTGCCACGCTGAGGCCCAGGTGCTCGAGGATCGAAGTCGCCAACGAGGCGGTGGTGCTCTTCCCTTTGGTGCCTGTCACCGCCAACACAGGAGCGGCGTGGAAGTCCTCCAACCAGATGGCGGTGGCGGTGGTGACGGTGACGCCTTCGGATTCCGCCGCCACCAGCTCCGGCCGGTACCGGCTCACCCCCGGGGAGCGGACCACGACGTCCAAGGAGCTCCATGCCACCAGGTCGGGCGGCACCACCGGTGTCCGAAGCGACAGGACCTCTCTGACCCGGGCGGCCGCATTCTCGGGGTGATCGTCGATGAGGATGGGCGACACACCTCGCTCGACGAGCAGGCGGGTCACGGCCAATCCCTCCGTCCCCATGCCCCACACCGCCACCACCTTGCCGTCGCACAGGTCGTCGAGGGTCACGTGGCCCCGGTCATGAGTCGGTCCACCGCGGAGGCCACCCGTGGATCGGGGAATGCCGGGGACAGGTCGGGTGCCAGCAACTCTTTCACCGCCGGGTCCGACACCATGGCCCGGGCCCGGGCGCCGAGCACGGCCACCACCACCGTCTCGTTCCACTCGGGCAGGTCCGAGAGCATTCGCATGGCCGCCGCCGACTCGCGCCGCTCACCCACGCACTCGAACGGTTTGTCATCCTCGCTCATCAGGGCGGCAAAGCCTTCGACCTGCTCGGGATCGTCGAACATGTCCCGCCCGATGATGGCGGTCAGCGCCTCGGGTGTCAGGAACGGTGCCAGCATCAACCCGACGAAACGGCACTTGGGGCAGTGACCGCACCAACGGTCACCGGCCTCCGCCTGCTGACGGAAGGCGGTATTGCAACTGCAGAAGGTGGCGTGGTAGCCGGTCAGGCGAGAAAAGGCCCGGGCAATCGCCAGTTCCGAGTACCGACGAAGCGCCGATCCATAGGTCAGGCCGGGATCCACCGAGTCCGAGATCAGCCGGCGGAAGAGGTTCTCGAAGTCGAGGCTCTTCGAGTACTGATGGTTCACCGGCACCCCATCGACCAATCTGGTCTCCTCGCTGGCTGACCGCTCGATGGCCATGGCAATGGAGTCGTAGCCGTAGACGAAGCTTCCCAGCACTGCGATGAGGGACACAATGGCGGTGATGGGGACGTGACCGTTGAGCGCACCGGCGCTCGTGAGCCGGGCAAGTTCCGGAGAAAGCTTCCGGCGGATCACGATCAGCTCGAGGCCGGTCTGGCCGGCCAACTCGATCACCAACGGGTGTGGGTTCACCGCCAACAGCTTCGGGCCCACCTGCCTGACCGCTTCGATCAGCACCATGGAGTCCTTGCCGCCGCCGATGGGCACCACCAGACCTCCCGGTCGCAAGGTCCGGAGCTGATCGGCACCGACCGGGAGGGTCGGGACAGCCCGAATCTCCACCGTCCGCGGGACCGGCAGCCGGTTGGTCACCGCGAACTCCCTCAGCCCGTCGTCGTAGAGCCGACGATGGAACTCCAGCTCGGACGCGGAGAGACCGATTCCTTCCACCACGACCACCGGGGGCGCCGCTGCCTTGTAGTAGCTGGTGCCCGCGGCGATGTGCAGGTGACGCAATGCCCCATCGAGACCACCGCCATCGACGGGGATGCCCGGTGGGGGCTCCGTTTCAAAGGTCACCGTCTCTTCGAACGAGTATCTATCGTCCAGCGCATAGCGGAGGTACGCGGTCCGTGAGGAGTGGTCGTACTCATTGTCGACAATACGGAATGTGTCGACGGACCCCGGATCAAACCGGTTCGGGTCATTCATGGCGCGCTCAGCGTACCGGCTCGGGTCAGCTGTCATTGCGGTGCAGCGGAACCCGGCGGTTGTCCTCCCGGGCCGACTCGAGCAGCTCGCGGAGCTGGTCGAACGGTGCGTCTGAGGATGCAGAGAGGTTGTTCCGCTCCTCGGGATCGCCGGTCAGGTCGTACAGCTCCCACTGGGAAGGCACCGGCTCGGACCCGGTCGCTCCCGGTGACCCGACGTGGTGGCTTGTCTCCCACTCTTCCAACCGGTCGTAGTACTGGCTCAGTTTCCACAGCCGATTGGTGCCGCCGTCGACAGCGGGCATGGGGACGATGACCGACTCGATGTTGGCCGGTGGAGCCACCGGCACGAACGGCTCCCCGGTGAACCGGTTCCGGTCACGGAGCCCGACGCTGATCTGGTCCTCGGTGGTGAAGTAGATCGGGGATCCCAGCACCGAGGTGTCCTCCGGGTCCTGAATCGCCGGGCTCAGGTCCCGGCCCACCAGATCCTGCACTTCGACATGGTGTTCGGACAATTGGGTCACCAGTGACTGGGGCTCGATCCCAATCAAACCGAGCAGGGTGGGCAGAAGGTCGACGTGGCTGGTCGGCGCCGACACTCCCCGGGTGGACGCGGTGATACCCGGGCCCGCCACCAGCAGCGGAACCCGGATGGCCTCGTCGAAGGCGTTGTACCACTTTTGCTGCATGCCACCGTGGGCGCCGACCAGGTCTCCGTGGTCAGAGGTGAAGACCACAATGGTGTTCTCGGCCAGCCCCGAGTCGTCCAACGCCACGAGAATCCTCTCGATGGCCCTGTCCACCAGTTGGTGGAGCCAGAGATAGAAGCGACGGTAGGTGTTGTCGGTCGGTTGCGGATAGAGCAGCTGAGGCCACAGATCCCGGAACAGTCGATGGCACTCCGGTCGCCCCTCGAAGTCGTCCCGCTGCGACGGGGCTTCGGCGACGTCAGGAACACCGTCTTCGATAGCGGGAAATCCGAGCACATCCCATCCAAAACCCGAGAAGCCGATGTCGTGGGGATTGACGAAGGAGGCCACCGCCAAAAAGGGCCGCTCATCGGCCTTGTCGGCGGTCAACTCACCGAACAGCTCGCATACCTGATCGGCGAAGAGCGGGTCGCGCACGAATCCGGTATCTGCCGGGTCGACGCCGTGTGGCTCACGGCCGATCCATCCCGAGAAGCCGAATCGGTCGAGTCGGTCTGCCCGGCGGTAGAGGTCGGTCACCTCCCTCGACACGGAGCCGTACCGGTCATTGGCCATCAGCCCGGCATGGCTCCCGGTCGGAATGAGGTCGGCGTGGGAGATATGCCACTTCCCCCGGTAGTGGGTGCTGTACCCGGCAGCCCGAAACCAATCCCCCATGGTGGGTACCCCGTCCGGATCCAGCCACGAGATGTCAGGATCGTTGGCGGCTTTGGCCAACCCATCAGTTGCGGTCACCCCGTGCAGTGAGGGGTAGTGACCGGTGAACAGTGATGCCCGACTGGGTAGGCAGGCGGTCGACGCCGCGTAGTGACGGTGGAATTCGACGCTACCGGCCCGCAGCCGCTCGCGGGCCGGTAAATGATCCCGGCGGAACCCGGCCACCGTGGCATCTTCATACGGTGGCGGATACCTTTCCTCGTCCGTCATGATGACCAGCACGTTGGGTCGCGTCGTCGACATTGTCAGGCACCCTACGCCGCTGGTCTCCTCACATGCCGTTCACGAGGTGCGACCGCCCTAGAGATGGGTGCCGGGCCCGGGGAGGTGGAGAGGAGCGGGCTCGGGAAACGGAAAGACATCGAGATCGGGGCGTGACGGGCCAGGGAGTGGTAGGCCCGCTCGGCGAACCACCAATGCCCGACAGCGAAGGCATAGCGATCGTGATAGAAGCCGAAGGCATTGGTCCACCGCCCACTGTCCTCATCCTGTCGGTGCTCGCACATATAGAGGCGGCCCACCGCGGTGCCCGCCCCTGCGCCGCCGGGGAACACAATGTGGGCATTGAGGATGACGAATTCGAAGAACGAGAACTTCGCCACCGAGGAACCGATGAATTCGCCCACCGCAGCACCTCCCACCAATCGGAGCGGGTCGCCTTTTCGGGTGTCGATGACCACGGCTGCCTCGGGGAGAAAGAGGTCCTCCATCTCGGGCCAGGCCCGTCGATTGACCACATCGGCGTAGGCGTGCTGCAAGCGCCGGATCCCGGTGTCGTGCACGGCGGTGAGGAGGAGTTCGTCATCGATCACAACGCGGACGCTACTTGCCGAACCATGGTGGTTGTCAGTGGGAGTGGGTAGATGGTTGTGGAATGATCGGATGATCAGCGGTCTGTCCCACTTAGTCGACGCGAGGTGCCCATGGAGTACGTAAATCTCGGAAACACCGGTGTGCGGGTATCCCGCATTTGTCTGGGCATGATGAGTTTCGGCAATGACAGCGACCGGCCCTGGGTCCTCGCCGAAGACGCGGCCGAGCCGATCGTGAAGGCGGCGGCAGAGGGTGGCATCACCTTCTATGACACCGCCGACACCTATTCGAAGGGCGCCAGCGAAGTAGCCACCGGACGCCTGTTACGGAAATTCTTCCATCGTGACGAAGTGGTGGTGGCCACCAAGGTGTTCATGCCCATGACGCCGGGGGAGAATGGCGGTGGCCTTTCCCGCAAGCACATCCTGTCTGCCATCGACGCTTCGCTCGGCCGTCTCGAGATGGACTACGTCGACCTCTATCAGATCCACCGCTGGGACCCCCGGACACCGATCGAAGAGACGATGGAGGCCCTGCACGACGTGGTGCGGTCGGGCAAGGCCCGTTACATCGGCGCCTCGAGCATGTTCGCCTGGCAGTTCGCCAAGGCTCAGCGCGTGGCCGATAGCAATCACTGGACCCGGTTCGTATCCATGCAACCGCACTACAACCTGATCTACCGGGAGGAGGAACGCGAGATGATCCCCCAGTGCATCGATCAGGGTGTGGGCATCATCCCGTGGAGCCCACTGGCCCGCGGGGTGCTGGCCGGCAATCGCAGCCGAGGCGGCGAGCGGTCCACCACTCGATCCGGGAGTGACCCCTTCACCGACTACCTCTATAGCCAACCCACCGATTTCGACGTGGTCGAACGGGTGGCAGAAGTGGCGGCCGAGCGGAAGGTCGCCCCGGCGCAGGTGGCGCTGGCCTGGCTGTTGCAACGACCGGGGGTGACCGCTCCGATCGTGGGTGCCACCAAAGGGGGTCATTTGGCCGACGCGTTGGCGGCCGAACAGTTGACCCTCACCGATGACGAGGTGGCCCGGCTCGAGGAGCCCTATGTCCCCCACCCCGTGCTCGGCCACTTCTGACCGACCACGAGCAGCCCCGAGCACCCTGGCGGGCACCGCACCACGGTTCAGATCCCGGCGCCGAGACCTTCCCGCTTTTCGAACTCCGCGCTCCGGGCTGGGGCCGGGTCGGTAACGGCTCCATAGAGGGCGATGGCGGCGGCCAGCACCGCGGCGGCGGCCAACACCAGCGCGGTGACCGAAAAGGCGTGCCTCACCTGTCCCGTATCCCCGAGACTTCCGGCGAAGTCGCCGAATACCGCACCGCTGACCGCCAGCCCCAGGGCGGTTCCGATCCCGCGGGTCATATTCAGGATTCCAGAGGCGAGACCCGACTGCTGGGCGGGTATGGCGGCCATGATGCCGGCGTTGTTCGGAGGGATGAAGAACCCGAGCCCCATGCCGACCATGGCCAGGAGGGCAACGAAGCCGGGCGTCGTCGGGTGCAACACGCCGAGCCCCACCAACCCCACAACCACCAGGGCCATCCCCCCCACCCCCGGCGGCCCGACCCCCACCTTGTCGGCCAAGCGACCGGCCAGAGGGGCAATGATGCCCA
>JGI20193J14888_1000280_pt1 | contig 14750 bp, 15 predicted proteins | sample NGESurdeep092012_5_FD_14888 | JGI IMG/M metagenome (IMG submission 14888)
AGGCCGTGCATTCGCACATGGCCGAATCCAAGCTCGTCGTGCGAGCGCCGCATTTGCGCCTGCCAGTCGGCTCGTAACGCCAATGGGGCGTGGCAACTGCCGATGGTATGTTCCCAGAAATGCGGCAGGCTTGAAGCCGTACCGGCGATGTCGCAAATGAAATTCGCCGCCATGGTCAATCTCTTTCAACCGTTCGCGGCCGCATCAGCAAACGTCCACAACCTACCGGTTGGATGAAGACGCGCTGCCGGCAGGCTGTCGTCGCCACGACGAAGCCGCCTGAAGATCGGCCGCTTCTCGTCTCCCGCGATTAGGAAGGCCGCGTTCCGGCTGCTTTCGAGCGCCGGATAGGTCAGCGTGATGCGCACTTCTGGCTTGGCCCCAATGACTGCCGAAACCCACTTGTCGCGTTCCGCCAGCACCGCGTTGCCTGGGAACAACGAGGCTGTATGGCCATCTAAACCGAGCCCAAGAAGATTCACGTCGAACAGTGGTCGAGCTGGATCAAGACGCTCCGCACCGTAGAAGGATTTGAGTTCATCTTCATAGGCGGAGGCTGCTGCGTCAGGGCTAAGCCCTTCAGTCGGAATGGGATGGATGTTCGTGGCAGGGATCGATGCGCGCGACAATAGCGCCACGCGCACCATGCGGTAGTTGCTGAGCGCGTCATTGCGCGGCACGAATCGCTCGTCGCTCCAGAACCAGTGCGTTCGCGCCCAGGGGAAGCGACCGCGATAAGGCGATTCAGCCAGATGCTCATAGAATAGCTGCGGGGTTGAACCGCCGGACAGGCAGACTGCAAAAGTGCCGTCCTTTGCGTTCGCCAGTTCGATCATCCATTCCGCGACTCGGCGCGCCATGGTCTCTGGATCCGAGAGAATTTCCAGTTTGGCTTTGAGCGGGCCCGTCATAAGCGTGCCCTCGCGGCCAACGGGCGGTGGGCGTTACGGATGGCGCCGATCGCGGCCGCATAATTATCCGATCTGAAGATCGCAGACCCGGCAACGATGGCGTTCGCACCCGCCTCGATCGCCTGCCCGGCGGTTTCGCAATTTTCGCCGCCGTCAACCTCAATGAACGGATCGAGACCGCGTGCTTCGCATAGCTGTCGCAAACTGCGGATCTTGGGCAACATCTCCGGCAGAAATTTCTGTCCGCTGAAGCCGGGATTTACGGTCATGACAAGAACTACATCGCAGAGATACAGTACGTGTTCGATCAATTCGATCGGGCTCGCCGGGTTCAGCACCACACCGGCCTTCTTGCCGAGGTCGAGGATTTGCGACAGCACACCGTGGAGATGGGTCGTCGCCGACGACTCCGCCGGCACGAGCAGATGATCGGCGCCGGCCTCAGCAAATGTCGCGAGATAGCGCTCCGGCTCGACGATCATGAGGTGCACATTGAGCACCTTCTGTGTGTGGCGTCGTACCGCTTCAACAATCACCGGTCCGAACGTGATATTCGGCACAAAGCGACCATCCATGACATCGATATGAATCCAGTCGGCGCCGGCTGCATCGACGGCGTGAACCTCGTCGGCGAGATGCCCGAAATCCGCCGACAAGATCGACGGCGCAACGACAATCGGCTTTTGCAAATTTTCCATCGCCCGGGCGGTCATGGTCGCTCGCCTTTCGACGCGTCTGAAGTTGCCGCCGCTCCCGAGGTCGATTTATGACCGCAAGCCCTGCCTTGCCGCTCCTCCAACTGACGAACGATCTCCGCGACGATCTCGGCTGGCCTGCCGCCGACGTCGACGGTGAGCGGATGCTCGTCTGGCGTCGGCTCCTGCAGCGTCGCAAACTGGCTGTCGAGCAGGGCCACCGGCATGAAGTGCTCATGCCGCGCAGCCATTCGACTGTGGATGAGGTCGTACGAACCTTTTAGGTAGACCAGCGTCACGTCTGAGCGATCACCGATGATGATGTCGCGGTAAGCCCGCTTCAGCGCCGAGCAGGTGAGCACGCCGGATTCGCCGCGCAGACGCCAACCGTCAATTTCCTCGCCGATCTTGCGCAGCCAAGGTAACCGGTCGGCATCCGTCAGCGGCGTTCCACTGTGCATTTTCTCCACATTCGCGGCCGGGTGCAGATCATCGCCCTCCTGAAATTGGCAGCCGAGTGCGGCGGAGAGCAGGACCGAGACCGTGGTCTTGCCTGATCCCGAGACGCCCATGACAACGGCGATAACCGGCTTGACTATGGTAGTCGAGAGAGCTGGTGACCACATGGGCTGTGGCTGACGATCAGGCGGCATCATGCGCTCCTTGGTAGTTGCGAGTCATGCAGCAGCCCGGCATAGAACAAACTTCTGCACCGCATTGGCGAAGCCTTCCTGTTCGTTACTGTCGGTCACTGCGCTCGCCTGTGCTTTCACCTCGTCGCTCGAATTACCCATGGCGATGGAAAATCCGCTTTTGCAAAACATAAGGACATCATTCGGCATGTCGCCAAACGTGGCGATCTGTTCGGGCGGAATGTTCAGAAGCCTGGACAGGGTGGCGACGACTGCCCCCTTATTCGCCTGGGGGTGGGTTACGTCGAGGTAGTAGGGCTGAGACCGCGCCGCACTCGCCTTTTCACCTAGGGTCGTCTGCGCAAGCTTTTCGCAGGCGGCGACCAAGTCGAGATCGTCGGAGATGCCGACGATCTTTACCGCGTGCGCGAGATGAGCGTCCGTAAAGGCCGCCACGACCTTCGCGTCAAATTTCACCGTCCATGCCTCGCGAGCCACATGCGGCGCGTCCAGCTTACGGATCAACCACTCGTCGGCCGTATAGACCCAAGCGTCCAGCCCCTGATTGAGGATGAGCTCTACGGCTTTCTCGGCTATCACCGGATCGAGCGTTCGGCTCTCGATCTCCGAGAGGTCGGGATGGACAAATACGCCGCCGTTAAAGCCTGCGATCGGCGTCCGCAAAGCGAGCGGCGCGATCAGCATCGCCATGCCACGGGGCGGCCTGCCGCTGGTAATCGCAAAGGCGATGCCAGCTGCGGCGAGCGCCTTTACGGCATCCGCCGCACGCGAGGTCAACACTTTGTCCTTAGTGAGAAGCGTGCCATCGACATCGGCGAGCACAAGCGAAATTTTTGATGCGGTAGGATCTGGCCTTATCATGCGCGGCCTGCTGCATGAGAGCTCGCAACTTGTGCGTTCGAACGATCGCTGCTGAGGATCAATCGTTCGACCGCGTTGGCAAAACCATCGTCGCGATTGGTGTCGGTCACGAAGTCTGCGGCTCGCTGTACCGCAGGACTGGCGTTGCCCATGGCAATACTGAGACCGCTTCTCTCGAACATCGCGACGTCGTTGCCGCCGTCGCCAATGACGGCGATCTCCGCCAGCGGAACCCCCAACAGCCTCGCAATCTCCGACAACGCGACACCTTTGTTGGCCAGCGGGTGGGTAATATCGAGATAGTAAGACTGCGAGCGCGCCACGGTGGCCTGATCGCCAAGCGCGGCACGCACATCGCGCTCACGCTGTGCGAGAATCTCGAATTCCTTGCTGACGCCAACGATTTTATTGGCGGCATCGAGGCTTTGTCCGAAATTGCCGACCATTGTCGGCTGGAACCCAATGGTGCGCTCCTCGAAAACTACATATGGTCCGTCGGAATCGCGCACCAGCCAATTCTGCCCACTGAAAACCCAGACCTGAACATCGTGCGTGTCGAGCAGACTAACGGCGCGCCGAGCGGTATTAGGCGACAGCAGATGCTCGGTGATGACCGCTAGATTGCGCGTCGCTATCACTCCGCCATTAAAGCCACACACCGGCGTCGTAATTCCCAAAGGCCGGAGCAGCATGCCCAAGCCGCGAGGTGGTCGGCTGCTGATGATTGCAAAATTGATACCGCATGCGTGGAGCTTTGCGACCACCGCCTGGGCCCGCACTGTCAAAATCTTGTCGTCGGTGACTAAGGTACCGTCGACATCCGAGACAAGTGTCGAGATTTTCGGTAAAGAATTTCCAGTGTACGGTGTCATTGCGATTTAACGGCGCCGTTGACGGGGCGCCAGTGTCGGCCGTCACCTGCCAAAAGCGCGTCCGCTTCACTCGGTCCTGAGCTTCCCGCCGGATAAATCGGAAGATCTACCGCACCCTTCTTGGCCCAAGCGTTGAGTACCGGCTGCACGATGCGCCAAGTCTGCTCCACCATATCGGCGCGCATGAATAAAGTCGGGTCGCCGATCATCACATCGTAGAGAAGCGTCTCGTATCCGACATTAGGCTCCTTCGGAAACCAGTCATCGTAGCGGAAGTCCATCTTGACGGCGGCGAGATCCACCACTGGCCCAGGGCGCTTGACCTCGAACTGCAGGGATATCCCCTCGTCCGGCGCAATGCGCAGCACCAGCCAATTGGCCCGCAGAGTGTCGACGGGAGTGCCATGAAACGCCGCGTAGGGCGCCTGCTTGAAACGGATTGCTATCTCGGTATTGCGTTGCGACATGTGCTTGCCCGTGCGGATGTAGAAAGGCACGCCAGCCCAGCGCCAGTTGTCGATCTCAAGCCGCATCGCGACATAGGTCTCAACATTTGAGTCCGGCGCCACATTGGGCTCTTGCCGATAGGCTTTCACGGTCTTGTCCAGCACCGTGCCAGCGCCGTACTGACCGCGCACCGCCTGCGCCGGCTTGATGGCGGGGATCGCGCCCAGCACTTCAGCTTTCTTTGAGCGGATCGCGGCGGCATCGAAACCGGTCGGCGGCTCCATCGCCACCATCGAGAGTAANGTGAACACGTGATTCGGAACCATGTCGCGCAGCGCACCGGTCNCCTCGTAAAACCNGCCGCGGCGTTCCACGCCGACCGTCTCGGCCACGGTGATCTGCACGTGATCGATTCGGTCGCGATTCCAGATTGGTTCGAACAGGCCATTGGCGAAGCGGAACGCCATGATGCTTTGAACCGTGTCCTTTCCCAAAAAGTGATCGATGCGGAATATTTGATCCTCATGCAGCGTGCGCAGGATGCTGGCATTCAACGCGCGCGCGGATTCGAGGCTATGCCCGAACGGCTTCTCGATCACCACGCGGCGCCAGAACCGAGGCTTGCCATCCTCGTCCTCGTTCTGGTTGGTGAGTTTCGCTTTGCCGAGTTGCTCCACCACGGTGCCAAAGAATCGGTCGGCGACGGCGAGGTAGAAAATGACGTTGCCCTGCGTGCCGTTGGTCTTCTCTGCCTCGGCTAACGCGACGCGAATTTTCTCGTACAGTTCGGGCTGCGTGAAGTCGCCTTGCACATAAGATATTTTTTCCGCCAGCCGCTTCCACGCCGCCTCGTCGATCCCGTCAACATCGAACTCCGCTGCCACGTTTCCGACGAAGCTTTTCAGCATGTCGTGAAGACGGTTGCCTAAGCTCTCGGCAGTTCCCTCGCCATGGTCCACGCCAAAAAAAGCGAAGTTCTCTGGCAGCACCTTGGTACGCGAAAGGTTATAGAGAGCCGGCGTTACCAGGCGTTTGGTCAGGTCGCCGCCGGCACCGAAGATTACGATGGCACACGGGTCGGCTGATTTCATCTGGCGCCGTGGCGGTGTCTCGACCACCTGGGCGGTCGGAGCGGTCCGAGATTGCTTGTCGAGCATGGCGCTACTCCGCGGCGTTCTTTGCTGCTGAGCGATCTTGCGATTTTTTTGGCTTTGATTCTGGGTCAATAGATTCTTGACCCTCGATATGTCCGCCGAAGCCGAAGCGCATGGCCGAGAGCATCTTTTCGCCGAAAGTATGCTCCTGCCGCGAGCGGAAGCGGGCGTACAACGCCGAGGAAAGCACGTCGGCCGGGACCGCTTCTTCGATCGCGGCCTCGACGGTCCAGCGGCCCTCGCCGGAATCCTGGACAAAACCGGAGAAATCCTTCAGCTGCGGGTCTTTCGCCAGCGCGGCGGCACCGAGATCGAGCAGCCAGGATGAGATGACACTGCCGCGCCGCCAGACCTCCGCGATATCCGGCAGGTTCAGTGTAAAGCGCTCATCCTCCGGCAAGTCCTTCGAATCCTTGTTGCGAAGGATATCGAAGCCCTCGGCATAGGCTTGCATCAATCCGTACTCGATGCCGTTATGCACCATCTTGACGAAGTGGCCGGCGCCGGACGGACCGGCATGAATGTAGCCACGCTCGGCGCGGGTATCGCCCTTGGCACGGCCCGGTGTCCTCGGGATATCGCCCAGCCCGGGAGCCAGTGCCGCGAAAATGGGGTCGAGGCGATCCACTGCCTGCTTCGGGCCGCCGATCATCATGCAGTAGCCGCGATCTATCCCCCAGACGCCGCCGGACGTGCCACAGTCGACGTAGCGAATGCGCTTGTCGGCCAATTTTTTGGCGCGACGGATATCGTCTTTGTAGAAAGAGTTGCCTCCGTCGATGATTATGTCGTCCGGCTCCAGCAGGCCGCCGAGACGTTCCACCGTCTCTTCGGTGATCCGCCCGGCGGGCAACATCACCCAAACCGCGCGCGGCTTTTCCTTGAGCGCCTTGACCAGATCCTCCAGCGATTCCACCGCCGTGGCGCCCTCCTTCGCCAGCGCCTCTCGCGGCTTAGCATTGGCGTCGAATACGATGCAGGTGTGTCCCGCCTTCATCAGGCGGCGGGACATGTTTCCGCCCATGCGACCCAGGCCGATGACGCCGATCTGCATTTGCTTCACTCCCTATCGATAAAAGCGCCCTATTCGAGCGCTGAATCCATTGCGCCGGCAAGCTCCACCAAACCCGCATCGACGTCTTTGAGGTGGATACGCAACGCGCGACGACCGCGCTCCACCAGCACCTCGAGATCGCCGCTGGCCTGCGCTGCCTTCACGACACCGAAGCTGTAGGAATGGCCGGGTACGTCGATATCTACCGGATCGTCGCAGGTGATCTGCAGGAATACTCCGGAATTCGGGCCGCCTTTGTAGGCTTGCCCGGTCGAATGCTGGAAGCGAGGTCCGAAGCCGAGGCAGGTAGCGGCAAGGGTCTTGTCGCAAATGCGCGTGCGCATCGCGGTCAAAGCTTGCGTGTGCGCCTCGTTGCGCTCGATATATGCCAGCAGCGCCACGTAATCGCCCGACTTTGCGCCGGCGTGCACGCGGCCGAAATGGCTCTTCAGATAGCCGGTCAACGTGTTGTGCCGACCGAGCTCGGCGGCGTTGCGCGGGTCGGCATAGAGAGCCAGCCCGTTCTCGCGGAATACCGGCGTCTCTCCCGGCAAGCGATGCGTCTTTTCATAGTCATCGGTCAGCGCGCGCGTCTTGTCCTTGCTTGCTTCGACATCCGGTTGATTGAACGGATCAATGCCTATGATCGCGCCGGCGACCGCGGTGGCAATCTCCCAGCGGATGAATTCCTGGCCGATGTGCCAAATATCCTTCACGCTGATCCGCGCTACCGGATGGCCTGCCTGCTCCAGCGTTGCCATTGCCTGGCGCTGTGACGGATCGTGCTGCCCTTCCAGTTCCAAATAGGCGAAGAACCGGTCTTTGCCATAGCGTTCGGGTGTGGCGAGCGGCTCATCGGCCAACGGGATCAGCCCGCGCCCGTGCTTGCCCGTGCTCTCCGCCAGAAGCTGCTCCAGCCAGGCGCCGAGATCGGCGATCCCCGGCGAGGCAATGATAGTAACTTTGTCGCGGCCGAAACGCGTGGCTGCAATCCCCATGGCGATGCCGAGTTGTACGCCGGGGTTCTCCGCCGGCGGCACGTCCGCGCCGCAGGCTCGCTGCATCGGCCGCACCGTTTCGAGCAAGCGTTTGACGTCAAGACCCATCGCCGCCGCAGGCACCAGGCCGAACTTCGACAGCACGGAGTAGCGCCCGCCGATCGAGGCTACGCCGTAGAAAATATGAGCAAAGCCAAGCTGTTTGGCACGTTGCTCGAGCGACGATCCGGGATCGGTGACCGCGACGAAGCGTTCACCGCCTTTGTCCTTGCCTCGCACCACGCAGACCCGATCATGAAAATAGTCCATGAAAATGTTGGGCTCCAGCGTGCTGCCGGATTTGGAAGAGACGATGAACAGTGTTTTGCCGATATCGACCGCCTGTTCAATCGCCTTGATCTGTGCCGGATCGGTGCTGTCCAGCATGTGGAAGCATGGCCAGTTGGCCTGCTGTCCGAACGTTTTGCCGAACACTTCAGGCCCCAGGCTCGACCCTCCCATCCCAAGCAGCACGAGGTCGGTAAACCCGCCCTGCTTCACGTCCCTTGCAAAGGCAGTCAGTCGATCGATATCGGCCAGTTCCTGCTCGACGATGTTCAGCCAGCCGAGCCATTTGTCCTCGTCGGCCCCGGTCCACAACGACGTATCGCCAGCCCAAAGCCGCCGAATACGCCCGCCCGCACGCCAGACTTCCATCTCAGCGTCGAAGGCAGCCTTCATCTCAGGAGAGCCCAGCCCGATCTCCATGCTGGCGCGATCGCCCTCCAGAAGTGCGCGTCGCTGCCGCGCGATGGCGCCGAACAGCTTGTCGAACGAATCCGCGAATTGCTGCACGCCCTCCGTGACCAGCTCGTCCGTGACCTCCTTCAGCGAGATGCCGCGCCGCTCCAGCTCAGCGAGCACCGCGCGCGCGCCCGCTATGTCCTGCTCGATGACGTCGGGTGTCGCCTCACCGTGTTCGCGGAATGCATCCATCGTCGCCGGCGGGATGGTGTCCACTGTGTCGCGGCCGATCAGCGCCTCGACATACATCGTGTCCTTGTAGGCGGGACTTTTCGTGCTGGTGGACGCCCAGAGCAGGCGTTGTGTCTTCGCACCCGCCACGGCCAGACTCTGCCAGCGCGGTCCGGAGAACTGCGCTTTGTAGCGAACGTAGGCGAGTTTCGCGTTGGCGATTGCCGCTTTACCGCGCAACCGGTCCGCCACCCGTTTGTCACCGAGCTCGTCCAGCCGTTTGTCGATCGCGACATCGATGCGGCTGACAAAAATGCTGGCGACGCTACCAATCTTTGAAATGTCGCCGCCGGTCCGCTTCAGATCCTCAAGCCCCGAAATATAGGCGTCGACCACCTGCTCATAGACGCTCACAGAAAAAAGCAGGGTGATGTTAATATTCAGTCCACGACCGGTCAGTTTGCGAATCGCAGGGATTCCGGCCGGCGTCGCCGGCACCTTCACCATCAGATTGGGACGCTGCACCGCCGCCCACAGCCGTAACGCCTCGGCTACCGTCGCTTCGGTATCGTTGGCCAAATAGGGCGAGCATTCCAGGCTGATAAAACCGTCGCGGCCTTGCGTCTGCTCGTAAACCGGACGCAGAACATCGGCGGCGGCGCGAATATCGGCAAACGCCAGATGCTCGTAGATCGCGGAGATGCTGTGGTCGGCTTGCGCTTGAAATTGCTTTAGCGCGCCTTTGTATTCGTTGCTCTCGCCAATCGCCTTCTCAAAAATCGAGGGATTTGACGTGATGCCTTTGAGCCCGTCGCGCTCGATCAGCGTGCGCAACTCGCCCTTTTCGATCAAGCTGCGCTTGAGATAGTCCAGCCAGGGCGACTGACCGCATGCTTCGAGTTGCTTCAGCGGATTCATGCCGTTGGACTCCTGTGCTTCGCAATCTGCTCCTTGGCCGCCGCAAGCAACTTTTCCGACGTGAAGCCGAATTTCTTCATGAGATCCGTGATCGGCGCGGATGATCCGAAAGTGTTCATGCCAATCCTGGCGCCGGTCATGCCGACATAACGATCCCAGCCGATCACCAAGCCAGCCTCGACCGACACGCGTGCAGTGACGTCGGGCGGCAGCACGCTGTCGCGGTAGGCCTGATCCTGCTGTTCGAACAATTCCCACGACGGCATGCTGACCACGCGCGCCGCAATACCTTCCTGCTTGAGCGTCTCATAGACTTCAACGCAGAGTGCAACTTCGCTGCCGGTGCCGATCAGGATCACCGCCGGCTTACCGCCTTCGGCCTCGGCCATGATATAGGCGCCGCGCGCGACGCCTGCGGCAGCCGCATAGTGTTTGCGGTCGAAAGTTAGAAGAGGCTGGCGACTCAGCACCAGACAGGCGGGCTGATGCTTCAACCCGATGATGACACGCCATGCCTCGGCGACCTCGTTAGCGTCGGCGGGCCGTAACGTGATCAGACCAGGAATCGCGCGTAGCGCGATGAGCTGTTCTACTGGCTGGTGCGTCGGACCGTCCTGCCCGAGACCGATCGAATCATGCGTAAAGATGATAACGACAGGAAGCTGCATCAGCGCGCTCAAGCGGATGGCCGGCTTCATGTAGTCGGAAAAGATAAGAAAGGTCGATCCGAAGCAACGGATCTTGGACAATGCGAGTCCATTCACAATCGCGCCCATGGCGTGCTCGCGAATACCGAAGTGCAGATTGCGGCCACCATGGGTATCGGCTTCGAAATCCTTGGCTGCTTCAAACGTCAAAAGCGTCTTGGTCGACGGCGCGAGGTCCGCTGCGCCACCAATCAGCCATGGAAAACGCGACGCGATGGCGTTCAGCACCTTGGCCGATGAGTCGCGGCTCGCGAGACCTTTGGAATCGGCCGGGAAGCTGGGCAGATCGGTGTCCCAGCCATCGGGAAGTTTGCGCTTCTGCATTTGTTCGATCTGGTTGGCGAGGTCAGGATACTTGGCACGATAAGTCTCCATACTCGTCGACCAGGTTGCACGAAGTTCGCCGCCACGCTGGCCAATGCCAGCGCTGAAATGCTCACGCACACCGTCCGGCACGAGAAACTTGGCATCTTCCGGCCATCCATAGCTGCGCTTTGCCAGGCGGATTTCTTCGACTCCGAGCGGCTCGCCATGGGCCGCGCTGGTATCGTGCTTGTGCGGAGCGCCGAAGCCGATGTGACTATCGACGATGATCAGTGTAGGTGCTTCATTCGTGCGTTGGAATTCCTCGATCGCCCGCGCGATACGCTCGGTGTCATTCGCGTCGCCGACCCGCGTCACATTCCAGCCATAGGCGAGGAAGCGAGCCGCAACGTTTTCGCTAAACGCGAGATCGGTGTGACCTTCGATCGTTATGCCGTTGCTGTCGTAAATCCAGCACAGGTTTCCTAGCATCAGATGGCCCGCGAGCGAGGCTGCTTCGCTGGTGACGCCCTCCATCATGTCGCCATCGCCGCACATCGCATAAACGTCGTAGTCGAAAACCGTGAAGTCGGGCCGATTGAAATGTTTCGCCAGCCAGCGCTCGGCGATTACCATCCCGACGCTCGTCGCGCAGCCCTGCCCCAGCGGCCCGGTTGTTGTCTCGACACCCGTGGTCACATGATATTCAGGGTGTCCCGGACACTTACTATCGAGCTGCCGGAACTTTTTGATATCCTCAAGTGTGACTGCGAACTCGCCAAGCCGTTCATACTTGCTATCGACTGCTTTCACCCCGGTGAGATGCAGCATCGCGTACAACAGCATTGACGCGTGGCCATTTGACAGGACGAAGCGATCGCGATTGGGCCAATTGGCGTCGTTCGGATCAAACCGTAGAAACCGTTGCCACAAAGTGTAGATCACCGGAGCCAATGCCATAGGCGTGCCGGGATGGCCGGAATTGGCCTGCTGCACGGCATCCATTGACAGGGTACGAATGGTGTTAATGCAGGTTTGGTCAAGGATTGCGTCAGATGCGTTCCCGCAACCTGACAGACCGGGTGAACGCTTAATCGTCGCAATGGAATTTGTTGTCATCGAGAAGCTTCTCGCAATCTCGGCCCGTTATACATTGCGTCTTGAGAAGCCGCCCCGACGGTACAATCCTCGCTTGAACTAAAAGTTCCACGATTCGGCACCAACACCGGCTTAAAGGTCGGCATTAATTCATGTTAATGCCGCCAATGAACGACGTTTGTTGAATGTTGTTCAATGGTCCGGGTTGTAAACTTGCAAACCGAGTAGTGATAGCTTTCGATTCGGGTCTCCCTGCGCCATCGACACGCCAATCTGGCGAAGCAGCGTTACGATCTGCTCCGCGTTGAACCTCTTCGTCGGCATGATCCAAGCTCCTTTCTAAGCTCATTTTCTCACTTCGCTTGGTCCAAAAAAAACCAGGTCAGGTCAGAGCCTTGCAGTTGGAACCACTGTACCGCCAGGCGAGTTATCATCCGCACCAAAAGATAGAACCGAAGGGATTGTCGATGACACGGGAAACAGCGACACGTGCGCAAATCGCCGCTCTGATCTACTCGATGACAAACGGCGTTCTCTTCGGTGCAGGCGTCATTCTTGTTCTGACATTGCCCGCATTGAGCGCGAATTCCGGTTTCTGGATTTCGGTAGTCGTTGGGGCGAGCTTAATTTTGGCGCTGCCCATCGCGTGGTGGATGGCCCCTAGACTGCGCGCCCGCTACTGGCGGCCAGGGATAGCCGCCTCGAACTCACGCTAGATATTTTTTTAGCATAGTCTTCCACGGTGATTAACCTATGCCGTCAGCATTGACAGCCGCCCCTAGACATCAACCGGATTTATCGGAGCACGCCCCGATGACCGTCGAACAAACAGCGCTTCTCAAGCAACTCGCACTCGAAGCCTATGAACTGGACGCGTTCGGATGCCATTTAACGCAAGCGGAAGCGAACATCCGCATTGCGACACTCGCGGCAAAACTCAAGTTGCTGGACGAGCCGCCGCACACACTGTGACCGAGGGCACTAATCAGAGGTATTTGGGGCAGATGAGAAAGTCGACTTCGCTATTTGTGGATGGTAAGCGAACTGGTTAGACTTTATCACAACTCAGGGAAGCGAGGGGACAGCGTCCGTAAAAGCACTGTCCTCCTTGGATTAAGATAGCAACCGTCAATTTCTTGCGCAGCCGTAACGCAGGAACCAAACTGACATGTTTGACTTGTTCAACAGCGTCCAAACATCAGGTGCACAAGTGGCATTAATCGCACATGTTTTAGAACCGAACTCGGCAGAAACTCCGACCTGTATTTGTGGAAAGGGCATGCGCCTGGCGAAAATTGTGCCACATCCCATCGCAGTCGATACCGAAACACGTGACTTCGATTGTGATTGTGGACACCTAATGAAGTTGATGATTTGGACAGACCAAGTGTTGTCATCTAATTTTGCCTAGTCGTCCTGCGCTTTGACGTGAACCTATCCGCCAGACCTGAGTTAGCTGAATGCACGCGCCAGGTGGCAACCGGCCATAATGGAGAAGACGGACGCAGTTTATTTTGTCGGTTTCTGACTGCGGCATCAACGCATCTGTACGCGTAGCGCCTAACCCAGCGCGTACGCTTTTGACAGATTTTGTATAAGGAACGGGAGCCCTGCGGCTACGCACGTGTGTCTGATTAATGGCCGTTCACGCTTGCTCCACCATTGCACTGCCACCACTAGGATTAGCAATGGAACGCCAAATTCGCTTGCCACAATCATGATCCAGGCCAGGATGGCGCTGTGCCCAGCGAAGCTATTCACCCATTGCGTAATGGATTGATCCATACGTGTCAGTCCTTCGATTGGTGTTGATGTCGACATGAACATAAACGAGCATCGCGTTCATCAGATTTTTCAAGTTAGCGTTCTGCTCAAAGGCGCTCACGCGTTGATTGAATGCTTGGGCGGGATCGTACTCGCACTGGTCGGGACGGGCAGTATTGTCAACTTCGTAAACGCAATCACTCAGGACGAATTGATTGAAAACCCGAACGATTTTCTGGCCACACATTTGCTCGCGATGGTGAATGATTTTTCCGTCCAGACGCAGCACTTCTACACCTTTTACCTATTAAGCCATGGCCTCGTGAAGGTGGCGCTTGTTGTTGGGCTTCTCAAAGAGAAGCTTTGGGCATATCCCGCATCGTTGGTCGTAATGTCGCTTTTTGTCCTCTACCAGCTCTACCGTTTCTCTTATACGCACGGGTTCGGCCTTATCGTGCTGACGGTTTTCGACGTTATCGTGATGATCCTAATTTGGCACGAATATGGCCTCATGCGTCGTCATCTGCCGTATGGGTAGTTGCCAGCATTTTGCGGCAGTTCGTGCATCCGCTCGCGCAGCGGAAGCGCTAGCCGCCGTTCGCACATGCGTTCGGCATTCGACTTTTGCAGTTGTCTCGATTCGACTTTTGATATTATGAATTATGCCGTATGAATTTAGAGCCTTGATCGGGGGTGATAGAGTCCGTGGAGCATTGACCTGATGGATATTTTGTACCAGCGCGATTGAGAGATTATTTTATTTGCGCGGTCTGATCTAGCGGTGTCAGGAACGGGTTCATTGTTGGTGACGCTAGGGGTCTGTATCCGAGCGAAGAGTGCGGCTTGATCGTGTTGTAGTGCTTCCGCCATTGCTCGATGATGACCTGTCTTTTTTTCAGAGGCCAAGGCGGTGACGTCTCGTTTGGGGCCAAAAGCGAACCTTGCCTACGACGCGGCCATCAAATTCCGGAAGCCCTATCGTCGCGCTTTGACGCGCGACGCCAACTGACGAGCGTCAGGCCTTTCAACACATCAAGCACCTGTCGTGGGCCGGCCTCGAGTCCGTGGCCAACCAGAACCTCTTCGGGAGTTCGCGTGGGCACCTCGGGAAAAACCGGCCGCCCGCCAGGCAGCTGTACATCGGGTGCACGTGACAAGTGGAAGACGTCATAACGGTCCAGAAACAACCCGAACACGTCCGTGCCGCCAATGACGCCAACGCTGCCGTCTGCCACCCCCAGCACAGCCATGGCTTGCTCCAATGAAGCCCCGGCGGGGTTCCAAAATAGGGCTTTTTTATTCAATGGGTCGTCCGCTATGGCCGGAACTTTCCGGGTGAGGATCAGTCGCCGGCGCAAATC
>JGI20193J14888_1000285_pt1 | contig 14695 bp, 10 predicted proteins | sample NGESurdeep092012_5_FD_14888 | JGI IMG/M metagenome (IMG submission 14888)
CCCGCCGCCATCGCCTGCCCCAGCGCCTCGGACACCAGCCGGCAGAAGCCGGCGTAATCGGCCGAGGTGCGGAAGCGCTCGTCGCGCGGATAGGGCGCTGGGATAGCGATTTCGGCGAACACCCGCCCGGGCCGCGGCGTCATCACCACGATGCGCTGCGACAGATAGACCGACTCGAACACCGAATGCGTGACGAAGATCACCGTGCGGCGCAGCTCCTGCCACACCGCCAAGAGATCGTTGTTGAGCTTGAAGCGGGTGATCTCGTCGAGCGCGGCGAACGGTTCGTCCATCAGGAGCAGTTCCGGTTCGGTGACCAGCGCGCGGGCGATCGAGGTGCGCATGCGCATGCCGCCAGACAGTTGGCGCGGGAAAGCATTCGCGAAGTCTGAGAGCCCGACGCGGTCGAGCGCGCGGGCCACCGCGGCGCGCGAACGCGCTGCATCGGCATAGTTAAGCTTGAGCGGCAGCCGCACATTGGCGGCGACATCGACCCAAGGCATCAAGGTCGGATCCTGGAACACGAAGCCGATGCGGCCATCCGAACTCGGGCCTGCCCCAGCAGCGCCCGGCCATTCGACCGTGCCTTCGGACGCAGCGCTCAAGCCGGCAACGATGCGCAGCGCGGTCGACTTGCCGCAGCCGGAGGGCCCGAGCAACGACAGGAATTCGCCGTCGCGTATGTCGAGATTAAAACCGGCGAGCGCGGTCGTGCCGTTCTCGAACGTCTTGCCGACGTTGCGCAGCGAAACGACCGCTGGGCCTTGCGGGGTCATTGGGGCCGCAAGTCGACGCCGACGCCCTTGTTAACGAATTGCAGGGTGTAGGCGCGCTTGTAATCGATGCCGGCTTTGACCACGCCGGCGCGCACCATCTTGTCGAAGAAGCTTTTCATGTGGGCGTCGGTCATGGCGCCGATGCCGAGCTTTGCCGCATCGCCGGAATCGACAATGCCGAAGTCCTTCATCTTGGCGATTGAATAAGTCAGCAACGCGTCGGTCATTTCCGGATTCTGTTTCTTGATCAGCTCGTTGCCGGACCGGCTGTCGCCGTAGAGATAGTGGTACCAGCCGATGGCCGAAGCATCGACGAAGCGCTGCACCAGGTCGGGGCGCTTCTCCACCAGATCGCGCCTGGTCTCGATCAAGGTCGAATAGGCGTTGAAGCCGTAATCGGCGAGCAGGAACACTTTCGGCGTGACACCACCTTGCGTTGCGATCGCGAACGGCTCAGAGGTGACATAGCCCTGCATCGCCGAATTCTTGTCGGTAAGGAACGGCTGTGCATTGAAGGTGTAGGGCTTCACTTTCGATTCATCGAAACCGTAGTCGGCCTTGAGCCATTGGAAATAGCTGGCCATGCCTTCCTTGGAGACGAACAGCGTGAGCTTCTTCAGCTCCTCGAATTTCTGCACGCCCGGATGCGCGATCAGCACCTGCGGGTCCTTCCGGAAGCTCGCCGCCACCGCCACGGTCGGGATGACGTGCTCGACCGCGTCGAAGGATTGCAGCGTGTTGGCGCTCATGAAGAAGTCGAGCTTGCCGACCGGCAACAGGATGCGGTTGTTCACGTTCGGCCCGCCCGGCACGATGGTGACGTCGAGGCCATACTTAGCGTAGGTGCCGTCGGCGAGCGCCTGGTAGAAGCCGCCGTGCTCGGCCTCCGCCACCCAATTGGTGCCGAAGCGAACCTTGTCGAGCTGCTGCGCCTGGGCGGACGCCAGGGCGGCGGCAAAGCTCAACAAAATCACGGCCAGTCTGGTCATTTCCGCACTTTGTCATTGCCGGACAGGTCGCGGCAACCCGCGGCCGCAAAGCCCTTTGAACCTTTTCGGGCCACTGCGCGACCCATCGTTACGCGGCCGGTCAAGGCCGCCTCAGATCAAACGGATGGAGCAAGCCATGACCAAGTCCAAGACCATCGCCGCCGCTCTCGCTGCGCTCACCCTCGCCGCCAGCATCGCCGCCACCAGCGGCGAGGCGCAGGCCCGCCCGCGCTTCGGCGCCGGCCTCGGGCTCGGCTTTGCCGCCGGCGCGCTGGTCGGTATCGCCGCCTCCAGCGCCTATGCCAGCCCCGGCTATGTGGTCGATCCCGGCTACCGCGAATGCCGCTATGTCGAGCGTTTCGACCGCTGGGGCAATGTCCGCACCATCAAGGTCTGCGACGTCGTCCCGTATTGAACTTTCTTGCGTATGATCTTGTCCGAAACCGGTTCCCACTTTTCGGGATCATGCGCTACCCAGCTGCGATCGGCGCCAGCCCCCCGTCCATGCAGCGCCGATCCGAAAGACCCGCCCGGCCAGTCCCCGTCCGGGCGGGTCACACTTTTTCCTTGTTCCTTGGCGTTCAGAATTTCAGTACCGAACGCAGGCTCATCACCTTGGCTTCGCGGGCGGACTGGCCGCCGCTCGGATGCCAGATGATTTGAAAATCCGGCTGCAAGGTCCAGCCGGGCACGATCATAGCGATATAAGTAAGTTCGAGATTGGTCTCATAGTTGCGAACCGGTCCCGGCATCACACCGAAATTGATCTGGTCCTGATCGAAGGCGCGCGCACCGTCGGCGAAGCGCGCATAGATGACGCTCGCGCCGAAACGATCTTTCGGCCGGCTCGGCAACAATCCCGCGAACACGATCCCACCGTCGATATAGGTGTCGAACAGATTACGGTCCGACGGGCTCAACGACGCGCGGCTGAATACGGATATGCCGCTGTCCGGCGCGCCATTCTGCGGGCGATAAATCTGCTGATCGATAATGCCGTAGATCCCGAAGTCGCCGCGATGCTTGGCCGGAATTCCGCTCCCCGCCGGATTGGCGAGCAATGAGCCATCATTGGCGTAGCGCTGATCGTTGAATTCTCCGAGATGGCGCCAGGCTCCGAGCTTCAGCGTCCGCGCCAGCCCGGCATCTTGGTTGGCTCTGAATTGCGCCTCGCCGATGATCAGGGCCGGATCGCGAACCCGGAAATTCAGGCCGTAGCGGTTACGAGTTTCCGGATCGCCGAGCCCCGGACCGGCCGGATCGCCGTTGAAGATCGCCAACAGAAACGCCATGTCCTTGCTGTCAGTGGTGTATTTTACGCGCGCGCCCGGCGTGGACAACGGATAGGCCGGGCCGCCGCCCGGCAGATTGGCCGCCGCGATGGTCGGCCAATCGCTCTGCATGAACATGGCGCTGATTTCGCTGAAGAAGAATTCGCTGTCGGCGGCGAGCTGGCCGGCGCGGACGCTGGCGTTCCCAAATTTCCGCTCGAGCCATAATTCGGACAGGCGAGTGGTTGGGATGGCTTCGATCGCCGCGATCGTATTGATGCCGCCGACATAGTCGCGCCGCATGCGGCCGGTGTTGTGAATCTGAAAGCCATTCGCATACAGCGTCAGGTCTTGCCAGCCGGCGAGCTTTTCCAGATCGACCGTCAGCTGGCCTTCGACTTTGCCCTGATCGACGGTGCCGCGTTTGAGGCCTCCGGACAGATTACTCAGTACATCGTGGGTATAGATCAGGCCGTAACTAATGCCGCGGTCGCTCAGCCGCTTGCGAACGCCGGTAGGATCGCCGTTGTTCGGCAGACTGCTCGCGATCGACGGCTCGGCTTGGCTAGGATCGTATGCCGGATCCGCGGCAAGCAATGGCCCCGGGCCGAGACCGGCAACAGCCAGGAGCACGGCACTGAAAATTCGCCACCCACGCACTGTCATGACTTGCCGCAACGGCCTTTCGTCCCACTTACCACGCGCCACCGGGTGGCACTTACGCCCGAAAGACGATCTGCGGATGACCGCACCGTCGCGCCAAATGCCGCAATAAGCTTAACCGTCGAGATCGCTGTTGCAACTTGTTCCTAATAAGGACCGTTGCGCAGCGGCGGAAAGCCGCAGCAAAGCACGGCGATCTCGGCATCTCCCCCGGCTGGTGGCGGGCGCCAACTTAACGCGCACCATAGTCCGGGTTTCGTTCGCCGGCAAAATGTTTATGCCGCGGTAATTCCGCATCCCGGCGATTTCACTATAAGGCTTGTCACAGGAGGGCGATCCGGGAGGGGGGATCCTTGGATCGGCTTGTCAGGTATCTCATGGCGTGGCTCAAGCTACGACCGCTGGCACACACGCCCAAAAGCGTGCTCGCCGCCGTCGGTTTGATCATTTGCATAATGCTCGTGGTGGCAGCGACGACGCTCGCGCGTCGTACCGACAAGACCGCCGAAGTCAATCTGTCGAACCAGGCCCGCCGGGTCGGCGAGCTGTACTATCCCACGCCGAAGCAATGGGCGTCGCTCACGACTGCGCCGGTCACCGAGCTGGTCTTCCGCGCCGAGCATCTCACCGAAGGCAAGATCGCGGTCGACGAGGATCGCGCGACGCTGGTGTTCTCGCCGTATTCGGGCCGGGTGATCAAGCTGCTCGCCAAGCCGGGCGACATGGTCGTCGCCGGCCAGCCACTGTTCGTGGTCGAATCGCCGGACATGGTGCAGGCGCAGAACGATTTCATTAGCGCGGCGTCCGGACTGAACAAGGCGCGCTCGCAACTCGAGCTCGCCAAGATCGTCGAGCAGCAGAACAAGTCGCTGTACGAGACCCGCGCGGTGCCGCTGCGTGACCTGCAGCAGTCCCTGGCGGCCACATTGGCGGCGCAAAACGATATGCGCGCGGCGGTAACCTCGCTCGAAGTGGTACGCAACCGGCTGCGGATTCTCGGCAAGACCGACGACGAAATCACCAAATTCGGCGAGACCGGCGCAATCAGTCCGCAGACCACGATCTATTCGCCAATCGCCGGCACGGTGGTGCAGCGCAAGGTCGGGCCCGGCCAGTACGTCAACACTTCGTCGAACAGCCCCGCCGCCAACGACGCGACATTCATCATCGGCGATCTGTCCACCGTCTGGCTTGTCGCCTATGTCCGCGAATCCGAAGCCCCGAACGTGAGGATCGGGGAAGCCATGCATTTCACCGTGCTGGCCTTTCCCAACCGCGTATTCACGGCCAACATCGCCTATGTCGCGACGTCGTTCGATGCCACAACGCGGCGATTGCTGGTGCGCGCGACCATCAACAATTCGGAAGGTGTGCTGCGGCCTGAAATGTTCGCCAGCGTCAACATCCTGACCGGCGAAGGCGACAACTCGCTGGCGGTGCCGCGCGAGGCGATCATCTACGACGGCAATAATGCCCGCGTCTGGGTCGCGCGCGACGATCACGCCGTCGAGCCGCGCAAAATCAAGACCGGACTTTCCAACGGACAAATGGTTGAGGTGCTCGACGGTCTGCGCCTTGGCGAGAAGGTCGTCACCAAGGGCAGCCTGTTCGTCGATCGCGCCGCCGCCGGCAGTTGATTCGTCAAACGCGTCAACAATCAAAAAAGTAGTCCATGCACGCGTTGATCAACTTTTCTCTGAAGCATCGCACGTTGATGCTTGTGCTGTTCATCGCGATATTGTTCGGTGGTGTCTTTGCATTCCGTGAGTTGAATATCGAGGCCTATCCCGATCCCACGCCGCCCATGGTGGACGTCGTTACGCAGACCGCCGGGCTCTCGGCCGAAGAAGTCGAGCGATACATTACAATTCCGATCGAGACGCAGCTCGCTGGTCTTCCCAATATCCAGACGATCCGCACCATATCGCTGTACGGTCTGTCGGACGTAAAATTGCAATTCACGTTCGATTTTACTTACGAACAGGCATTGCAGCAGGCGCTCAATCGTTTGAGCACGCTTCCGCCGCTTCCAAACGGTGCGCTGCCGCAGATTTCGCCCGTCAGCCCCATCGGCGAAATATACCGCTACCAGCTCGTCGGCCCACCGAACTATTCGCTAAGCGACCTGAAGACTTTGCAAGACTGGGTGTTGCAGCGGCGATTCCGCTCGGTGCCTGGCGTCATAGACGTGACGGCATGGGGCGGCAAAACCAAGACCTATGAAGTTCAGGTCGACCCGATTCGGCTCGCCGCCTACGGCCTTACTTTGGCGCAGGTCCTGCAGACGCTCAACAACAGCAATATCAACGTCGGCGGCAATACTCTCGATATCGGCCCCCAGGTCGCAGTCGTACGCGGTGTCGGGCTGATTCGTTCGATTGACGATCTCAGCAATACGATGTTGACGCAAACCGGCGGCACACCAGTTCTGGTTCGCGATATCGGCACGGTCACGGTTGGAAACAAGCCGCGCCTTGGCATTGCAGGGCGCGACAATCAAGACGACATCGTCGAGGGCATCGTCCTCATGCGGCGTGGCGAGAAGAGCACGCCGACGATAAACCGCGTCGAAGCCGAGATTGAACGGATCAATCATTCGACTCTTCTTCCGCCGGGCGTGAAAATTGAGCGGATATACGATCGCAAGGATCTGATCGAAATTACGACCAGCACTGTGTTGCATAACATGGCGTTCGGCATAATCCTGATCTTCATCTTGCAATGGTGTTTTCTTGGCAATCTCCGCAGCGCGCTCATCGTTGGCGCCACCATTCCGTTCGCGTTGTTTTTTGCGGTCGGCATCATTGTCTTGCGTGGCGAGTCTGCAAATCTGTTGTCGGTTGGCGCGATCGATTTCGGCTTAGTCGTCGATGCCACCGTGATCATGGTCGAAAGCATTTTCAGACGGCTTGGCTCACAGTGGGAAACATCGGTACCAAAGCCGTTGCGTGATGGCGGCCCCGACGACAAGCTGACAGGGAAGCCGGCGGCGATATTTCAGGCGGCCACTTATGTAAGCCGATCGATTTTCTTTGCTGCGGGCATCATCATTGCCGCTTTCATTCCACTCTTCACGCTGGGCGGCGTGGAAGGTCACATATTTGGGCCGATGGCACGCACTTATGCCTATGCGCTGGCAGGCGGGCTGCTGGCGACATTCACGGTAGCGCCGGCGCTAAGCGCCTTGCTGTTGCCCGACCATACGCGCGAAGTCGAAACAATTTTGGTGCGCGTGCTGCACCGGCTTTATACCCCTGCCCTTCGTATTGCCGTCGCCAACAAAAAGATCACGCTCGTCTGCGCCGTAATTTTATTGGCGTCTGCTTTGCTGGCGATCAAAATGCTCGGGCTTGAATTTTTGCCGAAACTCGAGGAGGGAAATCTTTGGGTTCGAGCAACGATGCCGTCCACTATTTCTCTCGAGGAAGGCAGTGATTACGTCAATCGGATAAGGATTACCCTGCGCAGCTTTCCGGAAGTAGAATCCGTCGTTTCGCAACACGGGCGGCCAGACGACGGAACCGATGCAACCGGCTTTTTCAACGCCGAATTCTTTGCGCCATTAAAGCCCGCCGGTGAATGGCCCGCCGGCGTCGACAAGGACACGCTCACCAATGAGATGCTCAAAAGGTTGCAAGACGATTTTCCGGGAGTTGAATTCAATTTTTCGCAGTATCTTCAGGATAACGTCGCGGAGGCCGTTTCGGGCGTGAAGGGCGAGAATTCGATCAAGTTGTACGGCAATAGCCTTCAGGAGCTCACCGATACCGCGAACAAAATCAAAGACGTCCTCGCCACCGTGCGGGGAATTACCGACCTCTCGGTATTTACTTCTCTTGGGCAGCCTACTCTGCAAATCGACATCGATCGAGCGCGCGCCGCGCGATATGGCCTCACTCCTGGCGACATTAATGCAACCGTTCGCGTCGCCATTGGCGGAGATACGGCGGGCGATCTTTTCGAACCGGGCAGCGATCAGCATTTTCCGATCGTTGTACGACTTGCGCCGCACTTCCGGCAAAGCCTGGACTCGATCAAAAACCTCGGCGTTGGCGTCCAAAGCTCGGCAGGATTCATGCAGGTCCCACTCAGCGAGCTTGCAAAGATTCAAATCGACTCGGGCGCTGCCTATATCTACCGCGAACAGCAGCAGCGATATCTGCCGATCAAATTCAGCGTGCGCGATCGCGATCTCGGCAGCGCAATTCGGGAAGCTCAGAAAAAAGTAGTGGAAGAAGTCCCGCTGCCGGCGGGATCGCGGCTCGAATGGGTCGGCGAGTTTGGCAATCTGCAAGACGCGATCGGGCGACTGCAAATCGTGGTGCCGATCAGCCTGGCGCTGATAGCGCTTTTGCTCTGGATCAATTTTGGCTCGGTTCCCGACATGCTGCTGGCGATGAGCGTCATCCCAATGGCGACCATCGGCGGAGTGATCGGTCTGCTGATCATGGGCATGCCGTTTAGCATCTCGGCGGCGATCGGCTTCATCGCGCTGTTCGGCATATCGGTTATGGACGGAATCATTATCCTGTCGCAGTACAATCAACTCATTGAGACAGGTTTGGACCGCGCAAGCGCCGTGCTTCGTGCCGGCGAATTGCAGATGCGGCCGGTGCTGATGACCTGCGTTATAGCCGGCATCGGCCTGCTGCCGGCGGCGATTTCCACCGGGATTGGATCTCAGGTGCAGAAACCGCTGGCGATCGTTGTGGTCGGCGGCATGACGCTGGCGCCGGTGGTCATTTTGATCACGTTACCGGTACTGATCGCGCTGTTTTCTCGCCGCGGTGCAAAATATCCCGATTCCGCAACGAATCCGGCACCCAAAGTAGGTCGCAACCAGCAGCCGCAGAAAACTTAAACCCGCACGCCGTTTTGGCAGCGGGATTTGACGATTGCTGGACTTATCCGCCAAGCGTGATGGATGCCTTGCGCTGGCAGACTGATTTTGCATTGATAACATAAAAGCGAAATAAATTTTGCCCAGGGAGCATGCTGCCGGCAGCAATAGACCGCTCGTCGATTGAGTGGACACCGACAGCTGAATTGCCATGTTGCGCCACCTGATCGCGTTTTGTCTGTCGCGGCGGCCGCTGGCGCTGGTCGCGTTCGCGGCATTCCTCGGCATCGGCTATGCCGCGTTCACGACGCTCAATGTCGAGGCCTATCCCGACCCGGCGCCGCCGATCATCGAGATCATCGCGCAATATCCCGGCCAGTCGCCGGAGGAAGTCGAGCGTTACGTCACCATCCCGCTGGAGATCGCGGTCGCCAGCACGCCCGGCCTCACTTACATCCGCTCGAACACGGTGTTCGCGCTCGGCTTCATCCGCCTGCAGTTCGAATATGGCCGCGACTACAATTTCGTGCGCCAGCAGGTCATCAACCGGCTGAAGGACGCGACGCTGCCGGCTGCGGTCACGCCGGTGATCTCGCCGGCCGGCGGCATCAGCGAAATCCTGCGCTATCAACTCAGAGGTCCGCCGGGCATGGACCTGATCCAGCTCAAGACGCTGCAGGATTGGGTGGTGGAACGGAAACTGCGCATCGTGCCGGGCGTCGCCGACGTCGCGGTGCTGGGCGGCAAGACTAAGGAATACCAGGCCGAGATCGATCTCGATCGCATGCGGGCCCATGGGCTCACTTTGCCGCAGATCATCAGCGCGATTTCCACCAGCAATGCCAATGTCGGCGGCCGCACCATCGCGGTGGGCGAGCAATCGGTGAATGTGCGCGGCGTCGGCGCGCTCGGCTCGCTCAACGATATCGGCAACATCGTGCTCAGCCAGCAAAGCGGGCTGCCGGTGGTGCTCTCGGACGTCGCGCGCAATCAGGTCGGCTTCACGCCGCGCCTAGGGATCGCCGGCCGCGACGATCAGGCCGACATCATCTTCGGCATCGTGCTGATGCAGAAGCTCGAGCGCACCATGGACGTGGTGACGCGGGTGCGGGCGGCGATCGAGCGCATCAACAGCGACGGCAGCCTGCCGGCGGGCGTCAAGATCGATGCGTTCTACGACCGCGGCGACCTGGTCGCGATCACGGTGCGCACGGTGATGCACAATATGCTGTTCGGCATCGTGCTGATTTTTCTGATCCAATGGATTTTCCTCGGCAACTTGCGCTGCGCGCTGATCGTGGCGGCGACCATTCCGGTGGCGCTGTTTTTTGCCGTCATCATCACGGTGCTGCGCGGGGACTCAGCCAATCTGCTGTCGGTGGGCGCGATCGATCTCGGCATCATTGTCGACGGCACCGTCATCATGGTGGAGAACGTCTTCCGCCATCTCGCGCATCACGCGGTGCGGCAAATAGCCGATCGCAAGGCCAGTCTGGGCGACAAGCTGCACCGCATTCTGACCGCCGCGGTGGAAGTCGACAAGGCGATCCTGTTTTCGGTGATCATCACTATCGCCGCCTTCCTGCCGCTGTTCACCATGCAGGGCGTGGAAGGCCAGATCTTCGGTCCGATGTCGCGCACCTATGCCTATGCCCTGCTCGGCGCGGTGGTCGCGACCTTCACGGTGACACCGGTGATGTCGTCGCTTCTGTTGCCCGACAAGTTGGACGAAGTCGAAACGTTTCTCGTGCGCAAAATTCGTACCGTCTATCAGCGCGTTCTCGTGCTGGCCGTACGCAATGCGCGACTGGCGGCGATGATCGCGGTCGCCGTCCTGGTAATCTGCGGCGGGCTGGGCATGCGGCTCGGCACCGAGTTCCTGCCCAAGCTGGAAGAGGGCAATCTCTGGATTCGCGCCCTGCTCCCGCCCACCATCACGCTCGATGCCGGCCGCGACACGGTGGACAAAATCCGCAATGTGATCGCCAGTTATCCGCCGGTGCGCACCGTGGTGTCCGAGCAAGGCCGCGGCGAGGACGCCACCGATCCGGACGGCTCGTTCGTCGCCGAATTCTTCGTGCCGCTCAAACCATTCGAGGAATGGCCGGACGGTTTGACCAAGCCCAAGCTGGTGAAGGAGTTGGCCGCACGGCTGGAAAGCGAGTTCATCGGCATCGACTTCAACTTCTCGCAATACATCCAGGACAATATCGAGGAAGCCGTCTCCGGCGTGAAAGGCGAGAATTCGGTCAAGATTTTCGGCCGCGACCTGTACGAACTCGAACGTTTATCGAAAACGGTCAAGGACGAACTCGCAAAGGTGCCCGGCATCACCGATCCGGGCGCCTTCAATCTGCTCGGGCAGCCCAACCTGGTGATCGAGGTGGATCGCGCGAAAGCGGCGCGCTACGGCATCACCGTCAGCGACATGAACACCGTGGTGCAAGCGGCGATCGGCGGCCAGGAGGTCACCCGCATCTACGAAGGCGAGATGAACTTCCCGCTCACCGTGCGGCTGGCGCCGCAATACCGCGACAATATCGACGCCATCCGCTCGGTGCCGGTGGCATTGCCGAATTCCGATCCGAAATCGCCGACCTCCTATATCGCACTCGGCGACGTCGCCACCGTGCGGTTGGAGACCGGTGCCGCCTATATCTACCGGCAGAACACCGAGCGTTTCGTGCCGATCAAATACAGCGTGCGCGGCCGCGACCTCGGCTCGACCGTGGGCGAGGCGCAGGAACGCATCGCCAAGAACGTGGTGTTGAAGGAAGGCTACCGGCTGGAATGGTCGGGCGAGTTCGGCGCCTTGGTCGAGGCCAAGAAGCGGCTCGCCATCATCGTGCCGCTCAGCCTGGTGCTGATCATGATGCTGCTCTACAGCCTGTTCAATTCCATACGCGACAGCCTGCTGGCGCTGTCCGGCATTCCGTTCGCGGCCTGCGGCGGAATTCTCGGGCTTTACGTCTTCGGCTTGAACGCCAGCGTGTCGGCCGCCGTCGGATTCATTTCGCTGTTCGGCGTGTCGGCGATGGACGGCATCCTGCTGGTCTCCTACATCCGCCGCGCCATGGACGAGGGCCATGACAAGGACGAGGCCATCATCGGCGCCGCGCAAACCCGCATGCGGCAGATTTTCATGACCGGCTTTTCAGCCTGCATCGGCCTGGTGCCGGCGGCGCTTTCCACCGGCATCGGCTCGCAGGTGCAGCAGCCGCTCGCCTGCGTGATCGTCGGCGGCATGCTGCTGTCGCCGATCTGCAGCCTGCTGGTGATCCCGACCTTCGCGCGACTGGTTATGCCGGCGGTGCGCAAATCGCTCCCCGCGCAGCGACCCCACGCACCGGAACCCGGACCGGCGGAATAAAGCGGCCGACCGGATTCAGCCGGTGCGCTTGACCGGCTGCACCCACCGGCGCGCTTGCTCGAACAGCCTGTCGAACAGCGGCCAAAACAGCAGGATGAACGCCAGCGTGGTGATCGAGCCGACCAGGCCGTTCGACCAGAACACGCGCAGATCGCCGCCGGCGCCGATCATCGACAGGCGGAACGCATCTTCGGCGCGGCTGCCGAGCACCAGCGCCAGCGTGAACGGCGCCAGCGGAATCCCGATCTTCTTAAAGACATAGCCGACCACGCCGAACAGCAGCATCAGCCAGATATCGAACATGGCGTTCTGGATGGCGTAGGCGCCAATCGCGCACGATACCACGATCATCGGTGCGATGGCGGCGAACGGCACACGCAGGACCGCGGCGAACACCGGCACCGTGCTGAGCACGATCACCAGCCCGACGATATTGCCGAGATACATGGAGGCGATCAGGCCCCAGACGAAATCCTTGTGCTCGACGAACAGCAACGGGCCGGGATTGAGCCCCCACACCATCAGTCCGCCGAGCAGAATGGCGGCGGTGCCGGAGCCGGGAATTCCAAACGCCAGCATCGGCAGCAAGGCCGCCGTGCCGGANGCATGCGCCGCCGTTTCCGGCGCGAACACGCCTTCGATGCGGCCCTTGCCGAAGCTTTCGGGATCCTTGGAAAACCGCTTGGCCAGATTGTAACCCATGAACGAGGCGGCAATCGCCCCGCCCGGCGTGATGCCGAGCCAGGCGCCGATCAATGAGGAGCGCAGCAGCGTCACCCAGTAGCGCGGCATGTCCTTCCACACCGCCCACAATACGCGCAGGCTGATGCGCGCGGCGTGCCCGCGCAGCGCCAGCCGCTCCTCCATAGTGAGCAGGATTTCGCTGATGCCGAACAGTCCGATGACGGCGACCAGGAAGTTGATGCCGCGCAAGAGCTCGCTCTGGCCGAAGGTCATGCGCAACTGGCCGGACACGGTGTCCATGCCGACGCCGGCNAGCAGCAGGCCGAGCGCCATCGAAATGATGGTCTTATGTTTGGCTTCGCGGCCGAGGCCCACGAACGAGCAGAACGTGAGCAGATAGACCGCGAAGAATTCCGGCGGCCCGAACCGCAGCGCGAACGAGGCGATGCCGGGCGCCAGGAAGGTGATGAGCAGCACCGCGAACAGCGAGCCGATGAACGAGGAGTGAACGCCGCCGTGAGCGCTTCCGCGGCCTTGCCCTGCTGCGCCATCGGATAGCCGTCGAAGGTCGTGGCCACCGACCAGGCCTCGCCCGGAATATTGAACAGAATCGAGGTGATGGCGCCGCCGAACAGCGCGCCCCAGTAGATGCAGGACAGCATCACGATGGCCGAGGTCGGATCCATGGTGAAGGTGAGCGGCAGCAGGATGGCGACGCCGTTCGGTCCACCCAGGCCCGGCAGCACGCCGACGAAAATGCCGAGCACCAGCCCGACCATCATCAAGGCGAGCGTCTTCCAAGTCATCAAGACCGCGAAACCGTGCAGGAGGAGCGTAAAGGCTTCCATAGTTTTAATATCCAAAAAAAGCTTCGAGCGGCCCCTTCGGCATGATGACGTCAAACGCGATCTCGAAGGTGACAAACATGGCGAACGTGAACAGGAAGCTGACCAACAGTGATTTCCACGGCGCGATGCGCCCGACCATCCACATGAAGCCCGCGACCAGCAGGAAGCTTGCGACATAGAGCCCGAGCCACTGCGTGAACAGGCAGAACAGCAAGGTCGGCACGAACACCTGCATCACGCGGCGCAGCTGGTCGCGCGTGACGAAGGTCTCGGTGTCCCTCGTCTTGGCCATAAAAATGGTGACGAGCCCGAAAAAGCTGGCGCCGGCGAGAATGACCGACAGGTAGAACGGGAAATAGCCGGCCTGCGGGCCGTCGGATTCCCAACCCATGCCGGTGCGCCAGTTGTCGAAGCCCATCAGCCCCGCCAAGGCCAACAGAAACACATAGGCGGCGATTTCGGCCGTGCGCGTGCTGCAGACCGGCGGCGAGTCAGCGACCGGCGCGGTCGGATCCTCAACGATGATTTCGTCTTCGGTAGTGGACATGAATTGGCTCTTTGGCGGGGCGCGAATGCGGCCCGGCTCACCTTTACCGGTGCAAGGAGGCCCGGACCAGGGGCAAAATCAAGTTCGCTCGTTGCGCTCCCGGCCGTTCCCGATTGCGGGAATGGCCGGGAGCCACGAGGGCATTCTGATTATTTCGCTACGAAGCCGGCTTCGGTCATCAAGCTGGCGTTGAGCTTGTCGTCTTCCTCGAGAAACTTCAGCATATCCGCGCCGGTCAGGAAGACGGGCTTGAGCGCCTGCTTTTCCATGTAGTCCTTGTATTCGGCGGTCTCCGACACCTTCTTGAACAGATCGATGTAGAACGCGGTCTGCTCCGGCGTCACCTTGCCGGGCAGGAACATGGCGCGCAGCATCAAGTACTGCACGTCAAGGCCCTCCTCCTTGCAGGTCGGGATGTCGTTCCACGACTGCGTGTCGGTCACCTTGGTCTTGTACGCGATGCGCTCCTTGTCGAACACGCACAGCGCGCGCACCTGGCCGGCGCGCCAGACTTCGAGATTCTCCGACGGATTGTTGACGTTGGAGGCGGTATGGTTGCCGACCAGCTGGTCGCCGCCTCGCCGCCCGATTTGTACGGCAGATAGGCAAACTTGGCGCCGGTGGATTCAACGGGTGAACGCAACATGATTGATTTCATGTTGTCCCTGGAGGGTTCACGATGGCGCAAATGGGTCGACCGGGCTTGT
>JGI20193J14888_1000300_pt1 | contig 14471 bp, 15 predicted proteins | sample NGESurdeep092012_5_FD_14888 | JGI IMG/M metagenome (IMG submission 14888)
GTGATGGCGCGCGCAAACGGATCGATAAGTGAGCGCAAACGGGCGCCGGCGCGATCGAGTTCGACTGTGGAGGTGCCGTTAGGCGATGCCATCATCCGTCCCCGCGATGCGGATTCCGCGTTCCGCTCTGCGTATATATATAAGAGTACTGGCCGATAATGGCCATAGCGTTCAGAGCGCCGCTGCGCGCGCTAACGCGGCCGCGAACTTAGTCGCGGTGCAGTCAAACCGAATGCTTGCGGGGTTGCGCTAGCGCTGCGGCGGCGGCGGTGCGGACGGCCAGGGCGCGGGCGCTTGCTGCTGCGCCGGTGCTGCCGAAATCGGGGCAGGAGCGGGCGCCCGCGTGGTGGCCGGCTTGGCGGAAGTCTTTTTCTTGGGCGCGGGCTTCTTGACCGACTTCGGCGCCGGCGGCGCCGGCGTGAGTTCCACGACCACCGGATTCGGCCGCAACTGCGTGGGGTTGCCGGTCATCGCGATCGGTTCGATGTCTTCCGTTTCCGGCTGGTAGCCCTTGAGCGTGAAGGTGACGGTCAGTGGCGCACTGACCGGCAGCGCGAGCGCGCAGGGCGTGCGGCAGGTTTGTCCGTTGGACGTCTTGGCTTCGGCGCCTGGCGGTTCGGATTCGAAACGCACGGCGTCCATAATCGGCGATGGCTTCAACGCGTCGAGATTCGATGAACACGCTGCGAGACCAAGCGCAGCGCTCACGATCATAATGACTCGGTACATCGTTTTAATCCGTCCACTCGAGCGACAGAGGTCGCCCGCCCATCACCAGGATATGGGTGCGGTCATGGGCAGGCAACCTGTCGCGCCCCGTTAACCTTACCGCGTTAACCATACGGCATATGGCTATCATCATTGTGCGGAAAAAATGGCAGCAACGGACGCCGGCAATTGCGCGAAGTGGCTGATGATGCGGTCTGGCCCGAATTCGGACACGGGGCGTTCGCTATAGCCGAAGTCGACGGCGATGACCGGGATACCGGCCGCGCGCGCGGTGCGGATATCGGTGGCGGAATCGCCGATCATGATCGCGCGTTGCGGGCTTCCGCCGGCGGCCGCGATCGTACGGCGCAGGACTTCCGGATCGGGCTTCTGAATGCCGAAGGTATCCTGTCCGCAGATTGCCTCGAAGCGGCCGGCAATCTTGAGTTCTTCGAGCAGCAGCACCGATAATCGTTCGAGCTTGTTGGTGCAGACGGCAAACCGGCAGCCGCGGCCGGCGAGCGCATCGAGCGCATCGATGAGCCCGGGGAAGGGCCGCGAGCGGTGGGCAATATGTGCGGAATAGTGCGCGATGAAATCCACAAACATTTGCTCGAGCTTTGCTGGCTCAATGACGCGGCCTTCCGCCTCGATGCCACGCGCGATCATCGCCCTGGCGCCGCCACCGATCAGGTTGCGCGCGGTCGCGTACGGCACCGGCGGCAAGCCCTCCCGCGCGAACATTACATTGAGGGTGTCGACGAGATCAGGCGCGGTATCGATCAGGGTGCCGTCGAGGTCGAAAACGATGGTCTGGGTTGGCATGGCCGGATCGCTAACGCCCGCTCGCGATCGATGCAAGGCCAATTGCCGCGGCCGCCGATTTTCGGCTATTCAGGCACGGCGATCGGGGCTAGATAGGCGTGGCAATAATATCCTTGATCCACCGATCGAATTCTCAGCCGGTGACGATGAACGCCGATGCCCAGAAACGCGCAGCCGCTGCTCGCGCCGTCGAATTTGTGCAGCCCGGCATGCGCCTCGGGCTCGGCACCGGGTCAACCGCGAAGCATTTCGTGGAGCTGATCGGCGAGCGCGTTCGCGCCGGCCTCGACATCGTCGCGGTGCCGACGTCGGAGGCTACCCATGCCGACGCCAAGCGCTACGGCATTTCGCTGACCACGCTGGACGAGACGCCGGAGCTCGATCTGACCGTGGACGGTGCCGACGAGATCGCGCCCGGCTTGAGCCTGATCAAGGGCGGGGGCGGCGCGCTGCTGAGGGAAAAGATCGTTGCGGCGGCGTCCGCGCGCATGATCGTGATCGCCGATCAGAGCAAATGGGTTGCCGCGCTTGGCCGCTTTCCGCTACCGATCGAGGTGGCCCCGTTCGGTTTTTCGGCGACGCGGCGGGCAATCGAGAAGGCAATTGCCGCGATCCAGCGGCCTGGGCCGCTCACCCTGCGGCAGGGCAAGGACGGCCATGCTTTCGTCACGGATGGCGGCCACTGGATCATCGACGCCGCGCTTGACCGGATTGACGATCCGAAAGCGGTGGCGCATGCGCTTTCGGGTATCCCGGGGGTGATGGAGCATGGTCTGTTTGTCGATTTTGCCCAGATGGCCATTATCGGCGGGCCGGACGGTATCAAAATCGTCGAGCGGCCCTGAGTTATCGAGCCAAACGGAGTTATGATGATGCGTTTCATGCAAGCCACTCACCGCGCAGGCCGCTGGGCCGCGGTTGCGTTCGCGCTGGCCATAGCCAGCCCGGCCGCGCACGCCCAGCAGCCATCGGCAGCGGCAATGTCGACCGCCAAGGAAATTGTCGCCGTCACCGGGGCCACTAGCTTGTTCAACCCGCTGATCGCCGGCGTCGTCGAGCAGGCTAAGCTTGTGTTCCTCCAACAGAACCCGAGCTTGGCCAAGGATCTCAACGAGATCGCCACCAAACTGCGCAGCGACTTGGCGCCTCGCTTCGACGAGTTGGTCAATGAGGTGGCCCGAAATTATGCGACCTTCTTCACCGAGCAGGAACTCAAGGACGTGCTCGCGTTCTACAAATCACCGGCCGGCAAGAAGCTGGTCTCCGAGCAGCCAAAGGTCGTCGATGCGAGCCTGAAATTCGCGCAAACTTGGGCGAACAGTCTTTCCGACCAAGTGATCGCGAAGATGCGCGAGGAATTGAAGAAAAAAGGGCACGCCCTTTGACAAGCGATGACCGGATCGCCGTCCGGCGGGCTTGGATAATGGCGCGATAGCGGCTGATGGCGGACCACGACGCCGACCTTTTTGTCATCGGGGCGGGCTCCGGCGGCGTACGCGCCGCGCGCATCGCATCGAGCTACGGCGCGCGCGTAATGATCGCGGAGGAATTCCGGGTCGGCGGCACTTGCGTGATCCGTGGCTGCGTGCCGAAGAAGCTTTTAGTCTATGCCTCGCGATTTTCCGGCGAATTTGAGGACGCCGCCGGTTACGGCTGGACCGTCCCCGAGCCGAAATTCCACTGGCCGACGCTGATCGCCAACAAGGATCGCGAGATCGCGCGGCTCGAAGCCGCCTATATCACCACGCTCGAACGCTTCAACGTCAAGCTGCTTAAGAGCCGCGCCGTGCTGGAGGACGCCCACACCGTGCGTCTCCTGTCGAGCGGCGCACGCGTGCGCGCGGAGACGATCCTAATCGCGACCGGCGGCTGGCCGCACCCAGGCCCGAAAATTCCGGGCCTCGAACACGTGATCTCCTCGAACGAGGTGTTTCATTTGCCGGAGCTGCCCAAGCGCATCGTCATTCAGGGCGGCGGCTACATCGCGGTGGAATTCGCCTGCATCTTCGCAGGGCTCGGCAGCGAGGTGACGCTGGTCTATCGCGGCGAGAATATCCTGCGCGGCTTCGACGACGACGTGCGCGAGCACTTGCGTTCGGAGATGCGTGGGCGCGGCATCACGGTCACCTGCGGCCATACCGTCACTGCGATCGAGAAGGCCGGCGACAAATTGGTGACGCGGCTGTCGGATGACAGCACGGTCACCGTCGATAAGGTGATGTTCGCGATCGGACGCCGCCCAAATATTATGGGGCTCGGTCTGGAGTCGGTGGGCGTCAAGCTCGCCGAGCACGGCGGCATTGCCGTCGATGAGTATTCGCGCACGTCGGTTGCGAATATCTACGCGGTCGGCGACGTCACCAATCGCGCCAATCTGACCCCGGTCGCGATCCGCGAAGGCCATGCCTTCGCTGACACGATCTATGGCGGCAAGCCGACTCCGGTCGATCACGCCAATGTGCCGACTGCCGTGTTCTCCGAGCCTGAGCTCGGCGTCATCGGCCTGACCGAGGCCCAGGCGCGCGAGCAGCTTGCCAAGGTCGACGTCTACAAGACCAGTTTCCGGCCGATGAAGGCGACGCTCGCCGGGCGCAATACCCGCTCCTTCATGAAGCTCCTGGTCGACGGCATCACCGGCCGCGTGGTCGGCTGCCATATCGTCGGCCCCGACGCCGGCGAATTGATCCAGCTGGTTGGGGTGGCGGTAAAGATGGGGGCGACCAAGGCCGATTTCGACGCCACCATGGCGGTGCACCCGACCGCGGCCGAGGAACTGGTCACCATGCGCGAGAAGGCCATGAGCTACGGCCGGTCCGCCGCGGAATAGCCATAAGGTACCGCAGTCGCTCGAATATCTGGCTTCGGCCGGGGGCTCTCGTGTATAACCCCCGCACATACTGGAGTTATTCGTGATGCCCGAGCGTTGGACGCCCGATAGTTGGCGCAAGAAGCCGATCCAGCAGGTCCCGGACTATCCGGACCGGCAGGCGCTGGCCGACGTCGAAAAGCAGCTTGCGACCTTCCCGCCGCTAGTGTTTGCCGGCGAGGCGCGCAACCTGAAGAAGGCGCTCGCCAAGGTCGCCAATGGCAAGGCTTTCCTGCTGCAAGGCGGCGACTGCGCGGAAAGCTTCGCCGAGCACGGCGCCAACAATATCCGCGACTTCTTCCGCATGTTTCTGCAGATGGCGGTGGTGCTCACTTATGCCGCCGCCTCGCCGGTGGTGAAGGTCGGCCGCATCGCGGGTCAATTCGCCAAGCCGCGCTCCTCGCCGACCGAAAAGCGCGACGGCAAGGAACTGCCGAGTTATCGCGGCGACATCATCAACGACATCGCCTTCACCGAGGATGCGCGCCGTCCCGATCCGCGCCGGCAGATCGAGGCCTTTCGCCAGTCGGCCGCGACGCTCAATCTGCTGCGCGCCTTCGCGCAGGGCGGCTACGCCAATCTCGCCAGCGTGCGGCAGTGGATGCTCGGCTTCGTCAAGGACAGCCCGCAGTCGCGGCGCTATGTGGAATTATCGGATCGCATCTCCGAGGCGCTCGGTTTCATGCAGGCCTGCGGCCTCGATCTCGAAAGCCATCCCGAGTTGCGCACCACCGATTTCTACACCAGCCATGAAGCGCTGCTGCTCGGCTACGAAGAGGCGTTCACTCGCATCGATTCGACCACCGGCGATTGGTACGCCACTTCCGGCCACATGCTGTGGATCGGCGACCGCACGCGCCAATACGATCACGCCCACATCGAATATGCGCGTGGCATCAAGAATCCGATTGGGCTCAAATGCGGGCCGTCGCTCAAGCCCGATGATCTGCTGCGCCTGATCGATATCCTCAACCCGGAAAATGAGGCGGGCCGGCTCACGCTGATCGGGCGCTTCGGCGCCGAGAAGGTCGGCGAGCATCTGCCGGCGCTGCTGCGTGCTGTAAAGCGCGAGGGCAGGGTGGTGCTCTGGTCCTGCGACCCGATGCACGGCAACACCATCACCTCGGCGAGCGGATACAAGACGCGCCCGTTCGACTTGATCCTCAAAGAAGTGCGCAGCTTCTTCGAAGTGCATACGGCGGAAGGCACCTATGCCGGCGGCGTGCATCTGGAGATGACCGGGCAGAACGTTACCGAATGCACCGGCGGCGCTCGCGCCATCAGCGATGCCGATCTCAACGACCGCTATGACACGGCCTGCGATCCGCGGCTCAATGCCGAGCAGGCGATCGATCTCGCCTTCCTGCTGGCCGAGCTGCTCAAGAAGGAGCGCTCCGGGCGCGCCCAGCCGATGCCGGCGGCGGCGGCGGCGGGGCTCTGAGCCGGGAAGCTTTTCCCCGGATTCGATGTTAGTCTAGTCGGGGCGGAAGCGCGTGCTCGGCGCGGATTGCCGCCTCATACAACGATATCCGAGCCGGGGAGATATCATGAAACGCCATCTTTATTGGCCGGCAAAGCTTGCTTGCGCGTTGCTCGCCTTGCCACTGCTAAACGTCGCTGCTTCCGCGCAGATCGCCGTATCCGCGAACGACAACAAGGCCGTGCTGGTCAACGGCGTCGGCACAGTTGCGGACAATCCGGCATCCGACACCGTGACCATCATCGACCTCGCGGCGAAGCCGCCGAAAGTGATTGCCGAGTTGAAGGCTCCGACGAGCGTCGTCGGCCCGCCACAGAGCGTCGCCATTTCCAGGGACGAAAGCATCGCGTTGGTGACCGGTGCGATCAAGATCGACCCGGCCGATCCGAAGAAAACCACAGCCAATAATCAGGTGTCGGTCATCGACTTGAAAGCGAAGCCGCCGGCGGTGATCGCGACCGTCGAAGCGGGCGCCGCCCCGTCCGGGCTCTCGATAAATCCGGCAGGCACGTTGGCGCTGGTTGCCAATCGCAATGACGGCACCGTGTCGATCTTCACCATCGCCAACAAGACGCTGACCGCGGCCGGCAAGGTCGATTTCGGAAATCCGAAGTCCGGGCCGAGCCATGTCGCCTTCACGCCCGACGGCAAGATGGCGCTGGTGACGCGCGACGGCGACCATCGGATTTCGGTGCTCAGCGTCGACGGCAACAAGGTCGAGGACACCAAAAAGTTCATGGTGGCTGGCTTTCGCCCCTACAGCGTCGCCATCAGCCCGAAAGGCACCGTGGCCGTGTTGAGCAACCAGGGCGGCGGGCAGGGCGACAACGATTTGCTTTCAGTGATCGACCTCAAGGCAAATCCGCCCCGCATCGTCGACACGATCGCCGTCGAACAGATTCCCGAGGGCGTGACCATGTCGCCCAACGGAGACTATGTCGCGGCAACAATGCAGAACGGCTCGAACAAGCCGTCGTCGCATCCGAACTATCATAAAGGCAGCGTGCTCAAGATATTCCGCATCAACGGAACTAAACTGACGCTCGCGGCGACGGCCGAATTCGGCGCCTGGGGCCAAGGCGTCGTGTGGAGCAAGGACGGCAAGACCCTGCTTGCCCAATCGATGGCGGACAAGGCGATCGACGTGTTCTCGTTCACGGGCAAAGTGCTGAAAAAGACCGGCACAATCAAGGTCAACGGTGGCGCGGCGGGTATTCGCACCGCGTTTGACTGATCTGCGGCCGCTATGGCCGTTCACGATTGCCGTCGGCAAGGGCAGGCGCTAGATCATTCTCATGAGCGCCCGCCCTTCCGATAAGCTCGCGATCGCTATCGCGCAGCTCAACTCGACTGTCGGCGACATCGCCGGCAACGCCGAGAAGGTGCGGCGCGCGCGCGTGGAAGCCGCCGCCCAGGGCGCCGATCTGGTCGTTTTCCCCGAATTGTTCATCGCCGGCTATCCGCCCGAGGATCTGGTGCTCAAGCCGGCGTTCCAGGCTGCCTGCCGCTCGGCGATCGAGGCGCTCGCCCGCGAGACCGCGGCCGCCGGCCCCGCCTTGCTGGTTGGCACGCCCTGGCTCGAGGGCGGCAAGCTCTACAACGCGGTGGCGCTGCTCGATGACGGCGCGATTACCGCGCTGCGCTACAAGGTCGATCTTCCCAACTACGGCGTGTTCGACGAGAAGCGTGTGTTCGCTGCCGGGCCGATGCCGGGGCCGGTGAATTTCCGCGGCGTGCGCTTAGGGCTGCCGATCTGCGAGGACATCTGGGGCGAGGAGATCGTCGAGTGCCTGGCGGAAACCGGCGCCGAGTTGCTGGTAGTGCCGAACGGTTCGCCCTATTGGCGGCAGAAGGGCGACGTGCGCATCAACATCGCTGTGGCGCGCGTCACCGAGCAGGGGCTGCCCACCGTGTACGTCAATCAGGTCGGCGGACAAGATGAGCTGGTGTTCGACGGTGTGTCGTTCGGTTTGCACTCCGATTGCTCGCTGGCGTTCCAGCTCGCAGGATTTCAGGAAGCGATCGTCACCACGCAATGGGTCCGGCGCGGCGCGACCTGGCGCTGCGACAACGGGCCGATGGTTTCCACCGTGGAAACAGATCGCGCCGATTATGCGGCTTGCGTGCTCGGCTTGCGCGACTACGTCAACAAGAACGGGTTTCCCGGCGTCGTGTTGGGCTTGTCGGGCGGCATTGATTCCGCGCTGTGCGCGGCGATGGCGGTCGATGCGCTCGGGCCTGAGCGCGTGCGCTGCATGATGCTGCCCTACAAGTTCACCGTGCAGGAATCTCTCGACGATGCCGCCGCCTGTGCCAAAGCGCTGGGCGTGCGTTACGAGATTTTGCCGATCGCGTCCGCCGTCGAAGGTCTTGAAAAAGCCCTCGCTCCCGCGTTAGCCGGATTGCCACGCGACGTTACCGAGGAAAATCTGCAAGCGCGCGCGCGCGGCACCATCCTGATGGCGATCTCCAACAAGTTCAACGTCATGGTGGTGACCACCGGCAACAAGTCGGAAATGTCGGTCGGCTATGCCACGCTCTATGGCGACATGAATGGCGGCTTCAATCCGATCAAGGATCTCTACAAGACCGAGGTGTTCCGTTTGTCGCGGCTGCGTAACGGCTGGAAGCCGGATGGCGCGATGGGGCCCAACGGCCTGGTGATCCCGGAGAACATCATCACGCGGCCGCCGACCGCGGAATTGCGCGAGAACCAGAAGGACGAGGACTCACTTCCGCCATATGCGGTACTCGACCCGATCCTGGAGCGGCTGGTGGAGCGCGAAGAGCCGATCTCGGCCATCGTCGCGGCGGGCTTCGACCGCGATACAGTGGCGCGAGTCGAGCGCATGCTCAACATCGCCGAATACAAACGCCGGCAGGCGGCACCGGGTGTGAAGGTGACCTTGAAGAATTTCGGCCGCGACCGCCGCTATCCGATAACCAACCTCTTCCGCGATCCGGGCACGCCGCTGCCGGCGCCCGATGTGTCGCTAGTCACGGGCAAGCCGGCAAAGACCGAAGCTTTTGATTTTTGATAGCGCGCGATCCCGAAAAGTGGGAACCGGTTTTCGGAAGAGATCATGCGCAAGAGAAAATGGTGTGGTCGCTACGAGCGGCAGAACCTACCGCACCGGCAGGAATGTCGGTCCGACGGTGCGGACATTCCGTTTGGCCGGATCGGACTCGCCCGGTGCCTCTGCCATCGGCGCTGGATTTGCGGTCGCGGGCGTGGCTGCCTTCGCGCGCGGATCGGGACGGATCAGTTTGCCGTCGGCGCCGATACGCGGCTGTGATAGGCGCCTGGCGTTCTGCTCGGTGACCACCACATCGCCCGGCGCAACGGTGTCATCGGCGCCATTGATCTTGAGCGCGTCGGCCCAGCTTTCGCCCGGCTTGCGGCAGCTGCAAGCTTGATTAAGGGCCTTCCGGTAGCTGAACGCAGTCGGAAGTTCCGTGTATTGACGGCCGTTGAGCGAAACCGCCTGCGCCACCTCCTCGCCTGGATTATGATAGGTGTAGAGCGTGACTTCCGACGCCGGGCACATGCGCTGGCAGGTTTGCTCGTCGTCGCGGAAGCGATCCGGCGTGGTCGCAAACGAAATCGGGTAATAAAAGCCGTCGCAGCTCCGCACGCAGATGGTGCGGAAGGTGCCGCCCGCCGGACCGGACGGTGCCGAGAACATCCCACCGTTATTGCCGAACAGGCGATCGAAGAATCCGCCCTGCTGTCCGGCGAGCGCGGCCGAGCGGTATTGCGCGCCGCAGCCGTTGTCGCCGAGCGCGATCAGCAGCGACTGCCGCTGAGCGGCGCGTTCGGTGGTGCCGCCATGGAGTTGCTCGAGGCCGTTCTGCATGCGCTCAAGAGTGGTGCGCTGTTGATCGATCTGCCGGTTCAGCGCGCCACATTGCGGCGGCGGATTGCTGAAGATCGAGAAGAAGCCGGAGCTCTCGCAACCGAGGCGGCGCCCCTGCGCGACCAGCTTGTCGACCTCGAATTGCTGGCGGTTGACCGCTTCCTCGGCGCGCCGAATCTGATCGGCGCGCGCCGGATCGCTGTTGCCGCGATCGAGCGAGGTGAGTTGGGCTTCCAGCCGCTGACAAGTCGGGTTCGGCGACTGCGCGAGCGCAGCGGCGGAAGCCGACAGCGCTATCGCGGCCGTGGCTGCAAGCTTGTGAAATGGTCCCCTCATGCCCGGCATTCTAATGCGAAAATCATGGCGGCGCGAGCCTTGATCTCAATGTGCCCGTGCGGTCTCTGAGCGCAGGTTCCAAAGCACGCCGGCGACAATGATCAACGCGCCGAGCAGCACGAAAATGTTGAGTTGTTCGCCATAAAACGCCCAGCCGACGACCGCGATCAGCGGAATGCGCATGAAATCCAGCGGGACGACCAATGTGGCGTCGCCGGCGCGGAACGCGTTGCTCAGACAGTAATGCGACGTCAAGCCCGCGGTGCCGACCCCAATTGCAGGCAAAATGTGGCGCACTTCGAGGTGAAAAAACACCGCCGGGTCGCTGCCGATCAGCGAGAGCGGAAGCTGGATCACCGCCATCCAGAATACGATGCCGAAGGTGGTCTCGGTCATGGTCAGCTTCTTGGTGGTGATCATGGTGACGGCGTAACCGAACGCGGCCAGCAGCACGAGCATCGCCGCCGGATTGAAGCTGGCGATGCCTGGCCGCAGAATAACCAGCACGCCGATGAGGCCGAGTACCACCACGCCGGCGCGGCTCGGCGTCATGCGCTCGTGCAGCAGCCAGACCGCCAGCAGCGCGGTCCAGGCCGGCATGGTGAATTCGAGCGCGAACACCATGGCAAGCGGCAGCATGGTGAGGCTGACCGCCCAGGCATATTGCGCGGCGTAGTGCACGGTGTTGCGCAGCAGGTTCAGGCCCATGCGGCGCGGCAGCACATGCACGCGTAAATCGGGGCGCACCGCGAGCAGCACGAGGAGCACCAGCAAAGCAACGCCGCTGCGGATGGCGAGAATTTCGAAAATGCTCAAGCCGCCCTTGGCCAGTGCGCGGATCGACACCGCCATGACCGAGAACGAGAGCAATGCGCCGACCATCCAGAGGACGACGCGGGCGAGCTTGTTGGAGGCCAAGGGGCTGGTTCGGTCGTGGGTGAGGGGGAACGATTGTGCGGCGTGGTCTAGCAGGCCGTCGGCCTTGCGTCACTCGGCATCGGGCTGGTTCTCCGGCCGCGCCTTGTCGAAGGCCGGCAGCTTCAGGCAGGCGGCATCGACTGCAACGATCTTCGGGAATTTGTCGAGCGGCACCTTCAACCGCCGTGCATTGAACACCTGCGGCACTACGCAGATGTCGGCAAGCGTTACATGCGCTTCGCAGGCAAAAGGTGCAGGCGCGATCATCGCTTCGATAGCGGTGAAGCCGTCGATCACCCAATGATGGTACCAGGCGTCGATCTCCGGCTTCTCATGCTTCAGTTGGCGCTTTAGATATTGCAGGGCGATGAGATTGTTGAGCGGGTGAATATCGCAGGCGACCATTTGCGCAATCGCGCGCACCTTGGCGCGATCGAGCGCGTCGGCCGGCAGCAACGGTGGTTCGGGATGGATGTCGTCGAGATATTCGATGATCGCCAGCGATTGCGTCAGCACCTCGCCGCTGGAGAGTTCGAGCGCGGGAACCCGCATCTGCGGGTTGATTGCGACGAATTCCGGCTTGCGTTGCTGGCCGCCATCCTTGGTCAAATGGATGGACACCATCTCATAGGGGAGGCCCTTGAGATTGAGCGCGATCCGCACCCGGTAGGCGGCGGACGAGCGGAAATAGGAATAGAGTTTCACGGATGTCCCCGGCTTGCACGACGACGTTGCTGGCAATCTACCTAAGGCCGTGACGGTTGGCGATATCGGCGGCGAGCTGCGACGAGCGCTCGATCAACTGCTTCAGCGCACGGTCGAGGGCGGCGCGGTCGGCGGCGTCGACCGTGTCCAGTAACTGGCGGGCGAAATTGAGCGCGATCGGGGCGAGCTCACTGTAGATGTCGCGGCCGGCCGGTGTGAGCGACAGGAAGGCCTCGCGCAGATCGGCGCGATTGGCGCGGCGGGTCACCAGCTTGCGGCGCTCGAGCAAAGCGACCGCGCGCGAGACCTTGGTCTTGTGCATCCGGCTGTGGATGCCGATCGCCTTGGCGGTCATCATGCCGAACTGGCCGAGCGTGACCAGCACGCGCCACTCCGGCACGCCGATTTTGTAGCGCTCGGCATAAATGCGCGACAGCGCTTGCGAGACGAGGCTGGCGCAGACATTGAGACGATAGGGCAGGAATTCTTCCAGTTTGAGCGCCGCCTGGTCCGCATGGGACGGGTGGCCGGGCGCTCTCTGAGCACTCTCGTCGGTCATGGCTGCGCTGCCGCGTTCTCCGCGCGGTACGGCCCTTGCGGCTGGCCGCCTTCACGCGCGCGACGCGAACCTTGGCCGAAGTTGCGACCGGGTGCAACGAATTTGCAAATATCTAAGCTGGAACGAATGCCTTGCGCGGCGTCGCCATTACGGCAGGGTATGGATCGACCTGCTCGCGCGCCGACGCGGCGGGTCGCCGAGATGCGCCATGACCAGGACGGCGCCAAGCAGCAGGACGAGGATCAGGATTTTCATCGCCGGATGTCCGGTTTTCGGCGGAATAACGCGTTCGCGCGGCGGTCGGTTCCCGCACGTTGACCTTGGTTACAAATGCAACTAAATATTTGCGCGCGTTCGATGTTCGCGCTGGAATTGAGTGCGCTGGCGCCCGGCACCGGTCCGGTTTCGGCAACAGCTTCGGAACGAAGGAGCGTCCGGGCGCAGCCGTTTGAGCGTAAGGACGGCGACCTGCGGATCGGGCAGATGAGCTAGTCGGCGACGTTCGAGCAGGGTATCCATTGTTCTGGTCGATCGTGGTGTTGCATTTCCTCGTGCGCGGCGGTGGGGCATGGTCGCTCGACGCGATGGTCGGCCGGGAGGTGTGACGCCATGACGTCTAAGGGGTTTGCCTCCACCGAAGATACGGTCGAGAAGAAAGTTTCGTTCGACCAGATTGGCCAAGGGCTCTATGCCTACACCGCTGAAGGCGATCCGAATTCCGGCATCATCGTCGGCGACGACGGCGTCATGGTGGTCGATGCGCAAGCAACTCCGGCGATGGCCAATGAGCTGATCGCGCGCGTCGCCAAGGTCACCGACAAGCCGATCAAATATGTTTTGCTCACCCACTATCACGCGGTGCGGGTGCTGGGCGCGTCGGCCTACAAGGGCGCCGAGATCATGGCCTCCGACGCGACGCGCGAGTTGATCGCCGAGCGCGGCAAGCAGGACATGGATTCTGAGATCGGCCGTTTCCCGCGGCTGTTCCGCGCCATGGAAGCCATTCCCGATCTGACCTGGCCGACCATCACCTTCCCCGACCAGATTTCAATCTGGCTCGGTCGGCGCGAAGTGCGCATCATGCATATTGGCCGCGGCCACACCGCCGGCGATGTGATTGCGATTGTGCCCGACGCGGGCGTGGTGTTCTCGGGCGATCTGGTCGAATACAAATCGGCCTGCTATTGCGGCGACGCGCATTTCACCGATTGGCCGGCGACCCTCGATCTTCTCGCCGAATTGCAGGCCAATGCGCTGGTGCCCGGCCGCGGCGCCGGGCTCACGACTCCGCAGATGGTGGCGGAAGGTATCGAGCTCACGACCGATTTCATCTCGACGCTTTACGGCTCGGTGCAAGAGAGCGTCGCCAAGGGGCGGTCGCTGAAGGACGCCTTCGACTTCGCGCGTCTCGCCATGGACCCAAAATTCAAGTCTTTTACGATCTATGAGCACTGCCTGCCGTTCAACGTCTCACGCGCCTATGACGAGGCGCGCGGCATCGAATGGCCGGTGATCTGGACCGCCGAGCGCGACCGCGAAATGTGGGCGGCTCTGCAGGGCTGAAGCCAGGGCGTCGACCTAGCGCAACCGTACAAAAATATACGCCCGGCGGAGCCGGGCGCTGGTCGTCGAGCGATGAAACTTTTTGGTTTGGCCGCGCCTAGCGTATGATCCCGAAAACTGGGAACCGGTTTTCGGAAAAGATCATGCGCAACTGCCCGGATTCTATCGCGTGCAGACGATGGCAACGACGTCGCATTTGCTGCCCCGGCACCCGCCGGAGCCGCTGGTCGGAATGGCGCCGGTAATGTCGTCGCGGTCGACCTTGCGGTAGGACATGGCCTCGGCGAATTCGTGCGACTTGCAATAGGAGTTGGCTGCCGCCGCGCCGCACTTGGCGCCCGAGGCCAGGCAACGGTCGATGCCGTAACCGTCGGCATCGTTGGCAATGATGAACATGCGCCGCTCCGCCTGTGCGGAATTGACGAGGCCGAGGCATAGTACGGCGGCAAGGCTGACCAGCAGTGTCCGCATGAGAATCGCCCACTTTCTTGGAGGCGCCTGTCCGGCACCATTGGCGACAATGCGAGCGAAATCGTTAAGACGCGCTTAACCGTCAGGGCAATCGGGTGAAGAAGTGCGTGACAATGGGATGAAGTGCTGAATCTGTCGTGATCCTCTGATTCGGTTGGCGGAGGACGCGATGGCGACTGCGGG
>JGI20193J14888_1000305_pt1 | contig 14347 bp, 9 predicted proteins | sample NGESurdeep092012_5_FD_14888 | JGI IMG/M metagenome (IMG submission 14888)
GAGATCCGGCCGCCGCTCGTGCACGATCTTCACCGCCGCGCGCACCTTGTCGGTTTCCGGCGAGCGCGTGGAGCCGAAGTTGGAGAAGGCGATCATCGCGACGCGCGGCACGATGTTGAAGAGCTTCGCAGTATCGGCCGACCGGATGGCGATCTCCGCGAGGTCTTCGGCCGACGGGTTGATGTTGACCGTCGTGTCGGCGAAGAAGAAGACCCGGTCCTGCAGGATGAGAATGTAGAGGCCTGAGACTTTCTTCGCGTCCGGGGCGACGCCGATCGTCAGCAGCGCCGGCCTGATCGTCTCCGGGTAATAAGTCGTCAGGCCCGAGAGCGCCACGTCGGCGTCGCCCATCTCGACCATCATCCCGGCGAAGAAATTCCTCACGCGCAGCATGTGCTGCGCGTCCTCCTTCGTCACGCCGTGGCGCTTCCGCTTCTCCCAGAAAGCCTCGACATAGGCCTTGAAATTCGGGTGCTCCTCCGGATCGACGACCGTGATGGCCGCCTTCACGTCGAGCGCTTTCAGCGCCGCCTCGGCCTTCTTCCCGCGCGAGAGGAGGATCGGCAAGGCGATTCCCTCCTCGGCGAGGATCTTGGCCGCACGTTGTATCTTCGGGTGGTCACCCTCGGCCAGAACGATCCGCTTCGGGTTCGACTTCGCCTTTTCGTGGATGACCTGCATGAACGAACGCGAACGCGAGAGCATGCCCTCGAGCTTCCGGCGGTACGCGTCGAGGTCCTTGATGGGCCGCTTGGCGACTCCGGTCGCCGCGGCCGCCGCGGCCACCGCCGGGGCGACATGCAGGAGCACGCGCCAATCGAACGGCTTCGGGATGAGGTACTCGCGCCCGAACCTGAAGCCCTCCACGCCGTACGCGCGGGCGACGGAGTCGGGCACGTCTTCCTTCGCGAGATCCGCGAGCGCCTTCGACGCGGCGAGCTTCATGGCCTCGTTGATCTGCGTCGCGCGGCAGTCGAGCGCGCCTCGAAAGATGAACGGGAAGCCGAGGACGTTGTTGACCATGTTCGGATAGTCCGCGCGGCCCGTCGCCATGATGGCATCGGGACGCGCGGCCTTCACCTCCTCCGGGGTGATCTCCGGCACCGGGTTCGCCAGGGCGAAGATGATCGGATCCCTCGCCATCTTCCTGATCATCTCTCCGTTGATGAGCTTCGCGGCGGACACGCCGACGAAGGCGTCCGCGCCCTCGAGCGCCTCGGCAACCGTGCGCTTCTTCGTGTCGCGGGCGAAGCGCTCCTTGTACGGGTTCATGTTCTCGGTCCGGCCCTTCCAGATCACGCCGGTCCGGTCGACCATGAGGATGTTCTCGAGGCGCACGCCGTACGTGATGTACAGGTTCGCGCAGGCGTTCGCGGCGGCGCCCGCGCCCGCGAAAACGACCTTCACGTCCTCGAGCTTCTTGCCCGTGAGCTCGAGCGCGTTCAGGAACGCCGCGGCGGAGATGATCGCGCTTCCGTGCTGGTCGTCATGGAAAACGGGGATCTTCATCCGCGCCTTGAGCTTCTCCTCGATGTAGAAGCACTCGGGCGCCTTGATGTCCTCAAGGTTGATGCCGCCGAACGTGGGCTCGAGCCGGGCGACGCACTCGACGAACTTGTCCGGGTCCTTTTCGTCGACTTCGATGTCGAACACGTCGATGTCAGCGAACCTCTTGAAGAGGACGGCCTTTCCTTCCATGACGGGCTTACTGGCGAGCGGGCCGATGTCGCCCAACCCGAGTACGGCCGTGCCGTTCGAGATGACGGCGACGCGATTCCCCTTTCCCGTGTACTCGTAGACGAGCTCGGCGTCCCGCGCGATCTCCAGGCACGGCTCGGCGACGCCGGGCGAGTAGGCGAGAGAGAGGTCGCGGGAGGTCGCGCAGGGCTTACAGGGGACGACCTCCAGCTTTCCCTTGCGACCCGTCGAGTGGTAGTCGAGGGCGTCCTGTTTGGTGAAACTCACGCGTGCTCCTTTCGTCGGTCCAGCGGCGATTCTAGAACCCCCCCTTCCGTGCCCGCATGATGCGGACGCACTAACAAAGACGAGTACGTGAAGATCGAGACGGCCTCGGAGAGGCGATTCTCGGCGAGAGGCATCGCGGACTCAGCCCGTCGCCAGCGTCCTGGCGCCCGCCGCGAGCGTCTTCTTGACGAGCTCGATGACGCGCTCCGGTGCGATCTCGGCAGCCTTCCTCTCGCGGCGCGTCGAGACCTCCACCACGCCCTTCGCGAGGCCCTTGCCGCCCACGACGACGCGCACGGGGAAGCCGATGAGGTCGAGGTCCTTGAACTTCACGCCGGGACGCTCGTCGCGATCGTCGTAGAAAACCTCGACGCCCGCGGCCTTGAGGCTCTCGTAGAGCTTGTCCGCCGCCTCGAGGACGTGCGCGTCGCGCTGCAGGACGGCCACCACACACGCGAAGGGCGCGAGCGGCACGGGCCAGACGATCCCGACGTCGTCGTGGTTCTGCTCGATGGCGGCTGCCACCGTGCGGCCGAGGCCGAGTCCGTAGCACCCCATCGCGAGCGGCACCATCTTCTGGCTCTGGTCGGCGACCTCGCACTTCATCGCCTCGGAGTACTTCGTCCCGAGCTTGAAGATGTGGCCGACCTCGATGCCTCGCTTGATGCGAAGCGTACCGCCCTTTTCCGTCGGCGATGGGTCGCCGTCTCGTGCCGTCGCGACTTCGACAACGCCTTTGAACGAGGGGAGGGACATGACGTCGCGCTTGATGGAGACCTGCGCGTGATGGAGGCCTTCCTGGTTCGCCCCACACCAGACGTTCCGCCCGTGCTGCAAGGATCGGTCTACATAAATCGCAATAGGGTTTTCTTCGAATGGTTGAAGACCGAGAGGCCCCACGAATCCGGGGACCGTGCCCGACACGTTTCTAAGAATCTCTTCCGAAACCAGCTTCGCGTGAAGCGCGGCCAGTGCCTTGGGGAGCTTGACCTCGTTGATGTCGAGGTCACCGCGGATCAGGACGGCCGCGAGCTTGGTCTTCCCGTCCGCCCCGAAGGCCTCATAGATCATCGTCTTGACGATGCGCGAAGGAGTCGTCCCGAGATGCTTCGCCTGATCCACACAGGTGGTCAAGTCCGGTGTCGGGGCGCTCGCTTTCTGGAGAGGCTTTTCCTCCTCCCCCGCCCACGGCTCGGGCAACGGGCCCGTGACCGCCTTCTCGAGGTTTGCGCCATAGTCGCCGGCGTCGGAGAAGACGAGCGCGTCCTCGCCGGTCTCGGCCACGACCATGAACTCCTGCGAGGCGGAGCCGCCGATGGCGCCCGAGTCGGCGTCGACGAGCGCGTACTCCAGGCCGCAGCGCTCGAAGATGCGCCGGTAAGCGGCATCCATCTTCTTGTAGTGGAGGTCCAGCCCCTTCTCGTCGACGTCGAACGAGTACGCGTCCTTCATGAGGAACTCGCGGCCGCGCAGGAGGCCGAAGCGGGGGCGAATCTCGTCGCGGAATTTCGTCCGGATCTGGTAGAGGTTGAACGGCAGCTGCCGCCACGACGTGACCGAGCGCCGCACCATGTCGGTGACGGCTTCCTCGGCGGTCGGCGCGAGCGCGAACTCGCCCCCCTTGCGGTCCTCGAGGTGGAAGAGGATGCCGTCGTCCACATAACGGCCCCAACGTCCCGACTCCACCCACAGCTCCTTCGGCTGGAGGATGGGCAGGTCGACCTCCATCGCGCCGGTGGCGTCCATCTCCTCGCGCACGATGTCAATCATCTTCCGGAGCGCGCGGAAGCCGAACGGCGTGAACGAATAGATGCCCGAGGCGAGCTTCTGGATCATCCCCGCCCGGTAGAGAAGCTGATGCGAGACGACCTCGGCGTCGCCGGGCACCTCGCGGAGGGTCACGAGAAACGACTGGGACCAGCGCATAGAGCCGGCGAGGATAGCAGGGGCCGCGTCAAACGAGGCCGGACTCGATCGCTTTCAGCACCGCCCGCGTTTCGTTCGCGCACGCCGAGTTTCGAGAGGATGCTCGAGACCTGATTGGGGGGAGCGGCCGTGTGGCCACTCCCCCGCTGGGTCAGGAGCTAACGATCTCTCCGGTCAGCCCCTGCCGTTGAGGACGACGTTCAGCTTCATAAACGCCGGGTTGCCTTCTGCCAGGATTAGATTTGCCGCCGGGTCGGGCGCGCCGCGCACGCCCCCGAGACGCGACCCTTCGCGACCACTTCCCAGCCTGGGATGAATGCCGACATCAGACTCCTGAAGAGCCTTCCGTGGTTCGGCACGCTCAGGTGCAGGACCTCATGGGCGACGACGTACTCGCGGAAACGCCTTGGCTGGTCGAAAAGGCTCTGGCTGAACGTGAGGGTTCCCGTCGTCGAGCAGGACGCCCACTTCTTTCGCATCGCCTGGATCTGAACCCGACGTGGCTGGACCCCGACCCTTGTTGCCCACGACCAGACCCGCTTTTTGAATTCCTGTCGACGCCGGATGGCGAGTGGGCGGTTGTTTCCTGCGGAACGCCCCCTGCGCCTCACCCTCGGGCCCTCATGACGGCGTCCGCCACCTTCACCATACGTTCCGTTCCGACCGCAGGCATCAGGTCCTTATAGAGCGCCGCCTTCAGAGCTCGAAGTTGTTCGGCGCTGTCTCCGAATTCCGGGAACTTTGAAAAGACAACATCCAACCGCTCGGCGAGAGGCTTAAGTTGCGCTTGCTCGATGTCAGACAGCTTCAGCGCCTGATAGAGGGAGAACGAGCCAGGGGAAAGCCCGAGGCTCTGGCGCTCGGCCTGGACATCCAGATACTCCCGAACGAGCTTCTCCAACTCCTCGAGCGCCGCCTCGGTGGTCTCGCGGCGATCGGCCAATGCCGCCAGAATCGATTCTGCCCGATCTCCCAGCGGAATCAAGAACGGCTGCTGAGCTGATTGAGCAGCGATCGTCGTGGTGAGGCTGCGACCCAGGTTGATGACACGGGTAACCGACTTGTCCTTCCCGTCGCGCTTCAGCGCGGCCAAAGCCTCTTCGTCGATACGGACGAGCGGAAGTGTTCCCGTGAATCCGAAGGCCGAGACGCTCTCTCGGACGATCGTTTCGGTCTGGTCCGCCAGGTCGCGAACAGGGCCGGTGTGCGGCGCGAAAGCCTGCTGTACGAGGGCGCTCAGCTTGGCGAGCGCCACGTGCTCTCCCAGGAAGGGCCTGAGGAACGGGTCCGGCGACAAGATGCTGTGGAGGTTGTGAACTTCGGTGAAGAAGTGATTGAAGGCGTCACGACGAGCTGGATCCACGAAGAACTCGACTGCCCGCTCGACGAGCTTGTCGTCAGGCGCGCCGCGCGTCAGCTCGAGATACGCCACCGCCGGGCCCTTCATCAGGCGCTCGAACGTTTGGCAGAGGATGTCGACGTTCTGGATGACGCTCGCGACCTCGTCAGAATCGAACGAGAGGGCCTTCTCGAGATTCGCGAAGATGCCGACGAAATCCACGACGAAGCCACACGGTTTGCGGCTCCCCTGGGCGTCCTCGTAAGGTCTGTTGACGCGGGCGATCGCCTGGAGCAGCGTGTGATCGCGCATCGGCTTGTCGAGGTAAAGGCAGTAGAGAACCGGCGCATCAAAGCCGGTCAAGAGCTTCTCCGTCACGATGAGGATCTTCGGGAGCTTGTCCGACCGAACGAAGCTCTGGCGGAGCCGCTTTTCAGCGGCTCCGTCGAGGTGAAACTGCGTGAGAAGCTCTTCGTCGTTGTGGCCCGAAGAGAACACGACGGCCGACTGTTCAGGGGGCAGGTAACGATCGAGGGCCTTCTTGTAGAGGGCGCAGGCTTCCCGGTCCACCCCGACGAGAAAAGCCTTATAGCCCTTCGGTTCGACGCTCTCCTTGAAGTGCTGCGCGACAAATTGGGCCACCTTGTCGACGCGATTGTCGGCCTTGAGGAACGTCTTGAGGCTCACGGCCCGGTCGAGGATCCGATTTAGTTCCTCGATGTCGCTGATCCCCTCCGCGTCCTTGAGGCTCAGAAACTGGCTCTCCAGTTCCTCCTTCGGAACGCGCAGCTCATTGGGTGCGAGCGTGTAGTGGAGCGGCAGGGTTGTCCCGTCCTCGATCGACTCCGCGATCGAGTACTTGTCGAGGTAGCCGCGCGGCGCATCGTCAACGCCAAACGTTTTGAACGTCCCAGCTCCGTGGGCGGTACGGTCGATCGGGGTTCCCGTGAAGCCGAGGAACGTAGCGTTGGGAAGCGCGGCCACGAGGTAGTTCCCGAAATCACCGCCCGTGCTCCGATGTGCTTCATCGACGAGCACGAAAATGTTGTCGCGATCCGAAAGACCGCTGGGGACGCCGTCGAATTTGTGGATCATCGAGACGATGAGGCCCCGGAACCCGCTCTCCAGCAATTGCTTCAGATGCGCCTTCGATCGGGCCTCCTGAAAGTCCAGGCCGTACCCGCTCAGTTCCCTGAAGAGCTGGCCTTCGAGCTCGGTCCGGTCGACGAGCATCAGGACTGTTGGCTTCTCGTTCCGGAAGGCGGGGTGACGGAGTAGCTGCTCGGCTGCGGCCATCATGGTGAACGTCTTCCCGGATCCCTGCGTGTGCCAGACGAGCCCATGCGACTTCTCGGGATCGAGCGCACGTTCGACGACTCGCTCCACTGCACGGGTCTGATGCTGGCGAAGGATGATCTTCTTGAGCTCGTCGTCGCGCCTGTAGAAGATGACCCAGTCGCTCAGCACCTTGAGGAAGCGCTCCCGGCTGAAGAAGCGCTTCACTTTCCGTTCGAAGTTCGCCTTCTCCTCGTCCTTCCAGTTGAAGAGCGCCTTCGCGTCGAGGCTCCAGGTCACTCCGTAGGCGAAGTCGAGGATCTGTGTGATGTTGAAGACCTGCACCGGAACCACGAGCTCGGGCGTCTCCCGGTGGTATCGCCGGACCTGACGGAGGCCGATGTCGAGGGCGTCTTTCTTGGCGGCGGCCTTCGTCTCCACCAGCGCAACCGGAATCCCGTTCACCACAAACATCACATCCGCGCGGTTTCCGTGCTGCCCGTTCGTGTAGCGCCACTCCTTCGTGACATGGAAGAGGTTGTTTGACGGGTGCTCGAAGTCGATGAGCGTCACATTCCGCTGCTGCTTCTGGGACTCGACGAAGACCGTCCTCTCCCCGCGAAGCCAGGCCAGCGCCTCGAAGTTGCCCTCGATGCTCGTACGCAGGCTTTCGAGCTTTCGGATGATTTCGTCGACGTTCGCTGGGGTGACGACTCCGGGGTTCAGCTCGAGCAGCTTCGCCCGAAGCGTCTTGAGGAGGAACATTCCGCTCTCACCGCCACGCTCAGTGATGGCGTTGGAGGGGTCCAAGATCGCCCACCCGATCTCTTCCGCATAAAGAAGAATCGGGTCCTGTACGGCCTCCCTCTCGGCGCCCAGTCTAGACACGAGGCACCTCCATTGAGCCGAGAGGCGGCGGCACGCGGAGCACACCAGTGGTCAATGATTGAAGACTGGTTAAGAAAATGTTACCTAGGAGGGACAAGCGGTGTTCGGCGCTTTCAACGCTCGCGTCAAGACGAGAGAGCGCATCGGCGATCGGCCCTTGATCAGGTGGTGCCGGAACCGGGATCGGTACCGACGAGAGAATCCTAGTGTTTATGTTTGGCATGATCGTGCCGGCGGCGTGTGTCTTTAGAAACGCTTGGACTTCTCCATGATCCAGGGCATATGAAAGGAACTTCGGGTTTACCGCTCCCGGCGCTGGACGAACGAGCAGGCAGCCCGTTCCAACGAGCCATCCCTCTTCGCGCTCACCGACGTAGGCGTGCCTCCCAACATCGCCGCGCCGGCTGAACAGGATGTCTCCCACTTGGAGTCGGTGGCGAACCAGGCGCGACGCGTCAGCGTCTGTAACCCTAGGAATCCGGGTTTGAGCGATGCGGCCGTTCGCGATGTGAGTGGGGTTTACGATCGGGATACCGCTTTCGACGTAGTCCGAAGAATGTAGTTGACTCCCGAAGGGGCCCGTCTGAATCGTCCCAATCGGGCCTGGGCAGAGCTCGCCGAGTGTGACAACCCCCCATGAGCGCGGGATCGGCCCGAGTTCTGTGTCGGTTGTGGTTTCGCCATGAAGCCCGCAAAGGAAGAGCCTAGCCATCGTCGCGGCCTTCAGATCCTTCAATGCCGTGACGCGGCCTGCCATGGTTTCAACGGCTTCGTGGAGCTTCGAAAGAATCGCAGCGACAGCGTTCTGTTCTCGTACGCGTGGGACGGGGACCGGTAGGCTCTTCAGCCGCGCGCCGGAGAGATTCGGGATGGTCGTCCTATTTCCGATCCCCTCGTAGAGTCCGAGCTGAAGGAACGCGGCCTGAAGCCAGTACATGACGAAAAGAGGATCGACTTCATCGGTCTTCCGACGTAGCCGGTGGATATGGTTCTGATAGAGGCATCCGGGCAGCTCGTCCCGCCAGATGGCTGTGCGGCCGATCTCTCCACCCTCGCAGACCAGAAGGTCCCGATCTTGGAGGGTCAGCCGCGAGGCTTCGCCTTCATCGAAGCTCATGGTGTCGACGTCCGCCAGATCGAGCCTTCCCCAAAGCACGTTTCGAGTACGAAGAAACGGGCGGCGCGAAACCCCGCCACGAGCCTCGGGCGAAAGCGCCTTTCCCTGCTGTACGTCGAACAGCCCGCCGAGGGTGTTCGGCCGCCAGCCATCCGGAAGGTTCTCGAAGCTAAATGCGGCGCTCACTTGACGGAAATCTGTTTCATTGTTTCTCCTGATCCCGCAGACCAAACCCGATCCGACGCCGCGTTGCCGATGAAGGCTGCATGAGCCCCCGGATCGCCTCGAAGACCATTGCGAACTGTTTGTCGTAGCGCTTCTCGAGCTCGTCGAGCTTCTTCGCCAGGTCCTTATGGAGACCCGCCATCTCTCGGAGGCGCACGAATGCGCGGACGACTTGAACGCTCGTATTGACGGCGACCGAACTGTTCAGAACGCTCGCGAGCATGATCGTCCCGTGCTCCGAGAACGCGTATGGCAGCGTGGGGGAGAACTTGAGGCGGGAGAGGTGGTCGCAGTTTGCGACCACCTCGGCCTTCTCTTCGGCCGTCAGCGCAAACATGAAATCCTCGGGAAAACGCTCTCGGTTGCGCTTGACCTGCTCATTCAGGCGCTTCGTCGTCACGCCATAGAGCTCCGCGAGATCAGCGTCGAGCATGACCCTGGTGCCGCGAATCATGAGGATTCGGGCGTCGATCGCGGGGCGCTTCGCGAGGGAGGTCTGGCCTTTCATTTCGAGCCCCATCGGAAGCCGAGCCCCGCGAAGATCGTGGCGAGTTCCCCGTCCAGTACGCGTGCCTTCTCGTCCAAAGCTGCCAGCTCGTCGAGGATTGGCTGGATTTCGCGATGCTCGGCCGGGCTGCCCGTTTGCACGTAGGCCGACGGAGTGAGATTGAAGTCCTTCTTACGGATCTCATCGAGAGTAACGACTTTCGCCAGCTTCTCGACGTCTACTCCCTCCCGGAAGGCATCCGCGACTCTCTGAATCCCCTCGTCCGTGAGCTCGTTCTTCGGCCGGCCCTTGATGAACTGCGTGCTCGCGTTGATGAGGGTGACGCGGCCCTTCCGGTTCGGGGCCTTCTCTCGCCTGAGCACCACTATGATTCCAGCGGCTGTCGTGTTGTAGAAGAGGTTCTCGGGGAGCAGGATCACGGACTCGATCCAGTCCCGGTCGACGAACGTCTTCCGGATCGTCTTCTCCCGGTTCTCGCCCTGGCTGCCGCTTCCCCTGCTCACGGCCCCCGTGTCCAGTACGACGGCCGCGCGGCCGTTCTCTTTCAGCGATGCCATCGCATGCTGGAGCCACGCCCAGTCGGCCGTGCCCGCCGGTGCGAAGCCGGCCTCGAAGCGGGCATAGGGATCGTTCTCGTAGGTGGTGACGTCGATGTTGTCCTGGTTCCACATCGGGTTTGCCACGACGATGTCGAAACGTTCCAGGCCTGAGCCGTCGACGAATTTCGGGTTCGTCATCGTGTTGCCGCGGACGATTTCGCCCTCCATGTCGTGGAGGACCATGTTCATGTTCGCGATGGCGAAGCTAGGGCCGGTGAGTTCCTGCCCGTAAAGCTTCAGCGGCCGACGGACCTCCTTCTCGCGTTGGGCGAGAAGCAGCTCGCACTTGACGAGGAGGCCGGCGGAACCGCAGGCGAAGTCATAGACCTCTTCACCCTGCCGCGGGTCGACCAGGTGAGCGATCAGCCAGCCGACTTCCTTAGGCGTGAAGAACTCTCCCGCACTCTGACCCTGTCCCTCAGCGAACTTCCGGAGGAGGTATTCGTAGGCCCTGCCGAGGAAATCCGGCTCGACGTCGCTCAAGCCGAGTCGGTAACGCGCCTCGCTCAGAAGCTCGATGACCCGGGAAAGCGCCTGGTCGCTGATTTCGCGCTCACCGTTTCGGGTTTCATTGAAGTCCACGATGTCGATGACTCCCTGGAGTCGGGCGTTCAGACGTGCCACGAGACGCAGGGTGCTCGTGACTCTCTCACCGACGGTCTTTGGCTCGCGGCCTTCCTTCCATTCGAACGCACGCCGGCCGCTGAGAACCGGCCATAACCCCTCCTGCGGAATGTAGAAGCGAACGACCGTATGGTCCGCCTCGACGACCTCGCGAGCCGTTTTCTCGTCGCCGTATTCCGCGGTCAGCCTCGCGATCTCGTCCTCGAAGACGTCGGAGAGGCGCTTCAGAAACATGAGGGGGAGGATGTAGTCCTTGAACTTTGGAGCGTCTTTCTCGCCCCGAATCGAGCAGGCGGCCTTCCAGAGCATCCCCTCCATCGCCTTGAGGTCGAGCTTCCCCGTGGTTGGAGAAGGAAGCGCGTCATAGTCGGGCTCGGAGAGCTTGCGGCCGCGCCTTCGCGCCGCACCCGCCGGTGAGGCGGACTCGCTGCTTGAAGCCGCAGAAAGGGCGGCGGCAACGTCTTCGAACCCCGCGCCTAGCCGCTCCGCGTGACGAAGAAGCTCGCGAAGAGAGGACCCGTCCGGGGCGGCCTTGCCGTTCTCCCAGCGGTTCACAGTGGGGTATGCGAACCGGATGGAACGGGCAAACGCTTCTTGGGTGAGCCCCTGCCGTTCCCTGAGTTGGCGAATAGCCGCTGCAATTTCCATAGGTACGTTATATCTTCCTGTATTTCTTTATGTCAAGTGTTATGATTCTCGTGGGAAGGGAGGCCATATGGCCAGAAAAGAGATCCACATAGTTCCGAGCGGCGCCGACTGGGCTGTCAAGAGACCGGGAACGGATAGGGCATCTTCAGTCCACCCGACGCAGAGCGAAGCGTCCAGAAGGGCGCACGACATGGGACGTCGCGACGGTTCGGAGGTCATCACGCACGGACGCGACGGCAAGATCCGCGAAAGCGACAGCTACGGGAATGACCCGTGCCCGCCTAAGGACAAGCGCTGAGGGAGTCGAAGAGCATGAAACCACGTGGCATCGTCTTCGTGAGTTGCGGTCAACGGACAGCGGAAGAGAGGGCGCTTGGCTCCAAGATCTGCGAACTGATCAACGCCACCGATAACCTGACTGGCTACTTCGCACAGGACGAGAGCACGCTCGAGGGTCTAACCGGCAACATCTTCATGAGGCTCGACAAGTGCGTCGCGCTCGTCACGGTCATGCACCGACGCGGGCGTGTCGCCGTGCCGGAGATGCCGGCATTCGACCGTGCTTCGGTCTTCGTTGAGCAGGAAATCGGAATCGCGGCATTCCTCAAGCATGTCGGGAAGCGGCCGATCGAGGTGCGGGCTTATGTCGAGGAGGGCGTCGCCCTAGAAGGGATGCGCGAACACCTTCAACTCAACCCCGTGCACTTTGCGAAGGCGGACGAAATACTCACCGACCTCAAGGGCATCCTTCCGGGATGGGGTCACCTTTTGCCAAAGGCCGAGGGGCCGCTGGAAGTTGAGATGGAGCTGAAGAAGAACGTTGGTCGTACGCCAGGCGGAGGCAGGATGGAGGACCGCTTGGTGGTGTCGCTCGCAAATGTCGGACAGGAGACCGTGCCGGCGTTTGTCCTACGCATCGTGTTGCCGAAGGGTTTCGTCGAAAACCCTCACAACTACATGCCTTTCGATCGGGAACGGAGCGACGAGAAAACCGACTGCTTCAGGTTTACAGAGAAATCTCGACGCGAGACGATTCGCCCGGGCGACCGTCCCCCGCCATTCGAATTCAATGTATCCGCCGAAGGCCTTCCTCCGGCCAACTATGAAGCGAGCGCAACCGTTCAAGTAGACCGATATCCGTCTGTCACCAGAACGATCAAGCTCACATAGAGGCTCGAGTCCCCCGCGCGGCCTCCCGCGAGGATGGTCGAGCGCCGCATGGGAACCTCCATTTACGGAACCGAAAAATAATAGACTGCCGCGGCGATGGATGTGACCCGTTTTTTCCAGTCGCCTGAAAAGAGCGATGCCGGGCTTTCGGCGCTCGCTCGCGGCGTTGTCGGTTCGGAAATTCTGCGCATCGCCGGCGAGATCCGCGCGATGCAGGCGAAGGGTCAGCCCGTGTGCAACCTCACGATCGGCGACTTCGATCCGAAGTATTTCCCGATCCCGAAGGAGCTCCTCGACGCCACGCGCGCGGCCCTCGCGGCCGGGCAGACGAATTACCCGCCCGCGGAGGGCATCCTGCCGCTCCGTGAAGCCGTCGTGCGCCTGTATGAGCGGGACCTCGGACTGAAGTATCCCGTCGGTTCCGTCGTCATCGCGGCGGGGGCCCGCCCGCTTCTCTACGGTGCCTACCGCACGCTCGTGGATCCCGGTGACACGGCGATCTATCCCGTCCCGACCTGGAACAACAACCACTACGCCTATCTGTCGGGCGCGCACGGGATCCCGGTGCCCGTCACGGCGGCGTCGAATTTCTTCCCGACGCCCGACCAGCTGCGCCCCCACCTCTCTTCGGCGCGGCTCCTCATCCTCAACTCGCCGCTCAACCCGACCGGAACCGTCATTTCCAGAGACGCCCTCACCGCGATCACGGAGCTGGTCGTAGAGGAGAACCGGCGGCGCGAAAGAGCGGGCGGCAAACCGCTCTACTTCGTGTACGACCAGGTCTACTGGACGCTCACGTTCGGCAGGGCCGAGCACCACACGCCCGTGGAGGTCGTGAAGGAAAGCGCCCCGTACGTGATCTTCCTCGACGCGATCTCGAAGGCTTTCTGCGCGACCGGAATGCGCGTGGGCTGGGGAGTCATGCCGCCCGCCATCCGAAAGCGCATGTCCGACATCCTCGGGCACATCGGCGCCTGGGCGCCGAAGGCGGAGCAGGTGGGTGTCGCGGCTTTCCTCGACGACCCCCGAGCCGTCCGCGCCTATCGCGCGTCCGTGCGGCGGAAGCTCGCCGAGCGCCTCGAGGCCCTTTTCAACGGCGTGATGGCGATGAAAAGGGACGGCTTCCCCGTCGACGCGATCGAGCCGCAGGGCGCGATCTACCTTTCGGCGAAGTTCGACCTCTTCGGCCGCACCGTGAATGGCGTCTCCGTGAAGACGAACGAAGATGTGCGGCGCCTCCTCCTCGGAGCGGGCCTGGGAGTCGTGCCCTTCCAGGCTTTCGGCCTCGCGGGCGACACGGGCTGGTTCCGCCTCTCGGCGGGCGCGGTTTCGATGGAAGACATCGCTGGCGCGTTCCCACGGCTGCGGGCCCTTCTGGCTCAGGCTCCAGCGGTCCCGGCATCCGCCGCGCGCTGACCGGCGGCGCTACACTCCCCGGGGTGGAGCAGGACAAGAGATCGGAGAAGAGCCGGACGGCCATTCTCGAGGCGTCGTTGGAGCTGTTCTCGAGCCAGGGCTACCGCGGCACGAGCATCCGCGAGATCGCCGAGGCGGCCGGCGTCTCCACGGGGAACGTCTACCACCACTTCCCCGACAAGGAGACGATCTTCCAGACGGTCCTCGGCCAGTACTGGAAGGCGATCGAGAGCCCGGATTTCCCGTTCAACAAGGCGCTCGCCTCGGGGACGTTCCCGGACAACCTCGAGGAGCTCGCCGCCGCCGCGCGCGCGAGCGTCCACCTGTGGCGGCGCCACGTCGCCCTCATCTATGTCGACGTCGTCGAGCTCTCCGGCAACCACATCCGGAAGTTCTACTCGGAGATGGCCTCGCGCTTCGAGCGCTTCATCGTCATGCACGGCGAGACGCTCTCGGGCGAGATCCGCCCCGGCGTGCCCGTCACGACCGCCGTGATGCTCGCGAGCCGCGTCTTCCTCCAGTACTACGCTGTCGAGATCCTCTTCGGCGTCCCGGAGCAGTTCGGGAAGGGCAGCGACCTCGTCATGGGCGAGATCGCCGAGATTCTCCGCCACGGGATGCTGAGGGAGCACCGGCTCGCGGCGGCG
>JGI20193J14888_1000310_pt1 | contig 14261 bp, 13 predicted proteins | sample NGESurdeep092012_5_FD_14888 | JGI IMG/M metagenome (IMG submission 14888)
CCGACATCCAGTCGCGGCCGTTGTCGGAGAAGTAGAGCTGCTTGTTCACCGGATTCCAGTCGAAGCCCACCGAGTGGCACACGCCCTTGGCGACCACTTCCATGCCGGTGCCGTCGAGATTGATGCGGCGGATCTGGCCATGAGCGGCATCGTGCAGCACGTTGTTGCCCGGTTGACCGACCTCAACATAGAGCTTGTTATCGGGGCCGATGGCGATGAACTTCCAGCCATGCGCTTCGTCCTTCGGCAGATCGCTGTAGATCACCGTCGGCTTCGGCGGATTGTCGAGATTGGCCTCGACGTTGTCGATCTTGGAGATCTGCGACAGCTCGGCGATGTAGAGCGTGCCGTTGTGATAGGCGAGACCGTTCGGGCGATAGAGGCCCGCCGCCACCGTCTTGAGTTCCGCCTTGCCGTCCTTTTTGACGACGGCGGTGACCTTATTGCCGAAGCGGGTGCCGACGAACACGGTGCCCTTGTCGCCGACGCGCAGCGAGCGCGCATTGGCAATGCCGCTGGCATAAACCTCAATGTTGAAGCCGGGCGGCAGCTTGAGTTGGGCGGTCGGCAGCTTATCGGGCGCCGCCGGAATTGGCGGAGCGGCGACAGGCGCGAGCTTGGATGCGGCTTCATTGCCCTCGGGGCGGCCGATCAGCGGCGAGCCAGGCGGCAGCGCCGGCGCGGCGGCAGGCGTTGCGGCCGGAGCCGCGGCAAGCGGGTGGAGCGGAAGCAGGCGGTTGCTGGGCGAAGACCGGAGCGGCCAGTAGAAGGCCGGCAATCGTGCCGGCAAGCAATAGGCTACGCCGAGCCGTGACACTCTGATTCATCGAAGTTCTCCCTGATGTGGAGGCGCTTGTCTCGCGGCTCGACCAAGAACGGCCGATCTGGAGCGCGCCCCTTCGCCCCAAGTGTCCACCATTTGCCCCACAGGTTGCAACCGGGAAATCTGCCAATTCCGCGTGATCAGGAATGGCGGTAGCTGTAAGCAACATCCGCGCGCGCGGCGGCCAATTGCTCGACCAGCGCATGATGCGGCGACAGATGGCAGACCGGGTCGGCGGCGCGCGCATCGCCGGTGATCAGGAAGGCCTGGCAGCGGCAGCCGCCGAAGTCCTGTTCCCGGCGGGCGCAACTCCTGCACGGCTCCTGCATCCAGTCGGTGCCGCGGAACGCCGCAAACGCCGGCGACGACCGCCAGATACCGCCGAGCGCGTGCTCGCGCACGGTCCAGAATTCGAGGCCGGGAATGACTTCCGCCGCGTGGCAGGGCAGCACCTTGCCGGCCGGCGTGACATTGAGCGAGCGGCGGCCCCAGCCGCCGACGCAAGGTTTCGGGTACCGCGCGTAATAGTCCGGCACCACCGCGTCGATGACGATGCGGCCATGATGCTTCTGCCGCAACAGCTCGACCTGGCGCACCGCCTGCTCGACCTGCGGCGGTTCATAGCCAAGCTTAGCGCACGGCCACAACGCCGCAAGGGGGTATACGGGTTGTAGCCGCCACCCGGCATGGGCGAGGCATTATGGCCATGCCACGCAGCGGCGCCATCATTGACCGGCCGGTAACCGGCATCACGAAAAAGTCATCAGGATAAAACCCGCAAAAGGTTAGCCAGGAACCCTCTGCCCTGCCAGCCGTTGCACTAAGCTTTGGGCTTCTGAACGAAGCAGAAACCACGGTCGAATATGGTGTTGGGCTAACCGTGCAAAATAGCCACACTCCGTATTCGTTTGGACCGGCGTGTTGTGAAATACGTAACCGGTGCCGGACTATCGGTTAGAATGACTCGATAATATATGGGGGCACTGCCCCTTGCAGCCTTTGGGAGACGACGTGGTGAAAAGCGTTCGATTTGACCGTCTGTTGGCCTCGACCGCCCTCGGACTGGTGCTGATGCTGTCCAGTCATCCTGGCATGGCACAGCAGTCCGAAAGGCAGATCGAGGCCGCGGTCCCCATGCCAGATACCTCCCTGCCACCGCCGCTGACGGCGAAGGACGTCGAGGGCACACCGAGCCAGGCGGCGCCGGCCGATATCGCCAAGGAGGCTCCCAAGCAGAACGCCGCCGCGCCCGCGGCCGAGCCGTCCAAGACTGAGCCGACCGTGACCGCACCGGCGACGACCACCTCCGCCACCGCGGACAGCGCCGTCACCGACAAGCTGCGCGAGATGCTCGCCGGCAAGCTCGACCGCAGCGTCAGCCGCAAGGCCGACCGCGCCGGCATCGAGTCCTTCTACAGCGCGCGCAACTACGCGCCGCTGTGGGTGAGCGCCGGCGCCGCCAATGAGCGCGCCCAGTCCGCGATCGCCTATCTCGCGCAGGCCAACGCCGTCGGCCTCGACCCGAATGACTATCCGACGCCCGATTTCAAATCGGCCATCACCGCCGATGCCCTGGCCGAGGCCGAGCTCAAGCTCACCGCCTCCGCTCTCACTTTCGCGCGCCAGGCGCAGATCGGCCGTATCCACTACAGCCGCGTCGACGCGGACATCGCGTTCAACCTTGTCGCGCCTGAACCGGCCGACGTGCTGGCCAAGCTCGCCGATGGCAACGATGCCGGCAAGACGCTCGACAGTTTCAATCCGCCGCAGCCGGGCTTCAAAGCGCTCAAGGCCAAGCTCGCCAAACTGCGCAAGGGACCTGCGCCCAAGGCCGAGGAAGAAAAACCCGCGCCGGTGCGTGTCGGCGAAGGCAAGATCCTGCGCCCCGGCATGAAGGATCAGCGCGTGGTGAGCCTGCGCAAGCGATTGAACGTCGCCGGCGACAAGGACAATCCGCTCTATGACGACGCGGTGCGTCAGGCAGTGAAGGCTTTCCAGACGGAAGCCGACCTCGGCGCCGACGGCAACCTTGGCGCCAACACCGTGCGCGCGCTGAACGGCGAGCGGCAGGCCGCGCGCCGTCCGTCGGCCAATCCGATCGATACCATCGTGGTCAACATGGAGCGCTGGCGCTGGCTGCCGCGCGATCTCGGCAATCCGCATGTGATCGTCAACGTGCCGGATTACACCTTGACGCTCTATAACGACGGCAAGGTCTACTGGCACACCAAGATCGTGGTCGGAAGGCCGGGCAAGGCGGCGACGCCGATGACCAGCGCGGAGATGAAATTCATCACCGTCAATCCGACCTGGAACGTGCCGCCGTCGATCATCGAAAACGAATACCTTCCGGCGCTGCAGCAAGACCCGCAGGCGCTTGAGCGCATCGGCCTGCAGCTGACGCAGGATGCGGACGGCACCATTCACGTCTTCCAGCCGCCGGGCGCCGGCAACGCGCTCGGCCGCATTCGCTTCAACTTCCCGAATAAGTTCCTGGTCTACCAGCACGACACGCCGGACAAGCATCTGTTCACGCGCGACAAGCGCGCATTCAGCCACGGCTGCATGCGGGTGCAGAATCCGCTCACCTACGGCGAGAAGCTGTTGTCGTTGGTGCTGCCGAACGAGCACTACAACGAGGCGCGGCTGGAGAAGATGTTCGGCGGCAGCGAGATCAACATCAATTTCCCGAAAACGGTCTGGGTTCACCTGACCTATCAGACCGCCTTTGTGGACGAGGATGGCAAGCTGCAGCTGCGCGAGGACGTCTACGGCCGCGATGCGCGAATGATCGCGATCCTCAAAGGCAGCGAGCGCAAGGTCGCCGAGATTCCGATCGAACGCCCGGCGGACCTGTCGTCCAAGCCGGTGCGCATGCCGGTCGGCACGTATGGTGGCAATAGCGGCGGCGGCTACTACAGCGGCCCCGGCTTCTTCGACTTCCTTTTCGGCAGCGCACCGCCGAGCCCGCAGCCCTATCGGCCGCGGCCCCCGCGCCACAACAACGGCCGCGTCAGCTCGCGCTGATCGCGGACCGACTTCAAATGCCAACGCCGGCGAACCTCTCGCCGGCGTTTTTGCATCTGGAGGCGCCAGAGCCGCGGGCCTTAAGGGGCGGACGGGATTGCGGCGGGGTCGCGATTGGTACAGCTGGGTGGGCTCGAACCACCGACCTCTGGTTCCACAGACCAGCGCTCTAACCAACTGAGCTACAGCTGCACACGGATCGCCGGCCTTCGTTGTGTTTGCGCATGATCTTATCCGAAAATCGGTACCCAGTTTTCGGGCTCATGCGCCGGCCGGGCGGGCGGAACCTAGGTGCCGCTTGCCATTTTGGCAAGCGGGTTTGACCGGCCCGCTCAAAAAGCAAAAGCCCGGACGGTTGCCCGCCCGGGCTTGTGACTGGACGCGGCGACAGTGCGCCGCGGCAATGCTGTGGAGCGTCAGGCCGTCTTACGGAAGCTGCTGATGCTTTCCTTGATCGGCTCGACGGTCTCGGTCGCCACCTTCTGCGCGTGCTCGGTAAGCTCCTTCGCCTGCGCGGTCACGGTGTCGAACTGCGTGCGCATATAGGCAGTGGTGCGCTCGACCACATCGGAATAGGACTTCGCGGTCAGCAATTCGCCGAACAGGTTGAAGGCGGCGTTGCTGTTGGTGCGCGCGGTCTCGATCAGCTTGAGGCCGTAATCCGAGGCGCCCTTGGAGGCGTTGCTATAGGTATCCTCGAGCGTGTCGGTGGCCTGCTCGGCCGCGCTCTTGATCTTCTCGTAATTGTCCTTGGCCTGCGCGATGCCCTTCTCGGCAAGCTCGCGGAAGGCGGCCGGCATTTCGACGTTTGGCATCTCAAACTTCGGCATGTCGAATTTCGGCATCTCGAACTTGGGCATCTCGAACTTGGGGGTCTCGAAGACGGACGCAGTGGCAACCGGCTTCGGCTTGATTTTCGGCGTTGCAGCCTGGGTGGAGGTGGTTTCAGCCATGACAGTCATCCTTGGCTTGGAGGGCGGTTTCCGGCTGGAAGCGAGCTGCCGCCCTCGGCATATCGGCTCGCGCCTGTTTCAGGACCCGCCGCCATCAGGGGCGCCAAAGGGGCGTCTGGGCGAGTGCTATGAACCCTATATAGCATCATTTTTGGTGCATTGCAATAATTATATTGCAGTGCGCAATAACGTGATAAATCGACCCTCGCCGGCAGTGCGCCGGCGCGCGGCCACCAATGGTCCAATGAGCGGCGCTATTACGAGACGCCCTTCCCGCCCATCTTGGCCGCCTGCTTGCTCAGCTCCTTGGCTTGGTCGCTGAGCGCCGCGATCTGGCTTTTGACGTAGTCGGCCTGCAGCGCCGTCACTTCCTGGAAATCCTTGGCGTGCAAGAGCGCCGCTGAGCAAATTCGAACGAGGACGCGACGTTGCGCTCGGCAAAGCGCATGGCGAGTTCATTCGCCTCCTTGGCGCCTGTCCGCGCGCTGGCGGCCTGGTTCGCGGCGGTGTTGACCGCCTGTTGCGCGGCCGAGATGAAGGTATCGAAGGCCTGTTTAGCCTGTTCGACGCTTTTCTCCGCGAATGCGCGCATTTCCGCCGGGATTTCCAAATTCGCACTGGCTTCCTTCGCCATGACAACCTCCTGCCTATGCACCGCCGGCCACCACCGGCCTTAGCGCCAGTGTTGGAACTCGCGCATTAAGGTTATCGCCGCTTGGTGTCGCCCATGAGCCCCCGCGTCGTGGACGTGGCGCGCAAGCAGCCGTATTAAGGCTTTATTAGCCGTAATCCGTGCGACGTGAGCGATGAGTGGGACCGAGTTCCAATTCGCCTGGCTGAACGATCCGCGGCTCGCGGCACATGCCTTGAGTCCGACGCCAGTATGGCTATGGAGCGCGGATGCAAATTGCGTTCTGTGGGCCAATCCCATCGCCGCCGCGATCTTCGATGCCGTCTCGCCCGGCACGCTCGCATCGCTCCGCTTCGAGTCCAGCAATCCGAGTGCCGCGCAGATCGCGCGCCTTGCCGGCACGTTGCCGCATGGCGGCGCGCCACGGCTCGAGCGGCTGCGCGGTTTCGGCGCGAGCATCGGCGGCACGCTCATCTGCCTGTGCTCGCGCATCGCGCTGAGCGACAACAGCGCCGGCATCCTGGTGGCTGCGACCGAACGGGCCGGCAAGGACCTTAGCCTTCCCGAACGCGCGCGCCGAATTCTTGCCGACATCGAGCAGCCGGCGGCGATCTTCACCGCTGACGGCGAGCTGATCGATGCCACATCGGCCGCACGCGAGCGCTTCGGCAATCATCGCGACCTGATCGCGCTCGGCGCTGAGAAACTCGCCCGCGAGGCCAGCCGCAACGGAACAGCCGAAGGCGAGATCGCGGCCGGACATATCACGATGCTGCGGCTCGGCGCCGGCGCAACCGTCACGCTGCTTGTTGCGTTCGCCGCGCCAGCATTCGCCGCGCCCGCAAGCGCCTCGCACGCCGGCTCGCGCGCGAGCGATGCCGCGGCGGCAATCGCGGCATCCAGCACACCGAGCCGCGCCGCGCCGGAGCTGCGCCCGCGCCAGCTTCCCTTCCGCTTCGTCTGGCAGATGGATGCGGCCACCCGCTTCACGTTCGGGACAGAGGACTTCGCCCAACTGATCGGACCGAAGACCGCCGCCGTGCTCATTCGCACTTGGGCGGACATCGCCGATGCGCTCAAGCTCGACAGCCAAGGCCAGATCGCGAGCGCGCTGGCTTCGCGCGACACCTGGAGCGGCATCGTCGTGCTGTGGCCGGTCGATGATTCAAGCAAACGCTTGGCCGTCGAGATGTCCGGCCTGCCGGTGTTCGATCGCGAACGGCAATTCGCCGGTTATCGCGGCTTCGGCATCTGCCGCGACGTCGACCGGCTTGCCGAACTCGAGCGCCGGCGGGCGCAGCCGGTGTCGGCACCGGTCGCGCTCCCATCGGAACAGCCGATGGCCAATGTGCTGGCATTTCCAACGCCACCGCCCCCGCCGCCCGCCGAACCGGCGCCGGCGCTCAGCCCGGGCGAGCACAGCGCGTTCCAGGAGCTCGCGCGCGAGCTCAGCGCGCGGCTCAAAAAGGCTCCGGGCAAAACGAGCGGCGGCGAAGCGCCGGACGATTTTGGTGCCGAGCCCTTTATCGCGCCGGCACCGCCACCGGCCGAGCCGCCGAAAGCTGCGCGTAACGGCGATGCCGCGCGCGACACCCAGGAGGGGCGGCCGATCCTCGATCGTCTGCCGATCGGCCTGCTGGTCTATCGGCTCAACAACCTGATCTACGCCAACCGCGCATTCCTCGATTGGACCGGCTATCCGACGCTCGAATCGCTGGCCGAGGCCGGCGGTCTCGATAGCCTGTTCATCGAGACCAAACAGGCGCCGGACGCCAAAGACACAAAGAACGGCGCCAAGACGCTCAGCATCACCACCGTCAACGGCAAGCAGAAGCCGGTCGAAGGCCGCCTGTTCAGCGTGTCGTGGAATAACGAGAATGCGTTGGTGCTGATGATCAATACCCAACCGGTTGCCGACGACCGCAGCAAGGCGGCGGAAATGTCGCTGCGCCGGGTCGAGGAAGAGAACCACGAGCTCAGGGCGATCCTCGATACCGCGACCGATGGCGTGCTGGTGCTCGATCGCGCCGGCCGCGTGCTCTCCGCCAACCGTAGCGCCGAGGCGCTGTTCGGCTATGATGCTGCCGACTTCGCCGATCTGTCGTTCGACGACCTGTTCGCGCCGGAAAGCCGGCGCGCCGTGCTCGATTATCTCGAACGGCTGGCACGCGGCATCGCCGCCGGTATCCTCGAAGCCGGCCGCGAGGCGATCGGACGCGTGCGTCAGGGCGGCCTGGTGCCGCTCTACATCACCATGGGGCGGATCGAGGACGGCGAAAAAATCTGCGCCGTACTGCGCGACGTCACCGCCTGGAAACGCACCGAGGAAGAATTGATCAATGCCCGGCAGCAGGCTGAGCGGGCTTCTACCGCCAAATCCGAATTCCTCGCCAAGATCAGCCACGAAATCCGCACGCCGCTCAACGCCATCATCGGCTTCTCCGAGGTGATGATGGACGAGCGCTTCGGCCCCGTGGGCAACGAGCGCTACCGGCAATACCTCAAAGACATCCACTCCTCCGGCGGGCATTTGATCTCGCTGCTCAACGACTTGCTCGATCTGTCCAAGATCGAGGCCGGCAAGCTCGAGCTCACTTTCGTGAGCGTCAATCTCAACGACCTCGTGCAGCAATGCGTCGCCATCATGCAGCAGCAGGCCAACCACGAGCGCGTCATCATCCGCACCTCGCTGCCACCCAACCTGCCGCAGATCGTCGCCGACGCGCGCTCAGTGCGCCAGATCGCGCTCAATCTGTTGTCGAACTCGATCAAGTTCACCGGCGCCGGCGGGCAGGTGATCGTCTCCACCGCGATCACCGACGACAATGAGGTCGTCCTGCGCGTGCGCGACACCGGCGTCGGCATGAGCGAGAAGGAACTGCAGACCGCGCTCGAGCCGTTCCGCCAGCTCGCCACCTCCGCGCGCTGGGGTTCGACCGGCACCGGCCTCGGGCTGCCAATCACCAAGGCGTTGGCGGAGGCCAATCATGCCCGCTTCCGCATCACCAGCCAGGTCGACGCCGGCACGCTGGTCGAGGTGGCCTTTCCGGCCACCCGCCTGCTCGCGCAATAGCCGCCGCGGCAGGCGATCGTCGAGACCTCGATGGCCGAAATCGCCGACGAAGTAAGCCTAACGGGGGCAGCCATGAAAGGGTCACAGAGGCCGTCCACGGTTGGCGACAGTGGGGCCGATGGTATAGTCCGCCGGCGCCCGACACCGAAACAAACCCGGAATTTCTCCCTTTGACGGCCACAACTGGCTTTAGACGCCTGGGATTTGCGCTGCTCGCCGTGATCGCGGTTGCAGCCGGCGTGCTTTTGACCGCGAGCTTCCTGATCTCGGCCGAAACTGTGCGCCAGCAGGCGATGAGCCAAATCCGCACCGTCACGGGCTTGAATCCGGTGCTGCGCGGCGAGCCCACGGTCTCCTTGTTTCCCTCCGGCAGCGTGAGCTTCGCCGACGTGGTTCTGGGCGACGCCAAGCGGCCGGCGCTCACCGCCGAGCGGCTGACCGTGCGCCTGCGCTTTTTTCCGCTGCTGATCGGCCGTGTCGAGATCGCCGATGTGTCGCTGGAGCGGCCGACTATCGCGATCGATCTAGAGGCGAACGGCCAGTCCAACTGGTCCGGCCTGATCGAGGCGCTTGCGCGCAGCCAGAAGCCGGACGCAGCCCGCGTCGCGGCCTTCTCCGAGATGCGCATCAACAACGGCACCGTGCTGGTGCGCAACGAGGCGGGCAAGGTTTACGAGACGCTGAACGGCGTGGAATTTTCGCTGGCCTGGCCATCGATCTCTAAGAGCTTCGGCGCCACCGGCCACTTCTTCTGGCATGACGCGCCGGTGGCTGCGAGCCTCACGCTCGCCGATTTCCCGGCAGCGCTGGCGGGCAACCGCACCGGCTTGAAGCTGCGCGTCGCCGGTGCGCCGATGAAAGCCGCGTTCGAAGGCTCGATCAGCGTCAAACCGACGCTCAAGATCGAAGGCACGCTCGCCGCCGACGCCGCCTCGCTGCGCGATGCGCTGATCTGGGCCGGACAGAAGCCGCTGCCCGGCGGCGGCTTCGGCCACTTCGCGATCAAGGCGCAGACCAATGTGGTGGGCGGCACCATCGGTCTCTCGAGTGTCAACGTCGAGCTCGACGGCAACACCGCCGAGGGTGTGCTCACCTTCGCCACCGATGGGCGGCAGACGCTGCAGGGCACGCTTGCCGCCGATTCGCTGGATTTCACGCCCTATGTCTCCACCGTCCGCCTGCTCACCGCCAATCAGCGCGAGTGGAACAGCGCCGCCATCACGGTCGACGGCCTCGCGGGCATCGATTTCGACCTGCGGCTGTCGGCGGCGAGCGTGCTGATGTCCAACGCCAAGCTCGGCCGCACCGCCATCGCCGCCAATCTGCGCGGCGGCCATCTGGTGGTGACCGTCGGCGAGGCGCAGGCCTACGGCGGCGTGATTAAGGGCTCGCTGGCGCTCGCCAATTTCGATACCGGCGTGGACATCAAATCGCAGCTGCAATTCATCGACGTCGATTTGGAAAGCTGCCTCGGCCAGTTGTTCGGGCTGCGCCGGCTGGAAGGCAAGGGCAACATTTCCCTGGCGGTCGAAGGCACCGGCGAAAGCGTGCTCGCGGTCACGCGCACCTTGAACGGCACCGCCAGCCTCACCGGGCAGGACGGCGCGCTCGCCGGCCTCAATGTCGAGCAGTTGCTGCGACGCCTGGAGCGGCGGCCGCTGTCGGGCGGCGGCGAATTCCGCAGCGGGCGCACGCCCTACGACAAAATCACCGTCGCCCTGAAGATCACCCAGGGCATGGTCACGGTCGAAGACATGAAGATCGAGGGCGCGGCGGTGCGGATGGCGCTCGCCGGCTCCGCCTCGATCCCGGAACGCGAACTCGATCTCAAGGGCACAGCCGCCCTGGTGACCGCCAGCCGGCCGGGCGCGGCCGCGTTCGAACTGCCCTTCATCGTGCAGGGTTCGTGGGACGATCCGATCATGCTGCCCGATCCGGAGGCACTGATCCGGCGCTCGGGCGCGGCGGCCCCGCTGCTTAATGCGGTGCGCGAGCGCAGCGCGCGCGATGCCGTGCGCTCGGTGATCGAACGGCTAACCGGTACCCCGTCCGGCGGCGCCATCCCGGCGGCCGAGCATTCCACCGCGCCGGCAGCTGCGCCAAAGCCCGAATAAAAGCCTGATTTTGAAGGCCTGATTTTGCTTGCGCATGATCTTGTCCGAAAACCGGTTCCCACTTTTCGGGATCATGCGCGGCGCGCGTGCCGCCGCGCTGCTATTTGACTATCATTGCGTCCGGGCGAATCACCCGCCGGTCTTGAAGCCGGCGCGACGGGGCGCGCATGCTGCATCCCATCCTTCGGACTTTGGTCAAGGTCGCCGTCGCCTCGCTGGTGGTGGGAACCATCCTCGCCCATTTCGGCATCACGGCCGAGCAATTGATGCGCGAATTCGGTCTCTCGGCCGAGCGCCTTGAGGACTATGCGCGGCAAGGTTTTGCCTGGGCCTGGCCGAACGTGCTGCTCGGCTCGCTGGTGATCGTGCCGATCTGGTTCCTGGTCTATTTGTTCCGCCCGCCCGGACAGAGCCGCAGCGAATAGAGCATGCAAGATCATGCGCAAGCAAAAATTCACACTTGCGCGCCCAGGGCCGCACGCTCGCGCCGCACCGCGCCGCGCTTGGCCATCAGCGAAGCCGCGATCGTGCCAATCGCCACCAGGCGATCATGATGCTGCAGACCGCGTTGATCTCCGGCTTCACGCCCAGGCGCACCTCCGAATAGATGCGGATCGGCAAAGTGGTCGCGCCCGGCCCGGTGGTGAAGCTCGCGATCACCAGATCGTCGAGCGAGAGCGAGAACGCCAGCATCCAGCCGGCGGCGATGGCCGGTGCGATCAGCGGCAAGGTGATCGTCAAAAACGTCTTGAGCGGCGGGCAGCCGAGATCCATCGCGGCTTCTTCCAGGCTGCGGTCGAAGGAAACCAGCCGCGCCTGCACGATCACGGTGACGAAGCACATGGTCAGCGTGGTATGGGCGATTGCAATCGTCCAGAAACCGCGGTCGACATTGAACGCGACGAACAGCAGCAGCAGCGACAAGCCCGTGATCACTTCCGGCATCACCAGCGGCGCGTAGACCATTCCCGAAAACAGCAAGCGGCCGCGAAAGGATCCGAAGCGCGTGAGCGCGATGGCAGCACAGGTGCCGAGCACGGTCGCCGCGCTCGCCGACAGCGCGGCGATGCGCAGGCTCGCCCAGGCCGCGTCCAGCATGGCGCGGTCGCTGAGCAGCGCGCGATACCAGTTAAGCGACCAGCCGCCCCAGACCGTCACCAGCCGCGAGGCGTTAAACGAATAGATCACCAGGATGACGATCGGCAGATAGAGGAAGGCCAGCCCGAGCGCGACCGATACGACGTTGAAGAAGGAAACTTTTCGCCCCATCAGCGCCCTCCCATTTTTCTTGCACATGATCTTGTCCGAAAACCGGTTCCCGCTTTTCGGGATCGTGTGCGAGGGAGCGCTGCTGCAGGCGCTCGTAGAACAGCATCGGCACCAGCAGCAGGCCGAGCAAGGCGACCGCGATTGCGGATGCCACCGGCCAATCTCGGTTGGAGAAGAATTCCATCCACAGCGTCTGCCCGATCATCATGGTTTGGGAGCCGCCGAGCAGATCGGGGATGACGAATTCGCCGACGACGGGGATGAAGCAGAGCAACGCGCCCGCCGCGACGCCCGGCAGCGATAGCGGCACCGTCACCAGCCAGAATGCTCGTCCGCGCGGGCAGCCGAGATCGGCCGCCGCTTCCAGCAGCGTTTCGTCCATCTTCTCCAGGGTGGCGTAGAGCGGCAGCACCATGAACGGCAGGTAGGAATAGACCACGCCGATATAGATCGCGGTGTCGGAGGACAGCCACGCCACCGGCGCATCGACGATGTGAAGTGCGATCAGCACGTCGTTGAGCAGGCCGTCGCGCTGCAGGATGTTGATCCAGGCATAGACGCGGATCAGGAACGAGGTCCAGAACGGCAGGATCACCAGCATCACCAGCACCGGCTGCAGCCGGCGCGGGCAGCGCGCGATGCCGTAGGCGATCGGATAGCCGATGGCGAGCAGGATCGCGGTCGAAACCGCCGCCACCTCCAGGCTCTTGAGATACGAGACCAGATAGAGCGAGTCGGAGGCCAGCAGCTCATAGGCATCGAACTACAGGCGCGCGGCAAAATCCTTCAGACCAGCCCAGCCGGCGGCAAGATCGAGCACCGGCACATAGGGCGGCTGCGCGATCGCCGTCTGCGACAGGCTGATCTTGAGCACGATGAGGAACGGCGCGAGGAAGAAGATCGCCAGCCACAGATAGGGAATGCGCAGCACGGCGCGCGCGCCCCAGGATCGTCTGCCGGATTTTCCGCCCGCTCGCATCGGCTATCCCGTCAGCACCACGCCGGCTTCCGGCGGCCACGACAGCCACACCAGATCGTCCACGCCGAACGAGCCTTGCCCGCGCGCGCTGGTATTGGCGAGCGAAACCTTCATCAACGAACGGTCGGCGAGCCGCACCTTGTAGATCGACATGTCGCCGCGATAGCCGATCTCGAATACGGTGCCGGCGACCGCGTTGAGGTCGCCCGCTATGGGGCGCTCTGCGCTCAACCGGAGTTTTTCCGGCCGCAGCGCGAGCCAGACGGTATCGCCCGGTCTGGCGCTGCTATCCGCCGCGATGCGCAACTGGCCGAGCCCGCTGTCGAGGACGCCGCCACTCTGGCCAAGCCGGCCTTCGATCATGGTGACCTCGCCGATGAAATCGGCGACCCAGCGCGAATTCGGCCGCTCGTAGATCTCGGCAGGCTTCGCCACCTGCACCAGCCGGCCGTGATCCATCACCGCGATGCGGTCGGCGACGATCATTGCCTCTTCCTGGTCGTGCGTAACGATGACAAAACTGGTGCCAAGCCTTGCGCTGCAGTTCCATCAACTCGAACTGGGTCTCGGCGCGCAATTTCTTGTCGAGCGCGGCCATCGGCTCGTCGAGCAGCAGCACGCGCGGGCGCTTGATCAGCGCGCGCGCCAGCGCCACCCGCTGGCGCTGGCCGCCGGAAAGCTGGTCGACGCGCCGCTCGCCATAGCCCTGCAGGCGCACCAGCGCCAGCATCTCCGCGACCCGCTCGGCGAGCTCAGCTTTGCCTGCCTTCTCCTGGCGCAGACCGAAGGCGATGTTTCCCTCCACGCTGAGGTGGGGAAACAGCGCATAGCTCTGGAACATCATGTTGACCGGCCGGCGGTGCGGCGGCACGGCGACGATGTCCTCGCCGTCGAGCAGGATGCGGCCTTCGCTCGGCGTCTCGAAACCGGCGAGCATGCGCAAGAGCGTGGTTTTGCCGCAGCCGGAGGGGCCGAGCAGCGCGAAGAATTCGCCTTGCTCGATGTCGAGCGTGAGGGCTTCGACCGCCACCACCTGGCCGAAGCGCTTGCCGACCGCCTCGAAGCGCACCAGCGTGCGCCTGGCCTCCGCCTGCCCCTGCGTGGCGCCGCCGCCCTCCGCCATCGATTCCCCTCTCCGCCGCAACGCGCACGCTAGCGAGACGCGCCGGCGCGCTCAACCGGGCATTCGTCGAACCATGGGGAAGATGCGGTCAGGCCGCGGGCGGCGGCGCGTCGACGATATCAGCCTTCGGCCGCAGCATCGGAAGGCGCGGCGCCGGGCCGTATATTCACCGATGAGCTGGCCCCGGTTTCTTTGGACACGATATTGTCCAATGAAACCGAGAAGGAATGAAGCTCATGAAAGATATTATTCCTGAACCGTCTGTTGTT
>JGI20193J14888_1000315_pt1 | contig 14179 bp, 17 predicted proteins | sample NGESurdeep092012_5_FD_14888 | JGI IMG/M metagenome (IMG submission 14888)
CCGTGGATCCGGCGACAACCCCAGGTGGGGTTCTCCTTGGCCAACCGCAGCACCAACTGGGCCGTGCCCGCCGTCAGAGCTGGCCCGAGCCAACAAGGCGGGGCGGCTCGAAGCTCAGACAGTGCACGCCACCCGAGCCACTGCTGCCGTCACCATTGCGCTCGTCATCCATGCCACCAGTTGATCCGGGCGGAGTTAACCCACCATGCATCGAGTATCCGATTTAGCATCCGACGTTGTGTTCCATCATGGATGACGTTGGGCGCTCCACGGGCGCTAAGCACTTGTAAATAGCTGTCAGATCCGGGTACGAGCGGTCAATCGGGAGTAGCTAAAACAGTTAATGACCAGGAAAGTCCTGGATACGTCGTATTTGACCTGTAGTGCTGGCGTAACCGCTAGGTTGAGAGTTCGAGTCTCTCCCCCGGAGCTTTGTCCAGGTATTTCCTGGTGGAGCCGAACCAGCTCGGTCCTGGCCAGGGATACCGGCGACGGGTGACCGGCGGACCCAAGGGGGTAGGTGGTGGACCCACCACTGCAAAAACGGACCCTTCGGCGCCATGATCCTGGCCGGGTCGATTGGCGTCGCCGCACCATCGTTGTCCTGGCGACCGTGCTCGTGGTGGTGGCGATCTCGATTGGGATCGCCCTGGCCACGCCGCCGGACCTGGTGAAGGGTGCTCATGTGGCGACGACGACACCGGCCACCCGTTCGCCGGGCGCCACAGCAGCGTCTACTCCTCAACCGCCGTTCGGTGTACAGGATGAGACGATCGCCCTCTCCGACCCAAGTCGGGAGACCTCGGAGCGCGGAGATGCCCCGGCTCAGTCCGGTCGGGTATTGACCACCGTGATCCGCCGCCCCGAAGGCGCGGTCGGCCCTCTCCCGTTGGTGGTCTTTGCCCACGGGTGGAATTCTGACCCCCACGTCTACGAGTCGCTTCTCGATACTTGGGCGGCGGCGGGCTACCTGGTCGCCGCACCCACGTTTCCTGATTCGGCCGACACGCTGCCGGGGACTCCCGTCACCGACTTCCCCAATGAGGCGCGGGACCTGTCCTTCCTCATCACTGCGATGCTGAATGGAGCGGCCGGGAAGGTGGATCCGGCACGGATAGCGGTGGCCGGCCACTCGGACGGGGGCACCGACGTCGCCATGCTGGCGCTCAACCCGGCCTTTGCCGATCACCGTATACGGGCGTATGTGTCGTTATCGAGCCAGATCCCCGGCGGGGTGGATGGACCCTGGAGCGCACCCACCCCGGGGGCGCTGATGGTGGCGGTGGGGACCAACGACGAATATGGCCTGTATCCCGACGCGTACCAGGTGTATCAGTCGGCCGACATGGCGAAGGTGTTCGTGTCGACAGCCGGGGGTGACCACCTCGACACGTTTGTAGGCACCACCGCTTCTGCGATCGCGATGCGGGAGGAAACTGTCAAGTTTCTCGATGATGCGCTTGGTCGCCGCGGAGCTACCTCCCTACAGTTGGTGGGGAGCCTCAGCCCGACGGGCGACCCGGCTCTGGTGGTGAACAGCCCCCCTCCTGGAGCATGACCGCGCGTTTATTGCGGTAGCTGTGCTCGTAAGCCCACCATGAGCGCATTTGCTACACGGCAGCGGGTGAGGATCGGGCCGCCGGTTCGAATGTGCAACGACTTCCCGGGTGGCGGCCGGGTTGCTTTCCGCCGTGTACGTTTTCCGGGGTCGGGGCAGTAGCTCAGTGGTCAGAGCAGGGGACTCAAAATCCATATTTGCGCCGGAAACGACGGAGCGGGACGGTAGCCAACCGGACGTTTCCGCAGGTCAGCAGCCAACTGGCGGAAGCAACCGGTAGCAACCGGAAGGCGAAGGTTTCCGACGTTTTAGGGCAAGGACTAGGGCAAGGTCGAAGCACTGGCACGTGTTGGCGGCATTGGTAGTCACGGGCGCGGTAGTCGGACTGCGAACCCGGTTCCCCGGTAGTGATCTGTCGACGCCACTGAAAGCCATGCCGACATGACCCGTAGCCCGTTCCCCTTTCAGGGCGCCCGAAGTGGTATGTACTACGCATTCGTACTACACTGTTTCTATGCGTCAGGTTCCGATTCGTGAGCTGAACCAGCACACCGCCGACGTGTTGGCACGGGTCGAGATGGGTGAACGGGTAGAAGTCACCCGCAACGGCACTCGAGTGGCCATCATCGAGCCTGCTCAGCCGAACCCCCTCAGCATCTTGATCGAGGCGGAGGAATTGCGTCCGGCACGAGGTTCGCTCCCGCTGTTCTCGGAGTCCGAGGTAACAACTTCGGACTCCGCTGGATTGGATGCCATCCTCGAGGACCGATACGGCGGAGTCCGTTGGTGAGCAGCGAGTGATCTATCTCGACACGTCGGCCGCGATGAAGCTCGTCCGGCCAGAAGCGCACAGTGACGACCTTTCCCGTTGGTTCAGCGAGCGGCAGGCGATTCCGGTGCTCTCTTCGGTGCTGATCGAGGTGGAACTGGTGCGTGCCACCCGGCGGATCGCTCCGGAGAGAGCGGTCCGCGTTGCCGACGTGCTCAGCGGCATCGGCGCGGTGACCCTGTCGCCTTCGGTGATCGCACGGGCGGTGGGCTACGCCGACCCCGATCTGCATTCGTTTGACGCCATCCACCTGGCGACGGCCGAGCACGTCGCGTCCGTTACGCACGAGGTCCTGGAGGCATTCGTCGCGTACGACGAGCGCCTCCTCGCGGCGGCGCGCCGTGTCGGGCTCGCGGTCGCTGCTCCCGGTGTGACCTGAGGGAACGGCGCGCTGAAGGTCGTTCCCCTCAAGGGAGCCCAGGCTGATGCTGACTGGCTGGGAGAGCTTCAAGAACTGTTCGGTGGGCCTGCACGCAATACTGGTAAAGCCGCCGGTCGGTGGAATCGCCATGACCGGATGCAGGGGAGCGGACCCGCTCCACTGACACAAAGCGATGTCAACCACGGCCAACAATCGCCGCAGGCTCACCGATAGCTGTGTCGGCGGGTTCCGATCGTGCCGACGATTGTCGGCCTTGTGGCGTTTCCCAGGGGTTGTTGAGTGGCGATCACGACATCACGTCCTCGGACGAGACGATCTCGTAGGGAACGCCCATCTGAGCCAGCAGCCGCGCCGTCGCAATCCGATGGTGCGCGCCCGACCCGCCAGCCCGCGGCAGCGTGGGAATGACGCCCGCTACACAGTCGTCACGGATGGCATGGTCCGAACGCCCGAGCAACGGTGCGACCTGCGCCGGCGAGCACACCAGCGGCACGAGCGGTCGAGGCGCTCTCGAACCCGCCGCCTGGTGACCGACCTTTCGGGGGAGCCGCAAGGGAGCGGTCGGCCGGAGCAGTTGATCCGGCCTTCCGAAGTCAAACCCCCGCCGCTCACACGGGACGTTCGGTCGGGCCCGAGGCGTGCCATTCGACGCGCTCGTCTGGGGCTCCTTCCTCGTTGCCTCCGTCCGTCCTCTGCTTTGGGAGGAAGCCATGCCGTTCGTAAAAGCGGCGGGCGCCAAGGTTCGACTGGAACGTCCAGAGCTGGAGGAACGAACGCGTCGCCTGCGTATGCTCGATGAGCCGGGAGCCCAGGCCTTGGCCCGTACGTTGCGGGTGGACGTAGAGCTGCTCAATCCAGTTTCCGCTGAGCACGAGGAGCCCACAGATCCGGCCTTGCTCCTCGATGACCCAGACCTCCTGGTCCGACCGGGACACTCTCGTGGAGAACCACACCCTCACCTCGTCGTCAGTGTGCACGGGGGATGGGATCTGAGGGGCTGCTGCGCGCCGAGAGGCCAGCCAGACCTCGGCCACCTCCTCGGCTTCTTCGATCCTGGCCAGGCGAACGACTGCACCCGAACCAGAGCTCATCACCCCCGTGTTCTCAGTGCTCAGCGATGGTGAGCCTGCTTGTCGCACCGACGCGCATCGACGCTCGACCACCGATCGGGAGCGTCGCCATTGGGGAGGTGTGCCCGAAGTCGGCGTTGGCCAACACCGGCACGCCCGCAAGCGCAGGCTGGTTCCGAACGATCTGCTCGAGCAGGGCCCGAGTCATCCCGCTTGCTCGCTGGAAGCGGCCGACCACGACACCTTGGACGCCGGCGGCGTCTGGGACCTGGAGCAGGCTGGTCAGATCCCGAGCGAAATTCGCCGGGGTGCTCTCGAAGTCGTCCTCGATCATGAGCAAGGAGCCTGAGAGACTGGGCATGAACGGGGTGCCTTGCAGCAGGTTCAAGGTGCAGAGGTTCCCGCCGACGATCCGCCCAGAGGCTCCTCCTGGCTGGATCTCCCACCAGCCTTCGTTCGCGAGGATCTCCCGATCGTCCTGATCGAGGAACCATAGGTCGTCGGTCCACGAGGCAGATGGGGACAACTCGACGGGGGCGGTGTCGATGATGGCCGATCTGAACCAGCGCAGGGTCTGTTCGAAGTGGTCTCGCATCCCGAAACTCGACCAGTGTGGCCCGGAGTACGTCACCAGGCCGGTGCGGGCGAAGATCGCATTCTGGAGCGCCGTGATATCGGAGAACCCGCAGAAGACCTTCGGGTTCGCTCCGATCAGCTCCCAGTCGAGGTGGGGCAGCAGCTCGTTACTGTTGAAGCCGCCGATGACGGTAAGGACGGCGGCAACGTCTGGGTCAGCGAACGCCGTGTGGAGATCGTCCACCCGAGAGCTGACCGAGGAGCTGTCGAGCGAGTCCTGCTCGTCGACATGCTCGCCGAAGGACAGGTGGAGCCCCAACTCGACGAAGCGGGTGTCGATGATGGCGCTGTGATCGTGCTCGGACACCAGCGCCCGCGACCGTGCCGGAGCAACAACTCGGACCATGTCGCCGCGGCGGAGCTTCGGCGGGAAGAGTGCGTCCACGGCTCTCACGGTAGTCGGGGTGCCCTTTCACTTTTCGAGCGACCAGACCACGCACGTCGGTCGTGCTCGCATACTGCAAGCATGCTCGGGGTCGAGTGGCTTGGGCCACGCCGCGAACCGGCGTTATAGGGGCTAGTGCTCGGTAGCTCTGCGATAGTTGATCCGTGCACACGCCCACGCACCGACTCGGAATCGAATGACGGTGAACGCCGAAGAGCCTGACATTGTGACCGGGACTCTGTACGGATCGGCCATCGGCTTGTTTCTTGCCCTAGCGATCCCCCTGCTCCTCGTCTCGATTCCACTGTCCCTCGCTGGAGTCTGGAGTTGGGCAGCTCCCGTCGCAGTGGTCATCGTTGGATCAGTGGGGACGCCCTGGATTCGCCGAAGAAGCACGCTCACTGTTTCGGATGAGGGAGTGACGCTCCTCCAAGCCGGCACCCTCGTCTTCGTCCCCTGGTCGAATGTCGAATCTCTGTCCGACGGTTGGTTCCCGGCACTCGTATTCAGGGAGCCCCAGAGAATGGGCTGGCGAAACGCAAAACGACTGCGGTTCGACGGCTTCGACCCGAAGTGGCGCACCAGGCAGACGTCGGCGGCCATCGCTCGAGAGTTTGCCCGTAGCCGAACCACACATCTCTAGTCCCTGGATGCCCTAGGCACTTCCCGCCGAGAGGCTGTCGGGATCACCTTTATAACCGGCGTTCGGGGCGCAGCAATAGGAGCGCACGGTGGCCGCCCACCCCGACTGCAAAGCATACAGAACCGCGCTCGGCTCTCGGTGCGGTGGGTGCCGCCGACCGCTTCCGAGTCGGCGATCACGCTCACCCCGCCAAGTACAGAACGCCGCGCCAGAACGACGACCGGCGCTGTCGTGGGTGCAGTACAGACGGGCACATATGGTCCGGTCGTCATTGCCGGTCGAGGTTCGGTCGGTTGCGGGTCTCCGCTCCTGTCATGCGTGCACAACGGTCACGTCGTTTGCCTGTGCTGCCAGAGCTCGCAGATCAACCAAGTCGTTACTGAGGACGGTGCCACCGGGCTCGGCCATGGCGACGACGAGTGCATCGACGGCCGATCCCCGCTGCGCCGAAGCGCGCAGGATGCCGGCTCGGCGAGCAAGGTGCTCGGGGACGTCCTCGGTGATGTCGCAGATTTTCAAGAACCGGTTCGTGATGGTGTCATGCTTCGGCCGACCGCTGAGGCACTCGACGAGGACCACCGAGGGAACCACTGGTGGCCAGATGCCGTCACGCGCGAAGGCCGTAATCATGGCGGCGGCGTCCTGGTTCCGTCGTGCCAGTCGGGACACGCCTCCAGAGTCGAGGACGAGGTGGGTCACGAAGCCCGGCTGCCCGCGTGGGAGCGTCGGACCTGCTGGGCGACAGCATCGGCCTTGGCCAGGGCCGTCTCGTCGGGAGCCCCGACCTCGGCAACGAGTTCCTCGACGTAGCGGTCCGTTTCCTCAAGGAGCGCTTGACGCCGCAACTCGGCCTGGACGGCCTTGCGGAGCATGTCCGAGGCTGGAAGGCCTCGGTCCTTCACGGCGCGATAGAGGTCCTCGGGGAGGTAGACCTGCATCCTGGGCATACGCCTACTATACGCCTATATCATGCCTCCGCCGGTGGAGACCTCTGGCGCTCGGGTCGAAGCGCTCGACGGTCGAGGATCGGCACGGTACGAGCAGATCAGCAGCGCAGATTCTCACCAGTACCCTTCGCATCGGGCAGCGCATATCAGGCACGTCGGGCGTACTTGAGGTCGGATGGCTCCGCAGGTCTGATGGTGACCGTTCTACTTCGATCGGCAGCCGCCAGCGTGACCGGATGGCAGGACACAGTATGTCCGTGCCCTGGGCATCCACCGATGGCACAGGCCTTCTGGTCGGGGGCGCGGAGGGGCGGCATTCTCGGCAACCGGCGCAGACGCCGAGAGGCGTCCGCTCCTGGCAATGGAGCGGCGTAGCTGTCCGAGGTCGTCGTCGAGGATCTGCTCGATGAGCGCCCAGGCGGTGTCCCAGTAATGGTGGGTGAGGACGTTGCGCAGATCGACGATGCTTCGCCAGGGAATCTCTGGGCGCGTCCTCGTGAACTCGTCGCTCAACGCGTTGACGGCTTCGCCAATGACGCCGAGCTCGCGCATGACTGCGGACCGGAACATGTCGTCAGCCTGGTTGCGATCGGCACGCCACCGCTCGACCTTGGCGATGGCGTCGAGGATGTCAGCGGACCGCTCGGCGTCACGTCGGCCCTGGCGGCTCACAGGGGACGGGCTTCAGCCAACACCTCTTCGCGGATGCTGGGCTTCAGCATGTCAGGCGTGGCAATGTCGACCTCGACACCGAGCGCGTCACTGACCTCGTGCCCGAGCTGGATGAGGTCGAGCAAGCGCAAACGCTCTGCGGGAATCTCGACGAGAAGGTCGAGGTCCGACTCGGCATCGTCCTCCCCTCGTGCCACCGACCCGAACACGAGCACACGCAGGGCACCGTGGGCACCGGCCAGACGTCGCACCCGCTCCCGGTTGTTGGCCAAGAGCTCGCTCGGGCGCATGCGCGCCTGACAGGCACTGATGAGACGTTCCGTCGTTCCCACAGTCGGAACGGTCCGCCCTTGCTCGTAGCGGTTCACTGCCGGCTGGGATGTGCCGGCCCGACGGGCCAGCTCGGCTTGAGACAGACCAGCAGCCAGCCGCGCCGAGCGAATGTGCTCGCCCCGATCACTCATACCTTGACTATACCTTCCTGTACCCAGTGGTGTCTGAGGTTGCCCAGATCAGGGCGACCGGGCAGTGCAACCCCAGCCTCAACAGCAGGATCTCTCTCCTCTCCGCGGGATTCCCCGTCCTCTCCTCGTTCCCTCGCACACAGAACGCCGCGACAGAACGAGGCCTCTTTGTTGTCAAGAGGCTTGTCGAACTTTCTTCACTGCGGGTGACCGCCGAGATGGCGGCGGCGCGGGACGGGTCATAGCCTTTGGCCGGGTCCGGGAGTGGCTCGGCCGAAGAGCCGGCGTGTTGGGGTGCAAGCCGGTCGCGCTGGCGAGAGAGTCGTTCCCCATTTGCCCTCCCGGGCCCGCTTCAGTTGTCCGGCCGGTCACGGCCCGAGCATCGGCTTGAAGGTGGGTGAACAGTGCGTCGCTGATCCGGCGCTTCAAGGAGCGGAGCGCTTCTTTTCCACTTTTGCCCTCGGCGATCTTCTTGTCGTAGTACGTGCGTCCCTCACTGTCGCGATGGCGGATCTACGTCATCGACGCTCAAGGGTCGAGCGAAGAGGAAGCCCTGGCCGGTGTCGACCTGCTCATCCTCAAGACGGATTCGCTGGTCATCGGTCTGGATGCCCTCGGCAATCGTTTCGAGCCCGAGGACCTTGCCCAATTGGACCAGGGTGTGCACAAGAGCCGCAGATTCGGTCGTGTCGGCGATTCCCGAAACGAAGGACCGGTCGATCTTCAGAACATCGATGGGGAACTGGCGCAGGTAGGCCAGCGACGAGTATCCAGTACCGAAATTGTCAATCGCGATTCGCACGCCAAGGGCCTTCAGCAGTTCGAGTCGGATGATGGTTCCTTCGGCGTCGTGCATCAACGCAGTTTCAGTGAGATCCAGGATCAGCGAGCCAGGATCGAACCCGCTCACCCGGAGTGCCTCGTGGACGTCATCGATGATCCGGTCCCGCTCGAGCTGTCTTGCGGAGACGTTGACCGAGACAGTGAATCGATGACCCTGCTCGTGCCACCGAGCACCCTCTCGACAGGCCTCCTGAAGTACCCAGGCACCTACCGGGACGATGATGCCGGTCGATTCGAGTGCCGGGATGAAATCGTCAGGCTGCACGACGCCCCGTTCGGGATGGCGCCAGCGGATAAGTGCCTCGACACCGGTGAACACACCAGTGGAGAGATCGATGGTCGGTTGGTACTCCAGAAAGAATTGGTCGGCCAGGAGCGCGCCCTCCAGGTCCACCTCGAGGTGGCGGTGGTCATCCACGGCAGCCTGCATCGAGGGGGCGAAGCTCACGGCACATCGCTTTCCGGCGGCCTTAGCCTGGTACAGGGCGATATCGGCGTTCTGCAGAAGCTCCTCGGGAGTTGACCGGTCGCCCTCGGCGAAACCGATGCTCGCCGTTACCGCAAGGGGCACGTCACTGTCGGCGATCTCGAAAGGAGTCGACAAGACGTTAAGGATCCGATCTGCCACCTTCCCGGCTCCGCCTGCCAGCGAGGCGCCTTCGGTCAGGACGACGAACTCGTCACCTCCCAGGCGCCCGACGGTGTCGCCCTCCCGGAGGGCGCTAGCCAGACGGGAGCCGACCCCGACGAGCAGTTCGTCGCCCGCTCGGTGGCCCAAGGTGTCGTTGATGTCCTTGAAGTTGTCGAGATCGAGGAACAGGACGGCGACGGGGGTGTGCTGTCGTCGGCCCCGTGCCAACATCTGCCCGATCCGATCAAGAATCAGGGCGCGATTGGGGAGCCCGGTGAGGGGGTCGTGAAGTGCTTGGTGACGGAGCTGGTCCGTGCGTTCGTGCACGAGCTGAACGGCGCGAGACCGACTCGTCCCCAGTACGAAGACCAGCACCGCCAACAGGAGGCTGAGGAGGATTCCGCCCAGAAGGAGCCCGAGCACGGTCGGGTTACCGAGCACCCCACCGCTGCCGACCATGGAGAAGACCTGCACGCTCCAGCCGTTGTGGAGATCGATCGTCGACAGCTGCGCGCCGGCGGGCGCCGAGCCCGCCTTGAAGGTGGCGGATTCGGAACCACCCGCGTAGTGGACGGACACCTCGGTACCATGTCGACCCCTCAGCGCATCGGCCAGGATCACGCTGGGAAGAATCTCCGTACCCGTCCATCCGATGAACGCATCCTGACGGGCCTGGACGGTCGTCGGCACGACTCCACCCTGGTAGATCACAGTGCCCACCACTATCTCAGCAGACTTACCTGTGCCAAAGGGCAAGTAAGAACCCTGACCGGAGTCCCGCGTACTCATCAAACCCGGGCCGAGCACGGTGTCACAGAGGTCGGTGTCTGGCGGGGTGACCGGCTGGCTGGTGCGCGACTGCGAAAGTGTGGCAAAGCAGTAGTAAGGACGGGCTCCCGGCGGAGACACCTGAAACGGCTGGCCTGAAGGATTGAGACCGGCCGAGGGATCCTCGACATGAGCCGTGAATGTGCTCAGCTGTGATGCCGGGACCATCACCACTTCAGCGATCCCCTTAATCTCCGGAAACCGCTCGAATACGCGGGTGGAACTCGCCCAACGTTGGAACTGGTCCAATGAGGCATTCGGATTGCCGATGACGAAACCGCCAGCGTTCACCGCAAGATCCTGCTCACGCTGGATGGCCAATGTCAGATTCGAAGCGATCTCCACCGACGTCGTGGCGGCTGCTTGGTGCGCCTTCTGTCCATCGTTCCGAGCCACTCCTTGGGCACCGAGAACGGTGCCGATACTGCCGACAAGGACAATCGAAATAGGTATCGCCAACCAGATACCCCATCGCGGGCTCACTGTTCTGACTCCTTCCACAAGGACGCAGGCAGCGCCTGGGCTTGACCCCGCCAAGATGACCGGCCTGAGACCGCATGGCCCCCAACGTTGGGAATACGCGTGACCTGGACGAGGGAACAAGTAGGTGAGTCAGACGACGACTGGAAGGTCAGCACGGCAGCTCCTTTGGCGACTCCCGAACCCAATCGAAGGCAAGCGATCATAGTGTCAAATGACCGTAGTCTCAAATGACACCCAGCTCTGCTTGCGTGTCGATTGCTAGTTCGTGAGGCCTGTGCCGTGTATCGACCCGATTCAAGCAAACCTTGAGCGGTGAAATGCCCCGGAATCGGTGACGCCTCGATGCGAACGAAGAAGCGTCGCCCCACATCGCAGGCGTTCCGCTCGGTGACCCACCGACCAGCCTGTGTGCGTCAGGACGGGTCAACACCAGGTTTCCATCTCAGTCATGACGGGAATCCAAGGACTGCTGATCGGTGGATCTGGGGGAGCCCAACAGGGGTCAGCGTCCCCCCATGCGGGCGATCAAGGACAGTCCCCGCACGAAACACTGAACTGCGCTGCCGAAGGCCAGTATGGGTTCACAGTTGTACCTCGGAGGCCGTGCTGGGCTGCGCACACTCCCATCGGATCATCATTCTTTGCCCGACGGACATGAACCCCGATCACAGGCATTTTGGTAGCGGTCTCAAGACAACTCGGGCGAACGGAACACCTGCCCCACAATGTGCGACCTAGCGGTAGCGGTGTACCCGAGATCACCGGGACTGGGGCGCACAGAATGCTTGGCCAAGACCCTCTCGGGCGACAGCTCGGCCGCGCCGGATTCGGCGTACTGCGTCTTGGAGCCGGCACAGAACGACGCGCCAGAACGACGGCCACTGCCACCCTGGCCGCAGCGCAGAACAGCACGTCGGGTGCGCTCGTGCGATCGACTCGCAGCATCGAACATGGCGTTCGGACGTCAGACGCGACAATCCAGAGCCGTCGATCTGCGTGCACTTGAACCAGGGTCAATCCATGGCCCCGGCGGTGTAGATCGAACTATCGGTCATGATCGCGATGGCTAGCACTCTTGGGGTCGGGCCGCGGTTGGGGCTACCCGAAGCGATCTGGAGCTCCCGACGTGCTCGCGAATCGAGACCCGTTAGGGGCACACGGCGATGCGGGCCCGCTCCGACTGAGTGCATCCGGTACTGGAGCGGGGTGTACTCAGGGGAAAACGGCATCGCCCTGGGAGACCTCGACGAGGGTCTCTGACTTCTGCCGATCGAGGGGACGGGCCATCAGGTAGCCCTGGCCGTAGTCGCAGCCAAGCTCGATCAACCGATCGAACTGGTCTTCACGCTCGATGCCTTCGGCCACGACCTCTAGGCTCAGACTGTGGGCCAGTCCGATGATTGAAGCCACCAAGGCCGAGGCGCCGGGCTCGGATACGTTCAGCTTGTCGACGAACGACTTGTCGATCTTGAGCACATCGGCCGGAAATTGCTGCAGATGGTTCAGCGAGGAGTAGCCGGTACCGAAGTCATCCACCGAGATCCGGATGCCAAGGGTTCGGAATGCAGTGAGTGCCGAAATGACTTGCTCCGGATTCTCCATCAGGACGCTCTCGGTGACCTCGAGGATGAGCTGCTGGGGCTTGACTCCTGTGAGGGCCAGCGCGGTGCGGACGTCATCGACCAGGTGAGGGGAAGTCAACTGTCGCCTCGACACGTTCACGGCAACGGTGAGGGGCTCGTCGGTGAGCGCGGTCCAAGCTGCCATTTGCTCGCAGGCCTCGAATAGTATCCACCGACCCAACGGAACAATGAAGCCCGTCTCCTCGGCGACGGGAATGAAGTCAAGGGGAGCGACCAAGCCAATGGTGGGGTGCTGCCAGCGGACCAGGGCCTCGAAGCCTCGAAGGTGCCTGTCGCCGAGCGAGAAGATCGGTTGGAAGTTGAGGAAGAACTCGGAGCGGTCCAGTGACCCACGAAATCGACTTGTATATTCGAGACGCTTGAACAGGCGGGCGCGCATCGATGATTCAAACACTTCGACATGGTTCTTCCGGTTTGCCTTGGCCTCGTGCATTGCCGCATCCGCCTCGATGATCAGCTGCTCGACCGGCGAGGTGGAGTCGGCGAAAGCCACGCCGACGCTGATCGAGACGCCCGCCTCGTCGCCTTCGAACTCGACCGCCTCATGGAGGACCGAGACAATCCGATCAGCAAATTCCACCACTGCATGTCGGTCTTTCACATCGGCTATCAGAATCGCGAATTCGTCGCCACCGACACGGGCCACCGTGTCCCCTGGGCGCACGATCGATTCCAACAGGGCGCCGACCCTCACCAGCACCGTGTCGCCGACGTGATGACCGAGGGTGTCATTGATGGTCTTGAAGCCGTCGAGATCCCCGAAGCACAGTGCCACTGCTGTTCCGGAGCGCGTTGTCGAGGCCAATGCTTGCTTCACCCGGTCGCGCAGGAGCATCCGATTGGGCAGACCGGTCAGCTCGTCGTGGAACGCCATGTACCGCAGGTTGGCCTCGTCCTCCTTGAGTTCGAGAGACTGACCACTGATCCGGTTGATCAACCAGATCATCCGTAGACAGATCACCGCGAAAACGGCGATGCAGAGACTTGCCATCACCAGAACATTTACCGACACGCCGAGGGAAGCAGTGAGAACGAGAATCGCCGGCGGGATGAATCCAGTCAGAATCACAACGGGCATCCGGTATCGGTTGCTCGCCTCTTCGCTACTGCTGACGGCGCCAGCAGCTTCGGCTTCGGAGATTCCGGCGGCGATGGATGGATGGAGAGCTGCCACACCGACTAGCACGTACTCGATGAGGAAAAGGGCATCCACGGCGTTCCCGGAGGTGTAACTGTTGTGCAGCACCAGTAGGTCGTACGTGAAGTCGGACACGAACATTACCGTCATGGCCACGGCCAGGAGCTTGTGGAACGGCTGCCTCGACTCCCTGAACAGCAGGGTGCGGAACACGAGGAAGACCAGAGCGATGTCCATGATGGGATAGGCCAGGTTGACCAGCATCCCGAAGGTATTCAACGTCGTGTCGTGGACATACGAGTTCATCAAGAAGTGCCAGGAGATGGCCAAGGCCCCTATCGAGACGATGGCGGCATCGGCACTGTCCTCCCGTCGGACGGAGCGGTTTGGATTGCGGGTGAGTCTCAGCACTCCGGCAAAGAGAAAGGGGTAACCGGCTAGATACAAGGCATCTGCGAATGAGGGAAGCGGCACGCTGATGTGGAGAACGGAGTTGTAGAAGGCCCATGCGTCATCACCGAGGGTGAAGCAACCACCCGCCAAGGCCAGGAAGTACCAGCCGAGGCGGTCCTTGGGACGATGCAGGCGGATGCCGACCAGGATGCACACCACCGATGCTGTCCCAAGGGTTGCGTAGACAACGGTCTGACTGGTCGCGTTGGGGAGCGCGAAGTAACCAGCAACGAAGCACATGCCGCCGACGAGGGCGTATTTCCACGCTGTCGTTCTCAATCCCACACTGCCACCCCGAGTTTGCCCTACCTACCTACCTATCGACCGGATTCGTTGCTGAGTTGAATGCCGGTGGGTTGAATGTCTCTACGGAAGCCAGTCAAGGACGGCAAGGCGTCCCAGGACGGAGGATTTCGCCCTGTATGGGCCAAATGGATCCATCAGCGGTTGGAGCTTTTGGCTCCGTCGTGGCTCTGTCTGTGAACACCGGTCCAATTCAGTAGCGCGCACCGGTCGAAAACAGTAGCGCGGTGGTCTGAAGCTACTTGGTGGTTTGCGCCCCGTCCACAGGCAT
>JGI20193J14888_1000319_pt1 | contig 14065 bp, 10 predicted proteins | sample NGESurdeep092012_5_FD_14888 | JGI IMG/M metagenome (IMG submission 14888)
TGCCTCTGCCGATTCCGTGAAGACGTTGAATGGAACGTCCAGATTCACAGGGCCCATCGGCCCCGCCAGCATGGTGTTCCAGGCTTGCCGGATCATTTGCGGCAGTTGATCCGGTCGGGTCGCCTGAAAACTGCGCTTTGTGTAAGGCCGCATGGCCGTAACGTAATCGGCCTGATGGTGATGACCAAATTCTTGAAATGGGCCTTTGTTGAACTGCTGCGTCGGAATGTTACCCGTTATGACGAGCATAGGCGTGCCGTCGAATAGTGCGTTCGCCACGGCCATTTGAATATTGACGGATCCGGGACCGCAGGATGTGAAGGTGCCAACCGGCTGACGCGAGACCCGATAGAAGGCATCGGCAGCAAAGCCGGCAATCTGCTCATTGTGGACAGAGATCGTTCCGATGCGATCGCGCCGGTCCTGCAGCGCATCCATCAGACCGATGATGCCATGTCCGCAGAGCCCGAAGAGGTATGGCACCCGCTCTGCGATGAGATGATCGACGATGATCTCGGCTCCCTTGGCGATCGGCATTTCTTTTCCCTCAGTCTGCTTATTTTTTTCATTCAAGAAGACAGGTTGAACAGCATTGCGGGATTGGTCTCGGAGATTTTCTTGACTGCATCTTCGCTTCCCGCAGCAGCCTTCAGCATGTCCATGGGATTTTGGATGGCGGTCGCAAAGGGCAAGTCCGTTCCCAACAATACGTTTTCGGGACCTGCGAACTCGATAAGGAATTTCAGGCTGGCGAGTTCATGCAAGTTCGTATCAAACTTGATTTGACCCACATATTTCCAGGGATCCTTCGCCGCGTCCTTCAATTCGGGACGGTAGGATATGCATTGCCGAAGTCGCCCGACCTGATAGGGGAAAAATCCGCCGCCCAGGGCACAGACGACACGAACGTCAGGATATCGATCGAGCACGCCGCTACAGATCAACCGTTCGATCGCGATCGTGGCTTCGGTCGGCATGCCAATGATGGATTGAAGGTAATAATCGTCCAAACCCGGGTTGGGATGTTCATAGCCCGGGTGCAGAAATACCGGTAATTTGAGCGACTGAACGGCCGACCAGAAGACACCGTAATCGGCCTCGTCCAGGCGCCGCCCGGCGATATTCGTTCCAGCCAAGACGCCACAACACCCAGCATCCGCCGCTTCGTGGAGCATTTCAACGGCGGCTTCCGGATAGCGGAGCGGGAGATGCGCCATCCATCGGAAGTGGTCTGGTTTTGCGGTGCTGAATTCCGCAAGGCCGAGATTTGTTTCGCGACACATCCGCTTCGCGGGTTCAAGCTCTACATCGTAGTAAAATAGAGGCTTGGGCGCGGCAGATAGAACCCCAATATCGATCCCGTTCGCCTGCATCCCGGCAAACGCCACGTCCGGATCATACCATTTCGACGTGACGTCGAATTCAACGTAGTTACCACCTCGCCACCGATTGCCGTCGAGAGTAACGCGGTAGGTCGAGTCGCGGCGCAGCAATGCGAGAACACGTTCTGGTATCGCGTGAATATGGCAATCGATCTTCATTAAGGACTCTTTTTCATCGGGACGCAGCCGCAAGGCTCTTCGTCTCTGTCTGGCTTAACTGAGGCGCCAACCGCCATTAATCATCCGAGTTGTGCTCACTTCACCGTGATTCCCTGCGACTTGATCAGTTCACCCATTTTTGCGCGGTCGGTGCGGAGAAAGTCCGCGAGCTCCTGCGGAGTGCCACCAACGACATCTGAACCGATCTTGTTGAAATAGGTCTTGACCTCGCTATCCGAGAGGACGGTGTTGAAATCCGCGTTCAGTTTGCTGACGATCGCTTCCGGCGTGCCGGCTGGCACCACAACCGAGGTTACGAGGACACTCTCGAAATCCGGAAATCCGGACTCCGCCATGGTTGGGACATCAGGCAGAACGGCAATACGCTGCCGTCCTCCCGTGGCGAGGGCCCGCACCTTCCCGGTTTGGATATGAGACGTCGCAGTCGAGGCCGCGTCGAATAGAATCTGGACCTCTCCGCCCATGAGACCGAGCGCCGCCGGCGCGGAGCCCCGGTAGGGAACGTGGAGAAGATCGATGTTAGCTATCTTTTTCAGCAATTCCGCGGCGATGAACGGACCAGTTCCGATGCCGCCCGAGCCGTAGCTCAACGAATCTGGCTTACTTCGCGCGAGTTCAATGAGTTGGCCTACCGTTTTTGCCGGAACGGCCGAATTGACGAGGAGGATGTTTGGCGACGCGGTCAGACGAATGACGGGGATGAAGTCGTGTTCCGGATCGAATGGCATCTGTGCATAGAGCCACTGGTTAGTTGTCAGGATCGGATGTGCGACCACGAATAGCGTATACCCATCCGGAGCAGCCTTTGCTGCGGCGCTAGCACCGAGATTGCCCCCAGATCCGGTAATATTCTCGATGACGACGGGTTGATTCCAGATCTTCCACAGTCGTTCGCTAAATTTTCGCGCGACGACATCAGAGTTACTCCCGGCCGGATATGGAACAATCATACGGATCCGACTGCTCGGAAATGATTGGGCTACCGCAAGACCCGCGCTGATAGCCATGAACATCAAAGCGAGCAAAACTCTCATCAGATTTCCAACCGGGCGCATCGCCTCCCCCTTGATATTATTTGTTGCGACATATCCCGGCCCGCGAGGAAGCGGCCCATCTCGGCGTCGAGTCTGCGGCTTTACTGATATTGTAGGATTCAAGCCTCCGATAGGCAATCAACTTTTCGGTTGCCCCTCCAATCAGAAATGTAGTGAGCGGAGATGCGGTCGCCATGATCTGCAATCGCCAGCGGTTCTACCCGACCGGCTTTGGGTTATCTGGAGGCCTCTGCCGTAAGCCATGTAATGAACGCCTTGCCGGCAGGCGGGCGTGCCACATCCGGCGGGCAGATGAGGTAATAGCCTCGCTGGCGCCGCAGAATCGTATCGGAGACTTGATACAGACGGCCCGTCGCCAGATCTCGCTCGATATAGCGTCGCTGCGACAGGGCGACTCCGAGGCCGTCGAGCGCACCCTGATAAATGAGCGCGAGGTCGTCGAAGGTGATCTGCTGGGCTAGCATCATCGGCGGAATGCCTGCGGCCTGCAGCCAATCCGCCCAGTCGTCCGGACGACGGGAGTGTACGAGGATCGGAACGGACGATTGTCCGCTGGCAAGCGACTCGGCTTCGAAGCGGTCGCGTATCGTGCTGTTTCCAAACGCTACGAGTTCATCCTCGAACAGCCGGACGATGCTGAGACCAGGCCATTTGCCGTTTCCATAGCGCACGCCAATGTCGATCCGGTCCCTGTTGAAATCCACCGGTTCATAAGCGGCACTGAGTTTCAATTCCACGTCCGGGTGGCGTTCGTAGAAGCGCGGCAAGCGTGGGATCAGCCAACGGATCAGGAACGTCGTGTAGGTTCGAAGAGAGAGTTGCACGCGGCCCGGCATGTCGAGCAGTGTATCCGTTGAATCGGCGATGGTCTGGAATGCGCGATTCAAATCACGCGCATAGGTTCTTCCGCGATCGGTCAGGACGAGTATTCCGGCTTCCCGATGGAAGAGCTGAATTCGCAATATGTCTTCGATATTCTTGATGTGACGCCCAACCGCCGTCGGGGTCACGAGAAGTTCTTCGGCAGCTTTTGTCAATGAGCCCCGGCGCGCGACGACCTCAAACGCGCGCAAGGCATTCAAGGGCGGCAATCGTCGCATGTTCTACTCTCGTGGAAAGGTTGATCCCGCACAAATAAAAAGTCGATGGCGAAATGCCCCTCGATCCGGCACTGTGACGGAATGGATATCCAGATCAACGCCCAACAACGCCAAATGGTCTCCACCGTGCGGGAGCTTGCTCAGAATGAGTTCAAGCAATCCGCTGGAGACTACATGGACGGGACGTTCCCGTGGAACAATATGCGCAAGCTGGCTTCCCTCGGTGTGCTCGGCATGACCGTTCCAGAAGAGTATGGCGGTCTCGGGCTTCCTGTACTCGACACGGCCCTGATCCTAGAGGAAATCGCCAAGGTCTGCTACGTCACCGCCATGGCCGTGCTTGGAGAGGCCGGTGTGCAGACGCGAATTATTGCGGCTTATGCGCCCAAGGCTATCAAGGAGCGCATCCTGCCAAGAGTCTGCAGCGGCGACTGCATCCTAGCAATCTGCATGACGGAACCACATGCAGGAACCGACGTCGCCAACTATCGCACGAGCGCGAAGATCGTCGGCGACAAGGTCATTTTAAACGGCACCAAAACGCTCATCAGCCGTGCGGCCGAGGCCCGCATGTTCGTGGTTTTCGCCCGCGTCAACGACTTGCCGGGCCGGGAGGGGATTGGCTGCGTTTTGATCGAGCCGGACACAAAGGGATTCGAGGTCACCGGCACCTACCACACGATGGGAGGCGAAAATCTGCACGAGGTGCAATTCAACAATTGTGAACTGGCACTCGAGAATCTCGTGATTCCGGAGGGTGGCTTCCACAAACTACTGACGGCCTTCAATACGCAGCGCTGCCTCAACCCGGCCATTTCGCTCGGACTTGCTGAAGGCGCCTTCGACGAGTCCGTCACCTATGTACGCAATCGGACGGTGTTCGGGAAAGCGATCGGCGACTATCAGGGGGTGCGGTGGAAGCTGGCCGACATGTTCAAGGACATCGAGGCGGGACGCGGCCTGCTCTATCGTGCCTGCGCGACCGCGAATCCTTTCCCGGATCCTTACTTGTCTGCCATCGCCAAGGTCTTCAACAACGAGATGTCCGTCCGAGTCACGAGCGAAGCCATTCAGCTTCACGGAGGCGTCGGCTTCACGGACGAATATCCGGTCTCTCGCCTCTATCGCGGGGCGCGATATGGCTCGCTTGGCGGCGGCACATCGGAGACGCTCCGCGACCTGATCGGAAAGAAGATCATCCGGGATGTTACCGACGACGACGGGATCTTCGGGCTGGACAGCTATTGAGATCGCTTTGCAAGCCGCGGGACGCGTATCGCCACACAACGGGTACGTTATCCGACCAACGCTTGCTGGTGGTCAAGGATGAGACGATGGACTGTGCGCAATGCTGCTGATCGAGGCGGATGGAAAGAAATTGCTTGCGGCCTATGGCATCCCGGTTCCGCGGGGACATCTCGTCACGAACACCGAGTCCGTCGAACAGCTTCCGGGCACGGGCCCTTGGATGGTCAAGGCCCAGGTGCCGGTCGGGGGCCGGGGCAAGGCTGGCGGCATCCTGCGTTGCGATACTCGGGAGTCGGTCTCGTTTGCAACCAAAGCATTGATTGGCAGGCGCCTGAAGGGGCACGAGGTTCGCGCCTGTCTCGTTGAAGAGGTTTCGACCGGTGAAGAGCGGTATCTCTCGGTGATGGTGGATCCGCCGAGCTATGGGATCCGCGTGATCTATCTTGCTGGCGGCGGCGTGGATGTGGAGACGAGCGCGGGTGAAGCTCGATCAGGACGGATATGTTCGCCGGACATCCACGCCATTACCGCCGCAATCGCCGAGATAGCATCGGTAGAGCCGGCCAGAACGCGCGAGGTGATCACCGAACTGGGCCGCAGACTTGGGCAGTTGGTGATCGAACGGGAGTTGGTGCTCGCGGAGATCAATCCGCTTTTTGTGGGTGCTCAGGACGGCTGGGCAGGTGACGCGAAGGTGGTCGTCGACTTAAACGCGCTCGACCGGCAGCCTGAAATCAGGGCGCTGATTGACGCGCGACCGGAAATCTATCTCGATGCCCACCGCAAGATCCACGAAGGGTTCGACTATGTCGAACTGAACCCGCATGGGGAGATCGGTCTTCTGACCACCGGTGCCGGACTTTCAATGATGCTGATCGATGAATTGACGACGCGCGGTCGGCGACCGCTGAATTTCTGTGATGTGCGTACCAGTCAGCTGCGTGGAAATCCGCAACGCCTGCTTCGTGTTCTTGGCTGGATGGCTGAGCGGCCCTCTCTCCGCGTCGTTTTCGTCAACATCTTCGCGGGAATTACGGACCTTCGCGAATTCGCCGGGCTCCTCGCGGCGGCCCTGGATGGAACGCCGGACCTCCATGTGCCGGTCGTTGCCCGGCTGGTAGGAAACGGCGCGGAGGGCGCGCGGCAGATTCTCGCGGAACGCCGGCCGGATGTGTTCGTCGAAGAGAGCATGGAGACGGCGCTTGATCGCGTGACGGCCACAACCGCCGGTATTGTTCAGTGATCCAGACCCTAACGCATGAAACGCCGGTTCTCGTGCAAGGTATTACGGGACGAATGGGTCGGTCACATACGCGCCTGATGCAGGCCTACGGCACCCGCATCGTCGGCGGCGTGTCCGCGCAGCCGGACAAAGCCGGCGTTGATGGTGTTCACGTCTTCGGCGATTGTCGCAGCGCTGTGGCAGCGACCGGCGCCGCCGTATCGATCGTCATGTTACCCCCTTTCCAGGTTCGCCAAGCCGTGGATGACGCATTAAGTGCGGGTATCCGGCTGATCGTCACGATTGCCGAAGGCGTTCCCTTGCACGACGCCATGCACATCGGACGCATGGCGCGTGCCGCTAACGCACTGTGGGTTGGACCATCGACTCCGGGAATTGCGGTTCCCGGCGAGATGAAGCTCGGCTTCCTACCGGACGTTGCCTTGCGTCCCGGCCCGTTCGCGATCATGTCCAAAAGCGGCACACTGTCCTATGAGGTGGGATATCGGCTCGTCCGCGCGGACCTGGGGCAAAGCCTCTGGGTCGGCGTCGGTGGCGATCCAGTCAAGGGACTTCGCTTCGCGGATCTGGTCGATCCATTTTTCTCGCACGCACAAACCGAAGCGCTGATCCTCATCGGCGAAGTCGGTGGAAACGAAGAAGAGGAGTTCGCCGACTCTATCGCTCGGCACGGCCTCAAAAAGCCCGTCTACGCGATCATTGCCGGTAAGGAGGCGAAAGAAGGCATTTCCATGGGACACGCCGGCGCGCTGACATATGGCGATGTCGGCTCGTTCGCCTCGAAGGTTCGCCGGCTTCAAAACGCGGGTGTCTACGTATTCGAGACGATCGAGGGTCTGGTGAACGCCTGTGTGCGGGATTTCGCCAGCGCGCCAACCCGGACCTGAGAGCCCGAGACCTGTCCCTTCCGAAAACGTTATCCGGCAGGATTAACCTCGAACAGCAGAATCAGCGCATGCTTGTTAGTGATGATTGCGATCCTCAGACTGCTAATCGGGGCGCTGCGCGACTATTTTATGTCGCGCCGACGACTTCAAGCGGAAGTGCTTATTCTTCGCCATCAGATCAACATCCTGCGCCGGCAGGTGCCAAGCCGCGTAAGGCCAACTGCCTCAGATCGCGCGATCTTTGTCTGGCTCCATCGACTTTTCGCTGATGTCGGTAATGTCATCGTTATCGTTCATCCTGAGACCATCGTTCGCTGGCATCGGATAGGTTTTCGCGCTTGGTGGCGTTGGAAGTCTCGCAATCTAGGCGGTCGGCCCGAGATTGATCGTGAACTGCGCGATCTTGTGCGCCGCATGTGCGAAGAAAATGCGCTTTGGGGCGCACCACGCATTCATGGCGAGTTGCTCAAACCTGGCTTCGATGTCGCACAATCGACGGTTTCGAAATACATGCTGAGAGGGCGAGCTCCGCCATCCCAGGGGTGGAAGACTTTTCTTCTCAACCACGCTGACGGGATTGCATCAGTCGACTTCCTGATCGTTCCGACACTGACATTTCTAGAGGCTCTTCGCGTTGTTGTGCTAGGCGCTGGCCGAAGGCGCCTTTTATGGATCGGCGTGACAACCAATCCGACGGCGGAGTGGCTGACCCGCCAGATTACCGAAGCTTTTTCATGGGACACTGTTTCAACCTTTCTCATCCACGATAACGACGGTGCCACGGTGAGGTGTTCACACGACCGCTTCGAGCCATGGGCATTCGAGATCGCCCCATCGCACCCCGATCACCATGGCAGAATGGATATGTCGAACGCCTAATCGGGTCGATCCGGCGCGAATGCCTCGACCACACGATCGCATGGAACGAAGCGCATCTTCGTCACGCCCTGGAAGCATATACTGCATATTACAATGCAACACGGACTCATCTTGGAATTGCAAAAGCCTCCCCAGATCGCAGGGCAAATCCGATGGCGCGGTGATATCGTTACTAACCTGATCTTAGGCGGTCTTCACCACCAGTACACCCGAATATAGTTCTCCGAAGGGACACGGATCGGCTCGATCGATTCAGGCTAAGGTCACTCATGGGTGGTCAACTGGGCGATGCGACAATCAATTCTCGATACATCCACGAAAGTTCGCCGCTGGTATCTAGTTGCCACAGTCGATCGAGGACAAGCCGCGCATGGCGCAGCGGAAGTTTACGCGTCACCAAACCAAGGAACTTCTCGGCAACCTGGTTGTCGCTCATCGGCCGATGATGATGACCAATTTGATTTTGAACCGATGCAACTTTGCGATCGCCATTCTTAGTCGTGATCTCGATTCGGCACGATAGGCTGTTGGGATAGCGCCGCTCTATTTCGGAATCCTGGATGATGACAATCTTTCGCATCAGGCCGAGAGTACGTGGGTCAGCATAACGTTCGGACATATAGATTGCGTCGCTGTAGTCACCGTCCATCAGCACGCAGGCGACGATATATGGTAGGCTATGATCAGCTGTCTCGCGCGTGGTTGGATGCCACTTCTCCTCGCCGCTGCCGATTTCCGCCCAGGCAAAACGATAGGTAAAAACCTCAACCTTCTCGATGTCATCGATCGCGACCTGTGGATGCAGCTCCTTCGCGGCGAATATGGGCGACTGCGAGTGGTATTCGCTGAGAAAAAACTTGAAGTCGGCATTCAGGATCGCAAAGGTTGAAAGATCGAGCGGGAACGAAGGAATAATTGGTGGGCCCACAACCTCGGTCAGTCCGCCGTCGAAGGGCGTCGCGGGACCGGTCATTCCCGCGGCGGCCATGAATGCGGCAGCCACGCCGTTGCGTGCTGCATTAGGTGCGGCGGCCCCCTTCCACATCGACAGATGCCCGCGCCGCGAGATGTCGAGCGCCATATTGGGCACTACGGAAAGGGATATTGCATTTGCGGTTTGCTCTGCTGAAAGCTCCAACGCCTTTGCCACCCCAGCAGCGCTCGCTGCAGCGGTATAGACGACGTAATCAAAGGAGTGTGGGCGCATTGGAAACGCGCGAAAAAGAAAGGCATGGACCTCGTAGGCCAGGGCAATCGCGGCTATCGCCGTTTGCGAATTTGCCCGCGTCGCCTCAGCGACGCCGAGTATTGGCAGTAGGCAATCGCTGGGGTGCCCGCCGCCGCCCGGATAGGTGTCATTGCCTTCAATGTATCGACTGGCCACGCTGTTGGCGAACGCCGCCAGTTCAGGCAGCGAGCGGTGCGGTGTGCCAATAATGGTTGTACCGGCTGGATCAGAAATCCGCATTGCATACGCACGTGCGATCTGCGAGGGCTCAGCGTCGAACCCCCCGATTGCGCAGCCGATGGTATCGATGATGCGGCGCTTGCAGTCATGGACGACCGCGATTGGTAGTGCTGAGGGATCAAGCCGCACCGCAAATTCGACGATGCTTCGGGTGATGGCATCCACGGCGAACGTCCTTTGCGGCGGCCGGGCAATGCTCCCGCCTGCTCTCGATCAGTGCGAGCCGGCCTCCAGTTGTACGGACCTGCTCATCGGCGTCCTGTCGGGCATGATGGCCGCGCGCCCAGCCGCGTCGCCAGCGAGCTTACCAAAGACTGAACCGGCCATAAGGCCAGTCCCGCCCGGGTATCCAAAATAGAAAAGCCCGCCGACGAGTTCGCCGGCCGCGTAAAGACCGGGAATTGGTTTGCGCGCGGCGTCAACCACCTGGCCGGTATCGCCGTCGATGGCTATGCCGCCAAAAGTGAAGGTGATTCCGCAGCCGACCTGATAAGCCTCGAACGGCGCCTCATCGATCACTTGCGCCCAGTTGGACTTCGGCACCACAAGGCCCTGTGTACCACGGCCGTCCTTTAATTGCGGATCGAACGGCACGTCGGTGCGGACGGCGGCATTGAACCGCTTGACCTCCGAAAGGAAACCCTCCGCATCCACGCCCTCAAGCTTCGCCGCTAGCTCCGGCAGGCTGTTCGCCCTGATCTTCGATATGCGCTTGATGCGATAGTCGTCGTTGAGCAGCGGCAGGACCTTGGCGTCGAATACCTGCCAGGCGAACTGATCTGGCTGATCCAGGATCGCGCGTCCCATCTTCGAATAGGTCTTGATCCGCAGGTCGGAGCCCTCGTCAACAAAGCGCCTGCCGTCTGCGTTGATCATAATGCCGTAAGGATAGCTAAACTTGTTAAACGCATCGCCGACATCGAGGTCGCCGCACTCCGGGGCGTTGTTGTCCCATGCGACGGAGTGGCAGCGTGACCAATGTCCAGTCGCCATTGCCCCCGTCTTCAGCGCCATCTCGATACCAAGCCCGGTGTTGAAACGAGTGCCGCGCACCTTGGCCAGCTCCCAGCCCGGGCCAAGATAACGCGTGCGCCATTCGGCGTTGGCCTCAAAGCCGCCGCAGGCGAGAATGACGGCCTTTGCCGAAACATCGCTGACGCCGTCAGGTCCCCTGGCACGCACGCCGTTCACGCTCAAGCCGTCGAACAGAAGCTCCGTCGCGCCGGTCCCGTAACGGATATCGATGCCGCGTTTGCGCGCCGCCGCAGTTTCACTGGCGATCAATTCAGCGCCGCCGCCCCAAGCGTCGAGCGTGATCTCTCCAGTGAACCTGAACCGTCCGTCTTTCTTGATAGCTGAGCGGCCCCAGACCGGCGTGAAGCGCACACCGTGAGAGCCCAGCCATAGCATGGTCTCGTAAGAGCGCAGGACGAGTTGGTCTGCAAGTTTGCCATCGGAACGAAAGCGCGTGACGGCGAACAGGTCGTCGTAGTAGCGCTCCGCCGAATAGCTGCCAAAATCGGTTTTTGCGATCTCGTCCTCGGTCAGGTCCGGGACGAGAGCTCGAATGTCGCCTACGCCGCGATAGACGAACCGAAATGCCCCAGCGGTGTAGCGTGAATTGCCGCCACTCTCTTCGACCGGCGCGCGTTCCAAAACCAGGACGCTTGCTCCCTGTTCACGCGCCGCGAGGGCCGCGCACAGGGCCGCGTTGCCGGCGCCGACCACAATTACATCCCAGATCTGCACGATGGATGCTTCCTCGCTCAGTACAAGGGCTGGTTGATCTGCATCGCCGTTCTCCCCGCTTGGCGGCCGGACACAAAGGCCCAGGCCAGATGATGTCCGTGACCATCGAGCAAGACGCCGCCCTGCCCCGCCGACCCCGCGGCGAATAGGCCAGGGATCGGCTTATCGTCACGGTCGAGAACGCATAGGTCGTCGGTCACCGCGAGCCCCCCCTCCGTGATGCTGATGTAGCCGCGCACGGGACCGAGTGCGATGAAAGGGCCGCGCGTCAATGGCTCGGCCGCTGTGCGGTTGTGTTCGGCGATGGCCTGCTCGAGAGCTGAGGGGGTTGCGCCGATCTTGCGCGCCAGCGCTTCCAGTGAGGGCGCCTCGTGGAAGACGTCCTTGCGTGCGGCGCGATAGTCACTGATGTAGGCGTGCGCCACGCCCGGTGCGGTGGAAACGAAGTTCGGCCAAGCCTCGAATTCGCTAGCGATCCGGCTGTCAAGGATGATGAAACCTGAGTTCGATGGATCAAGTGCGAGGTTCTTCGCGGGACTTCTGAGCTCGACCAAAATGAGCTTGCCCGATGCGTTCACCATTGCGGCGCCGGCCTTGAACAGATTCTGCTCTGGGCCGAGGATGGTCGTGATGAACCGCATAATGAAGGGGCGCATGATGGCTGGCGGCATGATCGCCATACCAAATCTGATCATCGTCGTCACGATGCGCGACGGCGGCAGACGTAGCATCCAGTTTGGCCGGCTGGGCGGAATGAATCGCAACCGGGGGATATAGAAAGCGGCGTAATCGCCGTTGATGATGCGCGCGCCGTGTTTCTCGCCGATGCGCAGGCCGTCGCCGGTGGCCAGTGGATAGGCGGCCACCGAATTGATCACTGCCTGGTCGAAGAACCGCGCCCGGTATTCGGGACTCGCAGCAAAATCACCGCTGGTCAGGATCACGCCGCGAGCGGCGCGGTACTGCACCTGGCTTGTGTCGGCCGTCTCGACGGAGACGCCGGCCACCCGGTCGCCGTCAAACACGAAATCGGCCACGCGCGAATTACAGAGAATTGTGACCCCCAGTTCACGGCATTTGCGTCCAAGGTAATAGGGAAACGCAGCCGACGATGGGATCACATTGTGCATCCGCGGGCGCGTTTGCGGGGGTTCGATGTTCGGGCCGATAAATTCCAGCCCGATATCGGTCAGCCACCGGAACGTACCGGGTGCCCCATAGGTCAGGAGCCGGCGGAGCCCGAGGTTGTCGGGATACTTCGCATTGGCATTGACTAAATCCATGTCGGCGTAGTGCTGCGCCGGCGAATCTTCGATGCCCGCGCGCTTCTGATGCGGTGTCGAGCTGGTCGAATAGGTTCCGACGGAACGGGCCGTGGCACCGCCGATCTTTGGAGCCTTTTCGAGCAGCAGCACCTTTGCTCCGGCTTGAGCCGCTTCGATTGAGGCGGCCATGCCGGACCCGCCAGCGCCCACGACGATGAGATCAAATGTTTCACTGGGCGGGCGCATGGGCGTTACTTCTATTCTGCGTAGCTCAGCACGTTCTTCAGCGCTTGCAGGCCCAGCGGATAGACATCGATGCCAAAACCCGCAGATCACTCCGACTGCAACCTTGCTGAGATACGAAGGAGGACGATAGGCGTCGCGCTTATAGATGTTGGTGATGTGAATTTCAATCACGGGAACCTGCACCGCCTTGACCGCGTCGTGCAGACTGAGGGAAGTGCGGGCGAGCGCCGCGGCGTTGAGAACAACCCCGACGCTCGCCGTGTGAGCCTCTTGAATCCAGTCGATCAGCACGCCATCGTGGTTCGTCTGCCGGAAATCGACGGCAAAGCCGAGCGACGTGCCAACGCGCGCGCAAAGCGCCCGGACATCTTCAATCGTCTTCGTGCCGTAACGCTCGGGTTCGCGGGTGCCGAGCATATTCAAGTTCGGCCCGTTCAGCACGAAGACCGTTCGCATTGGAAAACTCCCGGGTCGAACTTCAGTTCGGCTGGATTCCCGCTTCCTCGATCAGCGTCTTCATCTTCTGGTAGTCGCTGCGAAGTTGTTTAGCAAACTCCTCTGGCGTGTCGCCGACTATCTCATAGCCGCGGGCGATGAAGTCCTTTCGGACTTCGGGGCTGTCCAGCACTGCCTTGATCTCGTTACGCAGCTTGATGACGATCGGCATGGGCGTGCCGGGAGGCGCGCCGATGCCGTACCACCCGGTCAGCTCGTAGTCGGGAACGGTCTCGGCCACAGCAGGAATATTCGGATATAGCGGGGAGCGCTTGGTCGACGTGACGCCGAGCGCACGCAGCTTTCCGGATTCGACGTAGTCGCCCAGACCGCCGATCGACTGCACCGTGAGCTGCGTGCGGCCCGACATCAGATCGGCGAGCACCGGACCTTCGCCGCGATAGGGCACGTATTCAATCTTAATGCCCGCCATCTTGGCGAACATTAGCATGCCAAGATGCGCTTGGCCGCCGATGCCTCCGTGACCACCGGTGAGCGCGTTCGGGTTGGCTTTCCCGTAGGCGATGAGTTCGGCGACGTTCTTGGCAGGCAGTCCGGGATAGGACACGAGCATCGAGGCGTACTTAACCAGATTCGTCACTGGCTGGAAGCCGTTCAACGGATCGAACGGCATCTGCTTGTACATATGAGGATTGACGGCGATGTTCTGCGTGATCGTCGTAAGCGTGTAGCCGTCGGGAGCCGCCCGTGAGCCTGCCGTCATACCGATGTTGCCACCGGCTCCACCTCGGTTATCTATGACGATGGTCTGGCCTAGCAGCCTGTCGGACTGAGGTTTGAGACTGAAGGCCGAGAGCGATTTTGCCGTCGGCAGAACCGCGACGGGCACTTGATGGCGTCCCGACCG
>JGI20193J14888_1000330_pt1 | contig 13791 bp, 10 predicted proteins | sample NGESurdeep092012_5_FD_14888 | JGI IMG/M metagenome (IMG submission 14888)
GTCGATGTCGCGACCTTTATATTCTGTGGCTATTTCTCGTGGAAGTCTGTGCTGCTGCTGCATGAAGCCATCGTGGAGGGTTTCCGCACGAGTTCGACCTGGCAGCCGCCGCTGTGGATTCCCTATTCGCTCATGACGGCGGGCATGATCCTCCTAAGCATTCAAGTGCTGTTCCAAATTGTGGTGCAACTGCGCCACCGAAATACCGCATGAGCGTCCTTTCGATTGGATTGCTTTATGGCGCCGCCACCTTGCTGGTGATGTTCGCGGGCATGCCAATTGCGTTTGCGCTCGGCGCGGTGGCGACGATCTTCATGGTCATGTTCATGCCGTCCGCCTCGGTCGATACCATCACGCAGAACGTCTACGAGGAAATGGCTTCGATTACGTTGCTGTCGATCCCGCTGTTTATTCTTAAAGGAGCCGCGATCGGGCGCTCGCGCGCCGGGAAGGATCTCTACGGCGCGTTGCACGCTTGGCTGCATAAGATTCCCGGCGGCCTCGGCATCGCCAATGTGTTTGCCTGCGGAATATTCGCCGCGATGGCCGGATCGTCTCCGGCGACCTGTTCGGCGATCGGCTCCGCTGGTATTCCGGAAATGCGCAAGCACGGCTATTCGGGCGAGTTTGCAGCCGGCATCATCGCCGCCGGCGGGACGCTCGGCATATTGCTGCCGCCATCGATTACCATGATCCTTTACGCTGTCGCCGCCGAACAATCGCTCGGACGGCTATTCCTCGCGGCGATTGTGCCGGCGCTGCTGCTCGTTGTGCTGTTTGCCGGTTATGCAATGTGGCGTTTCCAGTGGGAATTCCGCCGCGCCAAAGGGAACTACGAAAAAACCGGTGTGAATTCTGAATTGTTGCGAATAGACACTATGTCGGTGCGCGACAAGTTTGCGCTGTTGCCGCGCGTACTTCCATTTGTTTTGCTGCTCACCGGCGTCATGATCGCGCTCTATGGCGGCTTCGCCACGCCGTCGGAGACGGCAGGTCTCGGCGCAATTCTCGCGCTCGCGCTCATCGCCGTGATCTACAGCGTGTGGACCCCGCACGATCTGGAGCCGATCCTGGTGTCGACGCTGCGCGAATCCACTATGCTGATGCTTATTATCGGCATGTCGCTGCTCTACTCCTACGTGATGAGCTATCTGCATATCAGCCAGTCGACTGCGGAATGGATCGTATCGCTGCATCTTTCACGCTGGGTACTACTTGCCACGATTTTGCTCATGGTTGTCGTACTCGGATTCTTTTTGCCGCCGGTTTCAATTATCCTGATGACAGCGCCGATCATTTTACCGCCGCTGCGAGCCGCGGATTTCGATCTCATCTGGTTTGGAGTGGTCATGACCATTGTCATGGAGATGGGCTTGATCCATCCGCCGGTCGGCCTCAATCTTTTCGTGATCAAGAATATCGCGCCGGACATTCCNCTGAGCGACGTCATGTGGGGTGCGATACCTTTTGTCGGCCTGATGCTCCTGGCGGTTGTGATATTGTGTTTCGCGCCGGGGATCGCCATTTGGTTTCCGGACTACATCATGGGTGCCGGGAAATAAATGAACACCTCGTTCTTCGGCGAACTATTGCAGACGATCTCCGAGCGCGGACGCGCGCTGCTGGCGCGCAACCGGCGCGTCGAGGCGTCCGCCCGCTCCGAGAGCCTGGTCGAGCTGTGCGAGGACCTCCTGTCCAGCCGCGGCGAGGCCTCCGGCGTCGCCCGGGCGCGCGAAATCCTCGGCCGCTATGGCGAGTTGACCACCGGGCCACGCATCGCCTTCTTCGAGGCGCTGAGCGAACGCTTCGGTCCCGATCCGGCCCGCATGCAGGCGGCCATCGCCGCCTGGCGCGAGAAGCCGTCCGATGCCACCGCCGCCGAGCTGCATGCCGCCTCGGAGCCGCGCCGGCAGGAACTGTTCCGCCGGCTCAATTTGGCGCCGGGCGGCACGGTTGCGCTGGTGCGTATGCGCGAGCAGTTGATCGACGTGCTCGACCACCGCGACGATCTTACCGCGGTCGACGATGATTTCACCCACCTGTTCTCATCCTGGTTCAACCGCGGCTTCCTGGTGCTGCGCCGCATCGACTGGTCGACGCCGGCGATCGTGCTGGACAAGATCATCCGCTACGAGGCCGTGCACGAGATCAGCGACTGGGAAGACCTGCGCCGCCGCATCGATCCGCCCGACCGGCGCTGCTACGCGTTCTTCCATCCGGCGCTGGTGGACGACCCGCTGATCTTCGTCGAAGTGGCGCTCACCCGCGACATTCCGGACGCGATCGCGCCGATCCTCAGCCCCGATCGCGAGGTGATGGAACCCGAGAAGATGCGCACGGCGGTGTTCTATTCGATCTCCAATTGCCAGCGCGGCCTTGCCGGCGTGTCGTTCGGCAATTTCTTGATCAAGCAGGTGGTCGAGGAAATCTGCCGTGAAATGCCGAAACTATCGACGTTCGTGACGCTGTCGCCGGTGACGAATTTTACCGCCTGGCTCGCGCGCGAACGTGCGCAGGAGAACTCGGCGGCGCTGAGCGAGGCCGACAAGGCGTTGTTCGCCGCGCTCGACGATCCCAATTGGTGGCGCGACGAAGAAACGGCGGCACGCCTGCAAGACCCGCTGATGCGCGCGGCCGCCTGGTATTTCCTGCGCGCGCGCGGCGAGCGCGGGTTGCCGGTCGATGCGGTGGCGCGCTTCCATCTCGGCAATGGCGCGCGGCTCGAGCGCATCAATTGGCTGGCCGACACCTCGGACAAGGCGATCGCGCAGGCGCACGGGCTGATGGTGAATTACCAATACGACCTCGACGACATCGAGACGAACCACGAGGCCTATGCGGAAACCCGCAACGTAGTCGCCTCCAGCGCGGTGCAACGCCTGTTGCGCCCGCCGCTCGAACTGGTCCCGGTTGCGGGCTGAGTTTCAGGATTTCCCGTACACCGGCACGATCGCCCCGCGCGTAACGCGGTTGTCGGGCGAGGCGAGGAACAGGATCGTCGCCGCCACTTCCTCGACCTTCGGCCAGGCATCAAAGTTGGCCTTCGGCATCGCCTTGCGATTGGCGGCTGTGTCCATGATCGAGGGCGCCACCGCGTTGACCAGAATGCCGTCTTTCGCCACTTCCTCCGCCAGCGCCACGGTGAGCGCGGCGACGCCCGCTTTCGCAAGCGTATAGGCTGCCATGCCGGCTCCGTTACGCCATTCCAGCGCCGGCCGCGCCGCCACATTGACGATGCGCCCGCCCGCCGCCATGGCGTTCACCGCCGCGCGGCAGCACAGGAAGCAGGAGACGAGATTGCCGTTGATCTGCGCCATCAGCGCGGTCTGCCCGGTCTCCGCCACCTTGCCCGGCGCAAAGCCGCCGGCGATGTGGATCGAGGCCCAGAGCTTCAGCCCGTCATAGACTTTCGCCACCAAGGCCTCATCGGCCAGATCGGCGACCGCGATCAGCTTCACCTTCGCATCGCCGCGATGGGGAAAGCGCTGCGCCTCCGCTTCGTGCACGTACGGAACAGTGCAGGTCGCGCCCGCCGCCAGCAGCCCGCCGACCACCGCGGTGCCGAGCGCACCGGTGCCGCCGGTAACCACCACATGCTTGCCGGAAAAATCCAAGCTTATCCTCTTCCGCGCTTGACCCGCGTCGGCAGCACCTGGAATTCGATCCAGTTCGCCACCTCGCCGACCCGCAGCTTCTTGTCGAGCACATTCTTGCTGATGCCGTGCCGCCACGACAGCCGCATGCAATCCGGGTCGCGGTCGAGCGTATCGAGGTCGTGCGCGAAGGTCGTGATGTCGTTGGCGTCCCTGAAGAAGCCTTCCTCGATCAGCCGCGTGCCGATGCGGCGCACGATCGCCGCGATCTCGCGCAGCGGATATTCCGGATGATACTGCACTGCCCAGGCCACCGAACCGTTGGTGCGGATTTCCACGCTCTGCACGTCCGACATCGCATTGGTGGCGAGCACGGTGGCGCCCGCCGGCAGCGCTTCGACTTCATCGAGATGCACGGTCGGCGCGTTGAACACGTCGAGCTTGCCGACATACATCGGATGCTTGCGGCCGGCTTCGGTGAGCCGGATGCCGCGGCCGAAGCCGATCTCGCGGCCTTTCGGATTTTTGCGCACGCTGCCGCCGGCCGCCGCGGTGATCACCTGCAGCCCCCAGCAGGAGCCGAACAACGGCGTTCCGGTCGTGAGCGCCGCGCGCACCAACTCGATCTGGCGCATCACCGATGGTCCGCCGTCATAGACGTGCAGCGAGGAGCCGGTGATGGCGATGCCGTCATAGCCCGCGAGCGACTCGCCCTCGGGCAAAGTGGCGCCCGGATCGCCCGGATGGCAGGTGTCCACGATCGCGCCCGGTATCAGTTCGCGCAATAGATTCGAATAGCCCTGATGCGCGGCGGTTCCGCCGACCGCGATGTGTTCGGCCAGGGTCTGCGGCGAGTTGCCTTCGATGACGAGCAGGCGGGGGGAAGACATTGGGCGTTAAATAAACGGGCCTCGTCCCGTGTTTATCGCGTGAAACAGCGCATATGACATAGGCTTGATATGGCTAAGCCAAGGCGATTTTGCAATCGCGGCCGAATTTAGTGACTTGGCGCGGCTTTCGNGCGCTTACGTTCTTGAGGTCGCCGCGTAAGCCGCCCATTCTGCGCGAAAGCGCGCGAATCAGCAGGCAAATCTGCAAGTCCATGGCCGAATACGACCTCGCCATCATCGGCGGCGGCATCAACGGAACCGGATTGGCCCGGGACGCNGCCGGCCGCCGCCTGCGCGTGCTNCTGGTCGAGCAGAACGATCTCGCCTCCGGCACCTCCTCGGCCTCCACCAAGCTGATCCACGGCGGCTTGCGCTATCTCGAGCACGCCGCCTTCCGGCTGGTGCGCGAGGCGCTGCACGAACGCGAGGTGCTGCTGCGCATGGCGCCGCACGTGATCCGGCCGCTGCGCTTCATGCTGCCGCCGTTGCCCGGCTTGCGCTCGGCGCTGCGGCTGCGCATCGGGCTGTTCATTTACGACAGGCTGGGCGGACGCAAGCTGCTGCCCGCCACGCGCAGCGTCGATCTCACGCATCATCCGGTCGGGCAGCCGCTCAAGCGCTCGTTCCGTTATGGCTTTGAATTTTCCGACTGCCTGGTCGACGATTCCCGCCTGGTCGTGCTTAACGCGCTCGACGCCGCCGAGCGTGGCGCCGTCATCCGCACCCGCACCCGCTGTATCCGGGCCGCGCGGCGCGACGAATGGGAACTGGTGCTCAACTCGCGCGGCCGCCGCGAGGTGGCGACCGCGCGCGTGCTGGTCAATGCCGCCGGGCCCTGGATCGGCGAGGTGGCCGACACCGTGATCCGGCGGCCGCTAGCCGCGCCGGTGCGCCTGGTGAAAGGCAGTCATATCGTGGTGCGGCGTCGCTTCGAGCACGATTGCGGCTATCTGTTGCAGGCCGCCGACGGGCGCGTGGTGTTCGCGCTGCCGTTCGCGCAGGATTTCACCTTGATCGGCACGACGGACGAGAATTTCGTCGGCGATCTCAATTCGCCGGCGCCCGACCACGACGAGGTCGTCTATCTGTGTCAGACGGTGAATGAATATTTTCGTGACCAGGTCACGCCCGACGAGTTGGTGTGGTCGTTCGCCGGCGTGCGATCGCTCTATGATGACGGCGCCAACAAGCCGGAGGACGTCACCCGCGACTATGTGCTGGCGCTCGACGAGATCCATGGCGAGGCGCCGCTGCTGACGATCTATGGCGGCAAGATCACCACGCACCGCCGGCTGGCGGAGGCGGCAATGGAACGGATCGGAATTTTCTTCGGCGCGCTGCCGCCGTGGACCGCCGGCTCGACGCTGCCCGGGGGCGACTTTCCGGTCGACGGCTTTGATGCGCTGGTGGCGGAATCAATCGGCCGCTGGCCGTTCCTCGACCAGCCACATGCGCGACGCCTGGTGCGCGCCTATGGCCGGCGCATCGAGCGCATTCTCAAGGACGCGCAAAACATGAACGAACTCGGGCCGCGCTTTGCCGGCGATCTCACCGGCGCGGAAGTGCGCTACCTGGTCGAGAACGAATGGGCGCAGAGCGCGGACGACGTGCTGTGGCGGCGCAGCAAGCTCGGCCTCAAAGCCACGCCCGAGCAGCGCAGCGCGCTCGAGCAATTCATCGCGTCGTTGCAGTCAGCGGCTTAACGGCGCGCATGGTTTACGAAATCTTGCCGAGCTCGGCGTAATCGGACGCGTTCGTCTTAACGCGGCCGCCACATTTTTGTGCTGTATTGGCCGTGTTCAATGTTCGTTTTGCCGCATGCGGACCACCGATGTCGACCGACTCGAAACAGCTCGCCGAACGCTTTGCCGCCGCCAAAGTCGTGGTAGTGGACGACGAGCATTACATGCGCAAGGTCGTGCGTACGATGCTCTTGAGCATCGGCGTGCGCCATGTCCATGAGGCGCCGGACGGGCCGGCCGGTCTCGACCTGATCCGCCGCGTGGCGCCGGATGTCGTCATCCTCGACTGGCAAATGCCCGGGCTTGACGGCCCCGGTTTTGTGCGCATGGTGCGCTCGCCGGCGACCTTCCCGTACCCGAATGTGCCGATCATCATGCTCACCGGCCATGGCGAGCGCTCGCGCGTGATCGAGGCCGTGAAGATCGGCGTCAACGAATTCCTGCTCAAGCCGGTGTCGGTGAAGGCGCTGCAGGACCGTATGACCTCCGTCCTGACCAAGCCGCGCGATGTCGTCAAAAGCGGCGACTATTACGGCCCGGTGCCGCGCAAATTGGCCACCGCCATTCATGCCGACAACGATCAGGCAATCGCCAATCTGTCCGTGCTAAACTAGTCTCCGCAGACTTTTTAGTCTGCGCGGAGACTCTCGTTGCCGACCGCTCTCATCGCCATCGACCAGGGCACGACCTCGACGCGCGCCATCGCGTTCGATGCCGGCCTCCAGCCGCTCGCCAGCGCGCAGCAGGAGCTGCGCCAGATCTATCCCGCGCCGGGCGAGGTCGAGCACGACCCGGAGGAGATCTGGGCGGCGACGGTTGCCACGGTGCGCGCCGCCATGGCGAAGGCCGGCTTAGCGGCCAAGGACATCGCCGGCATCGGCATCACCAATCAGCGCGAAACCACCGTGATCTGGGACCGCGCCACCGGCAAGGCGATCCACAACGCCATCGTCTGGCAAGATCGGCGCACCGCCGATTTTTGCGATGCGCTGCGCCGCGCCGGCCATGAGCCGGAGATCACCGCCAAGACCGGCCTGCTGCTCGACCCTTATTTTTCCGCCAGCAAGATCGCCTGGCTGCTCGAACACGTCAGCGGCGCGCGTGGCTTGGCGGAGGCCGGCCGGCTCGCCTTCGGCACCATCGATTGCTTCTTGTTGTGGCGCCTCACCGGCGGCCAGGCGCACTTGACCGACGCCAGCAACGCGGCACGCACGCTGCTGTTCGATATTTCAAGTGGACAATGGGACGCCGACTTATGCCGGATGTTCGGCGTGCCGCCATCCCTGTTGCCGCAGGTAGCGGACTGTGCGGGCGAGTTCGGCACCACCGTGTCCGAATTGTTCGGCGCACCGATCCGCGTTCTCGGCATGGCCGGCGACCAACAGGCGGCGACGGTCGGGCAGGGCTGCTTCAAGCCCGGCATGATGAAATCGACCTACGGCACTGGCTGCTTCGCGCTGCTCAACACCGGGCCGGAGCGCGTCACCTCGCGCAACCGGCTGCTCACCACCATCGCCTATCAGCTCGAGGGAAAACGCACCTACGCGCTGGAAGGCGCGATTTTCATCGCCGGCGCCGCGGTGCAATGGCTGCGCGACGGCCTCAAGATCATCGCCAAGGCGTCGGAGGTCGACAGCCTGGCCGAGCGCGCCGATCCGGCCGAGCAGGTCTACCTGGTGCCGGCCTTTGTCGGCCTGGGCGCGCCCTATTGGGATGCGCAGGCGCGGGCCGCGATCTTCGGGCTCACCCGCAATTCCGGACCTTCGGAACTTGCGCGTGCGGCGCTGGAAGCGGTCGGCTACCAGACCCGCGACCTGCTCGCGGCCATGCATGCCGACTGGCCGATGGCGGGCGGCGGCGCCACCGTCCTGCGCGTCGATGGCGGCATGACCGCCAGCGCCGTCACCATGCAGTTCCTCGCCGATATCCTGGCCAGTCCGGTCGACCGCCCGGTGGTGATGGAAACCACGGCCTTGGGCGCGGCGTATCTGGCCGGGCGGGCGGCCGGCCTCTGCCCCGATCTCGACGGTTTCGCCGCGCAATGGCGGCTCGACCGCAGGTTCCAGCCGCACATGGATGCATCCCAGCGCGAGCGGAAATATTCCGGCTGGCAGGACGCGGTGCGCCGCACGTTAACGCACGCTTGAGTTTTCGCGGCGACTATTATGGCCCCGCGCCGCGGGTTCCCGCGCTCGATCCGGAAGCGGATGCTCGCGACACGGCGCCGCCGGCGGCCTGACGCCCGAGCGTGCGCTAATCGCTGCTGCTGTGCCGGCGCGGCGGGCGGAACAGATAGACCAGGAACCAGATCGGCACGATCACCAGCGAGCCGAGCAGCACGTTCGGCCAGGCCCAGGCAAAGCCCCGCCGGGCGTAATCCTGTATTCGCTCGGCCGAGAGGCCGGTTTTTTGCATCAATTGCTCAACGGTGATGCCGAAATGGGCCATGATCGCCCCCAGCACCAGTGAGGCGACCGCGACCTTGACCAGCGTCCGGACAATGGGGTGCAGCATTCGCGCCCTGTCGCGCCGGCGCTAGGCCGGCGGGTGATTCGTTCCAGGCGCAATGATAGTCAAATGGCCGAGCGGCGGCACGGGTAACTAATAAGCTTATTCCCGCTTTTGTGCGCCCGCCGGGGCGGCGGACTGCTCGGCCGCCGGGACGGCGGGCATAGGGGCGCCGGTCAGTCGCTCGATCACCGAGCGCGCCGCGTCGCGCGCGCGTTGATCGCGCACCGCATTGAGCAGCGGGGCCGCCGCGCCGGAACGGCGGATCAGGGCTTCGGGGTCGGGCAGCATGATCGGGTCGTCCCACGGCCCCTGCACGATGAAGGGCAGTTCGAATACGGGTGCCTCGGGCTTGTCGGCGGCCACCAGGGCGGCCGTGCCCTTGAGATCGAGTTCGCGCGTCGGAATCGAGGCTGAGCCGGCGAGTGCCAGCCGCACCGCCGAACCGTCGATTTTCACGTCCTCGACCGTGACCGTGCCCTGGCTGATCTTCAGCCCCACCGCGATCTTGTCGAACGGAGTGCGCCCGGTGCGAAATTCACCGCCGCCGGACAACGGGCGGCGCTCCAGCCGGCGCAGCAACTGCTCCACGTTGAGACCGAGGAGCGCGCCATTTTGCCCGACAAGGCTGGCGGTGCCGTTTAAGGTGCGCGTGACCGCGAGCACGCTTTCGCCGCTGCCTTCGACCGCAAAGGATAGGTTGCCCTTGCCCTCGATCCGGTGCAGCGCGAACAACTGGCCAAGGCAGCTTTCCAGATCAACGTCGGTGAATTGCAGCTGGGATTTGACGTCCACGCCGGCGTCGAAATTGGCGAGCGTCAGCGAACCCTTGATCACGCCGCCATAGGCCTGCGCCTCGCCGACGGTCACCACCAGATGACCGCCGCGCAAATTTGCACCGATAGCGGTGCGGCCGAGCTTGGCGTTGGACATCACGACGTTCGCCGCCGACAGCCGCAGGTCGAGGTCCATGCCGGATAGGCCGTCGAGCGTGATGCGCGCGTTATTCCATTCATGCTGATTGGCGGTGAGCAGGCGGACGGTGGAAACGTAGGGTGTCAGATCGAGCGTGTCGGAGGCGAGCGTGCCTTGCAGCGTCTTGCGCCCGTCGGTGGCGAAGGTGAGTACGCCCTCGGCGGTGTTGCCGTCGAGCTCGACGTTGACGTTGGAAAGCCCGATCGTGCCGCCCATCACATTGGCCTGCGCCTTGATCGCGAAGTGGCCGAATCCGCCGCCGGGCAGCGGCTGCTGTCCGGACCAGATCAAGGCATTGCGCATCGATGCGGCATCGGCGGCGAGCGTGCCTTCGATCTTGAGGGTGGGCTTGGCGCTGATGGCGCCTTCGAACGCTGCCTTGATCGGGCTGCCGGCGATGCGCAGCTTCAAGCCAGTGCGGTTGCCGGCGAGCGCGGCGGGGAAATCGCCGAGCGTCAACGTCATGTCGAGCGGCTCGTCATGCCAGACGAAGCGGCCGGTGGCGCCAAAGCTCTTGGAGATCGACGGCCACGCCAGCGAAAAGGCGACATCGGTGAGCGTCTCGTCGACCTTGTTTTCCTTGCTGCGCACGAGCACGGTGCCGTTCTCGATGCGCATCTCGGAGAATGCCGCGACGCGGGGGCCGTCCTTGGTCTGGCTGCGCGTCAGCGCCTCGATCAGGCCGGACCAGTTGGATTGGCCGTTCGGCTCCTGGTCGATCGCGATGATCGGCCGCTCCAGCGCCACGTCGGAAATCTCGACCCGGCCGACCAGCAGCGGGAAAAAACGCAGGCGCGCGGTCAGCCGCTCGGCGGTGAGCGCCGGCCGCTTGGCATCGCCAAGCACCACATCGGCGAAGCTCACGCTGCCGGTGGGAAAAAGCGAAACACTGGTCTCGCCGCGCAGGATCGGGTTCAAGCCGGTGACGGAGCGGATTTCGCTCAGCACCTGGCCGCGCACCGCGTCGGCCGAGATCAGGTAGCCGGCCGTCACGAGCACGCCGGCGCCGACCGCGATCGCGGCCAGCAGGGCTAGACCCAGGCGTTTAAAGCCAATGGCGGCCGTCAAAGGGAGGATTTCCGGTTGTTTCGGCGTCGATTGCCGACGGACTATACCATCGGTCGCGCTGTCACCAACCGTGCTCGGCCTCTGTGACCCTTTCATGGCCACACGCGAATGGTCCCAAAAAGTGGGCACCGGTTTTCGGAAAAGACCATGCGCTGCAAAAATGCCCTTATGAATAAGCTTACCGCGGCGGCGTCGCATCGGCGATTTCGGCGATCAGCTTCTTGATGATCGCCTGGCCGAACGAATTGAAGTCCTTCGCCTCCAGCACGAAGGCGCCGGGTCCGCCCACCACGTTTACGCGATAATAATTCGCCAGGCCGCCGGGCGGATTGGTGTGCTCGGGGTTCCACGGCATCGGGGTCTCGCTCAGGATCACCAGCCCGTTGATGGTAATGCCGAGCGCCAGCGCCTCGTCGCGCGCAACGCCGACATCGCGGCCGGCATTGTTGGTGCCGTCGCCGGAGACGTCGATGGTGCGGCGTTCGGACGAAAACGGCGTGCGCGCAAACTGCGCGACCGCGAAGTCGATGCCGCCGCTGATCGAGGTACGATCGGCGAACGAGCGCGGCGATTCCAACAGCCGGTCGCCGAAGGCTTGCGCGGCCTTCGGCCCGTCGATCGGCGTCCAGTCGATCACCACTTTCTGGTTGCCGAGGCCCGACCATTCCACGAACAAAACCGCGATGCGCCCCTGGCGGCCGGAGCGGATGGCGTCGAGCACGCGGGGATTGGTGACCGCGGCGGCATAGCCTTCGCGTTGCAATTGGAATTTCTGGGCATCGACGCTGCGCGAGACGTCGGCCGCCAGCACCAGCAGCAGGTCGACCGGCTCGGCCGCGCGCGCAGCCGGCAGGCTCGATCCGAGCAGCAGGCAAAGTAGCGCCAACGCGGGCCGCAACCGACGCGACATGACAAACCTCATCCCCCAGGCCCGAGGATGCTAGCCGATTTCAAACGTTTTGCGTATTGGCTTGAAAACCCAGGCGGCTATTGCGCCAGCACGCGCGTGGCCGGGAAGGCCACCTCCACCAGGGTGCCGTCGCTGACCTGGCTGGTGATGCGGAAACGCGCATGGTTGGCCTCGGCGAGCGCCTTGCTGATCGGCAGGCCGAGCCCGGTGCCGCCGGCGCGGCTGGAGGTGGCGAGCTGGCGAAACGGCTCGAGCGCGGTCTGCAATTCCTTCTCGCTCATGCCGGGGCCGGTATCGCGCACCCGCAAGACGATCTCGTGCTCGTCGTTCAAGGCGGCGGAAACGATCACCTGCCCGCCGGCGCCGGTGAACTTGATCGAGTTCGACAACAGATTGAGCGCGATCTGCCGCACCGAGCGCGCGTCGGCCACGATCTGCGGCAGGTTCGGCGGCAGCGAGGTGCGGATGATGACGCGCTCGCGGTTGGCCTGCTGCTGCATGATGGCGACGCATTGCTGCAAGAGGTCATTCAGATTGACGCTCACGAAGGTGAGTTCGAGTTTGCCGGCCTCGATCTTGGACAGGTCCAGCAGATCGTTGAGCAGCGAGATCAGGTGACCGCCGGANGTGTGGATATCCTTGAGATATTGCCGGTAGCGCTCGTTGCCGACCGGCCCGAAGCGCTCATCCATCATCACCTCGGAGAAGCCGATGATGGCGTTGAGCGGCGTGCGAATCTCGTGGCTGATCTTGGCGAGGAATTCGGACTTGGCGGTGGAGGCCTTCTCGGCCTGCTGCTTGGCGTTGATCAGCTCTTCCTCGGTGCGCTTCCAGGCCGTGATGTCGCGCAGCACCGCGCAGAATTTCTCGCCGTCGGCGATCCGCCCCATGGTGAAGTAAAGCGGCACCAGGCCGCCTTGGCGCACCAGGCCGATCGCTTCGCGGCCGGTGTCGAGCACGCCAGCGCCGTTCGCCAGCCGGTCGAGATAGTCGAGCACGGAGCGCCGGCTTTCCGGCGCGAACAGGTCGCCGAAACTGAGCTCGGCGATCTCAGTGGCCTCGTAGCCGAACAGCGCCTCGGCGCTGCGGTTGGCCGAGAGCACGCGGCCAGCGCGATCGAGCACCAGCACGCCGTCGGTGGCGGTGTCGAGGACCGACTTGAGCTCGTCGTTTTCGCTCTCCAGCCGGCGCAGCGACATGGCCTTGCCGCGGTCCTCGGCCACCGCTTGCGTGCTGATCATCAGTACCAGTGCGTTCTCGTTGTTCCAGGCCGCGCTGAACAGGCGGCCTTCCACCGGCTTCTGCTTGCCGTTGACGGTGGTGATGATGAGCGTCTTGCCGTCGTTCCTGGTTTCGCCGGCGGCGGGCTCGGTCTTGGTGTCGATGAACAGGCTGTCGAGACCGCCGGCCTCGGTCAGCGCTTCCAGCGAGAGATAGCCGGTCCAGTCGAGGAAGGCGCGGTTGGCGTAGATCAGGGTGTTGAGGCGATAGACCAGGATGCCCACCGGCAGGCGGTCGAAGATCGGCCGCCCCTCATGGATATCGCGGGCGGCATCGCCGTTGCGCGCGGCCCGCGGCGGTACACCAGGCTCGCGCCCGAAATCGTCCGGCGCTGGCGCGGCGGCGCTCTTGCCGGAGGTTTTCTTGAGCCGGCTGCTGAGCTCGCGCGCGAGTTCTTCAAAGGCGCTGCGCTCGCCGGGGCTGAGCGCCGGCGGCTCTTCGGCCGGCGGCGGGGCGAACGGCAATACATTGTTCGCCGGCGCTTCCGGTTTAACTTCGGCTGGCGCGGGCGCCGCTTGCGCTTCGCGTTGCTCCAGCGCGGCCAGGCGATCGACGTCGCGGCAGATGCCGAAGCCGCGATAGCCGGCAAACTGGCGGTCGCGGTCGAACACCGGCAGGCCCGACATCTCGATCGGCAAGGGCTCGTCCGCATCGTCGACCGGCCAGGGCACGACGATGCCGCTCCAGGTGGTGCGCGCGGTGAGCGCGTTCGTCACGGCGTCTTGCGGATCGAGCTTGAGCGTTGCGGCGATGTCCGCCCACGGGCGGTCGAGCACGGCGGCGGTCTTCGGGCCGAGCATCTTGGCGAAATCTTCCATGCCGAG
>JGI20193J14888_1000356_pt1 | contig 13307 bp, 9 predicted proteins | sample NGESurdeep092012_5_FD_14888 | JGI IMG/M metagenome (IMG submission 14888)
ACCTGCCGGTACTCTCCCGGGCGCGCCCGGGAGAGCTGCGCGAGCGGCTGCCGGCGGGCCCACCCGAGCAGGGGGAGCCGTTCGCGGCGATGCTCCGCGACGTCGACGAGCTGATCCTTCCCGGGCTCACGCACTGGCAGTCGCCGAACTTCTTCGGCTACTTCCCGGCAAACGCCTCCGGCCCGGCGGTGCTCGGCGAGCTGCTCTCAGCGGGCCTCGGCGTCCAGGGCATGTTGTGGTCGACCAGTCCGGCCTGCACGGAACTGGAGACCCACGTGCTGGACTGGCTGGCCGACCTGCTCGACCTGCCGGCGGCGTTCCGGTCCACCGGCGCGGGCGGCGGGGTGCTGCAGGACACCGCCTCCAGCGCCACCTTGGTCGCGCTGCTAGCCGCTCGGGAGCGGGCCACNGCCGGCGCCGGCAACACCACCGGGCTGGCCTCCACCGCCCGGCTCACCGTCTACAGCTCGTCGCAGGCGCACAGCTCGGTCGAGAAGGCGGTGCGGATCGCGGGCGTCGGCTCGGCCAACCTGCGCCTGATCGACGTCGACGACGACTTGTCGATCCGCCCGGAGTCGCTGGCTGCGCTGCTGACCGCGGACTCCGCGGCTGGCGCCGTACCGGTCATGGTGGTCGCCACGGTGGGTACAACGTCGACCACGGCGGTCGATCCGGTGCGGGCCATCGGCGAGCTCTGCCGACGGTACGGCGTCTGGCTGCACGTGGACGCGGCGCTGGCCGGGACCGCGGCGCTCTGTCCGGAGCTGCGCTGGCTGCACGACGGCGTCGAGCTGGCCGACAGCTACTGCGTCAACCCGCACAAGTGGATGCTGACCAACTTCGACTGCGACGCGTTCTACGTGGCCGACCGGGCGCCGCTGTTGGCCGCGCTGTCGATCCTGCCGGAGTACCTGCGCAACGCCGCCTCCGCTTCCGGCGCCGTGATCGACTACCGAGACTGGCAGATCCCGCTGGGTCGGCGGTTCCGAGCGCTCAAGCTGTGGTTCGTCATCCGGCACTACGGCGCCGCCGGGTTGCGTGCGCACATCCGCGAGCACGTCGCGTTGGCCGGCGAGGTGGCCGACTGGGTGGACGCGCACCCGGCGCTGGAGCGGCTGGCCCCGGTGCCGCTGCAGCTGGTCGTCTTTGCCCACGTCGACGGCGACGTGGCCACTCAGGCCCTGCTCGACGCCGCCAACGACACCGGCGAGGTCTTCCTGACCCACACCCGGGTCCGGGGCCGGCTGGCGATCCGGTTCTCGATCGGGGCGACGCTCACCCGGCAACGACACGTTCGGGCGGCCCTTGCCCTGCTCGACCGGATCCTGGGGCCGTCGGCGACTTCGCCGTACCCCGTCGGGGCGATGCCGTAGCCGGGTGAAGCTGCCCCAAGCTGGCGCCTTCACCCGCCGTCGGCATCGGCACGGGCCGCGACTGTGAGTATGGATGAGCTGCCGCTGGTCGGGTCTGACCCTTGCCGCGACCGGCCGCTCTGTGCCTTTGGCGTGATCTGTCGGCTCGGCCGGCGGCAGTGATGAAGTCACCGGCCGGGCCAGGGCCTGACCTCATAGGAGCGTGGCCGCAGCCGGCCTCGTCACAGTCCTGTCCGCCCGGCCCGACCGGTGATGACCCACGTCCGCCTGAGGAGGAGGAGAAGGTCATGACCAGTCTGCCCGCCGATCCACCGGGTGTCATCGTCGGTGTCGACACCCATCAGGATGTGCATGTTGCGGTCGCGCTCGATGCATTGGGCCGCCGCCTCGGTGAGCTGCAGATCGCGGCCACGACCAGCGGCTACGGCCAGCTGGTCAGCTGGGTGCGCGAGTTGGGTCCGGCCGCGCGGTTTGGCGTCGAGGGCACCGGCAGCTACGGCGCCGGGCTGCACCGCTATCTGCGCCGCCACGGCCTGGCTGTCGTGGAGGTGAACCGGCCGGATCGCTCGACCCGGCATCGGCGCGGCAAGAGCGACCCGATCGACGCCGAAGCCGCGGCCCGCGCGGTGCTGGCCGGCACGGCGACCGGGATCCCGAAGGCCGGCGATGACCAGGTGGAGATGGTCCGGCTGCTGAAGCTGACCCGGGACTCCGCGGTCAAGTCCCGCACCCAGGCGATCAACCAGATCAAGGGTGTGCTGGTCACCGCTCCGGCCGAGCTCCGGGAGGCGCTCACGGGGCTGTCCGGCACCGCCCAGCTCGACCGCTGCGCCGCGCTGCGCCCCGGCCCGGTCACCACCCCGACCGCGGCCGCGAAGCAGGCCCTGCGCTCGCTGGCCCACCGGGCGATCGCGTTGGCGGCCGAGGCAGCCGCCCTCGGCACGCAGCTCGACGAGCTGACCACGGCCGTCGCGCCGGCGCTGCGCGCCCTGACCGGCATTGGCCCGGACGGCGCCGCCGCCCTGCTCACCGCAGCCGGGGACAACCCGGAGCCGGCCCGGGCTCGCCACCTCCCGGTGGCTGGAGGAGGCCGCGGGCGGCCGCGGACACCTTCTGTGCACAACTGGTCCAGTTACAGCGGGCGCGCCCACAGATGGCGAGCGGAGGTTGTTTGCGCAACCCGGCGCTCGCCATGGTGAAGCGTGGATATAGAGCCGCTGCTCGTCGCTCATGGCCGAGTGCTCATCGCAGCGCAGGTGAACGATGCGCTGTCCCGTCGACAGCGCGCCGCCGCCCTGCGGACCGGCGCCTTGGTGCGCGTGCACCCCGACGTCTACGCCTGCGGTCCGGGCGCGGACGACCTAACCGTCCGCTGGCGAGCGGCTCTCGCTTACACGGGCAACCGCGGTGCCCTTGGCTACGTCAGCGGCCTGGCAGCACACGGGGTGACGCCCGCGTGGTCGTGCACCGCCGGGCGCCCTTCGACTCCGACGATGCCGACGTCGTACGGCGCGATGGGCTGGCCATGCTGTCGATCGAGCGTTGCCTCATCGACAAGTGGCAGCTGCGTTCGCCGGAGCGCCGCCGGGCCGAGCTGATCACCGCGGTCCGCGGGCGGCGGACCAGCGTGGAGCGGGTCCGTGCCGAGCTCGCCGGTGTTGCCATCCCTGACCGGGCCGAGTTGGAGCAGCTGCTCGAGCTGCTGGCCGCGGGTTGTGCGAGCGAGCTGGAGATCTGGGGGCGTCTCCACGTCTTCACCGGAGTCACCGGAGCAGGCATGCCGCCGTTCGCACGGCAGTCTCGGGTCACGTTGGGAGGCAGCGTGCGGTATATCGACCTGGCCCACTTTGCGTCAAAGACGGCGGTCGAGCTGGATGGCTGGCAGTTCCAAGGAGGTCGGGAGCAACGCGACCGCGACCTTCGTCGAGACGCCCAGCTGGCCGCCGCCGGCTGGCTCACCGTCCGGTTCACCGCGGCGCGGCTGCGCGGGGATCCCGATGGGGTACGCCGCCAGGTGTGCGCGATCATCGCCGTGCGTTCGCCAGCGGACGCAGCGCGGGAATCTGCGTGAGCGAGCCGGGATCGTGGTGCGGCGGGCGCTCGGTTCTGCGGCGTGTCGCGGGCGCTGGCGCTCCACGATCACGCGTGGAACGGTGCGGTGAGCAGCCAGCGCAACACAGATGGTCCGGGCGGGGCTGTCCCGGGCCATCTGTGTTGCGGCTGACCGGCTTGGGCCGCTGACCGGCTTACGGCAGCGAGGCGACGCCCTTGGGCAGGAACCGCCGCGACGTGACCCGCTCGCTGACTCCGCGGCGGTCGAGCACCGGGGTGATGCCGCCGTTCCAGAACGGCCAGCCGGCGCCCATGAGCATGGCGAGGTCGATGTCGTGCGGCTCGGCCACCACGCCCTCGTCCAGCATCAACCGGATCTCCTCGGCGAGGGCGCCGAGGACCTGCTCCAGCACATCATCACTCGACCGGACCACCGGTGTGGCCGGCGTCTCGAACAGGTCCGCGACGTGCGGGTCGACCACCGGCTTGCCATCCACCCAGGCGTAGATGCCAGGCTTGCCGGTGTCGACCACCCTGGCCAGGTTGGCCGAGACGTAGAACCGGTCCGGGAAGGCGCCGTGTAGCGTCTCGGCGGTGTGCAGCGCGACCGCCGGGCCGACCAGCCCGAGCAGCACGAACGGCGACATCGGCAGCCCCAGCGGTCGGAACGCCTGGTCGGCGACGTCGATCGGCGTGCCCTCGTCGACGATCCGGCTCACTTCGCCCATCCACCGGCCCAGTAGCCGGTTGACGACGAAGGCGGGGGAGTCCTTGACCAGGATCGCCGTCTTCTTCAGCGACCTGGCCACCGCGAACGCGGTCGCCAGCGTCGGGTCGTCGGTGCGCTCGGCCTTGACGATCTCCAGCAGCGGCATGATCGCCACCGGGTTGAAGAAGTGGAAGCCGACCACGCGCTGCGGGTTCGCCAGCTGCGATGCCATCTCGGTGATCGACAGGGAAGAGGTGTTCGTGGCCAGCACGCAGTCCGGCTTGACGACCGCTTCGACCTCGGCGAACACCTCCTGCTTGACGTGCATCCGCTCGAACACCGCCTCGATGACGAAGTCGGCGTCGGCGAACACCTCCTTCGACAGCGAGCCGGAGACCAGGGCCTTGAGCCGGTTCGCCTTGTCCCGCGACACCCGGCCCTTGGCCGCCAGCTTGTCGATCTCGGCCCGGACGTAGTCCACGCCCATGTCGATCCGGCCCTGGTCGATGTCGGTCATCACGACCGGCACCTCGAGGCGCTGGGTGAACAGCAGCGCCATCTGGCTGGCCATCAGTCCGGCGCCGACGATCCCCACCTTGCCCACCGGGCGGGCCAGCGACTTGTCTGGTGCACCGGCTGGGCGCTTGGCCCGCCGCTGTACCAGGTCGAAGCTGTAGACGCCGGCCCGGAACTCCTCACTCAACAGCAGGTCGGCCAGCGCCGCGTCCTCAGCCGCGAACCCCTCGTCCCGGCTGGCTGTCTTGGCCAGCGAGATCAGGTCCAGCGCCCGGTACGGCGCGGGGGCCGCGCCGGAGGTCTTGGCATCCGCCAGCGTCCGACCACGAGCCACGGCCTCGTCCCAGGCCGTACCGCGGTCGACCTTGGCCCGCTCCACCTGGACCTCGTCGCGGACCACCTGGGCCACCCAGCGCAGCGACTGCTCCAGGAAGTCGGCCGGCTCGAACATCGCGTCGGCCAAGCCGAGCTTGGCCGCCTGCGGTCCCCTGAGCATCCGGTTCTGGTTGAGCGCGTTCTCGACGATGACCGTGACGGCCTTGTCCGCGCCGAGCAGGTTGGGCAGCAACTGGGTGCCACCCCAACCCGGCACCAGGCCGAGGAAGCACTCCGGCAGAGCCAGTGCCGGCACGCCGGCCGAGATGGTCCGGTAGGTGCAGTGCAGCGCGACCTCCAGGCCGCCGCCCATGGCCGCGCCGTTCACCAGCGCGAAGGTGGGCACCGGGCCTTCGCCGAGCCGGCGAAAGACCTGGTGACCGTAGCGGCCGAGGTCCACCGCCTGCTCGCGAGAGCTCAGCCGCTGGGCGCCCTTGAGGTCGGCGCCGACGTTGAAGATGAACGGCTTGCCGGTCAGCGCGACCGCGACCACACCGTCGTGGCCGTAGGCCGCGTCCAGCGCGTCGTCCAGCGCCCGCAGGCTGCCCGGTCCGAACACGTTCGGCTTGGTGTGGTCGAAGCCGTTGTCCATGGTCAGCAGGGCCGCCGTACCGGCACCGAGCGGCAGCTCGACGAAGCGAACCTTGACGTCGGTGACGACCTCGCCGTCGAACGACGGCGCCTTCTCCGGCTTGGTTAGCGCGTTCACTTGCTCGCCTCTCCGATCCAGCGCGGGTTCTCCCAGATGACGGTCCCGCCCATCCCGATGCCGATGCACATGGCGGTAACGCCGTAGCGCACCTCGGGGTGCTCGGCGAACTGGCGCGCCAGCTGGGTCATCAACCGGACGCCGGATGACGCCAGCGGGTGGCCGATGGCGATGGCCCCGCCGTAGGGATTGACCCGGGGGTCGTCATCTTTGATGCCGAAGTGGTCGAGGAAGGCCAGCACCTGGTTGGCGAAGGCCTCGTTCAGCTCGAACAGACCGATGTCGTCGATGCTCAGGCCGGCCTTGGCCAGCGCCTTCTCGGTGGAGGGCACCGGTCCATAGCCCATCACCTCCGGCTCGACGCCGACGAAGCCAAAGCTCACCAGCCGCATCTTGACCGGTAGCCCGAGTGAGATGGCGACGTCCTCGGCGGCGAGGATGCAGCCGGTGGCACCGTCGTTGAGCCCGGCGGCGTTGCCCGCGGTGATCCGGCCGTGCGGTCGGAACGGGGTCTTGAGCCCGGCCAGGCTCTCCGCCGTGGTGCCGGGTCGCGGTGGCTCGTCGGCGGTAGCCAGCCCCCAACCCTGCTCGGCGCTGCGGGTGGCGACGCTGACCAGGTCCGGCGAGATCTTGCCGGCGGCCAGGGCCTCGCCGTACTTGCGCTGAGAGGCCGCGGCGAAGGCGTCGCAGCGCTCTTTGGTGATCTCGGGGAAGCGGTCGTGCAGGTTCTCCGCCGTCATCCCCATAACCAGCGCGGAGGTGTCGACGATCTTCTCGGCGACGAACCGCGGGTTGGGGTCGACGCCTTCGCCCATCGGGTGGTGACCCATGTGTTCGACCCCGCCGGCGATGGCTACGTCGTAGGCACCAAAGGCAATGCCGCTGGCCACCGTCGTGGTCGCCGTCATGGCGCCGGCGCACATCCGGTCGATGGCGAAGCCAGGCACGGTCTTGGGCAGCCCGGCGAGCAGTGCGGCCGTGCGCCCGATGGTCAACCCCTGGTCACCGATTTGCGTGGTGGCGGCGATCGCCACCTCGTCCACGCGCTCCGGGGGCAGCGAAGGGTTGCGGCGCAGCAGCTCGCGGATGACCTTGATGATCAGGTCGTCAGCGCGGGTCTCGGCGTAGATGCCCTTCGGACCGGCTTTGCCGAAGGGGGTGCGCACGCCGTCGACGAAGACGACGTCGCGCACCGCGCGGGTAGTGGGCACGGCAACTCCTCGCACAGTGCTCTGACGGGGACGACGCCCAGGATACTACTGGCCAGTAACAAAGAGTCCGACGGGGCGGCGACCTACTTGGTCACTGTGATCTTCGTGCGGATGCCGTCGCCGGTCATCTTGGGCTTGCAGGCGACGTCATAGTTGCCGGCGTCCAGCGTGACCGCGAGGTCGCGCGTCGTACCGGGACCGAAGTTCTCCCGCTCGCCCCCCGGCCGCGTAGACGTAAACCTCGGTGACTTCAGGCCCTTGTTTGGTGACGGCGAAGGTAGTGCGGTCCACCGGCAGCGACGTGGTGGCCACCTCGCAGTTGGAGTCCGTCGCCGTGATGGCGACCTTCGGCCATGGCCAGATTGAGCGCCACCGCGCGCCGGTAGAGCAGGTAGCCCAGCACGACCGCAACGCCGAGGCCAGCCACGATGCCGACCAGCGGCGCATTGCTCTGCCCGGTCGCCTGGACCGCGCTCCACCAGAACAGCGCTGTCTCCAGGCCCTCCCGGCCGACCGCGAGGCACGCGGTGAGCACCAGCGCCACGCCACCGAGCGCCAGTGCGGCGTCGAGGCGCCCCGTGCAGCCGCGCTTTGAGGTGGCGCGCCGTCCGACGCCTCCAGAAGATCATCCAGGTGACGAAGGCGACGGCGACCATCGACACGAGCCCGGCGAAGGTCTCCTGCTGATCGCCGGCCTGCAGCAACGACGTCGAGGTATTAGGTGAGAGCCGCGCCGAAACCGATGCTCACGGCGACCGCAGCCGCCACCCGGCCCAGACCGCGGGAAGGCTACTGCGTTGCCCGGTCTTGAGGTAGGCGACCAGTATGCCGACGACCAGGGACGCCTCGAGACCTTCCCGCACGCCGATCAGGAAGTTCGCGAACAACGGATCTCCCGGGTCGACGTCCGCAAGCGCCGCGGTGGGCGTACCGAAGGCTACTTAGGGCACCCTAACTAGGGGACGAAACAGCGTCAAACGTCTCCGGCCGGGAAGTGCACCGCCGCGGCACCGGTCCGCCGGTGGGTTCGCCGGTGGGGTTCGCAGGTGGGTTCCCCAACTGCGGTCAGGGCGACCGCAAGCCGGGCTGCGGCCAGTCCGATCTGCCAGTCGCGGGCACCCAACGCCCGCAGCGCGTCCGCAACCGCCCCGGGCGTCGGCCCAGCCGGTGGCGTCCAAGCCAGTCGCCGGACGGCATCGGGTTGCACCAAGTTCTCTACCGGCATGCCCAGCTCGGCTGCCAGCTCACCCAGGCTGGCCCGGGCGCGCGCGAGCCGAGCGGCCGCGGCCGGCTCGCGCTCTGCCCAGCGGTTAGCGGGCGGCGGACCGTCGTACGTCGGTGCCACCGCGGGCAGGTCGCTGTCGGTCATGGTGCGGGCACNGGTCAGCGCTCGAAACCATCGGGCGGCGTGCCGGCGGGTGCTCCGACCGCCGAACACCGGCAGCCGGATGAGCTCGTCGGCGGATGCCGGCGCAGCCAGGGTAGCGTTGATGATGGCGGCGTCCGGCAGGATCCGACCCGGAGCGACATCGCGAGCCCGGGCCAGCTCGTCGCGGGCGTGCCAGAGCTCACGCACCGCCGCCAGCTGTCGACGGCTGCGCAGCCGGTGGACGCCGGCCGTGCGGCGCCACGGGTCGATCCGGGGCGGCGGTGGCGAGGCCGCCACCAGGGCCGCGAACTCCTCGGCCGCCCAGGCCAGCTTGCCCTGGCACGCCAGCTCCTGGGCCATCGCGTCGCGCAGCTCGATCAGCACCTCGACGTCGAGCGCGGCGTACCGCAGCCAGGGCTCCGGCAGCGGCCGGGTGGACCAGTCGGCGGCCGAGTGGCCTTTCTCCAGCCGAAGTCCCAGCACGCGCTCGACCATGGCTCCCAGGCCCACCCGCTCGAATCCGACGAGCCGCCCGGCAAGCTCGGTGTCGAACAGCCGTCGGGGCACCATCCCGAGCTCGGCCAGGCACGGCAGGTCCTGACTGGCGGCGTGCACCACCCATTCGGCGTCGGCCAGGGCGCTACCCAGCGCCCGCAGGTCCGGGCAGCCCACCGGGTCGATGAGCACGGTGCCGGCGCCCGCCCGACGCAGTTGGACCAGGTAGGCCCGCTGGCCGTACCGGTAGCCGGACGCCCGTTCGGCGTCCACTGCCACCGGCCCGGTCCCAGCGCCCAAGACGGCCACGGCACGGTCCAGCTCAGCGGCGGTGGCGATGGGGGCGGGCACGCCGTCGCGTGGTGCGGTGAGCGCCTGCACGGCTGGGCCGTCCGCCGGCTGCGTCGGGTCGTCGGCCGGGGCGTCCGCCGGCTGCGTCGGGTCGTCGGCCGCTGTCGCGTCGGCGGCCCTCTGCGTCACGCCGATACGGTACGCCGGGACCCCCACCAAATCGGGTTGCCGCGCGGGCGCGGTCGGGAGTCCGCCAAGCGTCCGGATGAATCAGCGGATGACTCAGCGGGTGACTCGGTGAACGACTCAGCACGTAACTTCGACTCAGCGGATAACGCCCGCGCGCATGGCCAGCGCCACCATCTCCGCCCGGTCACCGGTGCCGAGTTTGCGGGCGATCCGGGCCAGATGGCTCTTCACGGTCAGCGCCGACAGCCCGAGCCTGGCGGCTACCTGCTTATTCGACTGCCCGTCCGAGACCAGCCGCAGCACCTCTACCTCCCGGCCGGACATCTCGCTGACGTGGCTTGCCCTGCCATCCGAGCCGCGCAGTCCGGCGGCCAGCAACGAGGCGACGGAAGGGTCGGCGTACACGCCACCGTCAAGAACCCGGCGTACGCCGGCAGCGACGACGACCGGCGACGCCGACTTCAGTAAGTAGCCCTGAGCGCCAGCCACGAAGGCGGCTCGCACCGAGTAGGCGTCGTCGGCGGCCGACAGGACGACCAGCCGGCCCCACCCTGCCTCGCGCAGCTCGACGAGCAGGTCCAGGCCGCTGCCGTCGGGTAGACCGAGGTCGAGGATTGCCAGGTCGCCTGGACCGCTGGCCCGCGCCCGCGCGCGGGCCTCGTGCGCGCTGGCCGCCTCGATCACCTCGCGCGCGCCCATCGCCCGCAGCCGGGCCACCATGGACTCGCGGACCAGCGGATGATCGTCCACGACGAGCGCCGTGAAGCCGGGAAAGCTGCGTCCGGCGCGTGGCCGAGGTGTTGCCGGGCGTCCGTCCACCACACCGGCCGGTCGGCGCGGCGTTTCCGTGCTTACCGTTCCGGCTGTCACTCGGGCCTCCGTTGACCAAGGGGGTCGGCTCCCGGCGCCTGCACCGACGGAGCAGGGACCGTTCACGGTGAAGGCCCCTGCCAGCATCGGCCCTAACGGTCACGGTCTGTAATCACCCTGCCGGTGACTGGGCTGTTTGGGTGATCAGCACCGGCGATCTGACAGGCCGCTGGCGCTTGAGTCGATAGACCGGCAAGGGATCAGCACGAGGAGGGGACCGGTGGGCACCGTGCCGGCGCTTCGGGCTGTCCGCCGGAGTCGCCATCGACCGTCCAGCGTGTTGCGAGCCGGCACGGTGGGGTGCGTGGTCGTGCTAGTAGGCGTCAGCCTGCGGTTGCCCTGGGCCGTGCCGTGGACCGCCGTCCCCGGACTCGCCCTGCTGGCGATGACCCCGTCGATGTCGGTCGAGCTGCGGGTGAGGCGCCGGCGCTGGACGTTCACCGCGACCGACGCGGCGCTGGCGACGGCGCTCGTGCTCGGCGGCGGTGGCTGGGTTGCACCGGCGCTGCTGGCCGGCGCGGCGCTCGCCCGGTCGCGACCGCGACGGTCGCGGGTGCACTTTGAGTACGACCTCAGCGCCCTCGCTGCCGCGGCAGCTTTGGCGGCGCTCGCCGCCGCAACCTTCGGGGAGGTTTCTGGTGCCGACAGCGCGGTCGGCGCCGGGCTCGGGATGGCGGTCTACTGGCTCGTCCGCCACCTTGCCCTCGCGCTCGCCGTCGCGGTCACCGCCAACCGGCGCCTGCTGCGGCTGCTGACATCGCGGGCCGGGGCAGGACTACTGGAGTGCGCCGGATCGGCCAGCGTGGGCCTACTGGCCGGTTGGCTTGCCGGCAACGCGCCGTACGGGCTGCTCGGTCTCGTCGTACCGCTGGTGGCGCTGTCCACGGTGCAGAACAACGCGGTGCGTCGGTCCACCGAGGCGCGACTGTTCGCCGAACTGGCTCGCGGGCGGCAGGAGACGAGTGGCCGATCGGTGGATTCGTCGGTCGAGGCCGTGGTGATTGCCGCCGCCCGGCTGCTGGGCGGCGCCGATATCGAGCTGCTGCTGATCGCCACCGATGATCCCGTTCGCTACCTCGGCAACGAGTACGGCGTGTCTGAGCGGACTCGGGTGCCACCGAGCGCCTTCGATGCACCGTGGGTGCTGCCGGCCCTGGGGGCGGCCCGAGTCGGTACGGGGTGCGCCGATGACCGGCCGTGTTGCTCGGTCCTGATTGGCGGCCGCGATCGGCCGATCGCCGTCCTGGTCGCCCGGCGGCCGCCGGGGTCGGCTGCCTTCCGCCGGCAGGACGCCGACACGGTCATCCTGCTGGCCGACCAGGCCGCATCTTGGCTGACCGGTCCCGGGCAGGTGGGTGGCGACCGAGCGGTCAGCAGCGCGCAGCCCGGCGACGCCATCGATCACCGGCTGGGTGAGCCGTCGGACCCGGTGGCGGCCGCGCAGTTGGTGCTGAATACCTGCGCCGCCAGACTGGCCCGGCTCAGCACCACCGCGGTGGCGGGTGAACGCATCGCCGAAATAGTGGAAGAGCTGTACGCGACCGAACGCGCGGTGGCAGTCCTCGTCGGCACCATCGCTCGACCGTGCCACGGCGGTCAGCCGGCGCTGGCCCCGGCTGGGCTGGCCCAGCCAGCCCTGATGGCGGCCACCCTAGATCCGGTTGGCGGCACCCGCGGTTCGGACTGGACCACGACGGGTGCCCTGCTGCCGGTGGACGGGGACTGACCATCGTCACCACTGGTGATCCTCGCCTCGGCGTCCGGCTGGCTGGCATCCCCACCATGCCGTTGGCCGTCGTCATCGCGGCAGCGACGGGCGCCGCCGGACTGGCCCCGGTGGTCGCAATCGGGCTGTCACTGGCCGCCACTGGGTGGTCACCGGACCACGTGACCGGGGCGATGGCGCTCGCCGCCGCGGTCGTCGCAGTCTCGGCGCTGACCGCGGCCGGCGTCGCGGCCTTGGTTGGCCGGGCACTCGAGATTGTGCGGGCGGACGCGGTGGCGGCCCTGTCGGCTGACCCAGACCACCGGCGGGTACTCGGGAGGCGTGGGGCCACCCCAGTCGCCACCCCAGTCGCCACCCCAGTCGCCACCATCGCGACCACCGAGTCCGGCGGGCTTGCGCGCGCCGTGCAGGCGCTCCGGCTGCGGGTCAGGGTCGCCGACGAGATGGCGCTGCGCCATCGCCGTACCGCCGAGACGACCGGCGCCGGCATGTTCGAGCTGCTCTCCGGCCTGGTCGACGCCGAGGAGGGCGCCCGCGGTCAGCTGGCTGCCGAGCTGCACGACACCGCAGCCCAGTCGCTGGCGCTGGCCAGCTCGCTGTTGACGGTGGCGGTGACGCCGGCAGAGGTGGCCCAGGCCGCCGGGCTGGTCGACGAGGCGGAGGAGCAGGTCCGGGCCGTGATGGCGCGAACCCGGCCGCCGGCGCTGCGAGAGGGCGACCTGGGGGCGGCCGTCGGCGTGCTCACCGCCGACCTGCGCCAACGCTACGGCCTGCGCGTCACGGTGTCCTGGCCGGCTGGCCCGCAGCCCCTGCCGTTGGGCACGGCGGTCATCGTCTACCGGTTCTTCCAGGAAGCACTGCTCAACGTAGTGAAGCACTGCGAGGTAGATGTGGCGGCCGCCGTCTTGGCAGTTGAGCCAGACCGGATAGTCGCCCGCGTCCGGGACCAAGGAGGCGGCTTCGACCCGGACGCGGTTCGGGCTGACCGCGGCCGGCACGTCGGCCTGGACCTGCTCCGGCAGCGAGCCCGACTAGCCGGCGGCAGCATGCGCGTCCGGTCGACGCGGGGAGCCGGCACCGAGCTGGAGCTGCGGCTGCCCCGTGGCACCTCGGTGTCGCTGGTCGGCGAGTCGCTGGTAGGCGAACGGTGCGCCGGTCCGGTCGGCGACGACGGCGCCTGACGCCGCACGGCCGCTAGTGGCCTCGCCGGACCGACATGGCCGCGACGCCGGGCGGAGGAAGGCCGGCTGCGGCGCAGAGCAGGTCGCACCACGCCGACACGTGGGCGCCGAGGTCGGCACCGATCGGTGACCAGGAGGCGCGCACCTCGATATCGGCGGCCGCAGCTTCGTCGGCTCCTGCAGCTTCGTCGGCTCCTGCAGCTTCGTCGGCTCCTGCAGCTTCGTCGGCTCCTGCAGCTTC
>JGI20193J14888_1000365_pt1 | contig 13162 bp, 13 predicted proteins | sample NGESurdeep092012_5_FD_14888 | JGI IMG/M metagenome (IMG submission 14888)
TATTTCAAGGATCTGGGCGCGTTCAGCACTGATCAGCGCCGGGCTTCAGCCACAGCAGGCAAACTGGAACCCGGGCGACTGGTCAGCGCAATTGGCCTACTCATCCCGCAGTGCCGCCCGGGACGGACGACCAACTCCACGCCTGCAAGGGAACTTGAGCCGCCGCAGCCGCTCCTACGGTCACTCGATGGGGGTCAACACCCCTGCGCGAAAATCGGCGCTAGCGCTGCATCGTTGCTGGTATGGGTCGCGGCTCTCAATACGGCGAGGTAGTTCAGCCGGTAGACCGCCGGGATCACGATCCGCAGCTCACCAGCGTGCACGTTCATCATCATGCGGGTGATGCGGCCGTTCCCGTCTGCGAACGGGTGGACCTCACTGACGAGGAGGATCATGAATACGGCTCGAGCGAACGGGCTGGTCAACGATCCACCTGTCTCAAAGCCGCTCCGGAGTGTGCCCTCCACGAGGCCTGGGGCGACGAACTCGGTGGAGCCGGCACGGTTGGCTCGCTCCTTGTTCCACCAGGTGACATCTCTGGCCGGCCGCCGAGCCGACGCATTGCTCGTCAAGCGTCTGGACGAGTTGTTCCGCGCAATGCTGAGCGGCAGCGTCGACCAGGTGTTCGGCCACTACGTTACGGACGCGGCGTGACGGATCAGCCGGCGCCGACAACGCCCAAGCGAGGACACCGGTGAGGGGGCGCCGTCGCCCTGTCCGGGGTGGAGGCGGGGTGCGAGTCCTAACTTCGCCGACCTTGGCTGACAAGTGCCGCACGGGCCAGACGTCCCGCCGGGGGAGCGGGTTCAGCTCCGCCTTGCCGAACGGCAGTACCGGCGGCAATACTCGTTACGTGGCCAAGGTGATGGTGTCCTTCCCCGACGATCTGCTGGCCAAGGTAGATCGGACCGCGCGCCTGCGGGGTACGACCCGCAGCGGATTGCTCGCTGACGCTGTGCGGCGTGAACTCGAGCGTCGCGACCCCGAGGCGATGCGAGCCGCTGTCCAGGAGCTCGAGGCGCTGGCGGCGCGCTACGGCTGGCCCACGTCGGCCGACATCGAAGCCGAGAAGAAGGAGCGCGACGAGCGGGATATGCGCCGGTGAGCTCCACTCTCGTCGACACGTCGGTCCTCATGAAGTGGTTCGAGCAGAGCGGTGAGGAGGAGGTGGACGCCGCCCGACGCCTGCGCGAGGGGCATCTCGACGGCGTCGTCACGATCCAGTTGCTTGACCTCGCGATATATGAGGTCAGCAATGTTCTCATCCGTCGGAGGCGCTGGCCGGCGCCAGCCGCGACCGAGGCGATCGAACGCCTCCTTGTGCTCGTCGGCCCGCTGATCCTGCTCGACCCGGCTTGGCTTCGCGACGCGCTCGCGCTGGCGGAACAGCACAGTCTCAGCGGGTATGACGCGCACTGGGCGGCCGCAGCCCGGCATCTCGGTGTACCGCTGGTCAGCGCGGACCGGCGGCTTCTCGACTCCGGCCTGGCTGAGTCCGCCACCTCCGCGGCGACGCGGCTCGGTCTGCGGTGAAGGCCTTCGTCGCCGAGTCTGGCATCGAGGAGGTGTGCCTGGAGTACTTCGCCGATCTCGGCTGGCAGGTGCTGCACGGCCCAGACATCGCGCCGGGGGAGCCGGCGGCGGAGCGGTCGTCTACCGGGACGTCCTGTTGGAGAGACGCCTGCGGGCGGCGGTTGCGCAGCTGAATCCGCAACTGGCGCCCGAGGACGTCAGCGAGGTGGTCGCGACGGCACGTCGGGCGGAGAGCGCCGACCTGCTGGCGGAGAACTGGCGGGTGCACGGGCTAGTGACCAACGGCGTGCCGGTCGAACGGCGTACGGCGAATAGCGAATCCCGACACGACGTGGCCCAGCTAGTCGACTTTGACCATCCGGGGCGCAACGACTTTGTGGTGGTCAACCAGATCAGCGTCGAGCAGGACCAAAAGGTGCGGCGCCCGGACGTGTAGGCGTTCGTCAATGGCCTGCCACTCGCGTTGATCGAGCTGAAGGTGCCGGGGCAACAGGGAGGGACGCTGCGCGGAGCGTGGAACAACCTGCGCACGTACGCGACGCAGATCCCCACTTTGCAGGCGTTCCCCGGTGTGCACGTGATCTCGACCGGCACTCAGGCCGGGATGGGCGCGTTGGGCGGCCGGTTCGAACACTACGCGCCGTGGAAGACGATCGACGGCCACCGGCTCGCGCCGACCGGAGCGCCGGAGCTCGAGGTGTTGGTGCGCGGCGTGTTCGCCCCGGCGGTGCTGCTGCGCAGCCTGCTGGCGTCCAAGGCCTCCGGCGGCATCGTGTTCTCCACCATGCAGAAGTTCGGGCTGGGCAAGGAGGACCGCGAGGCCGGCCGGGGTTTCCCGTTGTTGTCGGACCGGCGCAACATCGTCTAATCGCCGACGAGGCGCACCGCACGCAGTACGACCTGATCGACGGGCTGGCCCGCAACCTGCGCGACGCGTGCCGAACGCGGCGTTCATCGGGTTCACCGGCACCCCGATCGAGGCGGCGGACCGCAACACCCGCGCGATCTTCGGGGAGTACATCGATGTCTACGACCTCACCCGCGCCGTCGAGGACGGCGCCACCGTCAGGGTCTACTACTAGGCCCGGCTGGCCAAGGTGGAGCTACCGGCGAGGCCCGCGAGGCGCTCGACACCGGGTTCGAGGAGGTGACCGAGCTCGCCGAGACCGACATCCGGGAAAGGCTGAAGACTCGCTGGGCCGGGCCCGGGTCGAGGCGGTCATCGGAGCCAGCAAGCGGATCGACCAGGTCGCCGCGAACATCGTGTCGCACTGGGAGACCCGCCGAAGCGTGCTGGCCGGCAAGGCGATGGTGGTGGGCATGAGCCGGCGGACTTGCGCCGAGCCCTACGACGCCATCATGGCGCTGTGACCGCAGTGGCACAGCGACGACGACAAGGGCACCGTGAAGGTGATCATCACCGGATCTGCCGCGGACGGACCGGAGCTCGCCCGGCGCGTGCGCAGCAAGCAGGCGCTGCACGAGCTGAAGGCGCGGGCGAAGAACCCGGACGACCCGCTGGAACTGGTGATCGTGCGGGACATGTGGCTGACCGGGTTCGACTCGCCGGCCATGCACACCATGTACGTCGACAAGCCGATCCGGGGCGCCGGCCTCATGCAGGCCAGCACCCTGGTCATATCCGGAGCAGCGCTTCCCGCAGCGACCACAGCGGCGCTTGGTCGCCTTCCGGGGCCGCACCGACACCACGACGGCCTGCTCGGCCTCGTCGAACTCCACGCCCTCCACGACGACCTTCACCAACCCGAGCAGCCCAGCCCATAGCCTTGCAGAACGCACGCCGTTTCCCTCACCCTCGATTCCGGCTTTCAGACAGCAGGAACCGTAGGCGGGGAACGGCGTGCGGCGCGTCAGGCCCCCTCAGGCGCCCACGGAAGGGTCACAAGAGCCGTTTTTCCAGGCCGTTGCGGTCGAGCTCCGACGGCGCCGCGCCGACGCATCCCATGGTGGGTGACGACGTCGAGATGGAGACGGCGATTCGCCAAGTAGTGTCCGACGCCGTCACCACTGGCAGCGTGGTCGACATCTACGCCGCCGCGGGCATCGACAAGCCCGACATCAGCATTATCGACGACGACTGCACCCGGCGGCTGTCGAACAACCCGCACCCCAACCTTCAGATCGAGCTGCTCAAGCGGTTGCTGAACGCTGAGCTGAAGGCGGTCGCCAAGCGCAATGTGCTCGTCGAGCGCAAGTTCTCCGAGATGCTCGAGCGCGCGATGCGCTCCTGCACCAACCGGTCGCTGGACGCCGCCGAGGTCATCGCCGAGCTGGTCGAGCTCGCCAAGCAGATGCGCGCCGGGCACGACCGCGGTGCCCAGCTCGGCCTGCGCGACGACGAGCTGGCGTTCTACGACGTCGTCTGCCAGAACGACTCGCCCGTGCTCGAACTCGGCGACGACACCCTCAAGGCGATCGCGCATGAGCTGGTCGCCGTCGTACGACGCAACGCGACCGTGGACTGGGACAAGAAAGAGCAGGTGCGTGCCTCGCTACGCCGCCACATTCGTCGACTACTCGCCAAGTACAAGTACCCGCCGGACGAGCAGGAGGCCGCCGTAGCGCTGGGATGCAGCAGGCCGAGCTGTTCGCGGCGCAAGTGGCCGCATGACGCACGATCCTGCGCGTGCGCCCGGGATTCTCGGGATCTTGTAACCCATTCGTGGGCGGGTTCAGGCTGCGGCGCGGCCGGGTGGTCGTGGGCACAGCCCGCCGAGGTCGAGCATCCCGAGAGCGACGAGGGCCTCGGGTGAGCGGAACCCGAAGGCGCAACGCGATCCCCTCGGCGCCTTTGAGCTGAAACACCTGGCGAGTTGCGTGCGCGAGGTGGTCTGCGACGGCCAGTGCGTGGTCAGCGCCGGCCGGGTCGGTGACCGAAACCCGCCACGCCCGGTTGCCCCACATCTGTGCTATTCCAGGCTGAATGGGCTTTCTAGTCCGGCCTGCGCCGGCCTCTTCACGACGGAACCCTGCCGCGATGAACAGCGACATTGACCCTCATCCGACACCCGCACCGGAGGCACTCTGGAGTGAACACCCAACGTTCTCAGGGGTTTCGCAGCCATCGGCGGCATCCCAGTGAGGGATCAACGATCAGACGCGAGGATTGAGGTTAGCCGGTGTTGTGCGGGGTGAGCCAGAGCACCGCGAGCGGCGGCAAGGTGAGTCGGGCGGAGTGGTCCTGGTCCTGCCAGGGGACCGGGTCGGCCTCGATGGTTTCGTTCCGCAGGCCGCTGCCGGCGAAGTCCGGCGCGTCGGTGTTGAGCACTTCCGTCCATCGGCCGCCTTGTGGCAGGCCGATCTGGTAGCCGTGGCGGACGACGGGGGTGAGGTTGGCGACGCAGGCCAGGGGCTGGTTGTGGGCGGCGTTGTGCCGGAGGAAGGACAGCACGCTGTGCTCGGTGTCGTTGGGGTCCAGCCAGCGGAAGCCGGTCCAGTCGAAGTCGCGTTCCCACAGCGCGGGGTGGGCGCGGTAGACGCTGTTCAGGGCGCGAACCAGCCGGTGCACGCCGGCGTGCTCCGGATACTGCAGCAGGTGCCAGTCCAGGCTGCGTTCGTGGTTCCACTCCTCGGACTGTCCGATCTCCCCGCCCATGAACAGCAACTGCCGGCCGGGGTGGGCCCACATCCAGGCGAGCAGCGCGCGGAGGTTCGCGAACTGCTGCCAGCGGTCCCCGGGCATCTTGCCCAGCAGTGATCCTTTGCCATGGCTGACTTCATCGTGGCTGAGCGGGAGGACGAAGTTCTCGTGGAAGGCGTAGAGCAGCGCGAATGTGAGCTCGTGGTGGTGGAAGCGGCGGTGTACCGGGTCTTTGGAGAAGTAGGTCAGGGTGTCGTTCATCCAGCCCATGTTCCATTTGAAGCCGAAGCCAAGTCCGCCGAGGGAGGTGGGGCGGGATACCGCGGGCCAGGACGTGGACTCCTCAGCGACCATCATGACGTCCGGGTGGTGCCGGTACACCACCTCGTTGATCTCCTTGATCAGGTCGATGGCGTCGAGGTTCTCCCGGCCGCCGAAGCGGTTGGTGACCCACTCACCCTCTCGGCGGGAGTAGTCGAGGTAGAGCATGGAGGCGACCGCGTCGACCCGCAGCCCGTCGAGATGGAACTCCTCCATCCAGTACAGCGCGTTGGCTAGGAGGAAGTTCCGCACCTCCTGGCGGGCGTAGTTGAAGACCAGCGTGCCCCAGTCGGGGTGCTCGCCCTGGCGGGGGTCGGCGTGTTCGTAGAGGGCGGTGCCGTCGAAACGGGCCAGCGCCCAGTCGTCCTTGGGGAAGTGGGCGATCACCCAGTCCACCAGGACGCCGATCCCGGCCTGGTGCAGCCGGTCGATGAGAAAGCGAAGGTCGTCCGGGGTGCCGTGGCGGGCGGTCGGCGCGTAGTAGCCGGTGACCTGGTAGCCCCAGGAGCCGCCGAAGGGATGTTCGGCGACCGGCAGCAGCTGCACGTGGGTGAAGCTCATCTCCGCCAGGTACGCCGGCAGTTCCTCGGCGAGTTCCCGGTAGGTCAGCGGGCGCCAGGTCCCGTCGGCGTCCTGCCTGTGCCGCCAGGAGCCGAGGTGGCATTCGTAAATGCTGAGGGGCACAGTGAGCGGGTCGGTGGCTGCCCGGTCGGCGAGCCAGCCCCCGTCCTGCCACTGGTAGCTGCTTTCGGTCACCACACTGGCCGTCGCGGGTGGCACCTCGGTGGCGAAGGCGAACGGGTCGCTGCGCAGCCCGAGGTGCCCCTGCTGGCTGAGAACCTCGTACTTGTACCGCGCACCCGGCATGACGCCCGGGAGAAACAGCTCCCACACGCCGGAGCCGCCGAGGACCCGCATCGGGTGCAGCCGGCCGTCCCAACCGTTGAAGTCGCCGACCACCCGGACGGACTGGGCGTTCGGCGCCCACACCCCGAACGAGGCGCCGGTCACCCCCTGGTGTTCCCGTACGTGCGCACCAAGATGGCGCCATAAGCCCTCATGGCGACCCTCGCCGTGTAGGTGCAGGTCCAGGTCGCCAATTGTGGGCCAGAACCGGTACGGATCGTCGACGGTCACCTCGAGGTCGCCGGCCTGGCGGACCGCCAGCCGGTAGCCGGCTGCGAGGGAGCCGGGGACCGTCGCCGCGAAGACCCCGGCGGGGTGGATCCGCCGCATCTCGGTACGTTCCTCGCCGGCGAGGAGTGTCACGCCTGCACCGTCGGGTCGCCAGGCCCGCACCAGCACTGCTTCCTCGCCGGCGGCGCCTGCTGGCAGCGGATGTGCCCCGAGCACGGAGTGCGGGTCATGGTGCTGCCCGTTGACCAGCCGCTCGATGTCCCCCTCGGCCGCCGGTACCGCCAGGCCAGGCTGGGAGGTCTCCGCTGGGAAGGCTCTCATCGTCTCAGTCTCAGGCATTGCCCTGCTCCCTCCGCCGCGAAGCCGCAGCGCTGGGCTGGCAGCCCCAGGGGCAAGCGGGGCCGGTCAGCGACCGTCGAGCATCACTGTCAAGCTGAAGCCATCCTCTCGCATGATCAGTGACAGTCGCGGGCGGGGTTCCCGCGCTCGCCCGGGTCGGCCCGGAGACGGGTCCGAGAGCTCGCGGAATCGGCGGAGTTCGACGTACGGGCGGTGCGGGGCGCCACGTCCGGGGAGGCGGCACAGCTGGGCAAGGAGGGTGTTCACGAGCGCGGATCGCGCCTCCTCACGTCCAGGAGCGGCTGCGGAACCTACGAGTTCGGCGAGCTGGATGAGCTGACCCACGCCTACGCGGTGACCTGCACCGCTGAAGCTCGTGGTGAAGATCCGCGCAGCCGAGCCTGCCAGGCGCATGCTGACCAGCGAGGCGGGGGCTGCCCCGCCGTACAGTCCATCCTGTGCCCTCGGGGTTGGTCGAACCCACCCGCCCGACCGGCGGGGGAGGCCCGCGCAATCTCGACGCCGGCTTCACCGCGATGACCCAGAAAGGACTCCTGCCCGCTTGCCGGCACGGTCTGCCGTCTGATCGCCTGCCAGAGGGTACGACGCGACTGACCGTCGAATTGGCCGCAGAACCAACTGATCATAGGCTCATGGGCAGCAACGCCGGCGCGAAGGCGAACGTCGGTCCGGTCGGCGGCCGCTGTTGCTGCAACAGGACAGTCGAGATGTAGGTGAGGCGGGACCCGGTGGCTGAACGGCTTGTGGTCGTCTGCGATGTTCATGACACGAACGTTCTAGCCACGGGTCATGTCCGACTCGATATAGCCGGCGAGGTGCACGAGCTTGATCTGTGCGGCGAGCACCTAGGACAACTGCGGGAGTCGCTCGGCACGCTGCTGGCATTGACTCAGAGCGACCGGCAGCAGCGAGCCGCTCGCGGGCCTGGGCAAGGAACCCGCGGCCGCACCGGTGGAGCGAAGAGCGCTACCGCGAGGCGTCGTCGCGCACCAAGTCGCGCCGGCTCGGGCGGGGGAGCCAGTAGAAGCGCGTCGGTGGCGCACAGGGAAGCCGTCCGAGAGTGGGCACGTGCGCACGACCTGAACGTCAGTGATCGAGGCCGACTGGCTGCAGACGTCGTACGCCAGTTCGAGGAGGCCACGGGTGGCGACTCGGCTAGCAGCAACGGTGCGAGCGCCGTCGATGAGGCTGCGGAGTGAATCGCTGACAGGACCCCGCGGATCGGCCGCAGAACGCGATCCTGTCCACCGCAGTGCTCGGCACGCCCTTGGCGAGTAGGTCGCAGGCTTACCACACACGACCGTCTTCGGACGCTGGCCAACCAGCAGCCACCGATGTGCGAAAACCTCAGGGGAGCGGCGAATACCTCGATTGTGGAGACGTCGGTCTTCCGCTCACGAGCGCTTGGGCCGGTCGAGAAAGCGGCCAGAAGTGGCCGGACGCTCGGACGGGCTATTGGGGGACTTCTCCCCTATGTTGATGATCCTCTGATGGCGGCGATTCAGGTTGGCGTCGTGGCTACCGCCAGCGGCGCTGCTGTCGCGCCGGTGAATGGGGAGGCGTTCAGCCCGGACGGCACTCGGCTGGCGTCGATCTCGAATGTTGGCCGAGGCCGGCATAGATGGGCAGCGGCTGGGCCGGGCTGCGGGAGGATGACCGGCCGTGGCCCGGCCCGGCCGATGGATCTCGATGAGCTGGTCGAGCACTGGACGTTGTTCGATGACGAGCAGGAACTGCTTGCCGTCGAACGGGTCCGACGCGAAGCGCGTAGAACACGCACTCGACGAGCTCGCGGGCGGCGGCGACCTTGCCCTGGTTGCATCCGCGGCGTTCGGCGACCCGCTCCCGGTAGGCGCCGATCCGGGTACCGGTGCCGCCGCGCTGCACCGCCTCGATCGCGGCCCAGCGAATCAGCCGGGACCCCTGCTTGGTGATCCGCCCACCGTGCACGGTGGTGGCGGACTCCCGGTGGCGAGGGGTCAGACCGGCCCAACTGGTCAGCTGCGTCGGTCCGCGGAACCGGCGCACATCGCCGATCTCGGCGACGAAGACCGCGCCCAGGGTCGGGCCCATGCCGGGGATGGTCTGCACCGCGGCGTACCCCGAGTCGTGGCGCAGCCGGTTGCCGGCAAGCTGGCCGAAGGTGTCGATCTCGACGTCGATGTCTGCGATGAGCCGCAGGCAAGAGTCCACCCGGACGCGCATCGCCAGCGCCAGCCGCACCAAATCCAGGATCTCACGGCCTTGGGCGCCCGAACAGGTCGGTCCTGGCGACCGGCACCCCGGCGCCGGCCAGGACCGCATGCACCTGGCACTTGAGGCTGGCGCGCAGCCGGACGAGCTTCGCCCGGTGCCGGACGAGTTCGCGCAGTTCCCGGCTGGCCGACGGGGCGATCCACGCCTCGGGGAGTCGCCCGAAACCGTTTGACTGGCACCGATGACGTCCGGGCGAGCCGCCGCATGCGCGATGTTCGGCCTGCCGAAGTACGCGCATGCGACGGTCGGAGACCGCCGTTTCGGCTACTCCGACTCGTACTTGAACGACAGCTGGATCTTGGTCCGGTAGACCAGGCCCCCCTCGTCACCGACGACGACGTCCTGCTTGGTCACCTCGGCCACACGAAGATCGCGCACCGATCCCCCCGCCGTGGTGATGGCCTCTGCCGCCGCCTCCTCCCAGGAGGAGGGACTCGTTCCGATCACATCGATTACCCGGTACACGCTCATGACGACCTCTCATCGCTCCTGGTGGACGAGCCCACAGTGGTCCCGTTCTGGCCCTGATGCTGCAGCCTGAACTTGGCTGGTAGCCGTGTCGTAACGCGAGAGTGCCCGTCCTGTTAGGGAAAACGTGATTGTCGTAGTCCCGATCGCCCGCACAGAAGGGCACCCGCGCAGTGAATGCTACCGGCCTGCTGTTCGGTGTCGACGACGCCGTGCTGACCCGGCCCGGCGAGTCGGTGCCGAGCCCGGTGGTCAGCCGCTCGGAGCAGGATCTGACCCCGGTGGCCGGGATGGCGTTGTGGGGTCCGCTGCTGGACCGGCTGAACCTGGTGGCTGAGGCCGACCGGCGCGCTGCGCCCGATCGGCCCGGGTGGGTATCCCGGTGGGGCCAGCTACCGGGCGCTGGTGGAGACGCTGCTCGCCGGTGGGGACTTCCTGTCCGACCGGGTGTTGGTGGCCGATCCGGCGACCACCGCGCTGCGTGGCGGGAACGCGCTGCCGAGCGTGTCGACGCCCCGGCGGTTTCTGGCCGGTGCGGACCTGGGCCGGGTGGCCAAGGCGGCGGCCGCCAACCGGGTCATGCTGCGCCGGGCCTGGGCGGCCGGGGCCGCGCCCGAGGGGGATCGGCTGACAATCGACCCGGACGCCACCCGGGTGGCGGTCTATGGCCCGGGCAAGCAGGGCAGCGCCTTCTCCCGGACCGGGCAGACCGCGCTGTCCCCGCTGGTCGGGGTGTGCGGGGAGAGGCGGGGACGTGCTGGCGCTACGCGCTCGCGGCGGTGCGGCTAACGACGGACAAGGCGATGCAGCTTCATCGACGAGTGCGTGGCCGCCGTCCCGACCGGGGCCCGGGACCGCTACCGGCGCTGGATCCGCCTTGACTCGGCCGGCTACCAAGACCAAGCGCTCGCCGCGGCCGAGCGTCACCATGCGGACTTCTCGGTGACGGCCAGGCAGTACGCCCCGGTGGCCGCGGTGTTCCACGCGCTGGCCGCCGACCCGGCCACGGTCTGGACCCCGGCGCTCGGCCGCGAGACCGAGCAGGGCAGTGAGGTCGCCGCGACCACAACGACCCTGCTCGGACGCACCGTGCGGCTGATCGTGCGTCGTCAGCCCAAGGCCGCCGGCGACCAGTTGGCCATCGACGACTCCGAGCACTGGCGGCTGCACGACATCATCACCGACGTCGGCCCGGAGAGGATGAGTGCCGCCGCGGTCGAGGCGCACCACCGGCTGCGCGGCGGCATCCCGGCGAGGACACCATCCGGGCGCTGAAGAATGACTTCGGGATGATCCACGCGCCGGTGCAGCCGTTCTTCGGCAACTGGTTGTACTGGCAGGCCGGCGCGCTGGCGCCCAACATCGCCCTCTGGCTGGGCACCCTGGCGCTGCCTCGGGCGTCGCCCCCGCGGCAAGCGGTTGCGGCTGGCCATCCTCAACGTCGCCGCCCGGCTGGTCCGACACGGCCGCCGGCTGCACCTGCGCTTGCCTCCGGCTACCCGCACCTCCGCTGTTGGGCGGCGAACTATTGGGGTGCGGCGCTTGCAATTGCAACGGGCATTCCGTCCGCCTCGCTCTCCACCGTCCTCAACCAGCTGGTCCATGACGGACTGGTCATCCGAATCGAGCACGGAACGTAACGTGCCCTGCGCGTCACCGATGATGCCGAGACCGAGGAGCTGCCGCCGGAGACCGATGCCGACATCCTGCGGCTCGGACGGGCCAGTCGGTTGACTTCTGGTCCGAAGCCCGGACCGCAAGTGACCGGCGAGGACCACTACTCGAAGCGCTGCATCCAACCCCATCGAGTACGTCGAGGCCAACGCGCTGCCGTTCCACGATGGCAACGTGGTCAAGTACGTAACTCGCTGGCTGGCGCGACAAGGGCGAGGTCGACGACCTCAAGAAGGCGCGCTGGTACATCGACCGGCTCATCGAGTTGGACGGATGAGCACGACAGCGCCTGGCGTGGGTCTGCGGCAAGGCGCCACCGCGCAACGCCTGCTTCCGGACGGCCGCGTACCTTCCAAGCCACCTGGGGGGTGTAGTCGGCGGGCAGCCGCATGGCGTCGACCAGTTCGCGCACCTTCACATGGCCCCCACCCTCCCAGGGCGGCGGCGAGCGCGAGGGCATAGCCGACCGCGTAGTCGCCCCGGCGGGAGAGGCTGATGTCGTTGGCGTGAACTCCGGGTGTGACGGGACGGCTGCCGCAGCACGATTAACCTGAAACGTATCGTATGGTTCCGGACTAATGGTTGACGAGGACCTTCTCATACGTCACGACCTTCTCGGCTGGCCGGTCGAGGCCGGCCACGCGACCTCGAGCGTCGACGTCGCCATCGTGGGGGGAGGCATCACCGGGCTGGGCGCCGCCCACGCCCTGCGCGCCGGCGACCCCACCCTGCGAATCACCGTGTTCGAGGGAGCCCCGGCGGTGGGGGGCAAGCTCCGCACCATCGACTTTGCGGGCCAGCGCATCGACACCGGGCCCGACGGCTTCGTGGTCCGGGGCGACGCGGTCACCACCCTGTGTGAGCAACTCGGGCTCGACACCGACCTGGTGTCGCCGTGCGGCGGCGCCCCCGGCATCGTCTACGACGGCCGGCTCCGGCACATCCCGCCGGGGATCATGGGCGGTCTGGCCACCCGGCCACTGTCGGTGGCGCGCTCCGGCATGCTGCCCTGGCACGGCCTGCTCCGCGCCGCGCTCGACGTGGTGGCGCCGTCGCACGCGCCGGACCGCGATGTCAGCGTGGGCTCGCTGGTGCGCCGGCGCCTCGGCGACGCCACCGCCGACCGCATCGTGCAGCCTCTCCTCGGCGGCATCCACTGCGCCGACATCGACGCGATGAGTGCGCGCATGTGCGCTCCCCAGCTGCTCGCCGCTCTGGCCACCGGACGCGGACTGGTGCGCGGCGCGCGCGCCACCAAGACGGCAGGGCCACCGCCGCGCTTCCTCACCCTCCGCGGCGGCATGTCGCGGCTCGTCGACGGGCTTGTCGCGGCCATGCCGGATGTCCGGCTGCGCACCGATGATGCCGTCGTCGGCGTGCTTCCCCACCGGCATGGCTGGGAGGTGGTGGGGCGGCGCACGTCGGTGCACGCGCGCGCGCTGATCGTCTGCGCACCGCCGCGCGACGCGGCCGCACTGCTCGACCACGTGCGGGACACCGTCGCTCACAACCTCGGGCGCATCGAGTCCACCTCGGTGGGCATCGTGCTGCTCACCTACGGCCGCAACTCGTTCGACGAGGTGCCGCAGTCGAGTGGCTTCATCGTGTCGCCACAGGAGCGCACCTTGCTCACCGCGTGCACCTGGGTGTCGGCGAAGTGGCCCCATCTGCGCACCGGCGAGCACGTGATCGCGCGCTGTTCCACGGGCCGCTCCGGCGACGCGCGCGCCGCGGCCCTCGACGACGCCGAGCTGATCGACCGGGTCGACGGCGAACTCCGCCGCTTGGCGGGCATCCGCGGCGGCGCGGTCC
>JGI20193J14888_1000368_pt1 | contig 13085 bp, 16 predicted proteins | sample NGESurdeep092012_5_FD_14888 | JGI IMG/M metagenome (IMG submission 14888)
CGTCAGCCCCGCGATGCCGGCGCCGGCGACGATGACGTGACGCGCGGACGCCAAGGCTCAGAGCTCCGATCTTGGATCAGGCGGCGGCGGTGACTGGCAAAGCGCATTCGCCCGGCCGCGCCGCATGCGGGTCGAGCGCGGAGTCGAAACGATAAAGCGTCGAGCAATAGGGGCAGATGATCTCGTTACCCTCGCCCATGTCGAGAAACACGTGCGGATGATCGTGCGGGGGCGTGGCGCCCACGCACATGAACTCCTTGGCGCCGATCTCGATCACCGGCACGCCCGGATCGTTGTGGAAATGGGGGACGACGTGCTCCGCCATGGGGAACCCTTGTGTTGCCAGGATGGTGGCAATTTCGGCGGCACCATAGCGAGGCCTCCGCCTCGTGCCTAGAGCCATATCGCTGCGGATTGATGCGGAACCGGGTCGACAACCGGCGGCGCTTTGCGGCACCGATCGCGCACGGGTAGCGCATGATCCCGAAAAGTGGGAACCGGTTTTCGTATAAGATCATGCGCAAGCAAGGACAATCGCATGGCAAGTTTCAAGCATGGCGAGGTCGAGATCGCTTTTCTCGATGAGGGTGCCGGCGAGCCGATCGTGCTGGTGCACGGCTTTGCCTCCACCAAAGAAGTGAACTGGGTCAACCCGGGCTGGGTGGCGACGCTCACGGGCGCCGGCCGGCGGGCGATCGCGCTCGACAATCGCGGCCATGGGGCATCGAGCAAGCTTTATGAGCCGTCCGCCTACCACAGCGCGACCATGACGGAGGACGTGCGCGCGCTGCTCGATCATCTCAGCATCGAGCGCGCCGACGTGATGGGCTATTCCATGGGCGCGCGCATCGCGGCGTTACTCGCAGTGAATCATCCGGAGCGCGTGCGCTCGGTCGTGCTGGGTGGGCTCGGCATTCGCCTAGTCAAAGGCGTCGGGCTGTCGGAGACCATCGCCGATGCGCTGGAGGCGCGCTCGCTCGCCGATGTGAGCGATCCGACCGACCGCTCGTTCCGCAGTTTCGCCGAGCAGACCAAATCGGACCTGAAAGCGCTCGCCGCCTGCATGCGCGGCTCACGCCAGACGCTCAGTCGCGAGCAGGTCGCCGGCATCCGAGTGCCGGTCCTGGTTGCGGTCGGGACCGAAGACAAAGTGGCCGGCTCTGCGCAAGAATTAGCCGCCCTCATTCCGGGCGCGTGCGCGCTCGATATTCCAAACCGCGATCACATGCTGACGGTCGGCGATAAGGTGTTCAAAGCGGGCGTGCTCGACTTCCTTAACCAACGCAACTGAGCCATGCGCCTAGGGCTTTTCGCGCCCCTCTTGGCCCCTCGAAAAATGTGATAAAAGACCCATGTAGGGGTTCGAGAGGCGCTGGAGAACCAATCCATGGCTCAGTTTCAGACGCGGCCTGCCAAGGCCCTCGACAAGGTCGATCCGGTCTGGGCGCGCATCCGCAGCGAGGCGGAGGACGTCGCGCGCCGCGAGCCGGAGTTTGCCACCTTCATCTATGAGAACATCCTGCATCACGATACGCTGGAAGCCGCGGTCATCCACCGCGTCAGCGAGCGGCTCGGCAACGCCGACATTTCCGGCGACCTGATCCGTCAGGCCTATAGCGACGCGCTGGACGAGCAGCCGTCACTCGGCGAGATGTTTCGCGCCGACATCGTCGCCACGCTCGACCGCGATCCGGCCACCAGCCGCTGCATCGAGCCGGTGCTCTATTACAAAGGCTTCCACGCCATCCAGACGCACCGGCTGGCGCATTGGCTGCTCGGCAAGGGCCGCAAGGACTTCGCGCTCTATCTGCAAAGCCGCGCCTCGGCGGTGTTCCAGTGCGACATCAATCCGGCCGCCCGCATCGGCCGCGGCATCTTCCTCGATCACGCCACCGGCCTGGTGGTGGGCGAGACAGCGGTGATCGAGGACGACGTCTCGATTCTGCATGACGTCACGCTCGGCGGCACCGGCAAGGAGCATGAGGACCGCCATCCGAAAATCCGCCGTGGCGTGATGATCGGCGCCGGCGCCAAGATCCTCGGCAATATCGAGGTCGGCTATTGCGCGCGTATCGCCGCCGGCTCGGTCGTCATCAAGGCGGTGCCGCACAACACGACGGTCGCCGGCGTGCCGGCCAAGGTGGTCGGCGAGGCCGGCTGCCCCGAGCCGTCGCGCACCATGGACCAGATGCTTTACGGCATTATGCTCGACGGCTAATTTTTTAGTTTGCGCATGATCTTATCCGAAAACCGGTTCCCACTTTTCGGGATCATGCGCTGACAGCGCTTGCGCAGGTGCGCCCAATCGGGCAACTAGACTTCGCATTCAACAAGGAGCGGCCCGGTGGACGTATCGGAAGTCAGAAAGCTTGACGCCTATCTCAAGAAGCTGTTCGGCAACGCGCATATTCGCGTGGTGCCGAAAAGCGATGAGAGTGCCGAGGTTTTTGTCGGCGAGGACGATCTCGGCGAGTTGACCGTCGACGACGAAGAGGGCGACCGTTCGTTCAACTTAAGGATGGTCATCCAGGTCGGCAGCGATCCGAGCATTCAGCCGGTGCCGACGCTCAACGCCTACCTGCGGCGCAAATTCGACAACGATAATATCCGCGTGGTGACGCGGCCGAAGAAAACGGATTCGCTGGAAGTCTATATCGGCGAGGAATTTCTCGGCGTGCTGTTCCTGGAAACCGAAAAGGGCCGCAAGTCGTATATCTTTGAATTGCCGATTTTGGACGTCGATTTGGTCGATTCAGGCATTTAGCTTTCAATCCGGGGCGCGCGTTAGCGCGAACCCGGAATCCAGAGCCACGCCCGCGGACGCTGACCCTGGATTCCGGGTTCGCTCGCTGCGCTCGCGCCCCGGAATGACGGTCAGTTCGGATGCAACCTTACGATCAGCCGATCGATACCACTGGCGACGCTTTTCCAGTCGCTCAGCCAGTCGCGCGGAAAACGCAGCGTGACGTCGGCATTGCCGATGCGCCGCTCCAACAAACAAGTGCCGGTATTGGTGACGCCCTTGCGCGAGCAGCGCGCCAGGAAATGCTCAGGCGCCTGCGGCTCGAACACCAGTTCCTCGCCCTGATACGGCGTGCCGTCGCGAAAGCCGCGCAGCGTGAGCCCGTCCGGCCCGGCGGCCGGCTCCGGCACCAGATAGCGCGGATAGATCGTCTGCACGCGCTCGATCAGCGGCAGCGTGGCATCGCCCGCCGCAATGGTCACGAACAAACGCTCGTTGGGATCAACCGGCGCGCCCAGCGTCGGGCGGAGCGCGGGATCGGGCGGCGTCAGTGACGGCCACAGATAGGCGAGGTCGACGCGCTCCTGCGTGCCCGGGCGGCGCTGCACCGGCATGCGGATCGCCGCCGGCTCGACGTTGAAGTAAACGCCGGCCACGATGATCGGCAGCGACGGCGCATCGAGCGTGACCGGCGCTTCCGGCCAGCGCGGCCACAGCACATAGGCGACGTAGACGGCGGCAAACAAGGTGACGGCGGCGAACAGCAAGAGCGGGCCGGCGAGCGGGCTGCGTCCGGCATGGCGGTGGCGGCGAGGCTTTGCCGCTTTGGCGGGCGCTTGCGTGAGAGTAGCCATGCTGTGTCCTGAAATCGAATCGCGCCCGATTATGCCACGGCGGCCGCGGCAGCCCCGGATTCCCGCGTTTACCATTTGTTAAGGGTTGGCTGGCGCGGGCGAGCCGGCTTTGCGAAACATGGCCTTCTGTATTGCGTTGAGGCCGAAATGACGCCGGAATCCGTGCAAAATGTGCTGGCGNTNGCGCTCGGCTTTGCCGTGGCGGGCTTGTGCAGCTCGGCCTACCAGCTCGTCACCAGCCGCCTGCCGAGCTTCNGCCTGCTCAGCGCCGGCCCCAGCCCGTCNACCTTNGCGGCGGTGCCCGTGTTGATACTGGCGGCGCCGTTCCTGATCATGCGCAACACGCTNCTNGGCCGCCGCCAGGAAGGCCGCCGCTTCGAATTCGTGTTCCTGGCCACNCTCATTGCNGGCTTCTGGAGCCTGATGTCGGGCCTGGTGCTGGTGATGACATTGCAGGCCTGCGGCTTCTTGTACGCCTAACCACTTCCAATTTTCTCAATTCGTTGCAAATGTGCGTCTCATAAGGAGACGCGAATGCCAATCTATGAGCTTGACGGACAGGCACCGGAATTTCCCGGCGAGGGCGAATATTGGGTCGCGGAGACCGCAACGCTGATCGGCCGCGTGCGTCTCAAGCGCGAGGCCAGCGTCTGGTTCGGCGCCGTGCTGCGCGGCGACAACGAATGGATCGAACTGGGCGAACGCTCGCAGATCCAGGACAATTCAACACTGCACACCGATCCAGGATTCCCCATGGTGATCGGCAGTAATTGCGTGATCGGTCACAACGTGGTCCTGCACGGCTGCACGATTGGCGACAACAGCCTGATCGGCATGGGCGCGATCATGATGAACGGCGTCAAGATCGGGAAGAATTCATTGGTCGGCGCCGGCAGCGTGGTGCCGGAGGGCAAGAGCTTTCCCGACAATTCGCTGATCGTGGGCTCGCCCGCGAAGGCGATCCGCACGCTCGACGACCGGCTGATCGAAATGATCCGCGACGGCGCCGACATCTATGTGCGGCGCGGGAAGCAATACGCCAAGGGCTTGAAGCGGATCGGCTGAATATTCCGCACCCTAAACAGGGTGCGGCCGGCCCTTGGGGGAGGGCCGGCCGCTCGCGAACCCGGTCTGGGGACGGGGAGGGGTGGGGACGTGACCGGGAGCGCGAATTCCTTCTCAGATGTTGATCAGCGAGCCGAGACCGTGGCCGGCGCGCCCTGCGGCTCGCCGAGCGCGACCCAGAGATTCGGATCGGATTGCGACTGCCGCTTCACGAAGCGGTAGCCGGTCTTGTTCCAGGCGAGGACTTCGGCCTCCTGGTTGTCGAGAATGAACTCGCCTTTATTGGTCTTGACCGTGAGCACGGCATGGCCGTCGCCCTTCTTGTCGCGCACCACGGTGATCAGCAGCGCCTCGCGCGGCCAGCCGGCCTGCATCAGCATGCGCCGCTTGAGCAGCACATAGTCCTCGCAGTCGCCTTTGCCGTCGTCGGGATAGTTCCAGCGCTCGACCACGCCCCAATGTTCGAGGTCGGTGATCGGCTTGATGTTGTCGTTGACCCAGGCGTTGACCTTGACCATGTCGGACCAGGCCTTGGGCGTGAGCAGCACGTCACGCGGCGTCGACGGCTTGGTGTTGCACTCCGGCTTGTACTCGACGCAAAACTCGACCCAGCCGATCGGCGAGCGTGTGACATCGCCGACCGCGATATAGGCAGCCCGCTCGTGCGGATTGACCGGCCCGCCATAGGCCAGACGCTCGCCCGCCGCCGCGCCGCCCGCCGCCGCGGCCAATACCGCCACGCCGGCCATGACCAGCAGGCTGCGGGTCGCAATTTGTTTGAAACGCCAGCCCATTCTTGTGGCCCCTTCCCGTCGTGATGGGACCACAATTCGCACAAAGTTTTTGCATCGCCGCTAAGTCAAGCAAGTAATTTTGAAGACAACCAAACTAAAAAAAGAGACGAATACAGTAAAACTTAAAATAGAATTCGATTAAAATCTTACAGAATACAATTTATCTAAAATTGTATACATTAATAGACTAAACGCAGCAATGGCGCGCCCGCATGGGTTCCCGCGCGCGCAATGTTTACTGTAAGCGGTTCTTGGATTTAGGCCTGGGGATACCGGTGGGCGGGCGCGGCAGGCGCAATTTTGCCGCCACCGATGCGCGCAATTTTACGCAGCCCGTTTACCGAAGGCTGACGCTAGCGCGCGATCCCGAAAAAGCCTGCCCCGGACTTGATCCGGCGTGGGAACCGGTTTTCGGAAAAGATGACGCGCCAGATTTAAGCGCCGGTGACGTTTTCTTCGATGAAATCGGGGTGCTGCAGGCGGGTGAATTCGACGGCGAAGCCGTCCTCGATATGACGGACCACCCGGCCCGTGGCCTTGCCGATGGTAACCATAGCGCCGACCACCGGCCGCAATTCCGGCGAGATCGAGATCGCGGCGCCCGACTCCGACAAGTCGATGACGCGGCACGTCACATTGTTGCCATTCGGCAGGATCAGCCGCGCCATCGCCTTACGCGGGATAAAGCGGCCGTGGCGGCGGTCTTCCGGCAGATTGAGAATATTCCGGTTGGCGAGCCAGGTGAGCTGGGCGGCGAGCTTGTCGCGCTTGCGCAAGGTTGCCTCGACCGTCATGGCGAAGCCGGTGTCGAGCAAGCGCGCGATTTTGCCCTCGAGCCGGCCGAGATGATCGACATAGGCGATCACCCGTTCGCCCGGGTCGCCGGATACCGGCGCGACCAATGCGATGCCGCCCGGCGACATGTTGACGACCTGACAGGGAAACTCGCGCCGGTCGGCCAGCATGTAGCGCCCGAGCAGGTTGACCTTGACGCGCTGATGGCGCCGGCGTTCCTCGGCCAGCGGCAGCGATCTCGTCTTGGTCAATGGTACGGCCATGATGGGTCAACGCGGGTACTATGCCGACAGCGAATGACCCTATGAGTTTATCGTTAACGGGGCGTTAGCCGGTCTGCTCGCCGGACGGGGTTTCGCGGCCGCCGCTGTAGACCACAAAGCCGTGCTGTACCCGGCTGCCGGTCGCCGCCGTCATGAAACGTGGCGCAATGCTGCTGATGTCCGCCTCCGGTCCGGTATGGCGCAGGGTGCCGAGCGTAAGCTCGGCCACCGGCTTGGCGCCAATCCAATAGGGCGGAATTATTGGCGCCAGCACCCCGAGCGCCCGGATGCGGGCGTGGCCGACATGGGCGAGCGGCAGCAGCAACAGCTCCAGATCGGTCTCGGCGCCGTCCTCGGTGCGCGCGGTCAGGCCTGCGACGGCGCCGGTCGCTTCATTGGTGACGATTGCGAGCAGGTCATCGATCGACTGGCGGCTGGTCTCGCTCCACAGTGCGGCGAAGGCTTCGCCCTTGATCTCGCGGCCGAACAGCGCGCAGACGCGGGTGCCGGCAAGCCGGAACCGGAGCTGATCGACGAAATCCGCCGCCAGCAGGAAGGTGTCGCTGAGCGCATGGCGGATCTCGGACGGATCGATGTTGGCGCGCTCGGGGGCCGGGCGGGTTCCCCGTTTCTTGTTCCAGTAATCGAACACCGCCCGCGTGGATTGATGTTTCATAGACGCCACCTGTTCCGTCGCGAGACGGCGCCGGCGTTCATTGTCCCCGACTGGGACATCCGCGCCGGCTTTTCGCCGCGACGTCATTGGTGGAGCAGGCGCCGTGCCGTGGACGCGTCCGCCGGCCGGCACCTGCGCGTTAGCGTTAAAACCGCAATCGAGTTGGCAACAGCCCGATCGCTGCTATGGTCCGGCGATCCACACGGCTGACAGGAGGGCGAAAGCCCTCCTTTTTTCTTGCGAAGTTTGCTTGCGGTCAGGCGGTCAAGCGGGGTAACTGGGCCTCCCACCAAGCCTTTGGACCTCTGTGAAACGCGAACCGCTATTCAACATCCCGCCGGTCATTGTCGCTGTGCTGGCCGTGCTGGCGCTTATCCATGCCGCGCGCACTTACGTGCTCACCGGCGACCAGGATGTGGAACTACTGTTCGCCTTCGCATTCATTCCGGCGCGCTATGACACTTCGGTCGTGCTCGGAGGCGCGCTGCCGGGCGGCTTCGGCGCGCAATTGTGGACCTTCGTGACCTATTCGCTGATCCACGCCGACTGGACCCATCTCGGCGTCAATGCGGTGTGGTTGCTGCCGTTTGGCAGCGCGGTGGCGCGGCGGTTCGGCGCGCTGCGGTTCCTGGCGTTTTTCGCGGTGACGGCGGCGGCCGGCGCGGCGATGCATCTTGTTACCCATGCCGGCGAACAGTTCCCGATGATCGGGGCATCGGCAGCGATCTCCGGCACCATGGCGGCGGCCATGCGATTTGCGTTCCAGCGCGGCGGTCCGCTCAGCTTCTGGCGCGATAGCGATGCCGCCGCCTATCGCGTGCCGGCGATCCCGCTCACCGGCGTGCTGCGCGATCCGCGCGTGCTCGCTTTCCTGGCGGTGTGGTTCGGAATCAATATTCTGTTCGGGCTGGGGTCGTTTTCGATGACCGGCATCGGATCGGACCAGGTGGTCGCCTGGCAGGCGCATATCGGCGGCTTTCTCGCCGGCCTGATTTTGTTTTCCTGGTTCGATCCCGCGCCCGATTTGCAACAATTCGACGATCTTGGTGCAACGCGGCATTAGTCACATTGTCGCGAATGAGCTTGACGGAACCGGTAGGCCGGCAGGATCGTTACCATTAACTCGGAGTCGCGGGTCTCCCCGCAGCCGGGCCCAAGGAGGCTGCCATGAACGTCAAAGCAATTCTGACCGCCAAAGTTTCGGGAGCTTTGGGCGGCGACATTGTCTGCATCGAGCCGAGCGCCGATCTAGCGGCGGCGGTTAAATTGCTGAGTACGCACCGCATCGGCGCGGTCGTGATCCGCGGCGCCGGAGGGCGCCTCGGCGGAATATTGTCGGAGCGCGACATCGTGCTAGCGATCTCCGAACACGGCGCCGCCGCGCTCACGCTTCCAGTCAGCCAGGTGATGACCCGCAACGTCGCCACCTGCGGCGAGGACGACAGCATCGCCAGCATCATGGAGCGGATGACGGCGGGAAAATTCCGTCACATGCCGGTGGTGGCCAAGGGCGAACTGATCGGCCTGGTGTCGATCGGCGACGTGGTCAAGCAACGCGTCGGGGAAATCGAGCAGGAGTCCGAGGCGATGCGGGATTATATCCGTACCGCGTAAATTCGATCACTTGAAGCGAATGACTTGAAGCGAATGACTTGAAGCGAATTACTTGGCGACCCCATTGCCGCCATAGGGCTGCGACAGCGCGGTGACCGCCTCGGTCACCGCTTCCATGGCCTTCTCGGTTGCCTCGGCGCCGATGGTGATCGCTTCGGCGGCGCGATGGAAATCGAACCAGCCAACGTCGCCCAGCCGCGGGCTGATCAGCACGTCGGGCGGATCGCCGGCCAGCCGCGCGCGGGTGATGCGGTCCTGCATCACGTTGAACGCTTCCACCATCACGGTCGGAATGCCGGGGCGGCCGCGCCGCCCGAGGAATTGCCGGCGCAACGAGCGTTCGCCGCCAAACAGGCCGCGCAGCCCGTTCGGTTTGGCCGACTCGGCGGCCGCCGCTTCGCTGTCATCAGAGCCGTGATCGGAAATGATGGTGCCGCGCCCGAACAGATCGGAATTGATATTGACCGCGATCACCAGCCGGGCGCCGAGCGCGCGCGCCGCCGAAACCGGCACCGGATTGACCAGCGCGCCGTCCACCAACCAGCGCCCGCCGATCAGCACCGGTGGAAAAATTCCCGGCAACGCATAGGAGGCGCGCAGCGCCTCGGCCAGCCGGCCGCGGGTGAGCCAGATTTCATGGCCGGTATTGAATTCGGTGGCGATGGCGGCGAAGCGGATCGGCAGATCGTCGATGCGGCTGTCGGTGAGCGTGGCTTCCAGCTTGGCGGCGAGGTGGCCGCCGCGGATGAGCCCGGACCCGGACAGGCTGATGTCGAGATAGCTCAAGATGCCGCGTACCGTCAGCTCGCGTGCCCATTCTTCCAGGCTGTCGAGCTGGCGGGCGGCATAACAGCCGCCGACCACGGCGCCGATCGAGGTGCCGACAATGACGTCCGGCACGATGCCGTGCGCGGCCAGCGTGCGCATCACGCCGATATGGGCGAAGCCACGCGCGGCACCGCCGCCGAGCGCGAGCCCGATGCTCGGGCGCGTGACGGCCGGCTGCAACGGCGCGGTGATGGCTTCCGCCGAGCGGTCGCTGTTGCGCACGCGCGCGAATAGACCCTCAAACACCAAATTTTTCTCCCCGTCCCCGATTTTCGGATCGGGCCAGCCACCGGACCAGCGGTTCACCCCGATAGGATGAAAACAGCTGGCGGAGTCTTGTGTCCGAAACGTGACAGGGAGCGTGCGCTCACGTGATTACATTATGGTTAAATGCCGCGGCGGGTGTTTAGTTTACCGGCCGACGCATGGAAAACAGGCTTTCGACCACGGCATATTCGTCGTAGCCGCAACGGGCGATCGGCTTCATGGCCGCAGTATCGAGCCGGCCGTCGACAATGAAGCGGTCGTCGATATGCACGCCGATGACCTGGCCGAACACCACGTGACAGTCGACCGGCTTGCCGTCGACATCCTCGATCGTCACGATCTTGATGCGCTTGCATTCGAGCGCGCAAGGCGATGCCTTCACTCGTGGCGGCTTGACCAGCCGCGACGGCGCCGGTTCGAGGCCGGCGCGTTCCATCTCGTTGACGCCGCGCGGCAGCGGCGCCGAGGTGGCGTTCATCGCCTCGCGCAAATCCCAGGTGGCGAGATTGCAGACGAATTCGCCAGTCTCCTCGATGAAGCTCACCGAATCCTTGTGCCCTTCGCTGGCGAACATCACCAGATTGGCGCGGCTGTTGACGCCGTTGAAATAGGAATAGGGCGCGAGATTCACTTGCCCTTTCAAATTCATCGAGGTGATCCAGCCGATCGGGCGCGGCGCCACGATGGCCTTGAACGGATCGTGCGGCAGCAGCTTGGAATCGCGTTTGTCAGGCTCGTAGAACATCGATGTTTTTTCCTTGGCGCATGACCTTATCCGAAAACCGGTTCCCACTTTTCGGGATCATGCGCTAGCCCCCAAAGTAGCTGACGATGGCCGCGAGCGGCGGGCGCTCGCGATCCTCGGGCGGTTTGGCGGCGCGGCCGATATGGACGAAGCCGGCGAGGCGCTCATTGGGCGCGACGCCTAGTCTATCCAGCACACGCCGATCATAGGCGTACCACTCGGTGATCCAACTCGCCGCGAAGCCCATGGCGTGGGCGGCGATGACCAGGCTCATGGCGGAAGCGCCGGCGGACAATTGCTGCTCCCATTCCGGAATCTTGACATGCGGGCCGGCGCGGCTGACCACCGCGATCACCAGCGGCGCGCGCGCCAGCCGCTTACGTTCGAACTCGATCTGCTCGGGCGTGGCGTCGGCGCGATCGGCGGTAAATGCGGCGGCGATCACCGCGCCGGCGGCGATGCGGGCGTCGCCTTCGAACACGATGAAGCGCCAGGGCGCCAGCTTGCCATGGTCGGGCACCCGCGAGGCGACGGCGAGCAGGGTGTCGATTTCCGGCTTGCTCGGGCCGGGGCCGGTCAATTCCATCGGCTTGACCGAGCGGCGGGTCTTGAGCAGCTGCAAGGCGTCGGGCATTTTGTCCGCCTAGCATAGGGTTTCCGGGGTGACAAACCGGCCTAGTGGCTTGAAATCGCCGCGATTTGGGCCGAAAACGGCCGCGCCATGAGCAATGCACCCGCATTCGCCGCCCGCGGCCGGCTGTGGCCGGCGCTCGCGATCATCCTGCCTTTGCTCGTTCCGCAGGCCGCATCGGCGCAGGCGGCCGGGCAGAATTCATTGTTTTCGGCGACGCCCACGACCGGTCTGATCGCGCCGGCGCCGGCCACGCGCGGCGAGCCGTTCGGCTCGGGCGGCGTGCTGGCGCCGCAGTCGGAATGGCCGCTGACCACGCCGCACGCGACCTCGCCGAGTGCGGTGCCGATGGTACCGGCCGGCCAGGTGGCGCTCGCACTCTCAGCGCGCTTCGGCAAGGGCGCCCTCATCGACGGCGGCCTGACCTGGCGCGTCTATTCCGCCAAGCGCGACACCACCGGGACCTTCCACCTGGTCAAGGAAGACAAGTCGCCGGCGCCGACGCTGGTGCTGCCGCCCGGCGCCTATATCGTGCATGTCGGCTTCGGGCTCGCCACCGCGGTCAAGCCGGTGACCTTGAACGGGCCGACCGTGCACGCGGACTTCGATCTTCCGGCCGGCGCCATGCGCCTGGAAGGACGCGTCGGCGACGTGCGCATTCCGGCCGGACAGGTGTCGTTCGACGTTTACAAGGGCAGCCAGTTCGAGCCCGGCGACCGCCGGCCGATCGCCGAACGCGTGATGACCGGCAACGTGGTGGTGGTGCCCGAGGGCACCTATTATATCGTGTCGAACTATGGCGACGCCAATTCGGTGGTGCGCTCCGACATCCGCGTGGCGGCCGGCAAGCTCACCGACATCACCGTCACCCACCGCGCCGCCGCGATCACGCTCAAGCTGGTGAGCGAGAAAGGCGGCGAGGCGCTCGCCAGTACCGCCTGGTCGGTGCTCACGCCCGGCGGCGACGTGATCAAGGAATCGATCGGCGCCTTTCCGCGCGTGATCCTGGCTGAGGGCGAATATCGCGCCATCGCGCGCAACGAGGGCAAAGTTTTCGAGCGCGAATTCAAGGTCGTCACCGGCGTGGACGGCGACGTCGAGGTGCTGGCGCAGTGACGGCGGGAACTAACCCGCAAATCCGATCGTTGGAATAGATTATGGTGACTCTGCCCATTGCGAACGACGCGGCCACGGATATTTTCGCCGAGCTCGATGCCAAATCGATCGCGCTGCTGCTCGATGTGGACGGCACGCTGATCGATATCGCGCCGTCGCCAAATGAAGTGCATGTCGCCGACGATTTGCGCGACTCGCTCGCGCGCCTGTCGCGGCTGACCGGCGGCGCGCTCGCCTTGGTGAGCGGGCGTCCGATCGTCGATCTCGATGTGCTGTTCGCGCCGTTCAAGCTGCCGGCCGTCGGCGGCCATGGCGCCGAGCTGCGCGTGCGCGAGGTGATCAGTTCGGCAGCGCCGCTGCCGCAGGATCTGCGGCGGCACCTCGCCGAGGCGGCCACGCCGGGCTCCGGCATCATCGTCGAGGACAAGGGCTATTCGCTCGCGCTGCACTACCGCAACGGGCCGCAGCACGAGGATCGCTTGCGCCAACACATCGCGGCCGGCCGCGCGGCATTTCCCGGCGAGGCGACCGAAGTGCTGCCGGGCAAGGCGGTGCTCGAAGTGAAGCGGCCGAACGTCAACAAGGGCGACGGCGTGCGCGAATTGATGCGCCATCCGCCGTTCGCCGGACGCATGCCGGTGTTCATCGGCGACGATGTCACCGATGAATCGGTTTTCGCGGTATTGCCGGGCCT
>JGI20193J14888_1000371_pt1 | contig 13043 bp, 10 predicted proteins | sample NGESurdeep092012_5_FD_14888 | JGI IMG/M metagenome (IMG submission 14888)
GGCCGCCAACACGCCGGCTCCGGCAGCCGCGGCTCCTCCTGCCGCCAAGCCGGCCGAGGCGCCCAAGGCTGCTGCTGCGCCGGCAGCCGCACCGAAGAAGTAATCAAAGCGGCGATCCATTCATGACGCGGCCGGGCCAAGCCCGGCCGTTTCGTTATGGGCAGCCCGGTTGCGGCGTTTGGCCACGCAAATTTGACGGCGCCGGGATGCCTGAAGTTCCAGGCCGCTGGTGGCGGACCGAAAAACCGACATAATCACCCGCGATGGCGTCATGAGCAGCCTTTCGCGAGCGCCGGAGTATTTTTGCATGAAATTCACTCGACGGTCCGTCATCCGCGCCACCGCCGCCACGCTGGTGGCGCCTGCCTTGGGCGCGCTCGGCGCCGGATCGTTTGCCGGCCGCGCCGTGGCGCAAACGCGCAACTGGAAGCACGGCCTGTCGCTGTTCGGCGAGCTGAAATATCCGGAAGGCTTCCAGCATTTCGACTACGTCAATGCGGCCGCGCCGCAGGGCGGCGTGGTGCGGCAGATCGCGTTCGGCACCTTCGATAATTTCAATCAGGTGGTGTCCGGCGTGAAGGGCAGCCTCGCCATGGGCACCGAGCTGTTCACCGAAACGCTGATGACGCCGGCGCTCGACGAAGTGTCGACCGAATACGGGCTGCTGGCGGAAGCGGTCAGTCACCCGGACGATCATTCGTCGGTCACCTATCGCTTGCGCGCTAATGCGCGCTGGCACGACGGCAAGCCGGTAACGGCGGACGATGTGATCTTTTCATTCAATACGTTCAAGACCAACAGTCCGCAGCTCGGCGCCTATTACAGCCACGTCGTAAAGGCGGAGAAGACCGGCGAGCGCGAGATCACCTTCACTTTCGACGGTCCGGGCAATCGCGAATTGCCGCAGATCGTCGGCCAGCTGCCGGTGTTGCCGAAGCACTGGTGGGAAGGCACCGACACGTCGGGCAAGAAGCGCGACGTCACCCAGACCACGCTGGAGCTGCCGCTCGGCTCCGGGCCCTATCGCCTCAAGGAGTTTGTGCCCGGCCATACCATCGTCTACGAGAAGGTCGCCGACTATTGGGGCAAGGACGTCAACGTCACCATCGGCACCCGGAATTTCCAGCAGCTCCGCTTCGAATATTTCCGCGATTCCACGGTGGCGCTGGAAGCGTTCAAGGGCGACCAGGCCGACTGGCGCACCGAGAACAGCGCCAAGAACTGGGCGACGGCTTATGATTTCCCCGCCGTGCGCGACAAGCGCGTGGTGCTGGAGGAATTTCCGGTCCGCAATTTCGGCCTCATGCAGGCGTTCGCGTTCAATATCCGGCGCGACAAGTTCAAGGATCCGCGCGTGCGCCGCGCCTTCAACTTCGCCTTCGATTTTGAGGAAATGAACAAGCAGATCTTCTTCGGCCAGTACAAACGCATTTCCAGCTATTTTGAGGGCACCGAGCTGGCGTCGTCGGGGCTGCCGGAAGGCAAGGAGCTGGAAATTCTCGAAGCCGTCCGCGACAAGGTGCCGGCCGACCTTTTCAGCAAGCCTTACAGCAATCCGGTTGGCGGCAATCAGCAGGCGAATCGTAACAATCTGCGCGATGCGCTCGCGCTGCTGCGCGATGCCGGCTACGAAATTCGAAACACCAAACTGGTCAACGCCAAGACCGGCGAGCCGTTTAGCGTCGAATGCTTGGCGGAGGATCCGGCGACCGAGCGCTACGTGCTGTTCTACAAGCCCTCGCTCGAGCGGGTCGGCATGACGGTGAATGTGCGCGTGGTCGATGCCGCGCAATACGAGAACCGGTTGCGGCAATGGGATTTCGACATCATCGCCGCGTCTTGGGGCGAGTCGCTGTCGCCGGGCAACGAGCAGCGCGGCTACTGGAGCTCGGCCGCCGCCGACCAGCCCGGCTCGCGCAACTTGGTCGGCATCAAGAATCCGGCCGTCGATGCGCTGATCGAGCGCCTTATCTTTGCCAAGGACCGCGACGAGTTGGTCGCCGCCACCAAGGCGCTCGATCGCGTGCTGCTGTGGAATTTCTACGTCGTGCCGCAATGGACCTACGGCAAGGTGCGCGCGGCGCGCTGGGACCGCTTCGGCCGTCCGGACAACATGCCGAAATACGGGCTTTCGGCGTTCCCGACCATCTGGTGGTGGGACGCGGACAAGGCGGCTAAGGTGCCGCAGCGGTCGTGACGCTGATGCGATTGAGCCGCCGCCGCGCGTTGAGCATTATCGTAGGCGCGGCTGCCGCTGGCGCCGGCCGGCATTTCGTCAGTCCAGCCGCCGCGCAAGACGCCGAGCGTCACGGCATGTCCGCCTTCGGTGATCTGAAATACCCGGAAGATTTCCCGCACTTCAATTACGTCAACCCGAACGCACCCAAGGGCGGCGTGTTCTCGCAGATCGGCCCGAACCGCCAGTACAATCAGTCGTTCCAAACCTTTAATTCGCTCAACAGCTACATCCTGAAAGGCGACGCCGCCCAGGGCATGGAGCTCACTTTCGCGACCTTGATGGTGCGCTCGGGCGACGAGCCCGACGGCATGTATGGGCTGGCCGCGCGTAGCGTTGGCATCTCCGACGACGGGCTGACCTACCGCTTCTCGCTGCGTCCACAGGCAAGATTCCACGACGGCACGCCGCTCACCGCGCATGACGTCGCGTTCTCGCTAGCGACCCTGAAAGAAAAAGGGCATCCGATCATCACCCAGCTGCTGCGCGACTTCAAAGGCGCGGAGGCCATCGACGACCACACCGTCGTGGTGCGCTTCGCCGAGAAACGGGGCTGCGACGTGCCGCTGTTCGTTGCCGGCCTGCCGATTTTCTCGCGCGCCTATTATTCCAAGCAGGTGTTCGACCAGTCGACGCTGGAGACGCCGCTCGGCAGCGCCGCCTACAAGGTCGCCCGCTTCGAAATCGGGCATTTTATCGAGTTCGAGCGGGTGCAGGACTGGTGGGGCGCCGATCTGCCGGTGGCGCGCGGGCAGAACAATTTCGATATCGTGCGCTTCGAATATTATCGCGACCGCGAGGTCGGCTTCGAAGGCTTCACCGCCAAGAACTATTTGTTTCGCGAGGAGTTTACCTCGCGCACCTGGGCGACGCGCTACGACTTCCCGGCCTTTAACGACGGCCGCGTCAAGCGCGACGTGCTGGCGGACGATACGCCGTCCGGCGCGCAGGGCTGGTTCATCAATATGCGGCGCGAGAAATTCAAGGACGCCCGCCTGCGCGAGGCGTTGATCGATGCGTTCGATTTCGAATGGACCAACAAGAACATCATGTACGGCTCCTACCAGCGCACGCATTCGGTGTTCCAGAATTCGCCGATGATGGCGAAAGGCAAGCCGGATGCCGCCGAATTCGCGCTGCTCGAGCCGTTCCGCGGCAAGCTGCCGGACGAGGTGTTCGGCGAGCCCTATGTGCCGCCGGCCACCGACGGCAGCGGCCAGGACCGCCGCTGGCTGCGGCGCGGCGCGCAGCTGCTCAACGAGGCCGGCTTTGCGCTCCGGGACGGCAAGCGCGTGCTGCCGAATGGGACGCCGATTGCCATCGAGTTCCTGATCGACGAGCCGACGTTCCAGCCGCACCATATGCCGTTCATCAAGAATCTCGGCACGCTCGGCATCGACGCCAGCTTGCGCATCGTCGATCCGGTGCAATACCGCGCCCGCGTCGACGGCTTCGATTTCGACATCACGGTCGAGCGCTTCAGCTTTTCCGAGACCCCGGGCGACTCGCTGCGCACCCATTTCTCCTCAGCTGCCGCCGCCACCAAGGGCTCGCAGAACCTGGCCGGCATCGCCGATCCGGCCGTCGACGCGCTGGTCGACATCATCATCGCCGCCAAGACGCGCCCCGAGCTGGTCACCGCCTGCAAGGCGCTCGACCGCGTCATCCGCGCGGGGCGCTACTGGATTCCGCACTGGTACAAAGCGTCGCACTGGATCGCCTATTGGGACATGTTCGGCCGCCCCGCCGCCAAACCGCGCTACTTCCGCGGCATTCCGGAGACCTGGTGGTACGACCGCGCCAAGGCGGCGAAGCTGGAGTAGGCGGCATCGCGTGCCGCGATTTCAGTGCTTTCACCGCGCCGCGGAATGACATACTGAGAGGCCCAACCTGAGAGTCGCATGAGTGCCTATATCATCCGCCGTCTGCTGTTCATGGTGCCGACGATGCTCGGCATCCTGCTGGTCGCTTTCGTCGTGGTGCAGTTCGCGCCCGGCGGCCCGGTCGAGCAGGTGATCGCCAAGCTCACCGGCAGCGACACCGGTGCGACCTCGCGCATTTCCGGCTCGCCCGGTGGCGACTTCGGCAACCGCGGCATGGTGCAGGGCGGCTCGCAAGTCGACGCCGTGAGCTCCAAGTATCGCGGCGCGCAGGGGCTCGATCCGGAATTCATCAAGAAGCTGGAAAAGCAGTTCGGCTTCGACAAGCCGGCCTATGAGCGCTTCGGTCTGATGCTGTGGAACTATATGCGCTTCGATTTCGGCAAAAGCTATTTCCGCGACGTCAGCGTGCTGCAACTGGTCAAGGAGAAGCTGCCGGTCTCGATGTCGCTCGGCATCTGGATGACGCTGCTCACCTATCTGATCTCGATTCCGCTCGGCATCCGCAAGGCGGTCGACGACGGCTCGCGCTTCGACATGTGGACCTCGAGCGTCATCATTGTCGGCTATGCCATCCCCGGCTTCCTGTTCGCGATCCTGCTGATCATCCTGTTCGCCGGCGGCTCGTTCTTCGACTGGTTTCCGTTGCGCGGGCTCTATTCGGAGAATTGGGCGCAACTGCCGTGGTGGCATAAGATTCTCGACTATTTCTGGCACCTCACTTTGCCGATCATATCGATGGCGCTGTCCGCNTTCGCCACCATGACGCTGCTGACCAAGAACTCGTTCCTCGAGGAAATCCGTAAGCAATACGTACTCACCGCCCGCGCCAAGGGCTGCACGCGTAACCAGGTGCTGTACGGCCACGTGTTCCGCAACGCCATGCTGATCGTCATCGCCGGATTTCCCTCAGCCTTCGTGCACGCCTTCTTCACCGGCTCGCTGCTGATCGAAACAATCTTTTCGCTCGACGGCCTCGGCCTGCTCGGCTTCGAAAGCGTGCTCAACCGCGACTATCCGGTGGTGTTCGCAACGCTCTTCATCTTCTCGCTCATCGGCGTGGTGGTGAACCTGATCTCCGATCTCACTTATACGTGGATCGATCCGCGCATCGACTTCGAGACGCGGGAGGTCTGAGGTGGACGCGCGCGCCGGCATCAAGTCGCCCGATAGCACCGCCTTCGGCACCACCGGCCTCGACGTGCCGGCGGAGCGGCGCTGGATCACGATCTCGCCGCTCAACCGGCGGCGCTGGGACAACTTCAAGGCCAACCGGCGCGGCTATTGGTCGTTGTGGCTCTTCCTCGCGATGTTCCTGATTTCGCTGTTCGCGGAATTCATCGCCAACGACAAGCCGGTCTATATCCACGTCAACGACAGATCGTTCTTTCCGGCGGTCATGACCTATCCCGACACCGCGTTCGGCGATCCCAACGACAAGAACCTGTTCGGCACCGCCGCCGATTTTCGCGACGACTACCTGATGAGCCTGATCACGAAGGAAGGCGGCACCGTGATCTGGCCGCTGATCCGCTTCTCCTACAACACACAGGTGAGCAAGCCGCCATCGCCGTTTCCGTCCAAGCCGACCTGGCTGCTGAACCAAAAGGATTGCGAGTTTGCCGCCAGCCACGGCTTCGCCAAATGCGGCGAGCAGGAATACAACTGGCTCGGCACCGATGACGGCGGCCGCGACCTGGTGGCGCGGCTGATCTACGGCTTCCGCATCTCGGTGCTGTTCGGACTCGTGCTGACGATCATTTCATCGATCATCGGCGTCGCCGCCGGCGCGGTGCAGGGCTATTTCGGCGGCTGGGTCGACCTGTTGTTCCAGCGCTTCATCGAAATCTGGACCTCGATCCCGTCGCTTTATCTGTTGCTGATCGTTTCATCGGTGCTGGTGCCGGGCTTTTTCGTGCTGCTCGGCATCCTGCTGTTGTTCTCATGGGTCTCGCTGGTTGGCTTGGTGCGCGCGGAATTCCTGCGCGGACGCAATTTTGAATACATCATGGCCGCGCGCGCGCTCGGCGTTTCGAACGCCGTCATCATCTTCCGCCACCTGCTGCCGAACGCCATGGTGGCGACCATGACGTTCCTACCGTTCATTTTGTCGTCCTCGGTGATGACGCTGACCGCGCTCGATTTCCTCGGCTTCGGTCTGCCGCCCGGCTCGCCCTCGCTCGGCGAGATGCTCTCGCAAGCTAAAGCCAATGTGAATGCGCCGTGGCTCGGATTGACCGGCTTCTTCAGCATCGCGGTGATGCTGTCGCTGCTGATTTTCATCGGCGAGGCGGTGCGCGACGCCTTCGATCCGCGAAAGACCTTCCGATGAGCGCGCCCGAAACACTGCTCTCGGTTCGCGATCTCTCGGTCGCCTTCGGCCAGGGCGCGCGCGCGGTGCTGGCGGTCGACCGCGTCTCGTTCGACATCGGCAAGGGCGAGACGGTGGCGCTGGTCGGCGAGTCCGGTTCCGGCAAGTCGGTCACCGCGCTGTCGGTGATGAAGCTGTTGCCCTATCCGGCGGCGCATCACCCCTCCGGCACGATCGTATTCCAGGGCCGCGAGATGCTGACCATGGCGGAGTCCGCCATCCGCCACGTCCGCGGCAACGACATCACCATCATCTTCCAAGAGCCGATGACCTCGCTCAATCCGCTGCACACGATCGAAAAGCAAATCGGCGAGATATTGTTGTTGCATCAGGGGCTTACGGGGCAGGCGGCGCGCGCGCGCATCATCCAGTTGCTCGATCATGTCGGCATCCCCGATCCGCAAGGGCGGCTGGCGAGCTATCCGCACCAGTTGTCGGGCGGCCAGCGCCAGCGCGTGATGATCGCGATGGCCTTGGCGAATGAGCCCGACCTGCTGATTGCCGACGAGCCGACCACCGCGCTCGACGTGACGGTGCAGGCGCAAATCCTGAAACTGCTCAAGGACACGCAGCAGCGGCTCGGCATGTCGATGCTGTTCATCACCCATGACCTAGGCATTGTGCGCAAGCTCGCCGACCGGGTCTGCGTGATGCAGCAGGGAAAAATTGTCGAGCAGGGCGAAGTCGAGCGCGTGTTCACCGCGCCCGAGCATCCCTATACACGCGCACTTCTCGCCGCCGAGCCGAAGCCCGATCCGGCGCCGCCGCGGCCGGACGCGCCGATGGTGGTGCAAACCAAAGATCTGAAGGTGTGGTTTCCGATCAAGCGCGGCGTGCTGCGCAAGGTGGTCGGGCATATCAAAGCGGTTGATGGCGTCAGCATCGAGGTGCGCAAGGGCGAGACGCTTGGCGTCGTGGGCGAGTCCGGCTCGGGAAAAACCACGCTGGGCCTGGCGATCCTGCGGCTGATCTCGTCCGATGGTCCGGTCGCGTTCATGGGGCACACCATTCAGGGCCTCAAGTTCAAGCAGATGCGGCCGTTCCGCCGCGACATGCAGATCGTGTTCCAGGATCCTTACGGCTCGCTGTCCCCGCGCATGTCGGTGTCCGACATCATCGAGGAGGGCCTGTGGGTACATCATCCGCATCTGCCGGCGGCTGAGCGCGAGCGCCGCGTGGTGGCCGCGCTCACCGACGTCGGGCTCGATCCCGCGACGCGCTTCCGCTATCCGCACGAATTCTCCGGCGGCCAGCGCCAGCGCGTCGCGCTGGCTCGCGCGCTGGCGCTGGAGCCGACCTTCATCGTGCTCGACGAGCCGACCAGCGCGCTCGACATGTTGATTCAGGCGCAGATGGTCGATCTGTTGCGCGACCTGCAGAAGCGGCGCGATCTCACTTATATGTTTATCTCGCACGATCTGCGCGTGGTAGCCGCGCTGGCGAGCCGGCTCTTGGTGCTGCGCAACGGCAAGATGGTGGAAGAGGGCGCGGCGGCGGAGCTGTTCAAGAACCCGAAGAGCGATTACACACGCGCGCTGTTTGCCGCCGCCTTCAATCTAGAAACAGCGCCCGAGGGCGTTGTTTCGCAATAGGTAGTGGCGATGCGCGATCGTCCCGAACTCGCCGATCTTCCCGCCGATGTCGCGCTCTCCGCGCCCGAACTGCTCGCCAAGGGCTATCGCGACTACCTGCGCTTTCGGCTGACGCTGCGAGGTGCGGACGGCGCTCCAGTCACCCAAACCCGCGACGTCTTCCTCGGCGGCAAAGTGGTGGCGGTGCTGCCGATCGATCTTGCACGCGGTGAAGTCGTCTTGATCCGGCAGTTTCGTCTGCCGGCGCATCTCGCCAATGGCCGCGGCGACATGATCGAGATGGTGGCGGGACGGGTCGAGGCGGGCGAGCAACTTGCTGCAGCGGCGCGGCGCGAATGCATCGAGGAGATCGGGGTCGCGCCGAGCGAACTGGTCGAGCTGTTCAGTTACCTGACGACGCCGGGATTGACCGATGAGGAGGTCACCGTTTTCCTCGCCGCCATCGATGCGGCACGGGTCCCGGCACGTTCAGGCGCAGCAACAGAAGGCGAGCAAATTGGCACCGTCCGCGTCTCCATCGACGCCGCGATTGCGGCGCTGAACCAAGGCGAGATGCGCAACGGTCCGCTCGTCATCGTATTGCAATGGCTGGCGCTCAATCGCGGCCGTATCGCCGAGCTGTTGGCGTCGCGCTAGGAAACTCGCTTCACGCTGGTGATCTCGCTGCCGGCGGCCTTGATACGGGCGATAACGTCTTTCGCCGGCTCGATCGCGACCATCATGTGATGCGCATTGGCGTGAATGAGCGTCGTCGTATCACGCGCGATGGCGACATGGCCCTTCCAGAACACCAAGTCGCCGCGCCGTAGGTCGACGAGCGACGATAATTTGCCGAGCGCCAGTTCCTGCATGTCGCTGTCGCGCGGGCAGGCGATGCCGGCGGCCTGCAGCGCGACCTGCACCAGCCCTGAGCAGTCTAGCCCAAGCAATGTCTTGCCGCCCCACAGATAAGGCGCGGCGAGAAATGTCTCGGCGACCGCGACAAAATCCGGCTGCCTCGCCTTGATCGGCGCAAGATGCACGACCGGCACATGCCATCCGGAGGCGGTGACGGCGAAGCGTTCGTCCTGCCGTACGATTGTAAGCATCGCGCCCATCGGCAGGCCACCGACCGGCGGCAGCTTGATGTCCGGTCCGGGGAAGCCGAGCGTGCGCGGGACCGCGACTTTGTGCGTCGGCGCCGAACCGGCAAGCCCAAGTGCGTTCGCCGACAGCCAGCCGACATAGCCGTCATTTTCGAGCTGGCCCCAGGCCCAGCCTTCCTCGGTCGTCTCGTAGACCATCACGCTCTCGCCCATCAGCGCTTGCGTGTCGAGCCGCGCCTCGTGCGACGGCGCGCGGCGCACACCGGCGATCGGTTCGATCACTTGCTGGCGCGTGCCCTCGACGAAGCGCTCGGCTTCGACCTTGCCTTGCAGACGCTTTGCCGCGAGCTCGGGGCGGAACGGATGGATGCGGGGATCGAGGGCGACCATAATTAAGAATAGCGCGCGGCGAGCATCGCGTAGAGCGCGCGTGCCGATTGGCATTCGGCGCCTTCCGGCCGGCCGGGCTTGGCCGATGCCGTCCAGGCGAAGATGTCGAGATGCAGCCAGGATTTCGCGGCGACGAACCGGCGCAGGAACAGCGCGGCAGTGATCGCGCCGCCCTGGCCGCCGGCGCTGACATTGTTAAGATCGGCCACTTTCGAATCCAGCATCTGATCGTAAGGTCGCCACAGCGGTAGCCGCCACAGCGGATCGTTTTCGGCCGCGCACGCGCTCGACAGTTCAGCGGCGAGCGCGTCGTCGTCGGTGAAAAACGGCGGCACCTCGGGCCCGAGTGCCACTCGCGCGGCGCCGGTGAGCGTGGCGAAATCGGCGATCAGCGCTGGGTTGTCCTCATCGGCGAGCGTAAGCGCGTCGGCGAGAACGAGCCGGCCTTCGGCGTCGGTATTGCCGATTTCGACGGTGAGCCCCTTGCGCGACTTGTAGATGTCGCGCGGGCGGAAGCTGGTGCCGGAAATGGAATTTTCCACCGCCGGAATGATGACGCGCAGGCGAACCTTAAGCCCGCGCGACATGATCATGTGGGCGAGCGCCAATGCGGTCGCCGCCCCGCCCATGTCCTTCTTCATATTGAGCATGCCGGCATCGGTCTTGATGTCGAGGCCGCCGGTATCGAAGCACACGCCCTTGCCAACCAGCGTGATTTTCGGATCGCTGTCCTTGCCCCACGTCAGATCGATCAGGCGCGGCGCGCGTGGCGATCCGGCGCCGACCGCATATACCAGCGGGAAATTCTTCGCGAGTTCGTTGCCACTGGTCACCTGCACGCCGGCGCCATGCTGCTTGGCCAGCGCGCGGGCGGCGTCCTCGAGCTCGGCTGGCCCCAAGTCGTTAGATGGCGTGTTGATGAGATCGCGGGCCAGCGTCACGCCCTCGACGATGCCGGTGAGGTCGTCGCCGTCCACGCCGTCCGGCAGCACGAGCCGCACGCTGCGCACATCCGCCTTGCGGTAACGGGTAAACTGATAGGCGCCCAAAGCGAAGGCTAAAGTGGCGAGCCGCGCGTCGTGCGGCGCGTTGGCGAAGCGGTAGATGCCGGGCGGCAGCAGGCCGGACAATTGTCCCGGCCGGAACGGATCGATTGCCCCATCGCCGGGACGTTCGAGCCCGAACAGTGCGCCGGCGAGCTTGCCGTCGGCCGCGGAAAGCAAGAGCAGCTGGCCGGCTTTGGGCTCGAAGCCGGCGGCAGCGATGAAAGCGCGTTCGTGCTCACCGAGGCCCTGGCGGATGGAATCGACATTGCCGGCGTGCACGAACCAGATCGGGACGCCTTGCGCCTCGCTGGCGCTCGCAAAAATGGGATGCATGGTCACTCCGCGGCGTCGCGCTTCGGAGGCTTCGGCGCGTAGCCGTCACGCTTCTGCGGCAGTTTCCAGTCCAGCATCTTGGAGGCGACCAGCGTGCGCAGCACCTGCGCGGTGCCGCCGCCGATGGTGAACATGCGCACGTCGCGCGCCATGCGTTCGAGCGGCAGCTCGCGGGAATAGCCGCGCGCGCCGAAGAGCTGCAGCGAGTCATTGACGATTTTGATCGCGGCCTCCGAGGCGAAGACTTTCGCCTGCGCCGCCAGCATCGGGTCGGGGAAGGCGCTGCCGTCGGCGCCGCGCGAGCGCGCCGCCGCATAGAGCATCAGGCGCGAGGCGGTGAGCTGGGTCTGCATGTCGGCGAGCATCCATTGCAGGCCCTGGAATTCGCCGATCGGGCGGCCGAACTGCACGCGGGTCTTGACCCATTCCAGCGCATGGTCGAGCGCGCCGGCGGCGATCCCCATGGCCACGGTGCCGGCGCCGACGCGCTGGCTGTTATAGGCATTCATCAGATCGGCGAAGCCGCGGCGGAAACCGGACGGCGGCAACACCGCCATCGCTGCCGGCACTGCAAGATCCTCGAACGCGAGCTCGCCCTCCGGCATGCCGCGCAGCCCCATGGTCTGCTCGCGCCGCGTGACGCGCAGGCCCTTGTCCAATCCTTTGGCCTCGTCGCGCACCGCGAGGAAGCCGCCGATGCCCAGCTCTTGCCCGCGTTCGTCAAATACGCGCGCGAAAATCAAATGTAGGCGCGACACGCCGGCGCCGGTGATCCAGTGCTTCTTGCCGTTGATCACATAAACATCGCCGCGCTTGTCGGCGCGGGTGGTCATGGCAGTGGTGTCACTGCCGGCATCCGGCTCGGTGATGCAGATGGCGGGCTTGTCGCCCTCCAGCACCAGCCGCGCCGCGAGCTGCTTCTGCGCCTCGCTGCCATAGGCCATCACCGTCGAGATCGCGCCCATATTGGTCTCGACCACGATGCGCGCGGTCACGGTGCAGGATTTCGCCATTTCCTCGATCACCAGCACGGCGTCGAGGAAGGAGCGGTCCTGGCCGCCGAGTGCTTTCGGCATGGTCATGCCGAGGAAGCCGGCCTCGCCGAGCGTCTTCACGATGTCCCAGGGGTATTGCTCGTCGCGGTCGATCGCCGCCGCGCGCGGGCGCACGATGTCCTGCGAGAAGGCGCGGGCGCGCGCCTGCAGCGCGATTTCGTCTCTGGAGAGTCCTAGGTCCATGGCGTGATCTTAAACCCGATGGCGCATGATCCCGAAAAGTGGAAACCGATTTTCGGAGAAGATCATGCGCAAACAAAATGTTAGGGGCCGCACTGGTTCAGTCCAAATGAACCAGGCGCCCGCGAGCTCAGTTTACAAGTTAACCACTCATTAGGGTTAACGTTTTATTGCTCGGGAATGTCGCTGGAATGCCAGCCACCGGAATCCCATGCGTCTCCCGTCAATCCACAAACCTTCTCCACCCAGCACTCTGGCTTGTCGCCCGGAGCCGATGAGCCGCGTCTCCAAATGCGAAAATGAAAATGGATCAGGCGAACGCGGTGCTTGGCGCCGCAAAACGGTCAAAGCGGTGCATAATGGCGGCTAGCAGGTCTAGCGTAGAATACTCGTAATGCTGCGCTTCGACGCGCCGTTGGATTGATCCGACCTGAGCGGCAGTCCGCGCCGCTGCTTCGGTAGTGCAGATGCACGTTGTGCCAATATCAGCAATAATGAAACGCCAAGCCATAAGGAGATTTCATGCGCAAATTCCTGATCGCGGCCGGCCTGACGATTGTCGTGGCTGGTTCGCTGACTACCCCTCGCGCCGAGGCGATGCCGCTTGCGCTGCCCACCGGTATGACCAACCAGCTCAACATGGTCGAACAGGTTGCGCTCTGCTTCTACGTTTGACCTGACCCGGCTTTTTTAGACCAAGCGTTGTGAGAGAATGAGCTTGGAAAGGAGCTTGGTCATGCCGAAGAAGAGGTTCAGCGCGGAGCAGATCGTGACGCTGGAGCTAAGCGGGAAACTGGGTGATGACGGTGTGAGATAGGCGGCGTATCGAGGCGGGTGTCGAGCCTGCCAGAACCTCTCAAGGAGAGCGATACGCC
>JGI20193J14888_1000373_pt1 | contig 13020 bp, 10 predicted proteins | sample NGESurdeep092012_5_FD_14888 | JGI IMG/M metagenome (IMG submission 14888)
CCGCCCTTGCCGATGATCTCGCGGATCTTCTCCGGGTTGATCTTGATCTTCGTGATGCGCGGCGCGAAGTCGCTCATCGTGTCGCGGGCGGAGGGCAGGACTTCGAGCATCTTGTCGAGGATGGTCATCCGCGCNGCGTGGGCCTTCTCGAGCCCCTGCCGGATGATCGCCTCGCTGATGCCGGTCACCTTGATGTCCATCTGGAGGGCGGTGATGCCATCCCGGGTGCCGGTGACCTTGAAGTCCATGTCCCCGAAGGCATCCTCCTTGCCGAGGATGTCGGTCAGGACGGTGAACGTCCCGTCCTTCTCCGACATGAGGCCCATTGCCGCGCCGGCGACCGGCGCCGAGATCGGCACGCCGGCATCCATGAGCGCGAGGGTGGAGCCGCAGGTGGCCGCCATGGAGGTGGAGCCGTTGGACGTCACGCACTCGGAGACGAGGCGGATGACGTACGGGAACTCGTCCGAGCTGGGGAGCACGGGCAGGAGCGCCCGCTCCGCGAGGTGGCCGTGACCGATCTCGCGCCGGCCGGGGCCGCGCATCATCTTGTTCTCGCCGGTGCTGTACGGCGGCATGTTGTAGTGGTGGATGTAGCGCTTCTCGGTCTGCGGGCTGATCGTGTCGATCCGCTGGACGTCCGAGGACGGGCCGAGCGTCGCGATCGTGAGGGCCTGCGTCTCACCGCGCGTGAAGAGGCCGGAGCCGTGCGCTCGCGGGAGGACGCCGACCTCGACAGTGATCGTCCGGATCTCGTCGACGCCGCGCCCGTCCATGCGGATCCCCTCGGACAGGGTCAGCGTTCGAGCAGTCTTCTTGTGAACGAGGCCGAAGAGGGCCTTCGAGACGCGCGCCGCACGGCGGGCCGCCTCCAGCTTCGCCTTCGCCTCGTCCTTCGACGAACGGTTGGCGCGGATGGAGTCGGCGATCCCGACCGAGAGCGTCTCGAGACGCGCTGGCAGTTCCGCGGCGATCGCCAGGAGCAGGGCGGCCGTCGCCTCGGCGTCCGGGAGGGCGCGGTGCGCCTGCTTCAGCTCGATGCCGAAGAAGCGCGAGAGCTCGCCCAGCGTGTAGCTGGGGAGGTCCGGGTAGCCGTCGCGGGCGAGCGTGAGCGTGTCGAGGTAGGTGCCCGGCCGGATTCGCGTCCCGTCGGCGAGTGCCGCCTCCAGGAACGCGATGTCGAAGCCCACCGAGTGGCCCACCAGGGTCGCCTCGCCGATGAAGGCGAGCGCCTGCTTCGCGGCTTCGACGGGGCTCGGCGCACCGGCGACGTCCTTGTCCGTGATCCCGTGCATCTGGTTGCCGAAGATCGGCCGGCCCGGACTCACGAACGTGGACCAGCGGTCGACGACCTTGCCGCCCTTCACGCGAACGGCGGCCATCTCGATGAGGTCCGCCATCTCCGCGTGGGTGCCGGTCGTCTCGACGTCCAGCACGACGAACTCGGCGCCCGCCTTCGCTTTCGCCGCGAAGTCGAGGACCGAGCCGGTGCCGGCCTCCAGGAACGGGATCCGCTTCGTCTTGCCGACGGCCTCCTGGAGCTGCAGCTGGAGGTCGATGAGCGGCTGGAGCGCTCGGTGGCCGAACAGGATCGCCTCGGCCATCACGGACTCGGGGAGGATCTTTGCGCCGGCCTCCACCATCATGATCGCCTCGCGAGTGCCCGAGACGATCAGGTCGAGATCGGACTCGGCGAGCTGCGAAATGGTGGGGTTGATCACGAGCTCGCCGTCGATCCGGCCGATTCGGACTGCGCCGATGGGGCCGAGGAACGGGATCTCGCTGATCGTCAGCGCGGCGGACGCGGCGACGGTGCCGAGGACGTCCGGGTTGTTCTCCTGGTCAGTGGAGAGGACGGTGAGGACGACCTGCACGTCGTCCTTGTAGCCCTCCGGGAAGAGCGGTCGGATCGGCCGGTCCGTCAGGCGGGCGGCGAGGATCGCGGCCTCCGAGGGGCGCGATTCGCGCTTGATGAAGCCGCCGGGGATCTTGCCGGCCGCGTACATCCGCTCCTCGAAGTCAACCGTGAGCGGGAAGAAGTCCAGGTTCGGGCGGGGCTCGGATCGGTTGGCGGTGCCGAGCACCACGGTGTCACCGTACGTGATGGTGACGGACCCGCCGGCAAGACGGGCGAGCTTGCCTGTCTCGATGGTCAGGGGGCGTCCGCCGAATTCGACGGAAAAGGTGAGGGACACGAGCGTTCCTTTCTCGCTCGCGTCGGGGATGGACCGCTGCCGGCGTTCGCGCCGACCTCCGAATGCACGAAACCCGGGGTGCTCCCCCGGGCTTCAGCGCGTGCTCAGCGGCGCAGGCCGAGCCGTGCGATGACGGCGCGGTAGCGCGAGGCGTCCTTCTTCACGAGGTACGCGAGAAGGCGCCGGCGCTGGCCGACCATCTTGAGGAGGCCACGGCGGGAATGATTGTCCTTCGGGAACAGCTTGAGATGCCCCGTCAGGTCCTTGACCCGCTCCGTCAGGAGCGCGATCTGGACCTCGGCAGAGCCGGTGTCGCCTTCTCTCATTGCGTATTCGGCGACGATCCGGTCCTTGGTTTCCCGCACGAGCGGCACTCGGTCCTCCGACACGAAAACTTGTACTAACCGTTCTTGCAAACACGCCGAGAGTAGCAGGGGACGGCGGTTCCTGCAAACGCCGGATCAGGTCCTGCAAACACGTCGAGCCGGGCGGGGGCCATGGGCCGTCTATCGCGGGCGAACGAAGGCGACCCGGAGGCGGCGGCCCGCCAGCGTCCCTGGCCGAGCGCGGACGCGGAGCGTGCCATCCTCGCCGACCCGGACGACGGCATCATGCGGGCGCGCGGGCGCGCTTCCGGGCGCGATCGCCGGCTCCACGGTCGCTGCGTACGGGCCGGCCGGCGGAAGCGCGACCGGGACCCCGAAGCGCAGTGCCGCCTCCCGGCCGCCGCTCAACCGATCGACGATCTCCCCGGTGACCGCGACCCGCCGTCCCAGGAGCGCCCGGGCCGTGGCGAGGTCGCCGGTCGCGATCGCGGTGCGGATCTCCGTGCTGCGCACCTGCCGGCCTTCGAAGTCAAACGGGGGAACGACCACGACCGAGAAGCCGTCCCGGGCGCCCAGGGCGGCGAGCGCGGCGGGCGTCCCACGCCGTTCGTGGCCGAAGGCGGCATCCGGCGTCATCAGGAACCCCGCCAGGCCGGTCCGCGCCCGGATCGACTCCACGAACACGTCGTAGGGCGTCCGGCGAAGCGCCTCGTCGAAGTGCTGGACGATCGTCACCTCCACGCCCGCGTCCGCCAACCGGACGAGGCGCTCATCCGGGTCGCACAGGAGCGGCGGCGCGGCGCCCGCGACGATCTCATCGGGATGGTGATCGAAGGTCAGCACTGCCGGCACCGCGCCCAGGCGGCCGGCGGCCCGGCGCAGCTCGCGAAGCAGGTAGCCGTGCCCGCGGTGAAGGCCGTCGAAGACGCCCACGACAACGAGGAGCGGCCCATGCTGGGGACGCAACTCGGCGAGGCCGTGCAGGGCCGCCGGTGATCCGGAGGCACCGCGGGCGCGGGCCGGGGCGCGGGCCGGGGCGATCGGGTCCCGCTCAGCCACTCGGCGGGGTGCCGTCGCGCGGGACCAGGACCTTGTCGGGCACCAGGCGCCCACCGGCGCGCCGGGCGATCGCGGCCAGCGACCCATCTTCCGTCAGGAGCCGTACCCGGTTCACAATCGGCGAGTCGGCGGCGGGCCCCACGTCGGCCGGGGCTGCGAGAACCGCCGGAAGGCGGCCGCCCTCGCCGATCCAGCCACCGTGCGCGACCACGACGAGCTCGTCCAGGCGGAGCGTCACGGCGGGGAGATCGTCGAGTCCCGTCCCGACCGGTCGGAGCAGGGCGGCGAACCGCCCGTTCGCCGCTGCCTCGCGCGCGACATCGAGGCTGATGGCGTCGTCGAGCGTGAACGGCCCCGCGNCGGTGCGGCGGAGCGCCCCGAGATAGGCCGCGCTGCCGACGGCCGCCCCGAGATCGCGCGCGAGCGCCCGGACGTAGGTCCCGGCGGAGCAGGCCACGTCGATCACCCCGAGCGGGTGGTCGGGGTCGGTTGCGTCCCAGCGCTCCAGCGTCAGCGCATGGAAGGTGGTCTCGCGGGCGGGCAGCTCGGGCGCGTGGCCCGCCCGGGCAAGGGCGTAGGCTCGCCGCCCGCCGACCTTGCGTGCGGAGAAGGCCGGCGGCAGCTGGAGGTGCGTCCCAAGGAAGCCGGCCAGGGCGGCCTCGACCGCTTCCCGGGTCGGGGCCGGCGGATTGCTCGGCGTCAGCTCGCCCTCCAGGTCGTCGGTGGTCGACGAGGCACCGAAGCAGACCGTCGCCCGATACGCCTTGCGCGCACCGAGGTGGAACTCGACCACGCGCGTCCCGAGGCCAAGGTAGAGCGGAAGCACGCCCGACGCGAACGGATCCAGCGTCCCGCCGTGGCCGATCCGCTTCGTGCCGGCGAGGCGCCGGACGAGCGCGACGACATCGTGAGAGGTTGGCCCAACCGGCTTGTCCACCACGAGGATGCCGTTGAGCCCCGCATCGATGCGCCGCGGGCGGCGTTCACCTACGGCGTCGGCCGCGGCGACCAGGCGCTCGTCGGTCACCGGGCCACCGCCCGGGCGAACCGGATGGCCTCCGGGATGACGGCCGCAACTGCCTCGCCAAGGGGGAGGGCCAGCGAGGCGCCAGCGGCCCGGGGGTGCCCGCCGCCGCCCCAGATCCCGCAGAGGGCCGTGGCATCCACGCCGCCGGGCATCGTGCGAACCGAGAGCCGGGTGGCGTCCTCTTTCTCCTTGAGCAGGAGGGCGACCTCGGCAGTCTCCGACTGGGCGAGGAGGTCGATGATCCCCTCGGAGTGCTCCGAGCGCGCCCCCGTCGCCACGAGGTCCGCGAGCTCCATCGTCGAGGCGATCACGAGGCCGTCCGCGTGCGACTGCAGCCGCCCGAGGACTCGCCCGAAGAGCGCCAGCTGCGTATCCGGCTTCGAGCGGAAGAGGCGCCGGCTGATCTCCGACAGCGGTGCCCCCGCCTCCACGAGCGCGGCCGCCACCTGGAGCGTCCGGGGCGTCGCATTCGGGTGGGCGAACGTGGCGGTGTCCATCACGATCCCCGCCGTCAGCGCCGCGGCCAGCCTTCCCTCCCCCGCCGCCAGGGGGACGCCGAGCCGCGTGGCGAGGAGCGCCACCATCTCGCATGTCGCGGCGGCGCCCGGGTCGATCCAGGCGAGGCCCCCGGACCCGTCATTGCTGGCGTGGTGGTCGATGGTGAGGAGCGGCGTCGTGGTGAACAGCGCGGCGTTACGGTCGCGGATCGCGCCGACCCGGGAGAGGTCGCCGCAGTCGCACAGGACGACGAGGTCGTAGGCCACGTCCGGTTCCGGGTCGGTCCGAACGCTGTCGCTGCCGTCGAGGAAGCGGTAGAGATCCGGCACGGCGTCCGCGGCGGCCACGGTGGCCCGCGCGCCGAGGGCTTCGGCGAGCATGCCGATCGCGATCGCCGCCCCCAGCGCGTCCGCGTCCGGGCTCTCGTGGCCGATGGCCAGCACCCGCCGCGCACCGCGCAGGCGCTCCACCACGGCGTCGGGAACGACCGCGGCCAGCGGTCGCAGATCGATGGGCATCTATCCGGTCCGGCGGGGTCGCCTGGCGGGCGACGTCGGCCGCCTGCCAGACGTGGGGAGATTCCGGGGTCCGCCTTCCTTCCGGCGGCGACGCACGAATGGGACGCCGGCGCGCTCACCGACCTGGCCGGGCGCGTGGGTTTCCGCGGCGCCCGGATCGACCCCCGGCTCTTGCTCGGGCTCCGGCGTGTCACCCTCGCGTGGCAGGCGCGCGACGGGCGTCGGGAGCGATTCCTTCACGGGTGCGTCGGCGAGCGATGCCGCCCGGGGCGCGTCGCCGTGCTCCAGCTCATCGAGGATCTTGAGGACGCGGGTGCCGCGCTCCATCGAGCCGTCGAGCTCAACGTGGAGCGCGGGGATGCGTCGCAGGCGGAGCCGGACGCCCAGCTCGCGCCGGACGAACCCCATGGCCCGATCCAGGGCGGCCAGCGTCTCGCGCCGCTCGGCGGCATCGCCGATGACGCTGACCCAGACCTTGGCGTGCGAAAGGTCGGACGTCGTCTCGACGTCCGTCACCGTCGCGAACCCGATCCGAGGATCGGCGACCTCCCTGGCCAGGATCGCGCCGATCTCCTGGCGAAGGAGCTCGTCGACCCGGTCCGTGCGTTGGCTCATGGCCGGCCGCTACCGAAGGCTCGAGCGGCTCACCGACTGCTGGGTGAACGCCTCGATGATGTCGCCCTCCGCGAGATCGTGGAACCCGGCCAGGCCGATGCCGCACTCGTAGCCCTGGGCGACGTCGCGAACGTCGTCACGGAAGCGCCGGAGCGAGTCCAGCTTGTCCGTGGCGATCAGCTTGGCGTTGCGGTAGACCCGGACGCCGGCCGTCCGCGGGATGTGGCCGTCCGTCACGAACGAACCCGCGATGACCGTGCTCTTGCCCACCCGGAAGATCTGGCGGACCTCCGCGCGACCCTCCACCTGCTCCACGATCTCCGGCTCGAGCATGCCCTTGAGGGCGGCCTCGATGTCGTCGGTGAGCTTGTAGATGATGTCGTAGAGGCGGACGTCGACCTTCTCCGCCTCCGCCGTCCGGCGGGCCTGCGGGTCCAGCTTCGTGTTGAAGCCGACGACGATCGCGTTCGACGCCGAGGCGAGCAGGATGTCGTTGTCGGTGATGTCGCCGGTGCCCTCGTGGAGGACGCTGATTCGGACCTCGTCGGAGATGATCTGCCCCAGCGCGTGCGTGATCGCCCCCAGCGAGCCGGAGACGTCCGCCTTCAGGATGATCCGGAGCTCCTTGGACTGGCCCTCCTGGAACTGGTTGAACAGGTCCTCGAGGGTCGCCTTCTGACTTGTCCCCGTCTGTGCGGCGGCCGCGATGCGGGTCTGCTCAACCAGGGACCGGGCGGTCTTCTCGTCCGCGACGACGCGCAGGATGTCGCCGGCCTCCGGAACCTCGTCGAGCCCGAGCACGAGCGCCGCGGACGATGGGCCCGCCTTCAGGATCCGCTTGCCGGCCGCGTTCTCCAGCGCCTTGACCTTGCCGTAGGTCTTGCCGACCACGACGATGTTGCCGATCCGGAGCGTGCCCGTCTGGACGACGACGGTGGCCACGGGGCCGCGGCCCCTGTCCAGCTCGGCCTCGATGATCGTCCCGATCGCTTCGCGCTTCGGGTTCGCCTTGAGCTCCTGGAGGTCGGCGACCAGGTTCACCATGTCGAACAGGTCGTCGAGGCCCTGGCCCGTCTTCGCCGACACCGGCACGAGCGGAACGTCGCCGCCGTACTCCTCGATGACGACGTTCGCCTCCGTGAGCTCGGTCTTGACGCGATCCAGGTTCGCGTCCGGCTTGTCGATCTTGTTGAGGGCGATGATGATCGGCACCTTGGCCGCCCGGGCGTGGCTGATCGCCTCGAGCGTCTGGGGCATGACGCCGTCGTCCGCCGCAACCACGATGATCGCGATGTCCGTGACCTTGGCGCCGCGGGCGCGCATGGCCGTGAACGCCTCGTGACCGGGCGTGTCCAGGAAGACGACCTTCTTGTCGTCCCTTACGATCTCCGACGCGCCGATGTGCTGGGTGATCCCGCCNCGCTCNCCGGCCGCCACGGCGGTGCTCCGGATCGCGTCGAGCAGGCTCGTCTTNCCGTGGTCCACGTGGCCCATCACGGTGACGATCGGTGCCCGGGGCTGCAGGAGCGCCGGGTCNTCGTCGACGAAGAGCGTCTCCTTGGTCGCGGGGGCCGGCGCCTCCGTGCGNTGNTCCTCGGCCGTNGTNACCGGCGCCTCCGCCTCCGCCGTCTCGAATCCCAGCTCCGTCGCGACGAGNGACGCGGTNTCGCGGTCNATCAGCTGGTTGATNGTGGCGAAGATCCCGCTCTTGATGAGCTCCCGNATCACGTCCGCGGGGTTGACCGCCAGGACCTCCGAGAGTTCCTTGACCGTGATCGTGGGCGGCAGCACGACGGCGCTGCGATCTCGCGGGTCGGCGACGGAGACCGGCGTGAAGCCGCCACCCTCGCGTCGCTGCGGCTTGCGGGGCCCGCGGCGCCCGCGGGTTCCGCTCCTGCTCCTGGCCATCAGGCCCCTCCTTCTTGGTCGTCCTGGTTCTGCGTCAAGGCGGCGGCTGCGCCGACGACCCGCGGCGGGTCGAACAGCCCGGCCGGGATCGGGACCGCGAGCGCGCGTCGCAGGGCGCCCTTCGTCATCGCGGCTTCGTGGCAGGCCTGGTCGGCGCACACNTAGGCGCCGCGCCCGGGTGCCCGCCCCGTGGCGTCAAGGACGACCGCGCCGCCGGGCGTCCGAACCACCCGCAGCAGCTCGCGCTTCTCGCGGGGCGTCCGGCAGGCGACGCAGGTCCGGGTCGGATGCTGCCGCGGTGGCAGCCCGCCGGCTTCGCGCCGCGCTACGGTGTCACCTCCGCCGCGGGTGCGTCCGCGACAGCCGGGGTCTCGACCGCGGCGGCCGCCGCGAGATCCAGGGCATCACCCGGCGCGGCCGCAGGAAGCGCCGCGGCCTCGTGCGGCGGCGCGTCGCTCCGGATGTCGATCCGCCAGCCGGTCATCTTCGCCGCCAGGCGGGCATTCTGTCCTTCGCGCCCGATCGCCAGCGAGAGCATCCTCTCGGGAACGATGACGTTCGCGATCCGGTGCTCCTCGTCGATGTGCACGGCTACGACCTGCGCGGGGCTGAGCGCCTTCGCGACGAAGACCGCCGGGTCCTCGTGCCACTCGATCACGTCGATCTTCTCGCCCGCAAGCTCGGCGACCACGGCCTGGACGCGGGCGCCACGCTGGCCCACCGTCGCCCCGACCGGGTCCAAGCCCTCCTGCCGGGACGCCACAGCCACCTTGGAGCGACTGCCCGGCTCGCGGGCGATGGCCTTGATCTCCACGGTGCCGGCGTGGATCTCCGGGACCTCCAGCTCGAAGAGCCGGCGCAGGAAACCCTTGTGCGTGCGGCTGACCAGGACCTGGGGGCCCTTCGGCGCGCGGCGAACCTCCAGCACGAACGCCTTGACGTTCTGGCCGATCCGGTAGTGCTCCACGGGAGACTGCTCTGTCGTGGCGAGGATCGCCTCCGCCTTGCCGAGGTCGAGGATGATCGCCCGTGGCTCGACCCGGTTGACGGTCCCGGTGATGAGATCACCCTCGCGACTGGCGAACTGGTCGTAGACGACGTCACGCTCGGCCTCGCGCAGGCGCTGCAGGACGACCTGTTTCGCGGTCTGAGCGCCGATCCGTCCGAAGGCGTCCTGGCCGAGCTGCTCCGTGACGACCTCGTCGCCCAGCTCGGCATCCGGCTTGATCGCCCTCGCTTCGTCGAGGGTAATCTCCGTGAGCGGGTCCTCCACGACGACAACACAGCGGCGCTCGCGGGTCACGAGCATCTCGCCGCGCTCCGGGTCGATGCGGACGCGGACGTCCTCGTTGCCCGGGATCCGGCGATACGCGGACTCGATCGCATCGGAGATCGTGAGGATGAGCTGCTCCCGCGGGACGCCCTTCTCGGCGTTGAGCTGGAGGAGGGCGCCCACGAAGTCACGGCTCATGTGGTGTACCTCCAAGCTCATGTTCGACGCACGGCGGCCGGTCGCGGCCGACCGAAAGAAAAACGTGGGGGTCACCCACGTCATGGAGCGGCGCGGTCGAAGTTCCGCGGAGTATACCCCACTTGGGGGTCATCCTCCCTGTAGCCGTTCCGGACGACCGCGCGCACGCCGCCGCGGGGAAGCGCCGGCTAGGTCGTCGGCCCGGTCGTAGCGGCCGCGTCGGGCACGTCCCCGGGGGTCGGGTAGCGCCGCGCCACGTACTCCTCGAGCAGCCCGATGAAGCGGGCCACGATGTCGTCGCCGCGGTACGTGGCGTGCAGCGTGCCGTCCACGAAGACCGGCGCGACCGGCTCCTCGAAGGTGCCAGGCAGGCTGATCCCGATGTCCGCGTGCTTGCTCTCGCCGGGTCCGTTGACGACACAACCCATCACGGCGACCTTGAGATCCTCCACGCCCGGGTGGAGCTCTCGCCAGGCCGGCATCCGCTCCTTGAGGTGCGCCTGGATGTCGCGCGCCATCTCCTGGAAGAAGACGGACGTCGTCCGCCCGCAGCCCGGACAGGCGCTCACCTGCGGCGCGAAGCTGCGCAGTCCCAGCGACTGCAGGACCTGCTGGGCGACCTCCACCTCGAGCTCCCGTCCGGCGCCGGGTTCCGGCGTCAGCGAGACGCGGACCGTGTCCCCGATCCCCTCGCTGAGGAGGACGCTGAGGCCAGCCGTGGAGGCAACGATCCCCTTCATTCCCATGCCGGCCTCCGTGAGGCCAAGGTGGAGCGGATAGTCGCATTGCGCCGCCAGCCGGCGGTAGATGTCCACGAGGTCGCGGACGCCCGACACTTTCGCGCTCACGATGATCCGGTCGTGGCCGAGCCCGGTCTCCTCGGCCAGCTCCGCGGACCGGAGCACCGAGGCGAGCATCGCCTCGATCATCACGTCCCGGCTGTCACGGGGCGAGGCAAGGGCGGCATTCGCCTCCATCATCGAGGTCAGGAGCGCCGGGTCCAGCGAACCCCAGTTGACGCCGATCCGGATGGGCCGATCATGCTCGATGGCGACCCGCACGATCGTCTGGAAGTTGTCGTCATGGCGCTTCGCGCCCACGTTGCCGGGATTGATCCGGTACTTCGCCAGCGCCCGCGCCGCCTCCGGGTGGTCCACGAGGAGCTGGTGCCCGTTGTAGTGGAAGTCACCCACGATCGGCGTCTCGAAGCCGAAGTCCCGGACCTTCCGGACCATCTCCGGCACGGCGGCCGCGGCGGCCTCCGTGTTGACGGTCACCCGGACCAGCTGGGAGCCGGCGGCGGCAAGCCGGACGACCTGGAGCGCGGTCGCGTCGGCGTCCGCCGTGTCCGTGTTCGTCATCGACTGGACGACCACCGGGTGGGCGCTTCCCACGAGCACGCCGCCGACGTCGACCGACGCGGTGGGCCGACGGCGCGGGCGCAGCTGATCCGCGCTCGTCACGGCGTGCCTCCGCCCACCTGCCGGGCGATATCGAAGTACGTGATCCAGATGAGGAACCCGAACAGGAAGACGAACCCGACCAGGTAGGTCAGGCGCTCCACCGAGATGGCGGTCTGCTCCGAGAGGCCCGCGCCGCGCATGCCCGCCCGGCGCATGAGCGCCCCGCCGCGCGCGAGGAGGGACTTGAGGAGGAGAACGAGGATGCGGCCGCCGTCCAGNGGCGGGAAGGGCAGGATGTTGACGAGGGCGAGGTTCGCNGAGAGCAGGCCGGCAAGGTAGAGCGTGAAGATCGGGCCGAGCTGCCAGAAGACGTCGCCGACCTGGACGGCGATCCCGATCGGCCCGGTGACGGGGGGCGCCTGCGTGGGATTGGACGCGATCGACGAGACGAGCGAGGCGAGCCCGTCGATGATGAGCCGGAACGCGCTCACGGTCCATGCTGCACCCGCGCCGACCGCGGCAAGCGGGTCGCGCCCGGCGTAGGCGCCGGAGAAGGCCAGGCCCGCGCTGCGAATCCCGAGGGCGCCCTTGTCTGCGGCGACGTCGGGTGGCCGCAGCGTCACCGTGACGTCGCGCTCGGCACCGTCCGCGGCACGCACGTGGAGCGTGACCGTCTGGCCGGCCCGATCGCGGAGCGCCGCAATCGCGTGCTGCCCGGCGTCCGGGCTCGGGAGGAGGTCGAACGTGGTCCCGTCGATCGCGAGGATCGTCTCGCCGGCCCGCAGACCGGAGAGGTCCGCCGGGGATCCGGCCACGACCTCGTTGAAGATGATCCCGCCCTGCGGGGTGGCGAGCCAGGCGATCCCGGTGAAGATCACGAACGCCAGCAGCAAGTTCATGCCAACCCCGGCGAGCAGGACCAGCAGCTTCTTCGGAAGCCCGGCGACGGCGAAGGAGCGCGGGTCGTCGGAGTCGCCGTCCTCGCCCTCGAGCCGCACGAAGCCGCCGATCGGCAGCCAGTTGAGCGTGTAGATGGTCTCGCCGCGGTCACGCATGACCTTTGCTCGCGGCGGGAAGCCGATCCCGAACTCGTGGACGCGGATGCCGAAGAAGCGCGCCAACACGAAGTGGCCGAACTCGTGAATCACGACGAGCGCGCAGAGGATGAAGATGAAGAGGAGGATCGTGATCGCCCCCTGGATGATCGCCATGACTCCTCCTACGCGGGGCGCTCGCCGGCGGTTCCCGGCGCGCTGAACGCGGCGCGGACCTCGCGGTCCAGCGCCACGAGATCATCGTACCCCGGAGCCTGCCCGGCACCCGTGCCGAAGCGGGCGACGGCATCCTCGAGGAGGCGTGGGATCCCGGGGAAGTCGAGCGTCCCGTCGAGGAATCGCCCGACGGCCACCTCGTCCGCGGCGATCAGCGCGGCGGTGGCGCGTGACCCGAGCAGCCCGGCCTCGCGGGCGATCCGGAGCGCGGGGAAGCGCGACTCGTCGGGCGCACGGAACTCCAGCCGGCCGGCGGCCACGAGGTCCGCGGCGGCGGCCGGCGATGGCCGACGGGACGGATACGTGATCGCGTACTGGATGGGGAGCCGCATGTCCGGGGTACCGAGCTGGGCCTTGAGCGACCCATCGACGAAGCGGACGGCCGAGTGGACAACCGACTGGGGATGGATGACGACCTCGATGGCCGGGTACGCCATGCCGTAGAGCCAGTGCGCCTCGATCACCTCGAGGCCCTTGTTCGCGAGCGTCGCCGAGTCGATCGTGATCTTCGCCCCCATGCTCCACGTCGGGTGGCGGAGCGCCATCGCCGGCGTGATGCCGCCGAACGCCTCGGGCGGCGTATCGAGGAACGGGCCGCCGGACGCCGTCAGGACGAGCGCGGCAACTCCCGCCATCTCTTCGCCGACCAGGCACTGCCAGATCGCGGAGTGCTCCGAGTCGATCGGTCGGAGCCAGCCGAGCGGGTTTGCGAGGGGGCTGCGCGGGTCG
>JGI20193J14888_1000380_pt1 | contig 12932 bp, 10 predicted proteins | sample NGESurdeep092012_5_FD_14888 | JGI IMG/M metagenome (IMG submission 14888)
GAATCCCCAATGTACCGGCGGCGCTGCAAAATAGAACGGCGTTCCGCGTTTGATTCCGATCCGTTCTCGTGCGAAGGCCGCCTAACTGAAGACAGGCCCTAATACAGCTCTAATACCCTCCCCCTCCTCGTCACCCTCCGGTGATCCCTGAATTCGACAGGTAATTTTTTCCATGGGTGAATTCGCAATCGGTCAAGGCGTATCGCGCTTCGAGGATCCGCGGCTGATCCAGGGCGGCGGGCGCTATGTGGACGACATCAAGCTGCCCGGCATGGCCTACGGCGTAGTGCTGCGCTCGCCGCATGCGCATGCAAAAATCCGCATCCTCGATATCGCCGCCGCCAAAGCCGCGCCCGGCGTGCTGGCGGTGCTCACCAGTGCCGACGTGAAGGCGGCCGGCTTCGGCGACCTGCCGGTTCCCGGCGGCCTCAAGCGGCGCGACGGCTCGCCGCAGTACAAGCCGCGCTATCCAATCCTGGCGGAGGAGCGCGTGCGCTGGGTCGGCGATTGCGTCGCCTTCGTGGTGGCCGAGACCGTGGCGCAGGCGTTCGACGCCGCCGAACTGATCGAGGTCGATTTCGAGGCGCTGCCGTCGGTCACCTCGACCGCGCAAGCGCCAACGCCGGGCAGTCCAAGGGTGTGGGAGGATTGCCCCGACAATATCTGCTTCGTCGAACTACTCGGCGACAAGGCCGCGGCCGATGCGGCGTTTGCGCGCGCCGACCGCGTCGTCAAACATAAATTCGTGATCAACCGCGTCACCGCCGCCGCCATGGAGCCGCGCGGCGCGGTCGGCGACTACAACGCAGCGGAAGGCCGCTACACCATCTACACTTGCGTGCAGCGCGCACACCCGTTCCGCGCCGATCTTTGCAAGCACGTGCTCAAACTGCCGGAGAGCAAAGTGCGCGTGGTCGCCGGCGATATCGGTGGCAGCTTCGGCATGAAATCGCCGATCTTCAACGAGGTGGCGCTGGTGCTGCTGGCCTCCAAGCTGGTCGGCCGGCCGGTGAAATGGATCAGCACGCGCTCGGAAGCTTTCGTAAGCGACGCGCAGGCGCGCGACAATGTCACCGAGGCAGAGCTCGCGCTCGACAAGGACGGCACCTTCTTGGGGCTGCGGGTGAAGACGATTGCCGCCATCGGCGCCTATCTGCAGCACGCAATGCCCGCCTTCGTGCTCAATGCCGGGACGCTGGCCGGCTGCTACCGCACCCCGGCGATCCATGTCGACATCACCGGCGTGTTCACCAACACCAATCCGGTGCGGCCCTATCGCGGCAATGGGCGGCCCGAAGCGGCCTATGTGATCGAACGCATGGTCGATCTCGCCGCCGACGAAATGGGCATCGATCCGGCCGAATTGCGCCGGCGCAATTACATTCCGCCCAGCGCCATGCCGTTCAAGACGGGCTTAACCTTCACTTATGACAGCGGCGAGTTCGAAAAGAACATGGATCTCGCGCTGGCGCTGGCCGACAGCAAAGGCTTCAAAGCGCGTAAAGCGCAGGCGCGCAAACGGGGAAAGCTGCTGGGCCTAGGCATTTCCAACACCATCGAACGCGCCGCTGCGGCCAGCCTGGAAGGCGCCGAGGTGCGCTTCGACCGCGCCGGCGCGGCGACGCTGTTTTCCGGCGCGGTCACGCAAGGCCAGGGCCACGAGACAGTATTCAAGCAACTGGTCTGCGACCGGCTCGGCCTCGATCCCAACGACGTGCATTACGTGCAGGGCGACACCGACCAAGTGTTCTTCGGCGAAGGCACCGGCGGCTCGCGCTCGACCACCATGGCCGGCTCCGCCTTCCACCTGGCGACTGAAAAGATCGTGGCCAAGGCGCGCGCGATTGCCGCGCATATTCTCAAAGTGGACGAGAGCGATCTGAAATTCGAGGACGGCGTGTTCGCAACCAACAAGACCAACCAGACGCTCACAATCAAGGAAATCGCCAAGGACTCCATCGACCCCGCCAAGCTGCCGAAAGGCATGGAGGCCGGACTGATCGCCACCGCCGTCTACAGCGCGCCGGTCGCGAACTATCCGAACGGCTGCCATATCTGCGAGCTCGAGATCGAACAAGAAACCGGCAAGGTCGAGATCGTGCGCTACAGCGTGGTGGACGACGTCGGCACCGTGCTCAATCCGCTGCTGCTGCATGGGCAGATCCATGGCGGCATCGCGCAAGGCGCCGGCCAGATTCTGATGGAAGACATCCATTTCGATGCGTCGGGCCAGCTCGTCACCGGCTCGTTCATGGACTACGCCATGCCGCACGCGCACGACCTCTGCAACATCGAGCTCGAAAGCAATCCGGTGCCGACCAAGACCAATCCGCTCGGCGTCAAGGGCGCCGGCGAAGCCGGCTGCGTTGGCGCGCTGCCGGCGGTGGCCAACGCGCTGGTCGATGCGCTCTCGGAATTTGGCGTGCGCCATATCGAGATGCCGGCGACACCCGAGCGCGTTTGGCGCGCGATGCAAAAATAACGATTATTTTTCTTGGCGCATGATCTTGTCCGAAAACCGATTCCCACTTTTCGGGATCATGCGCTATTCCATCGCCGCGGCGGTCTCGATTCGTACCGGCCGATAGCCGTCCTGGCCAAGCGCCGTCATGATTTCCTCGGCATGGGCGGCATCCCGCGTTTCGATCGTCACATCGAGCTTGGCGCCCTTGGCCGGCACGTCGAGGAACAGGCGGCGGTGATCGACTTCGAGAATATTGGCGCCGAGCGCCCCTAACCTGGTCGCGATGGTGCCGAGCACGCCGGGCCGGTCCGGAATAGTAAGACGGAACGAGACGATGCGCGTCTCGCGCTCGAGCTCCCGCACCATGATCGACGCAAGAATGCGCGGATCGATATTGCCGCCGCACAGGATCAAGCCGACGCGCTTGCCGCGGAAGCGATCCGGCTTGGCCAGCAAGGCGGCAAGCCCGGCCGCGCCCGCCCCTTCCGCCATGGTCTTCTGCAGCGTCAAGTAAGCGTTGACCGCCCGCTCCAGATCCGCCTCGTCGACCAGGATGATCTCCGCGACCAGCTCGCGGATCACCGGCAGCGTTAGCTTGCCGACATTCTTCACCGCGATGCCTTCGGCCAGCGTCGGCCCACCGATCGGCCGGCGCTCGCCGGTGATTTCGTTCCACACGGCCGGATAAAGTGCGGCCTCGGCGCCGACGATGTCGATCTTCGGATTTACCGCGCGCGCGGCAATCGCGTTGCCGGCGATCAGCCCGCCGCCGCCGATCGGGATCACGATGCATTCGAGATCGGCAACCTCCTCCAGCATCTCAAGCGCGATCGTCCCCTGCCCGGCGATGATGCGCGCATCATCGTAAGGGTGCACCAGCGTGAGGCCGCGCTGTGCCTGGATCTGTTCGCAGCGCGCCTGCGCTTCCGCCACGCTCTCGCCCTCGAGCACCACTTCGGCGCCATGCGAGCGCGTTGCCGCCACTTTTACGAATGGCGTCGTCACCGGCATCACGATGGTGGCCGGAATGCCGAGCCGCTCGGCGTGATAGGCTACCGCCTGGGCATGATTGCCGGCGGACATGGCGATGACACCGCGCCGGCGCTCAGGCTCACTGAGCGAGACGAGCTTGACCAGCGCGCCGCGGTCCTTGAACGAATTGGTGACCTGCAGATTCTCGTATTTGACGTAGATTTCGGCGCCGGTCAGCGCCGAGAGCCTCGGCGCCGGCAGCATGGGCGTGCGCAGCACCACGCCTTTAATGACGCGGCGGGCGGCTTCGATGTCAGTGATCGTGATGCTCAACGTTAGGTCTCCAGGCCATTCGCCGCACCATGCCGTAAGGACGACAAACGTACCAGCCACCAGACACGACCGCCCAGTCGGCCAGCCCTCTTGCGCAAGGCCGATTCTTTCGCCATCTCGATGGCGACGGTGGGGCGGCATAAATGGCTGCACCCGGACCAAGCGCATGATCCCGAAAAGTGGGATCCGGTTTCCGGCAAAGATCATGCGCAAGCAAAATGTTAGGTCAGGTATCTGATTCAATTTGAACCGGTCAGACGCTAAAGGGGCCAAGCCATGTCGATCGACATCAAACCCCATGCCTACAATCCGGCCACGAACCCGGAACTGTTCGAGGGCGTGCTGGCGCGCCGGGTGGTCGCATTCCTAATCGACTTCATGGTCATCGCCGTGCCGCTGGTACTGGCGGCCATGTTCATTTTCGCCTTCGGGATCGTCACTTTGGGGCTCGGCTGGGCGCTCTATTGGCTGCTGCCGCCGGCTTCGGTGATCTGGGCGCTGGTCTATTTCGGCCTCACCCTCGGCGGCCCGCGCTCGGCCACCATCGGTATGCGGGTCATGGACCTGGAAATGCGCACCTGGTACGGCGCGCCGGCCTATTTCGTGCTCGGCGCCGTGCACGCCATCGCGTTCTGGTTCTCGATTTCGGCGTTCACGCCCTTCATCCTGCTGGTGTGTTTCTTCAATGAACGCCGGCGGCTGTTGCACGACATCGCGCTCGGCACCGTGGTGATCAACAATCAGGTGCGCGCGGCGACGTTGCGCTCGTTCATGCCAGCCACCAGGGCCGGATAAAGGGCTTTGACGAGACCGCTGCGGCGCGCGATGCTATGCGAGAGTCTCGAGGCACTATTGAGCTGACGGATTGATGTGACCCAGCATTCCCGCGACACGCCGCAATTCTATCTGACCGCGCCTTCGCCCTGCCCCTATCTCCCAGGCCAGGAGGAACGCAAGGTCTTCACGCATCTGGTCGGCGAGCGCGCCGGCGAACTCAACGATCTGCTGACCCATGGCGGCTTCCGCCGCAGCCAGTCGATCGCCTACCGGCCGGCTTGCGAGACTTGCCGCGCCTGCGTGTCGGTGCGCGTCGTGGCGGCGGATTTCAAGCCGTCGCGCACCATGCGCCGCATCGCCGAACGCAACGTCGACATGATCGGGGACATGCGGTCGGCCACCCCCAGCTCCGAGCAGTATTCCGTTTTCCGCGCCTATCTCGATGCCCGCCACCGCGACGGCGGCATGGCCGACATGACCGTGCTCGACTACGCCATGATGATTGAGGACAGCCACGTCGAAACGCGCCTGATCGAATATCGCCGGCGCGGGCCCGACAGCGGCATCAACGGGCGCGGCGCCGGACAGTTGCTGGCGGTTGCGCTCACCGACGTGCTCAGTGACGGGCTGTCGATGGTCTATTCATTCTTCGATCCGGACGCCGGCGAGCGCTCGCTCGGTACCTTGATGATCCTCGATCACATCGCGCGCGCGCGCAGCATGGGGCTCGCTTACGTCTATCTCGGTTATTGGGTGCCGGGCTCGCGCAAGATGGACTACAAAGGCCGCTTCCTGCCGCAGGAACGGCTGATGCCGTCAGGCTGGAGCCGGGTCGAGCGCTGACATTTTACTTGGCGCCTGACTTTATCCGAAAACCGGTTCCCGCCCACGGATCAAGTCCGAGGGCAAGCTTTTCGGGATCGTGCATTAAAAGCCGGGGATCGCCAGACCGAACGTCTGCAAGATCAAGACGGAATTGAGCAGCAGAACCGCCGCCGTTGCGATGACGGCGACCGCATTGGTCAGCCGGCTATTGACGAACGCGCCCATGACGTCGCGACGACGCGTGAACATCAACAGCGCGATCATCGGCAGCGGCAACGCAATGCTCAGCACCACCTGGCTGACGACCAGCGCGCTGGTCGCATTCACACCAAGCGCAACCACAACGAAGGCCGGTATCATCGTGATCAGCCGCCGCAGCCAGATCGGGATGCGGAAGCCGACGAAGCCTTGCATAATCATCTGCCCGGCCATGGTGCCCACGACCGAGCTGGAGATACCCGACACGATCAGCGACAGCAGGAAAATCCCGGCGGCACCGATGCCGAGCAAGGGCGTCAACGTGTGATAGGCGGTCTCGATCTCGGCGACATCGCTGTGGCCGGCGTGAAAGGCGCTCGACGCCATCATCACCATCGCCATGTTGACCAAGCCGGCGATTGCCAGCGCGATCAGCACTTCCCAGTTCGAGATCAGCACCACGATGCGCTTCTCGCCATCGTCGCGGGCCGGAATGCGCGCCTGCGTCAGGCCGGAATGCAGATAGACCGCGTGCGGCATGACGGTCGCGCCGATGATACCGACCGCGAGCAGCAGGGCATCGGCGTCGGCGATTTGCGGCGTCACCGTGTGCCAGGCGGCCGACGCCCAATCGACCGGCGCGATAAACATTTCGATCAGGTAGCAGAGCGCGATGATCGCCACCAAACTGCTGATGATCAGTTCGACCGGCCTAAACCCGCGACTTTCGAACATGAGGATGCCATAGGTGATGACGGCAGTGACCGTCATGCCGGCCAGCAGCGGCATCTTGAACAGCAGCGCGAGCCCGATGGCGCCGCCGAGAAATTCGGCGAGATCGGTGGCCATGGCGGCGATTTCGCTGACGACCCACATGGCCCAGACGATCGGCTTGGGAAACCGTTCGCGGCACATTTCCGCCAAGTTGCGGCCGGTGACGATGCCGAGCTTGGCCGAAAGCGCCTGGAACAACATCGCGATCAGGTTCGCGAGCAACACGACCCAGAGCAGGCTGTAGCCGTATCGGGCGCCGGCCTGAATGTTGGTCGCGAAATTTCCCGGGTCCATGTAAGCGATCGAGGCGATGACCGCCGGACCACCGAAGGCCAAATAGCCACCCAGCCCGCGACGCCGACCGCTGAGCAGCGCCTGCGCGGCGGAAATCGTCCGCGCACTGAGGGAATCGGATCGCGGTGGCGTCGCATCCATGTTGGTAAGTCTTTAAAAACGCACGCCTTTTAGCCTGCTCGTCGAACAGACGCAAACGATATCCTTATTGCGAATAATTAGCAATTGCATTTTGGCCTGGAACTTACCCGGGTGCATCGGGTTGAGGCAATCTTGAGGCCTGCGGTTCAGAGTGCCAGTTGTCGTCCCGCGTGCCACGCCTTCTTCGTCGTCGCCTGCCCGCGCCAGCGCAACGCGCCATGTTGCCGCGAGCGATGGCGCCGACTTGGGTCAGCCTAGGGTTTCCATCAAAGGGGGGCGCCAAGCGCCATGAAGACCATTCGCGCCCGATTGCCGTGGCTTTGCGCGCTGCTAGCGGTGCTTGCACTCGTTGCGCTGGCCGTGGCGCCGGCGTTTGCCGCGGAAGAAGCCAAAAAAGGCGCCTCCGAGGTTGTTTTCATCGCGCAGATCCTGGCGCTGATGATCGTCGGCCGCCTGCTCGGCGAAGCAATGCTTCGCATGGGCCAGCCGGCCGTCATGGGGCAGTTGATCGCGGGGCTGCTGCTCGGCCCTTCGCTATTTGGGCTCGTGCTGCCCGATCTTCAGCATGCGTTGTTTCCCAACAACCCCGAACAAAAGGCGATGATCGACGCGATCTCCCAGTTCGGCATCCTGCTTCTCCTGCTGCTGACCGGTATGGAGACCGATCTCAAGCTGGTGCGCCAGACCGGGCGTGCCGCGGTGTTCGCGTCGCTCATGGGCATCCTCATCCCCTTCGCCTCCGGCGTCGCGCTCGGTGAGATGCTGCCCGAAGCCATGCTGCCCGATCCGAGTAAACGGCTGATCACCTCGCTTTTCTCGGCACCGCATTGTCGATCGCTTCGGTCAAAATCGTGGCGATAGTCGTGCGCGAAATGAACTTCACGCGACGTGTCGTCGGACAAGTTATCCTGGCCTCCTGCGATCATCGACGACAGCGTCGGTTGGATTATCGTTTCGATCATCTTCAGCCTTGCATTGCATGGCGCGGTCGATGCGATGTCGCTGGCGCAAAGCGTCATCGGCACGCTTATGTTCATGGCCGTGAGCCTGACGATCGGCCGCCGCGCGGTGTTTTTCATCATTCGATGGGTCAACGATACTTTCGTCAGCGAGTTTGCCGTCATCACTGCGATTCTCGTCATCATGGGCGGGATGTCGCTGATCACTTACGCCATCGGCGTGCATACTGTGCTCGGCGCCTTTGTCGCCGGCATTTTGATCGGCGAATCCCCGATCCTGACCCGTCATATCGACGAACAATTGCGCGGCCTGATCACGGCGTTCTTCGCCCCGGTATTTTTTGGAATTGCCGGCTTGAGCGCCGACCTCAGCATCCTCGCCGACCCGAAGATCGCCCTCCTCACCGTCGGCCTCATCCTGATCGCCAGCATCGGCAAGTTCGGCGGCGCATTCCTCGGCGCAGAGCTGGGCGGCCTCACCAGACGCGAAGGCTTTGCCTTGGCCTGCGGCATGAATGCGCGCGGCTCGACCGAGGTCATTATCGCCACGATCGGCCTTTCGATGGGCGCGCTCAATCAGAACCTTTTCACCATCATCGTTGCAATGGCGGTGCTCACGACCATGGCCATGCCACCAACGCTACGCTGGGCGCTCGCGCGCATTCCCATGCGCAAAGAAGAAAAGCAGCGGCTCGAACGCGAAGAGATGGAAGCAAAGGGCTTCGTACCGAACCTCGAGCGCATATTGATCGCCGTCGACGACAGCCCAAATGGCAAATTCGCCTCCCGCGTTGCCGGAATGTTGGCCGGCACGCGCGGTATGCCCACGACGGTCCTTCACATCACCGACGCTGCCAAGATCGAAGAAAAGAAGCCGCAGGCCTCGGAGACGAAGGAAACCTCGAAAGCAGGCGAGCGCAAACCTGACGCCAAGGCGGCGGAAACAAAGGCGGAGATTAAAAAATCCGAGGCAATTAAGGAGGACGCAGGCAAGCAATCCGCAATGGATAAAAAGGGCGACAAGGAAAAAGAAAAAGAAAAGAAGGCGGAAAAGGCGGGCGCTACCGTCAAAGAAGCGGCTGCGCAGATCAAAAGCCAGCAGAAAAAGGAAGAAAAGGTCAACACTCCGGTGAACGTCACCACCATCGTGCACGAAGCTCCGGGCCCGCACGTTATCGCGCAAGAAGCCAAGAAAGGTTACGATCTCCTCATCATCGGGCTGGAGAAAACCTCTAAGCGCGGCAAGGACTTCCATGCGAGCGTGTCGACCATCGCCATGGGCTTCGAAGGACCGCTGGCGATCACGGCGATGCGCGGCGATTTGTCGGAAAAGCCCGACGGCAAGCTCAACATTCTCGTTCCGGTGAACGGCACCGACTCCTCACGCCGTGGGGCAGAAGTTGCGATCACCATGGCGCGCGCGACCAAGGCGCAGGTCACGGTGGTTTATGTCGCGGTACGCGCTGACGGCAAACCGGCTGCCCGCCGTAGCCTTCGTACGCGCAGCCACGAAGAAGCGATCCTGAAGGACATCGTCGCGATCGCCGACGGCTATAACATGAGCATCCGCACCGCGGTGCTGGCCGACAATGCCGCGGACGAAGCTATTCTCGCCGAGGTAAGACGCCGCAAGAACAACCTGATCGTGATGGGCGTCGGCCGCCGGCCGGGCGAAAAACTGTATTTCGGCGATACCGCCTCTTCGCTGCTGGAAAACGCCGAATGTTCGCTGCTGTTCGTGGCGAGTTGAGCAGCGCCACTCCCTGCTGCCTGCAACCCCGTATTTTCATTGCAACCATACATTGCGTCCGCACGCATTTGCTGTATTGTTCAGCTGCGCCACCACGGCGCGAGGGAGGATTCCATGGCCACAAAACCCGCCGCCGCCGCGCAAAGCGGCGTCTTTATCGTCGATATTTCCGCTTTATCGTCGATATTTCCGCTTTGAATCTATCTAAAGGCGCGCTGCAGGAAATGGAAAAGGCGATCAATACCACCGTTGACAAGCAGCTTGCCGGTCTCGATCTGCGCGTCGGCAGCAAAGGCATTGTCGGCAAGCGGCCCGAATGGTACGGCCGTTGGATCTACTCCAACATCATCGCCAATCAGCGGTAATTCGCCGTCCGCGATGACCAAGCTCTGCCCGAGCGCTCCTTGCGAAGAGGATGGGCTGCTCATCGGCATCGTTCAGCCGGACGCCACGGTGGCGATCGCCGCGCGTGCCATGCCGCTCAGCCGCGAATTTGTCGAAGCCGCCAGCGCCGGCCGCAAGCCGGAAATGCGGTTCCGCTTTGCCGGCGCCTGCGTGGAGCAGAACTGCGCGCAATGGAAAAAGGGCAAATGCGGAATTCCCGACCGGGTACGCAAATCGCTGGTGGATCATGAGTTGCCCGCGGCGGTGCAGACCTGCGCGATCCGCGCCGATTGCCGCTGGTTCGCGCAGGATTCCTATGCCGCGTGCAAGATTTGTCCGCTGGTGACGACGCAACGCTTGGCGTGAATACGGCCTCGGCCGCTATTCGTCGGCTTCGGCCTTGCCGCCGCTGGGCGCGCCGCGGAACTTGTTGTTGGTGAGGAAACGTTCGGGCCTGATACGTCCGGCATCCCCGCGGTTGCCGCGCCAGTTGGCCAGCTCCCTGAGCGTCAGCGCGAAGCTGCGGCCCGCGCTGTCGATCCAGGTGAGGCCGTCGGAGCCTTTGAAGGTCGCCACGTCCGATAGCCCGCCATCCTTGTAGCGCTGCAGCCGCACGCCGCGCCCGCGCGTCATCTCCGGCACCTGGTCGAGCTTGAAGATCACCATCTTGCGGTTCTCGCCGATGGTGGCGGCAAGCTCGCCGTCGACCGTGGTCATCGCGACCGCCTTGTCGGGCGCCTTGAGGTTGAGCACCTGCTTGCCCTTGCGGGTGGTGCCGAGCACTTCGTCTTCCGGCACCACGAAGCCGTTGCCCAGGTAGCTCGCCACCAGGAATTTGCGCCCGCCCTGGTAGGCGAGCGCCGCCACCACGTCGGCGTCCTGCTCGAGATCAAAATACATTCGCACCGGCTCGCCGTGGCCGCGGCCGCCCGGCAGCTTCGCGGCATCGAGGGTGTAGAAGCGCCCGTTGCTGCCGAAGATCAGGACCTTGGCGGTGGTCTCGGTCGGGAACGCGAATTTAAGCGCGTCGTCGGACTTAAAAGTGACGCCTGACATATCGCTGACATGACCGCGCAACGCGCGGATCCAACCCTTTTCCGAGACGACGACGGTGATCGGCTCGCGCACCACCATCGCCTCCTCGATCGCGGCCTCGTCGTGCTCCGGCGCCTGGCCAAATCCGGTGCGCCGCTTGCCGAGATCGGTCTTCGGCCCGAAGCTGACCTTCAATTCCTTGATCTGGCCGGCGATGGTGTTCCATTGCTGATCAGTCGAGCCGATGAGCGATTTGACCTTGGTGCGCTCTTCCCGCAGCGCCTTCTCCTCGGCGCGGATCTCCATCTCTTCGAGCTTGCGCAAATTACGCAGCCGCATGTTGAGGATGGCGTCGGCCTGCACGTCGGTAAGCTTGAAGGTCTTCATCAGGACGGGCTTGGGCTCGTCCTGGCTGCGGATGATCTTGATCACCTTGTCGAGGTTGAGATAGGCGATCAGATAGCCGCCGAGCATCTCCAGCCGGTGCTCGATCTCCGCCAGCCGGTGTTTGGAGCGCCGCACTAACACGTCGCGCCGATGGTCGAGCCATTCGCGCAAAACCTCGGCGAGGCCGAGCACTTGGGGAATGCGGCCTTTCACCAGCACATTCATGTTGAGCGGAATGCGGTTTTCGAGCTCGGTGAGCTTGAACAGCGACTCCATCATCAATTCGGCGTCGACCGTGCGCGCACGCGGCTCGATCACCAGCCGCACGTCCTCGGCCGATTCATCGCGCACATCGGCGACCAGCGGCAGCTTTTTCTCGTTGAGCAGTTCGGCGATCTTCTCGACCAGGCGCGACTTCTGCACCAGCCACGGCATTTCGGTGATGACGACGACATAGGTGCCGCGGCCGGTGTCCTCGGTCGCCCAGCGCGCGCGCACGCGGAACGAGCCGCGGCCGGTGCTGTAGGCTTCCGCGATCGCCTCCGGCGGATCGACCACCAGACCGCCGGTCGGGAAGTCCGGGCCCTTGACGTATTTGAGCAGGGTGCGGCTGCGCGCCTTCGGATTGTCGATCAGGAACAGCGCCGCGTCGCATAATTCGGCCGCGTTGTGCGGCGGTATCGAGGTCGCCATGCCGACCGCGATGCCCTGCGACCCGTTGGCCAGCAGATTGGGAAACGCCGCCGGCAGCACCACAGGTTCTTCGCCGGTACCGTCGTAGCTCGGCCGGAAATCGACCGCATCCTCATCGATACCGTCGATCAGCAGGCGCGCCACTTCAGTGAGCCGCGCCTCGGTGTAGCGCATGGCGGCGGCGTTATCGCCGTCGATGTTGCCGAAATTGCCCTGCCCGTCCACCAGCGGATAGCGCTGGGCGAAGTCCTGCGCCAGCCGCACCAGGGCGTCGTAGATCGCTTGGTCGCCGTGCGGATGGAAATTTCCCATCACGTCGCCGACAACCTTGGCGGATTTCTTGAAGGCGGCGCCGGGGTCGAGGCGCAACAGGCGCATGCCGTAGAGAATGCGCCGGTGCACCGGTTTGAGCCCGTCGCGCGCATCCGGCAGCGCGCGATTCATGATGGTCGACAGGGCGTAGGCGAGATAGCGCTCCTCGAGCGCCTCGCGCAGTCCAACCTCTTCAACCGCCCCCTTCTCGGGGGGAATCAGTCTCTTGCCCATAATTGATAGCTACTGCGTCATTCCGCGATGAACAAGCGATGAACATCCCGGCCATCTAATCTTCGAAATTTGATCTGTATCATTACCACCTTACGAGGCGCTACGGCGTTATCTAGCGCGCAACTACAGTGGTATGAGCTTTATTGAGATGCAGGACCGGCTGCTGCGGCTTCCCCCGCTTCTGCTGGGTTTTGCCTGACCGGCTTGTTTTTCTGGCTCGCTATGTGCTCGAACCGCACCGGCTCGCATTTTTCGACGCGCGACAACCGCTGATTTCGGCGGTCAGCGCATCTGGCGTTTCCGCCCAAGCCGCCTGACGGCTGGGCTTGCGCAGTCGGCCAGACAACAATCGGGCCGGCGGCTTGCGCCCGCCGGCCCGTCAATCCAAACGCTCGTGGCG
>JGI20193J14888_1000388_pt1 | contig 12884 bp, 15 predicted proteins | sample NGESurdeep092012_5_FD_14888 | JGI IMG/M metagenome (IMG submission 14888)
AAGCTGCCGACCGCAGCGTGGATCAACAAGCCAACCATCGACAACGACGCACAGAAGAAATCTTGAGCTCTTGTCTCAAAGGCCTTGACAGGTTCCGATTGGGTAGTTACAGATTGGCTTTGGTGGCCATCTGGGCCAACTCGTTCTCGAACAGGATCCGCTTACGGAGACAGACGGGCTTCAGCTATCGAGAGTGTCTCAGTCAAGGTTCCGAACCGAGGAGCCCGACTGACACGTAGGGGACGCCAGGAGTGGCGACAGCCATCTTGAGGATGGACGGATCAACGAGCTTGATCGCCACCCGGTAGCGGTCCGTGGTTGAGGCCGAATCCGTCTGTCGCTGCGGCTCCTACAGGGCCGTCGGAAGCTTCGTGAGCCCGCCTCGCCCCCTCCTCCTGCATGAGTTCGGTATGGCAGATGCCAAATGCGGCGCCCGCCTCCTCGAGTAGATGGGCTATCCCCTTGAGGGCCGAGAGATCATCGGGAATCACGTCGTTCGGCCCATGGAGCAGAAGGGCAACCGTCGCCTGGTGCAATGCGATAAGGCTGCCGTGCGCCGGCTCGGCGCCACCATGCAGAGTCGGCGATCGAGCGCACCCGCTCGGGCACAGAACGACGCGCCAGAACGAAGGCCGTCGCCATCCTGGCCGCAGCGCAGAACGGCACCTACGCGTGCGCCCGGCAGCTCGTTTCACCGGCCACGTCGAATCCGAGGTTCGGGCGCCGGCCGCGACACGCCCGACCCGTCTGATCTGGCGCCAGGAGGTGCTGCTGGTCTTCGTCGTCGACATCGCACCGAAGCGGTTGTTCTGTGCTCGGCGGCGGCTGATGTCGACCACGGGTTCTTTGTGCCTGATTCGGTAGGGAGTATGGCAGGGAGGGACGCGATTGCGTGCCCCGAGCGTGCCGATCGCGACCGGCAGATGCTTCTACACGTTGGCCGGACATTGCCGAAGCCCGTCGGCACACGAGGAGTGCAGGTGACCGGCCGGAGAGGAGGTGCCGTGGTTGACATATGGACGATATATGTTAATCTGTAAGTATGCGAAGTGGGCTTCCAGTGCGAGAACGAATCCTCGACGCCGCGGTGGAGATGGCCTCTACCCACGGCATCGCACGGCTGTCAGTGGGCGATGTGGCACGCCGGGCAGGGTTATCGCGGCAGACCGTCTACAAGCACTTCTCGTCCAAACAGGTGCTTGTGGCCGAGACGGTGCGCCGGGAGGCGACCGACATCATCCGCCAGGTGGTCGATGCGTCCGAAGAGTTCAGCGACAACGTTCGTGGATTGAGCGCCGGTATTGCCACCGCGCTGCGCCTGACCCGAGTCCACCCGCTCCTCGACCGACTGATCCGTACCGAGCCGGAGTCCCTCCTTCCCTTTCTGACGTCGGCAGACGGACCGGTCATCTCGGTGGCCCGCGCCGCGGTGGCCGGGGTCATCGAGGCCCGGTTCCCAGACCAGGCGAGCGACCGTCGTTGGCAGGCCGCCGACGTGATCGCCCGGTTGCTCGTGAGCTATGCAGCCGGACCACCGGACGAGCCGCCCGAAGTGCTGGCGGCGACGCTCACCGAGTTCCTGACCCAGGGGATGTTGCCATCCCTGCTCCCGACCTGACCCAGTCCGAACCGACTGTTTTGGACCAAACCCATGCACGTCGACGCGACGACCTGGCCGAATAGGAGACAACCATGACGACTGACATATCTGCAGTAGCCGAGGAACGAACGGTGCCGGTGACGGCGCCCGACGAACGCCCGTGGCGGGACCGAAAGCGCCTGCTCTGGCTCCTCGGCTTGGCCGTGCCGCTCCTTCCGCTCGGCGGCTGGGAAGGGTCGGGCCACCGGCGCACCGGTGTTCTTGTGGATGGGGCCGATCTGGATCCTGGTCGTGATCCCGCTGCTCGATTGGGTCGTCGGCGAGGACCGCTCCAACGCGCCCGAGTCGGCGATGGCCAAAATCGAGGCCAGCCTCTACTACCGATGGTGCACGTGGCTCTACCTGCCGCTGCAGTTCGTCGGGTTGGTGTGGGCGACCTGGATCATCTCGACGACCCGCCTGGGCTGGGCCGGTTTCCTCGGTTGGGCATTCACGGTCGGGGCCGTCGGCGGCATCGGCATAGCCAATGCCCACGAGCTCGGCCACAAGCGGGACGACCTCGAGCGCTGGCTGTCTCGGATCGTGCTGGCGCAGACCGGCTACGGGCACTTCTACGTGGAGCACAACCGGGGCCACCACTCCAGAGTGGCGACTCCCGAGGACCCGGCGAGCGCCCGCCTCGGCGAATCGTTCTGGGCATTCCTGCCCCGAACGGTGTTCGGCGGCCTCCGGTCGGGCTGGGCCCTCGAGAAGGGCCGGCTCGATCGGCATGGTCTGTGCACATGGAGCGTCCGTAACAAGATCCTGCAGGCCTGGGCCATGTCCGTGGCGCTGTTCGGAGCGCTGATCGGCGCCTTCGGGGTACGCGTGGTGCCGTTCCTCGTGATCCAGGCCGTCTTCGGGTTCTCGTTGCTCGAGGTGGTGAACTACGTGGAGCACTACGGGCTGCTCCGCCAGAAGGCGGCCAACGGGCGTTACGAACGGTGCCAGGCGTGCCACAGCTGGAACTCGAACCACGTCGCCTCGAACGTGTTCCTCTACAACCTGGAGCGCCACTCGGACCACCACGCCAACCCGACCCGCCGCTACCAGACACTGCGGCACTTCGACGATGCTCCCCAACTGCCCTCGGGGTACGGGCTCATGCTCGGCATGGCGTACATGCCGCCGTTGTGGCGCAAGGTCATGGACAAGCGGGTGCTCGCCCTCTACGGCGGGGATATCACGAAGGCGAACATCCACCCACCGAAGCGGGCGAAGCTCCTGGCGAAGTACCGATGAACTGGTTGGCAGCCGGGGTTTCGCCCGGACTCCCTGTGAACGTCAGCGGTCACTTGGGGGTCTCCCTGTCCGTTTGGCTCCAGATCGGCATCCTCGTCTTGGCCGGCGCCCTATTCGCTTTCGCTGGTTCCTACGTCGGGGCGATCATCACCCGCAGGAGCGCTCGGCACGAGGCCGACAGATCCGAGGCGACCACCGAGGCCCGACGGCGGGCGGATAAGCACGACGGACAGCAGCGGGCCAGCCGGGCCCTGGCAGCGGAACTCGACCACATCGCGGGTCTCGGCGGATCGTTCCGTGTGCTGGACACATACGCCTCGCTGCCGCGCCTGGTGCATTTCGGGGTCGTCCCGGACCTGCCGCACCCGATCATGACGGTGGCGTTGGCAGCGTACAGGTCCATCGAGCGCTTCAACGCGGTCGCCGGCGTCTTCAACGCTCGGATCGACAGTCCTCCATCCGACAATCCGGAGATCGCCATGGCCCTGGACGAACTCGGGGCCGAAGCTGTTGCGTGTGCCACAGCGGCGAGGGACTCGCTCCAGCACCTGCTGGCCGACACGTGAGCCGTCTGCCAGCCTGAGGATCGGCCCCCCCTGGCAGGCGAGTGGTCGCCGGTGCGACCGCCATGTTCGCCCACGACGTTCGAGGCTGCACCCCGAGAGAGGGGCTCTCCTTGCCACGACTCGCCCCCCACTCGGTGCCTGCGACCTCCCTCCGAGCAGTATCGCACTGACACCACCCAGAGGGGCGGAACCCAGAACTGGGTAATCTGTGTCTCTTGAGCATCCCGTCCGGCATCGGAGCGGACCCGTCCATAGTCGGCGATCTGGCGCATTGCAGGGAGGACCGAACAACGCGCCAGACGACCGTCGTTCTCGTGGCGGAAGCGCAGAACGAATCCTCTTTGTGTCAAGAGGGCAATTTTGAGGGCTCCGAGGCGCGGCAGATCAGCCCGCCTTCGAGGGACGCGACTGGCTAAGATTTGGTGGGGCCGGGAGTGACTTCGCCGAAGAGCCGGCCGTCAGGGTGCAGAGCCGGTCACGCAGGCTACGAGTCGTCCCCGCCTGTCCTCCCGGGCCCTACTTCTGTGCGCCGAGAACTCTGTTGGCGCCCGTGAGGTGCTCTCGTCGGTGTGACGGGGGTGGTGGAATGCTCTGCGCTGGAGTCGGTCGAGGGGGTTAGGTGGCAGACCGTCATGCATCGGATCTGATATTCGCTGGCTCGGTGCCGGAGTTGTACGACCGGCATCTGGTGCCGCTGATCTTTGATCCCTACGCTGACGATCTCGTGGCTCGCCTTCGCGACCTGGACGTCCGGTCGATACTCGAGGTCGCTGCGGGCAGCGGTGTGGTGACCCGAGCTATGGCGGATGGTCTGCCTGCATCGGTGTCGGTCACCGCTACGGATCTGAGTCAGCCGATGATCGATTATGGCCAATCAGTTGGCACGTCGCGTCCGGTCGTGTGGCAGAGCGGGGACGTGATGGATCTGCCGTTCGGCGACGCAAGCTTCGATGCCGTGGTGTGCCAGTTCGGGGTGATGTTCTTCCCCGATCGGACCACCGCGTTCGCTGAAGTGGCTCGGGTGCTGCGCCCCGGTGGCGTGTTCTTGTTCAACGTGTGGGACGCGATCGAGCACAATGAGTTCGCGTCGGTCGTCACGGCGGCGGTCGGGGGCATGTTCGCCGACGATCCGCCGCTCTTTCTGGCCCGCACGCCGTACGGCTATTTCGACGAGGCGACGATCCAGGCCGATGTCGCAGCCGGAGGATTTGTTTCACCGGCGGGTGTCGAAGTGTTGGAGGCTCGGAGCCGGGCACGGTCGGCCGAGATCCCGGCGATCGCCTTCTGCCAGGGAACACCCTTGCGCACCGAGATCGAAGCCCGACACCCATCACGTCTTGCCGAAGCAACCGCGGTGGCGACAGCGGCCATTCAAGCGCGCTTCGGAAAGACAGATGTCGACGGCAAGATCCGCGGCTTCGTCATCTCCGCCACCAAGCCCCTCACCGCGTAGGGGCTGTGCGACCGTGACATGGGCGCGCTCCCCGAAGGCTGGCGCGCAGCCTGGGACAAACAAATCAGCGCAATCGAATGCCCTCGCCCTTGACACAGTTGGCTGATCCTTGACTCGGCCACGCTGGGGCAGTCGGTGGCGTAAGGACAGTCCTCAAGCTAACGTGCTGCAGGCCGATGACTTGAAGGGCTATCGGTGGCTCTTGCTGCAAGGGACGGAGACGCCATGACCCAACCGGAAACAGGACCCGGCAGTCCGGAGGCTGAGGCGCATGGTCCCGGCTATTGGCTGGCCTCTGACGGAAACTGGTATCCGCCGGAGCAACGTCCCGGGCCCACGCCGATTCCGCCGACCAACCCTCCGCCTGCCCAGTACGGGGCCTACGGGACCTACCCGCAACCCAATGCATGGAATCAAGCTGGGAATCCCTATCCAACGGCACCGGTCGTCCAGCCAAACCAGACAAACCCATTTGCCATCTGGTCACTCGTTTGCGCCTGCGCCGGCGTCATTCCGTTCCTGGGCATCGTCGGAGTCATCTTGGGCGTGATCTTCGGTTTCGTTGCCAAGAGTCAAATCAATCGAACCGGCGGCGTCCAGCAAGGGGCGGGCCTCGCCACTGCGGGCATCGTCGTGAGTTTTGCGATCACAGCAGTGTGGATCATCCTGTTCATCGCGTTTGGCACCTTCTCGACAACGACCACGTGCACAAACGGGTTCTGCTCAAACTAGGACCCAAACCTCGCGGTCCGGTGTGATCGGGATCTCGGTCGAACTGTCAAGAACGATCGAAGAAGACCAGGGCTTCGGAGGTGGCACTGATCTGCTGCGTGGTGAGTCCGACGGAAGCGTTCGGGTCGGCACCGGGCCAGGAATGTCCCCCGCCGAGGACGGAGTAGAGCACTACCGACGTCCCATCGATGCAGGCGGGCCACTGCTGCCGGATGACCTGGGAACCGACTGGCGTCTGCTTCGGGACCAGCCGGCAATGGGCGAGACGGGCCCAGTCGGTCATGTTCAGTTCGGTTCCCCGGACTTTGACCCCGGGAAGGGACAGACCGACGGCACCATCCTGGTACGGGACGAGAGGGTCCTCGGTACCGTGGAAGGCCAGGATGGAGATCGGGCGGGTGCAACCCAACTGAAAATCCACGGCCACCGTGGCAATCGCGGCGATCTGTCCTTGATGGCCGCAGGCATAGAAGATGGTGAAAGCCGCGCCGGCAGAGAAGCCGGCGGCGAATACCTTTCTTTGATCGACGCAGTAAGTGCTGCCGATCTGCTGCAGCAGTCAGTTCACAAATGTGGCATCGGTGCCCTGTCCACTGAACTGCCACTCGGTGCCTTGGGCGTGGGGAACGGCAACCAGGTAGCCATCGGATGATCCCTGTGAGGGAAGGTGGGTCAGGGCGGAGAACTGCGAAGGGTCGGAGCCGAACCCGTAGAAGAGAAGGATCACCGGTATCGGGTGTCCAGGCCGGCACGAACGGGGCACGGTGATCAGGTAGGAGCCGGTGGCGCTCACTGCCGTCAGGGTTCGGTCCTGGGTGGTTCCGGGGGCCACCGCACTTGGCGGCACGTGTGGTCCGCACCCGGAAGACAGCGATCCGGCAGGGGCGGCGGTGGTCTTCGACGGACTGCCCGAGGATCGATATCCGGTGCAGGCGGTCAGCATAAGAGCCGATCCGACGAGGCCCACTGCTCCCCATCGGACGGACTTCGACCACAGAGGTTCTCGCACGAGAATCGTACCTAGCTTCGAACTGGGTCAGGGAGACGTGTGCCCACTACATGCTGTCCCGCTCCGCCCACAACCTCCACAGGTCGGGAAGGACTCGTTCGGCCAGCATCGAGATCTGCTGGCGGGCTTCAGGTGGGGTAATCCCCGGAAGATGGACACGGAGGTTGATGGAGTCGGCTCCGGCCTCCTGGCAACAGGCGAAAAGCCGTTCGGCCATCTCGGCGGGATCGGTGGCGACGATCGTCTCATCCTGGGTCGATGGCCCGATACCGCTCGCATAGCTCTGGTAGACCGCCCGCTGCGCAGTTACCAGTTCAGTCCTCGGCTCGCCGATCCACACCCGACGGATGAGGACCTTCGATCCCGTGCCCCCTGCCGCGTCGTAGGCATTGCAGAATGACCGCAGCCGTTTCACACTCGACATGCCTTCGGTCAGGATGCCGGCGCCGCACTCGGCGGCTCGCCGCGCCGCCGCGGTCGAAGCCGCGGCACTCAACACGGAGACCGGTGACTCGGCGCACCGCTGCAGAGCCTGGTCGCCCTCCAACACCCCAAGGTTCCGACCACGCAGCATGTCGACAATTGGCGAAAGCCTGGTCTTGAACAATGGGACTGCCTCTTCGAATGGGGCCCCCATAGCTTCGAAATCGAGCGGCAACGCTCCGGCAGCCACGCCCAGGCCGACCCGACCCGGGTGACGGGAATCGAGCCAGGCAACCTCCTCGGCCACCTGGGCCACCGGCCGAAGCGGCAGAAGCAGCAGACAAGGAGCTACCCACCCAGCCTCGTTCTCCTCGAGGAGAACGAGGACATCTGGAGAGGATTTGGGAGATAACCGGCAAACCCGCCGTGGTGTTCACTCGTCATGATTCCGTCGAACCCGCCAGAAAGGCCGAGTGCCGCCTGTGTGAGCGCCGGAGTAATTCCCTAGCTGGAGGCCACGGCGCCGGAGTAATCCCCTACCTGCACGCCGTAATTTCCTAGTCCGCCGTCGGGACGAGGGATCCCCCCGCCGGGCTCCTTGCACAGATGAACGCTTTGCATCCGACAAGGGAGCGAGATCTCATGGCAAGCAGACAATTCGAAGGTTCGACGTTGTTGAAGTACTCCAGCATTGGCACGCCGGCCGGCCGAAGCTGATGGTGGCATCCAGCCTCGGGGTGGACCCGAAGACCGTCCGCAAGTGCATCAAGTCGGCTGAAGAGACCGGGCTCAGCCCGGGTGGCCCGCCGCCGGTACGGGCCGAGTGAGCCGAGCTCGTCTGCGGCTGGTTCCCCGAGTTGGTCGAGGCCAGGTCTCGGAGCGCCACCTATCCGATGATCGATGTCCATCGAGCCCGCATCGAGTCAATGACTGCGTCCAACACCGTCTCGACCGTCCATCAGCGGTTGAGGGACGAATACGGTTTGGCCGTCGGCATCACGAGCTTCCTGCCCTGGGGTGGCTCTCAAATTGGCCATGCCGGTATTGCCGCGTTCGCGACCGCACTCGTCGGAACCATCGACTCGGCCTTGACGATTGATGCCCTCTTCGAAACTGACAGACAGGTGATTCAGACCGGCCGAATACGAGGTGCGGTACGTGCCAGCGGGGCGACCTTCGACATTCCCGAAGTCCACACTTGGACGATCAGGAACGACAAGGCCGTTGCCGCCCACTTCGCCTACGAGACTCCGACCTTGGTCGAATCGATTGGACGGACAATTTGAAGAGCCTTTTCCCGGTGGTCCACAGTCCAATGATTGTCGCAGTTGAGCCGGGCGGGCTGGCTTTACGTCGACGTAGGGGCCGTGCAAACCGGTTCTCCAACCGGATCCAGCGTTATCCATGCAGCATCAATTTCGGCTGGAGCCATTGAACAGAGCGAGTCGATCACGCCGGCATCAACCGTGATTTGCCCGATCGACTCGGCCAAGGGCTTAGAGAGGGAAACGTCTGTACGCTGCATGCTGGAGCCATCGGCACTCGCTGATGGTCAGGGTTGCTCGCCAGGAGGTCCGTTCCAATGGAAACTCGAGTCGCTGAGGTTGCCGATGGTGTCCATCAGCTCACGACCTACGTCTCAGACATGGACTTCAGCTTCAACCAATACCTGATTGCCGGCGACGAGCCGCTGTTGTTCCACACGGGTCCCCGCCATATGTTCCCGTCCGTTTCCGAGGCCGTGTCGCGGGTTGTGCCAATCGACACGATGCGATGGATCTCCTTCGGCCACGTCGAGGCAGACGAGTGCGGATCCATGAATGACTGGCTGGCCGCCGCGCCGCTATCGATCGTCGTACAAGGAATGACCGGCTGCATGGTGTCACTCACGGATCTCGCCGACCGTCCGCCGCGCCCGCTCGCAGATGGTGACGTGCTCGATATCGGCGGGCATCGAATGCGCTGGCTCGATACGCCACACGTGCCTCATGGTTGGGAAGCCGGCCTCTTCTACGACGAGACGACTCGGACACTGTTCTGCGGCGATCTCTTCACCCAGACCGGCGCCTACCCAGCCACCACAACCGACGACATCATGGGCCCGGCAATCGCGGGCGAGGATCTCTTTCAAGCGTCATCGCTCGCGCCGGCCAGCGGCGCCACCGTCCGACGACTGGCAGACCTTGGCATCGACACCTTGGCACTCATGCACGGTCCCACGTACACCGGCGACTGCCGGGGAGCACTGCTTGATCTGGCTGACGACTTCGACAAGCGAATTGCCGGTGCCCTCAACAGTTCGCCCAGCTGATTCTTAGCGACGGGGTTCAGCTGACACGGTTCTCGAGAATCCCCATGGGCAAAGCCTGCTTAACAGGTAACCCTTGAGATAGCTCCGACCTGGACACGTTGCGTCGTCCCTGTCTTGAGCACAGCCTTCGTCGATCCCAATGACCTACCGAGGATCAGAGCCCGGTTACCAGCCGCGTGATGCGATCCCTCAGTTCGGTGGGTATCAGGGGTTGGGTGGCCGCTATGGCGTGGGCATCGCGGCCGACCAGGTAGCGGGCTCGCGGCGAGCCGATGGTGAAGGCCTTTCCGATCACCTTGGCGACGCCTTCCGGCTCACCCATGAAACCGGTAAACGACTTGAGCAGAGATTGGATCCGGTGGTACCCGGCCTCATAGTTCGACCCGGGATGGTGGGAGATGTCTTTCCCAAGCTGCTCCAGATCCCAGTTTTAAAGCCACCTGGCTCTACCAACACCACCTTGATGCCGTCACGGGCGACTTCGAGGCGCAAGGCATCGGACGCGGCCTCGAGAGCGTGCTTGCAGGCTTGGTACCACCCACTAAACGGTGTGGTAATCAGTCCGTAGATGGACGAGACGTTCACGATTCGACCCTGGCCTGCCGCACGCATATGGGGCAACGCCAACCGCGACAGCCGCATGGGTGCTATCACCATCGTCTCCAGTTGATGGCGCGCCTCCTCGTCGGTGACGTCTTCAATCGCGCCGACTCCCGAGAACCCGGCGTTGTTAACCACGGCCCATGGGCGTAACTCGGAGATGACGGCGGCGCAACGCACAGCATCCGTAACGTCCAGCAGCACTGTGTCAACCGTGACTCCTGCGTTCGCTGCGGCTTGAGCTACCTCCACGGCCTTGGCCTCCGAGCGGACCGAGCCAACCGAGTGGAATCCGAGCGCGGCAAGATGCACCACGGTTGCCAGGCCGATACCGGAGTTGGCTCCCGTTGTGAGCACCGTCCGCTCGCTACGATCCATCGTCATTTGACTCTTCTCATCGAAGATTGGCTGATGCGGTGTACTCGGTCATGCCGTTCGATCCAAAGACCCGCACTCGGCGCCGGTCCCGCTATCGCCATGCCAATCGCCGGCCTTTCCCGAGCACAAAACTCACCACCCAGGCAAGGAAGAACACGACCGCGACGATCCACAGAATGTGAAGGGCAAAGGTCCCCCAGCAGAGATCAATGCGAGCAGTAGCAAAATCAGAATTAGTCCCACACTGCGACCCTTCCCCCGCTTTGGGAGCTTCAAACCAGGCCAGAGGTGGCAGGACCGTGACAGGCAAACTAGGCACCAATGCCTGTCTTACCAATGCCCGGTTGGCGTACCACTAGTCCCGACCTTGCCCCACGAAGATCGGCGGTCGTCGGTCGTCGGTCGCCCCAGGGCAGCGCTCGTTCGAGCTGCGCCGCCACCCGGAAGAGGATGTCCTCGCGCCCGCAGGGAGCGACGATCTGCACTCCGATCGGGAGTCCGCTGGTGCTGTGACCGAGAGGGAGGCTGATCGCCGGCCGGCCACCAACGCCGTGTCACCCTGAAGACCAGGGTTCAGAACTTGGCGCCCCGACACCATACGAAATATCCGAGCAGCATGATCGCAGCGAGGCCACCGACATATATCTCTACTCCACGGACCAGGCCGAGGTCTCGGTACCCGGCTGCGGCAAACAGCAGGGCCGCAATGATCCCAACTAGGAAGCCGGGCCTTCGGCACGTGGACCGTAGATAGGCAAAGAAGCTTCGATTCTCGCCTTCGTATTGCCACTTCGTGCCAGAGAGCAAGGGCGAATTCCAACGGTCGTCGCAACGGACCGGTCATGATGACCGGCACCACCCGAGCGACGATCCGTTGGAATTCGCCCCGCACGACTTCTACGCGTCGGGGAATCCCCGGTTCAACCATGTGGCCATGTCACTGCCGGCCGATCAGTTGGACCTGGACGGCCGGCGAGACATCTGTCGGTTCTTCGGTGACGTGCTCGGTTTCGAAGAGCTCGACGTGATGACCGAGGACCGGCGGCGTCTCGTCCTCAGCTGCGTGCACTGGGACCAGTTCATCTTTCTCGTTGCCGAGGATGACCCGATGCGGTGCCCACGGATGGGCCACTTCGGCATGTCGGTCGGCACCCTCGACGAATTGGTCAACCTCGAAAAACGGATCGAAGCATTCCGGGCCGGGGACGACCGGGTCGACCTCATCAACTTGAATGTCGACGACCAAGGGGTGGTCAAGATCCACTCCGTATATGTGAAGTACATCCTGCCGATGATGTGCGAGTTCCAATACTGGGAGTTCACCCGGTGAGCGGTTCCCTCAACCGGGTTCCGGCCTAGCTCAGTTCGGCCTAGCTCAGTTCGGCCAGACGCTTCACAAACTCGTCGACGTCATCCTCGGTGGTGTCGAACGACGCCATCCACCGGGCCTGACCCGTGGTGTCATCCCACAGGTAGAACGGGAAGTCGCGCTGCAGTGCCTCAGCCACAGACGTCGGCAATGTGGCAAAGACGGCATTGGACTGCACCGGTTGGGACACGGTCACTCCGGGCACTCGAGAGACTCCGTCGGCCAGACGCCGGGCCATGGCGTTGGAGTGTTCGGCATTTCTCCGCCACAGGTCATCCGAGAGCAGGGCTACGAACTGGGCCGACACGAACCGCATCTTGGAGGCGAGCTGCATTGACTGCTTACGGATGTAGGGAAGGGACCCCGCCGCCTCGGGGCGGAGGACGATGACGGCTTCGGCCCCCATGGCACCGTTCTTGGTACCGCCGAAGGACAACACGTCGACGCCGCAGGCCTCGCCGACGTCGCCGAGCCCGACCCCGAGAAACGCCGCGGCGTTGGAGAGTCGGGCACCGTCGAGATGCAGCAGCATCCCGTGAGTGTGCGCCCAGCTTCCGAGCGCCGACACCTCTTCGAGGCTGTAACAGGTCCCGAGCTCGGTGGCCTGGGCGATCGACACCACCCGGGGCTGTACGTGGTGCTCGTTGCCGGCTCCCGTCGCTACCGACTCAACGAGACCGGGAGTGAGTTTGCCATCCGGGGTCGGGACCGGGACCAACTTGGAGCCCAGATGTTTTTCGGGTGCTCCGCACTCGTCGACATTGATGTGGGCGCCATCGGCGCAGATCACACACTGGAACGGGTACAGCATCGACTGCAGCCCGACTACGTTGGCGCCGGTCCCGTTGAAGGTGAAGAACACCTCAGCGCCTTCACCGAAGTGTTGCCGGAACAACCGGACTGCCTCGGCGGTGACCGGGTCGGCCCCATAGGCGGGAGCGTGGCCGGCGTTGGCGGCAATGATGGCGGCCAGGACATCGGGATGGATGCCGGACCAGTTGTCGCTGGCAAAGGTTGGCCGACCGATCGTCATGATCCTCCTTTTGATGGTGACCCCACCTCGACAGTCTTCTACGCCGGCGCCCGCTCCCGCCCGCTCCCGGGCTGTCCCGGGCGGTCCCGAACCCAGCCGAACCCAGCCGAACCCAGCCGATGCCAGCCG
>JGI20193J14888_1000392_pt1 | contig 12803 bp, 22 predicted proteins | sample NGESurdeep092012_5_FD_14888 | JGI IMG/M metagenome (IMG submission 14888)
GGACAGGATCGGATCAATCCTCGATCTCTTCCCGTCACACGAATGCCAAAACTTCTTCAATCACGCAGGTTATGCGTAATCTCAATCCAAAACGGCTCTAATCGGCGTTTTTTGCTTGTCGCCGTGCCGGCAATAATACCGTCGGGAGAACACCTTGGCCACTGGACGCGGCGATTTTCGGTACGTTTGGTTCAGCGCCCGCCCGCCCGCCGGACAACAAAAAAGGGCGGCCCGAGGCCGCCCCTGTGAATTGCCGATTGGACCCGGGAATTAAGCTGCCGCGGTCGCCTCTTCGTCGACCTTCTTGGCCTGCACCGGCCCGGAATCCTTGCCCTTGGCCTCGACGTCGCGATCGATGAACTCGATCACCGCCACCGCGGCGTTGTCGCCATGGCGGAAGCCGGCCTTGAGCACGCGGGTATACCCGCCAGCCCGTTCCTTGTAGCGCGGGGCGATCACGTCGAACAACTTCTTGACCATGGAAATGTCGCGCATTTCCGAGATCGCCTGCCGACGGGCAGCCAGCCCGCCCTTCTTAGCGATCGTGACCAGCTTCTCGACGATCGGGCGCAACTCCTTCGCCTTCGGCAAGGTGGTGACGATCTGCTCGTGCTTGATCAGCGAGGCGCACATGTTGGCGAACATGGCGGTGCGATGCGCCGAGTGCCTGCCCAGCTTGCGGTGAACTTTTCCGTGACGCATCGCGTATCCCCTTGTTTCTCACTCGGTCATGCCCGGGCTCGACCCGGCCATGACGACGTAGTTGCTCAGTAATGATCCTCGAAGCGCTTGGCGAGCTCATCGATGTTTTCCGGCGGCCAGCCCGGCACTTCCATGCCGAGATGCAGACCCATCTGCGCCAGCACTTCCTTGATCTCGTTGAGCGACTTACGTCCGAAGTTCGGCGTGCGCAGCATCTCGGCTTCCGTCTTCTGAACGAGATCGCCGATATAGACGATGTTATCGTTCTTGAGACAGTTGGCCGAGCGCACCGACAGCTCGAGCTCGTCGACTTTCTTGAGGAAGGCTGGATTGAAGGCGAGGTCCGGAATGGTCTCGGTCGCCTGCTCTTTGCGCGGCTCCTCGAAATTCACGAACACGTTGAGCTGGTCTTGCAGGATGCGCGCCGCATAGGCGAGCGAGTCATCGGGGCTGACCGCGCCGTTGGTCTCGATCGTCATGGTGAGCTTGTCGTAATCGAGGATCTGGCCCTCGCGGGTGTTCTCGACCTTGTAGGAGACCTTGCGCACCGGCGAATAGAGGCTGTCCACCGGGATCAGCCCGATCGGGGCATCCTCGGGACGATTGCGTTCGGCCGGCACGTAGCCCTTGCCGGTATTGACGGTGAACTCCATGCGGATCTCGGCGCCCTCGTCGAGAGTGCAGAGCACGAGGTCCGGATTGAGCACCACCACGTCGCCGACGGTCTGAATGTCGCCGGCGGTGACCGTGCCCGGTCCCTGCTTCTTCACCACCATGCGTTTGGGGCCTTCGCCCTGCATCTTGATGGCGATGTCCTTGATATTGAGCACCATGTCGGTGACGTCCTCGCGCACGCCGGCGATCGAGGAGAACTCGTGCAGCACGCCGTCGATATGCACCGACTGCACCGCCGCGCCTTGCAGCGAGGAGAGCAGAATGCGGCGCAGCGCGTTGCCGAGCGTCACGCCGAAACCGCGTTCGAGCGGCTCGGCCACCACGGTGGCCATACGCGCGGGGTCGGACCCGGCGGTCACCTGGAGCTTGTTCGGCCTGATCAATTCCTGCCAATTCTTTTGGATCACGTCTTCACCTGTTGAGCGGCGCGGATTTTGCTCGCGCACCCCACCCGCCGTTGTGGGGGAAAGTTCAGCGGTAGCGGACGCGGATAGCGATCCGCTCGATGGAAAAATCATACGCGACGACGCTTACGTGGCCGGCAACCGTTATGCGGGATCGTGGTCACGTCACGGATCGAGGTGATGGTGAAGCCCGTCGCCTGCAGCGCACGCAGAGCCGATTCACGTCCAGAACCCGGACCCGACACTTCGACCTCGAGGGTGCGCATGCCGTGCTCCTGCGCCTTCTTGGCGGCGTCTTCGGCCGCGACCTGCGCGGCGTAGGGCGTCGATTTTCGCGAGCCCTTGAAACCCATGGTCCCCGACGACGACCAGGCAATGGTGTTGCCCTGCGCGTCGGTGATCGTAATCATGGTGTTGTTGAACGACGCGTTCACGTGCGCCACACCCGAGGCGATGTTCTTGCGTTCGCGCCGGCGGACGCGGGTGGCTTCCTTACCCATTCTAAGTCCTTTCGAAGCCCGCGAGCCTTAAGAGGCGCGGGCGATTCCTGTTATCAAGGCGCGACTTTTTTCTTGCCGGCGATCGTCTTGGCCGGCCCCTTACGGGTTCGCGCATTGGTGTGGGTGCGCTGGCCGCGTACCGGGAGGCCCTTGCGGTGGCGCAGGCCCCGATAGCAACCCAAATCCATCAGCCGCTTGATGTTCATCGACACTTCGCGGCGCAGATCGCCCTCGACCATGTAGTCGCGGTCGATCATTTCGCGAATCTGCAGCACCTCGGCGTCGGTGAGCTGCGACACCCGCCGCTCCTGCGGCAGGTTAACCTTCTCCATGATTTCCTTGGCGATCTTTTGTCCGACGCCATGGATATATTGCAGCGCGATCACGACGCGCTTGTTGGTGGGCAGATTGACGCCCGCGATACGAGCCACGAATGGTCTCTCCTGTTACTGGCCGGCCGCGCTCGACGCGCCGAATTCTTGTGTTCCCGGAAGGGGATAGCGCAAAGCGTAACACGACACCTGTCCCCGCCTGTCCGGGGCCCGGCATCGCGTCAAACTCCTGAATACGTAGCTTATTAGGGGATTCATCTCGCCTTCGTCAACCTCCGCTTTGTAGCGGCTTTGCGCTGTCCCGACTTGTTTTTGGCGGTGCGGCCGGATTTACGCCCTTTGGAAGCCGGGGGAGCCTTGCGGGCCGAGGGCTTGGCCCGCCCCTTGGTCGGCCCCTTGGTCGGCCCCTTGGTCGGCCCCTTGGTGCGCCCCTTAGTACGCCTCTTAGTACGCTTCTTGGCCTTGGCGGGCTTTGCCTTCGCGCGCGCCGAGGGCTTAACCGCAGCCGGCTTCGCCTTGCCGGCCCCAATGGGGCTTAAAACCCGGTCGATGGCAGCCGTCACGTCGCCGACCGGCGCCATGCCGTCCACGCTCTTGAGCATGCCCTTAGAGGCGTAGTAGTCGGCCAACGGCGCGGTCTGCGCCCGGTAGGCCGCAAGCCGGCCCTTGAGCACGTCCGGATTGTCATCGGCGCGCAGCTTCTCGCCGCGGGCGGTCATTTGCGCCACCCGGGTCTCGATGCGCTTGAGCAGGATGCCCTCGTCGACCTTGAGCTGGATCACGCCGTCGAGCTTGAGGCCGCGCTCGGCCAGCAGGCGGTCGAGCGCCTCGGCCTGCGGCACCGTGCGCGGAAAACCGTCGAGCACAAAACCGCGTTTGGCGTCGCCCTGGTCGATGCGGTCGGCGATGATCGCCACCACCACCTCATCCGGCACCAGCTCGCCGCGATCCATGGTGCTTTTGGCGCGCAAGCCGACCGGCGTACCGGCGGCGACTGCAGCGCGCAGCATGTCGCCAGTCGAGAGCTGAACGGTCCCGTGTTTGGCGACCAGCCGCTGCGCTTGCGTGCCCTTCCCCGCCCCCGGCGGGCCGAGCAGGATCAATCTCATCGCTGTCGACCTCGCAGCTTCGAGCGTTTGATCAGGCCTTCATATTGGTGCGCCAGCAGGTAACCCTGGACCTGCGCCACGGTATCCATGGTGACGCTGACCACGATCAGCAGCGACGTGCCGCCGAAATAGAACGGCACCGCGGCATAGGAGATCAGGATCTCCGGAATCAGGCAGACGATGGCGAGATAGAGCGCGCCCACCACGGTGATGCGCGAGAGCACATAATCGATGTACTCCGCCGTGCGCTCGCCCGGCCGGATGCCCGGAACGAAACCGCCATGCTTCTTCAGGTTATCCGCGGTCTCGGTCGGGTTGAACACGACCGCAGTGTAGAAGAAGGCGAAGAACACGATCAGCGCGATATAGAGGATCAGGAACAAGGGCCGCCCGTGCCCGAGCAGCGTGGTGACGGTGGTGAACCATTCCGGGCCCTGCCCGGCGTTAAAATTGGCGACCGTCGTCGGCAGCAGCAGCAGCGACGACGCGAAGATCGGCGGGATCACGCCCGAGGTGTTGAGCTTGAGCGGCAGATGCGAGGACTGGCCCTCGAACATGCGGTTGCCGACCTGGCGTTTTGGATATTGGATCAACAGCCGGCGTTGCGCGCGCTCCATGAACACGATGAAGGCGATGACCGCCACCACCATCACCAGGATGACGAGGATCAGCCCGGTCGAGAGCGCACCCTGGCGGCCGAGTTCGAGCGTGCCGACAATCGCCGACGGAAGCTCGGCCACGATGCCGGACAGGATGATGAGCGAAATACCGTTGCCGATGCCGCGCGCGGTGATCTGCTCGCCGAGCCACATCAGAAACATGGTGCCGCCGGTGAGCGTGAGCGTGGTCGCGATCAGGAAGAAGTAACCGGGTTCGCTGACGACGCTGCCGGTGCCTTGCAGCCCGATGCCGATGCCGTAGGCCTGGAACGCAGCCAGCAACACGGTGAGATACCGGGTGTACTGGTTCATGATCTTGCGGCCCGACTCGCCTTCCTTCTTGAGCGCTTCGAGCGTGGGCGAGACCGTCGTCATCAGCTGAATGATGATCGAGGCCGAGATGTACGGCATGATGTTGAGCGCGAAGATCGCCATCCGGTGGATGCCGCCACCGGAGAACATGTTGAACATGCCGAGGATGCCGCCGGCCTGGGTGTTGAAAATCTGTTCCCAGGCGGCCGGATCGATACCGGGCAACGGAATATAAGTGCCCAGGCGATAGACCAGCAGCGCGCCGACCGTGAACCAGAGGCGTTTCTTGAGCTCTTCGGCTTTCGCGAGCGCCGAGAAGTTGAGATTGGCCGCTAGTTGTTCTGCTGCCGAAACCATCAGTCGCTCCTGCCGCCGCGCCCCATCCCGCCGCTCCCGCCCCGCCCGCGCGAGGCAGGCTCCGGCGGGCATCTCGTCACCAAGCCTTCGCTAGGCCCGGCATCGCCATCTTGTCGTCAGCGGTTACTCGACCGCCCGCTGTCGCGGGCGATCACACGCCTGTGGAATTACGCCTCGCCTTTGCCTGCCGGTGCGTCCGCCTTTGCTTCGCCTGCGGCCGCCTCCGCCTTGGGCTTGCCGCCCTTCGGCTTCCCGTCGCCCTTGGCGGCTTCCAGCGCCTTGCGCTTGTTCTTGCCGCGCGGCTCGGCGTCGACTTCCTTCTTCGGCTTAATGATCTTGACCGTGCCGCCGGCCTTCTCGACCGCCTCGACCGCGGACTTCGACGCGCCATAAACCGCAAAATCGACTTTGCTCTTGAGCTCGCCGCCACCGAGCAGCTTCACGCCGCCCTTAGTGCGCCGCATCAGCCCGCCCTTGACCATGGCAGCGGCGTCGATCGTGCTCTTGGCGTCAATGAGGCCGGCGTCGATCGCCGCCTGTACCTTGCCAAGATTGGTCTCGTTGAGCTTGACCGCGAACGAGGTGTTGCGGAAGCCGCGCTTCGGCAGGCGCCGATGCAGCGGCATCTGGCCGCCTTCGAAGCCCTTGATGCGCACGCCCGAGCGCGCGGTCTGACCCTTGCCGCCACGGCCGCCGGTCTTGCCCATGCCGGAGCCGATGCCGCGGCCGACGCGCATGCGGTTCTTGCGGGCGCCCGGATTGTCGGCGATCTGGTTCAGTTTCATCGAAATCGTCCTCTTACTTCGCATCGCCGAGCACGCGCACCAGATGTTGAATCTTGCGGATCATGCCGCGCGTCGACGGCGTGTCCGGCAGGTCTTTGGTGCGGCCGATCTTGTTCAGGCCAAGCCCGGTCAGCGTCTCGCGCTGGGTGTGGTGGCGCCGTGACGGGCTGCCAACCTGCTCAATTTTGATCGTCTTTTTTGCCGGAGCCATGACCTAAAATCCTTAATCGACAGCAGGTTCCGCATCGCCTTCGCGACGGCGCGACTGCAGCGTGGACACCTTGATACTGCGGCGGGCCGCGACCGAGCGCGGCGAATCCTGGTGCTTGAGCGCATCAAAGGTCGCGCGCACCACGTTGTACGGATTGGACGAGCCGAGCGACTTGGCCACGACGTCCTGAATGCCGAGCGTCTCGAACACCGCGCGCATGGGGCCGCCGGCGATGATGCCGGTCCCCGGAGGCGCCGCGCGCAAGAACACCTTGCCGGCGCCGTGACGGCCGAGCACGTCGTGATGCAACGTGCGGCCTTCGCGCAGCGGAACGCGCGTCAAGGCGCGCTTGGCGGCGTCGGTTGCCTTGCGGATCGCTTCCGGCACCTCGCGCGCCTTGCCATGTCCAAAACCGGCGCGGCCTTTCTGATCGCCGACGATCACGAGCGCGGCGAAAGCGAAACGCCGGCCGCCTTTGACCACCTTGGCCACACGATTGATGTGGACCAGCTTGTCGGTGAACTCGCTGTCGCGCTCTTCACGGCCGCCGCGTTCACGGTCGCGGCGGGGTTCTCGTCGAGGTTCATTTGCCATTGGGCACCGATCCGTTAAAAGTTGAGGCCGCCTTCGCGCGCGGCATCGGCCAGCGCCTTGATGCGTCCGTGATAGAGATAGCCGCCGCGGTCGAACACCACGTCCTTGATGCCCTTTTCCTTGGCGCGTTCGGCGATCAGCTTGCCGACCGCCTTGGCGGCATCGATATTGGCGCCGGTCTTGGCGCCTTCGCGCAGGGTCTTCTCCAGCGAGGAGGCGGCAGCCAGCGTCACGCCCTTCTCGTCGTCGATGAGCTGGGCATGGATATGCTTGGACGAACGAAACACCGACAGCCGCGTGCGTCCACGCGCCGCAAGTTTCACCTTGCGTCGCACTGTCGCCGTCCGCCGCGCGGTCCGGTCACTTAATCTCGACATGGCGCTAAGCCCTCTACTTCTTCTTGCCTTCCTTGCGGAAGATGTATTCGCCCACGTATTTCACGCCCTTGCCTTTGTACGGCTCGGGCGGGCGGTAGCCGCGGATCTCGGCGGCGACGTGGCCGACTTTCTGTTTGTCGATACCGGTGATCACAATCTCGGTCGGCTTCGGCGTCGCGATCGCGATGCCCTCGGGAATCGGAAAGTTTACGTCGTGGCTGAAGCCGAGCTGCAGGTTCAGGGATTTGCCCTGCACCGCGGCACGGTAGCCGACGCCGGTGATCTCCAGCCGCTCCTCGAAGCCCTTGGTCACGCCGGCGACCAGGTTGGCGACCAGCGTGCGCGAGGTGCCCCACAAGGAGCGCGCGCGCTTGCTCTCACTGCGCGGTTCGATCTTGACCGCGCCCTTGTCCATCGTGACCACGATGTCGTCGTGCAGCACGACCTGCACGGCGCCTTTGGGGCCCTTCACCTTGACGGTCTGCCCTTCCACGTTGGCTGTGACACCCGACGGAACCGCGACCGCTTTGTTTCCGATGCGCGACATTAGAACACCGTACAGATGATTTCGCCGCCGACATTGGCGTCGCGGGCGTCATGATCGGCCATCACGCCTTTCGGCGTGGACAGAATCGCGACCCCCAGGCCGTTATTGATGCGCGGCAGCGCCTTGACCGAGGCATAGACGCGCCGGCCGGGCTTGGAGACGCGCGAAATCTCGCGAATCACCGGCTCGCCGTCGAAATATTTCAGCTCGATCTCGAGCTCGCTGCGGCCGTTGGCATGCGCTACGGCGGCATAGCCGCGAATATAGCCTTCGGCCTTGAGCACCTCGCACACGCGTTCGCGCTGCTTGGAGCCCGGCATCGAGACCTTGGACTTGGTTCGCATCTGCGCGTTGCGGATGCGGGTAATCATGTCGCCGATCGGATCGTTTACCATCTCGGTCCCCTCACCAGCTCGACTTTACGAGGCCGGGAATCAGGCCCTTGGAGCCGAGCTCGCGCAACGCGATACGGCTGAGACGATGCTTGCGATAATAGGCGCGCGGACGCCCCGTGAGCTCGCAACGATTGCGGATGCGGGTGGCCGACGAATTGCGCGGCAATTCGGCAAGCTTGAGGGTCGCGGCGAAACGCTCCTCCATCGGCAGCGACTTATCGTGCGTGATCGCCTTGAGCTTCGTGCGGCGGTTGGCGAATTTCTTCGTCATCTTGCGCCGCCGATTGTTCTTCTCGATCGAACTCTTCTTCGCCATTCTTTAGCTCCTTACGTTTCCGCGTCTGAGGTAGCAGAATCGCCCCTCACTGCCGGAACGGGAAGTTGAATGCAGCCAGCAACGCGCGCGCCTCTTCGTCGTTGCGCGCGTTCGTGCAAACGGTGATGTCCATGCCCCACGAGTCGGTGACCTTGTCGAAATCGATCTCCGGGAACACGATGTGTTCCTTGATGCCCAGGCTGTAGTTGCCGCGCCCGTCGAAGCTCTTCGGATTGAGCCCGCGGAAGTCGCGAATACGCGGCAGCGCGATGTTCACCAGCCGGTCGATGAAGTCATACATACGGGTCTTGCGCAGCGTGACCTTGCAGCCGATGGCCTGGCCGTCGCGCAGCTTATAGGTGGCGATCGACTTGCGCGACTTGGTGATCACGGGCTTCTGGCCGGCGATCAGCGCCAGATCGTTGGCGGCCGAATCCACCTTCTTGCGGTCGGCGACGCCCTCGCCGATGCCCATGTTGAGCACGACCTTCGTGATCATGGGCACTTGCATGTGGTTCTTATAGCCGAACTGCTTGGTGAGCTCGGCGCGAATCACCTCTTCGAAATGGGTCCGCAGCCGCGCCTTATAGTCCGACGCCACACGCGGCTTCTTCACCTTCGGGGCGCCGCTGTCCTTGGCGACTTGCGGCTTTTTCGGCTTCTTGGGTTCGGTATTTTGCTGGGTATCAGCCATCGATCTCGACTCCGGAACGCTTGGCAACGCGCACTTTTTTGCGGTCATCGCCTTGGCCGACAAACTTGAATCCGACGCGGGTCGGCTTGCCGTCCTTGGGATCCGCGAGCGCCAGGTTGGACAGATGGATCGTGCTCTCCTTAGAGATGATCCCGCCCTCCTGCTGCGCGGTCTGACGCTGGTGGCGCTTAATCATGTTGACGCCGCGCACGAGTGCGCGGTCGTCGGCCGGACGCACCTCGATCACCTCGCCGGTGCGGCCCCTGTCGCGGCCGGTGAGCACCACGACCTTGTCGCCCTTTTTGATTTTGGCGGCCATCACAGCACCTCCGGGGCGAGCGAGATGATCTTCATGTGATTCTTGGCGCGCAGTTCGCGCGGCACCGGCCCGAAGATGCGGGTTCCCACCGGCTCCATCTGCGGCGTGATCAGCACTGCCGCGTTGCGGTCGAACCGGATGACCGACCCGTCGGCGCGCTTGATGTCCTTGCGGATGCGCACCACCACGGCCTTCATCACCTCGCCTTTTTTCACGCGCCCGCGCGGAATCGCTTCCTTCACCGAGACGACGATGACGTCGCCGATGGTGGCGTATTTGCGCTTGGAGCCGCCCAGCACCTTGATGCACATGACGCGGCGCGCGCCGGAATTGTCCGCCACGTCGAGGTTGGTTTGCATCTGGATCATGATGCGACTCTCTTTTTCGTTACGCGCAAGTTCTTAAAGGACATGGCGCTATTGAACTTTCTGCTTCTTCTCGCCGCGGATCACCGCCCAGCGCTTGAGCTTGGAAATCGGCCGGCGCTCCTCGATCCACACCGTATCGCCGACTGCGAATTCGTTGGTCTCGTCGTGCGCGTGGTATTTCTTCGAGCGGCGCACCGTCTTCTTCATCGTCGCGTGGGTGAAACGCCGGTCCACACGCACGACCACGGTTTTGGCCTGCTTGTCGCTGACGACGACGCCCTGGAGCGTACGTTTCGGCATCTATGACCCCTTACTTCTTCGACTTGGCGCGCGACTTCGACTTCGCAGCGGCCTTGGGTTTGGCGGATTTCGTCTTCTTCACAGTCTTCGGCGCCGCAGCAGCTTTAATCACCGGCTCTGCGCCGGTGCGCTTCTGCGCGGCGATCGTCTTCATGCGCGCGATGTCGCGGCGAATGACGCGCACGCGCGAGGTGTTCTCGAGCTGGCCGGTGGCGCGCTGGAAGCGCAGGTTGAACTGCTCCTTCTTCAGCTTGAGCACTTCGTCATCGAGCTGATCGAGCGACATCGCTCTTACGTCGGCGGATTTCATGGTCATCACTCGGCGATACGTTCGATGAAACGGGTCTTGACCGGCAGCTTGGCGGCGGCGAGCGCGAGCGCTTCCTTGGCGATCGCGACCGGAACGCCGTCCACCTCGAACAGGATGCGGCCGGGCTTGACACGGCAGACCCAAAATTCAGGTGTGCCCTTGCCTTTGCCCATGCGGATTTCGATCGGCTTCTTGGATACCGGCACGTCCGGATAGACGCGGATCCACACCCGGCCCGCCCGCTTCATGAAGCGGGTGAGCGCGCGGCGCGCGGCCTCGATCTGGCGCGCGGTGACGCGCTCGGGCTCCAGCGCCTTCAGGCCAAATTGGCCAAAGCTGAGCGAGGCGCCGCTGGTGGCGACGCCGTGGATACGGCCCTTGAAAGCCTTGCGGAACTTGGTGCGCTTCGGTTGCAGCATGATCTAGACTCTGTCGCCTTCTTAAGCTGCGGTTTCGCGGCGCGGACGGCCGGCGTCGCCTTCGGCGAGCTTCTTGTCCTGCGCCATCGGATCGTGTTCGAGGATCTCGCCCTTGAAGATCCAGACCTTGACGCCGCAGGTGCCGTAGGTGGTGAAAGCGGTGGAAACGCCGTAGTCGACGTCGGCGCGCAGGGTGTGCAGCGGCACGCGGCCTTCGCGGTACCATTCCATACGAGCGATTTCCGCGCCGCCGAGACGGCCGGAGCAGTTGATGCGGATGCCTTCGGCGCCGAGACGCATGGCCGATTGCACCGCGCGCTTCATGGCGCGGCGGAACGCAACGCGGCGCTCGAGCTGCTGCGAGATCGATTCGGCGACCAGCTGCGCATCGAGCTCAGGCTTGCGGATTTCGACGATATTGATGACCACGTCGCTGTCGGTGAGCTTGGCCACCGACTTGCGCAGCTTCTCGATGTCGGCGCCCTTCTTGCCGATCACCACGCCCGGACGCGCCGAGTGGATGGTCACGCGGCACTTCTTGTGCGGGCGCTCGATGATAATGCGCGACACCGCCGCTTGCTTGAGCTGCTTCATCAGCTCGGCGCGGATCTTGATGTCTTCATGCAGCAACGTGCCGTATTCAACCTTACCGGCGAACCAGCGCGAGTCCCAGGTGCGGTTGATGCCGAGCCGCAGTCCGATTGGATTGACTTTTTGACCCACTAAAATCCTCCTCAGGCTTTCGCTTCAGCTTGCGCCTCGACCTGACGCACCACGATGGTCAGGTGGGAGAACGGTTTCAGAATCTGGCCGACCCGGCCGCGGCCGCGCGGGCTAAAGCGCTTGATCACCAGCGCCTTTCCGACGTGAGCCTCGGCGACGACGAGATCGTCGACGTCGAGATCGTGATTATTCTCGGCATTGGCGATTGCCGATTCCAGGCACTTGCGCACTTCCGTGGAGATGCGCTTGCGCGAAAACTCCAGGTCGGCAAGCGCCATCGCAACCTTCTTGCCGCGGATCATCTGCGCCACAAGATTGAGCTTCTGCGGAGATACCCGCAGCATCTTGCTGATGGCCTTGGCTTCGTTGTCGGGGAGGTCCCGATCGCGTTTGCGCTTGCCCATGACGTCTCTCTAAATCCTTAGCTTGCCGCCGGCGCGGCGGCAGGCGCAGCCGGAGCCGCGGCGGGACCGCTGGTGCGCTTGGCTTTGCGGTCGGAGGTATGGCCGTAGAACATCCGGGTCGGCGAGAACTCACCGAACTTGTGACCGACCATTTCCTCGCTCACCATCACCGGAATGTGCTTCTGCCCGTTATAGACGCCGAAATTCAGGCCGACGAATTGCGGCAGAATGGTCGAGCGCCGGCTCCAGATCTTGATCATCTCGTGACGGCCCGACGAGCGCGCGGCCTCCGCCTTGCGCAGCAGATAGCGGTCGACGAACGGGCCCTTCCATGCAGAACGCGTCATATCTCTGTTCCTACTGCTGCTTCTTCTTGCGGTCGTGCCGGCTGACGACGATGAACTTGGTGGTGCGCTTGTTCTTGCGGGTCTTCTTGCCCTTGGTCGGGAAGCCCCACGGCGTGACCCAGTGACCGCCGCCCTTGGTGCGGCCGCCATGCGGGTGATCGACCGGGTTCATGGTGATGCCGCGATTGTGCGGCATCCGGCCGCGCCAGCGCTGGCGGCCGGCTTTGCCGATGGTGGTATTCATGTTGTCGGGGTTAGATACCGCCCCGACCGTCGCCATGCAGCGGCCATGCACCAGGCGCTGCTCGGTGGTGCTCAGCCGCAGGATGACGTAATCCTGGTCGCGCCCGACGATCTGCACGTAGCTGCCGGCCGAGCGCGCGATCTGGCCGCCCTTGCCGATCTTGATCTCGACATTGTGCACGATGGTGCCGACCGGAATGCTGGCGATCGGCATCGCGTTGCCCGGCTTCACGTCGGCACGCTCGGAGGCGATCACCGTGTCGCCCGGCGCCAGGCGCTGCGGCGCCAGGATATAGGCGAGCTCGCCGTCCTGGTACTTGATGAGCGCGATGAAGGCGGTGCGGTTCGGATCGTATTCGAGCCGCTCGACGGTCGCCGGCACGTCGAACTTGGTGCGGCGG
>JGI20193J14888_1000401_pt1 | contig 12653 bp, 11 predicted proteins | sample NGESurdeep092012_5_FD_14888 | JGI IMG/M metagenome (IMG submission 14888)
CCGAGCAGCCGGCCCGTTTGGCCCGGCGCAGCAGCGGCTGCCCAATCCGCGGGAACGGCCCGGCGGCGAGCAACTCCGCCCGCAGCTCGACCAGCCCGGCGATCTCGGCCAGGAACCACTGGTCGATCCCGGTGGCGGCCTCGACCTCGGCGACGCTGGCGCCCAGACGAAGCGCCCGCTCCACGGCGTACAGGCGGCCGTCGCGCGGGGTGCGCGCCTCGGTCAGCGACGACTCGACGGTCGCGCCGGGCGGGTCGGGCAGCGTCCAGTACCCGGCAGCTGTCGTCTCCACCGAGCGCATTGCCTTCTGCAGCGCCTCCGCGAAGGACCGGCCGATCGCCATCGCCTCGCCGACCGACTTCATCGCGGTGGTCAGCGTGGTGTCGGCGCCGGGGAACTTCTCGAAGGCGAACCGCGGCACCTTGACCACCACGTAGTCCAGGCTCGGCTCGAAGCTGGCCGGGGTCTCCCGGGTGATGTCGTTGGGAATCTCGTCCAGGGTGTAGCCGATGGCCAGCTTGGCCGCGATCTTGGCGATCGGGAAGCCGGTCGCCTTGCTGGCCAGCGCGGACGAGCGCGACACCCGCGGGTTCATCTCGATCACGACCAGCCGGCCGGTCCGCGGGTCCACCGCGAACTGGATGTTGCAGCCGCCGGTGTCCACGCCGACGGCGCGGATGACGTCGATGGCGACGTCGCGCATCCGCTGGTACTCGCGGTCGGTCAGCGTCATCGCCGGCGCGACGGTGACCGAGTCGCCAGTGTGCACGCCCATCGGGTCCACGTTCTCGATCGAGCAGATGACGACCACGTTGTCTGCTCGGTCGCGCATCAGCTCGAGCTCGTACTCCTTCCAGCCGAGGATCGANTCCTCCAGGAGCACCTCGGCCGTCGGGCTGGCCAGCAGGCCGGCACCGGCGATCCGGCGCAGGTCGGCCTCGTCGTAGGTCATGCCGGAGCCAGCGCCGCCCATGGTGAACGACGGCCGGACCACCACCGGATAGCCGAGCTCGGCGACAGCGGTCAGGCAGTCCGCCATCGAGTGGCAGATGGCGCTGCGGGCCGACTCCGCGCCGATCGAGGCGACGATCTCCTTGAACCGCTGCCGGTCCTCGCCGCGGCGGATGGCGTCGATGTCGGCACCGATCAGCTCCACGCCGTACCGCTCCAGGATGCCGGCGTCGTGCAGGGCGACCGCCGTGTTCAGCGCGGTCTGGCCGCCGAGGGTGGCGAGCACGGCGTCCGGCCGCTCCCGGGCGATGATCTGGGCGACCACCTCCGGGGTGACCGGCTCGATGTAGGTAGCGTCGGCGAACTCCGGGTCCGTCATGATCGTCGCCGGGTTGCTGTTGACCAGGCTGACCCGCAGCCCCTCCGCCCGCAGCACCCGGCAGGCCTGGGTGCCGGAGTAGTCGAACTCGCAGGCCTGGCCGATGACGATCGGGCCGGAGCCGATGACCAGGACGTGGTCGATGTCGGCCCGCCGCGGGCTCACGCCCGCACCCGCCCGGTCTCCATCAGCGCGACGAACGCCGCGAACAGCCCGGTGGCGTCGTGCGGCCCCGGGGCGGCCTCGGGGTGGTACTGCACGCTGAACGCCGGTACGTCGAGGCAGCGCAGCCCCTCCACCACCCCGTCGTTGAGGTCGACGTGGCTGACCTCGACCGCGCCGTACGGCGTCTGCGTCGGTCCGTCGGTCGCCGCGTCGACGGCAAACCCGTGGTTGTGGCTGGTCACCGCGACCGCCCCGGTAGCCCGATCCTGCACTGGTTGGTTCACCCCGCGGTGGCCGTAACGCAGCTTGTAGGTACTCAGGCCGAGCGCGCGGCCGAGCAGTTGGTTGCCGAAGCAGATGCCGAAGACCGGGACGCCGGCGTCGAGCACGCCGCGCAGCGCCTCGATCGCGTAGTCGGCGGTCGCCGGGTCGCCCGGGCCGTTGCTGATGAAGACCCCGTCGGGCTTCTCGGCCAGCAGGTCGCCGGCGGTGGCGGTCGCCGGCAGCACGTGCACCTCGCAACCCAGCNGCCGCCATCCGGGCCGGGGTGGAACGCTTGATGCCGAGGTCGAGGGCGGCGACGCGGTGCCGGCGCTCGCCGCGAGCCGGGACCGCGTAGGGCTGCGGCGTCGAGACTTCCCGAGCCAGGTCGGCGCCGGTCATGCCTGGGCTGGCAAGCACCCGGGCCGCCACGGTGTCGGCGCTGGTCTCGATGCTGCTGACGCCCACCCGCATGGCGCCGCGCTCGCGGAGGTGGCGGGTCAGCGCCCGGGTGTCGATGCCGCTGATGCCGACGATGCCCTGCTCGCGCAGGTCATCGGCCAGCGGCCGGCGGGCGCGCCAGCTGGAGCTGGCTCGCGACGGGTCCCGCACGACGTACCCGGCGACCCAAATCCGGGCCGACTCCGGATCCTCGTCGTTCACCCCGGTGTTGCCAATGTGCGGCGCGGTCATGACGACGACCTGCCGGTGGTACGACGGGTCGGTCAGCGTCTCCTGGTAGCCGGTCATGCCAGTGTTGAAGACCGCCTCGCCGAAGGCCTCCCCGACGGCCCCGTATGCCTCGCCGCGAAACGTGCGGCCGTCCTCGAGCACCAGCAGGGCGGGGCGCGCGGTCACGGCGCGACCTCGGTGGCGGCACTGGTGGTGGCACTGGTGGTGGCACTGGTGGTGGCGCCCGGGGTGGCCGGAGTCGCGAGGTGGCGCAGGGCGCGCACCCAGACGTCGTGCTGGTCGTGGTGGTCGGCCCGGAAGCCGGTGTCCAGCAGCGCGCCGCCGTCCGGTCCCGAACGGCCCAACTCCCACGTGATCACCAGTACGCCGCCGGGCCCGACCACCTTGCCGGCGTGCGCGCTGTCCACCCGGGCGTCCCGGATCGCCGGCCCGGGCAGGAACAGCGTCGACGCGCCGTCGCGGTCTACCGTCACCCCGGTGGCCGTGAGCCGCAGCCGACCACGGGCGCGGGCGGACAGGTCCTGGGCGGCGATCCGGTCCAGCCAGTCGCCCGCCCGGGTGGTGCCGACGTAGAGGCCGGGCAGTGGGTCCAGCAGCGCCGGCCCGTCGGCGGCCGGTGGCGGCGGCAGTGGCGGCAGCGTCGCCTGGCTGCGCGCTCGCCGCCGCCAGCCGCGGCGCATCAGCAGGTACGCCGCCGCGGCCAGCGCCAGCACAGCGAGAGTGAGCAGTAGCCGGGTGCCCAGGTCGGTCACCGGTCGCGGCGTCATCGCCACCCCGGCCAGCCGGTGGTTCACCGAATGCTCACCGGCCGCCACCCGGGCCACCACTCTCGGCTGGTTTGCCGTCCAGCACCGTCGGCCAGCCGCGCAGGAAGGTCGCCACCACCCGGGTGGGCAACGTCATCCCGGCGTACGGCGTGTTCCGGCTGCGACTGGCCAACGAGCCCGGGTCGACAGTGACCGTGGCGGCCGGGTCCAGCAGCACCACGTTCGCGGGTGCGCCCGGCTCCAGCGGACCACCCTGACCGTCGAGCCGCCCGATCCGCGCCGGTCGGACCGCCATCCGGTCGGCCACGCCGGCCCAGTCCAACAGCCCGGTCGAGACCATCGCCTCGGCGACCACCCCAAGCGCAGTCTCCAGGCCGAGCATCCCGAAAGCGGCCGCGCCCCATTCGGTCTCCTTGTCCTCCAGGGAGTGCGGGGCGTGGTCGGTAGCGACTGCGTCGATGGTGCCGTCGGCGAGCGCGGCCCGCAGGGCGGCCACGTCCCCGGCGGTCCGCAGCGGTGGGTTCACCTTGTAGACCGGGTCGTACCCAGTGACCAGGTCGTCGGTGAGCAGCAGGTGGTGCGGGGTCACCTCGGCGGTGACCCGGATGCCTTTGGCCTTGGCCCAGCGCAGGATCTCCACCGAGCCGGCGGTGGAGACGTGGCAGACGTGCAGCCTCGAACCGACATGCCCGGCCAGCAGGCAGTCTCGGGCGATCACCGACTCCTCGGCCACGGCCGGCCAGCCGGTCAGGCCCAGCCGGGCGGACACGACGCCTTCGTTCATCTGCGCCGCGTGCGTCAGTCGCGGCTCCTGGGCGTGCTGGGCGACGACGCCGTCAAAGGCCTTGACGTACTCCAGCGCGCGACGCATGAGCACCGCGTCGTCGACGCAGTGCCCGTCGTCGGAGAACACCCGCACCCGAGCCGCCGAGTCGGCCATCGCGCCCAGCTCAGCGAGCTGCTCCCCGCGCCGGCGGACGGTCACGGCGCCGACCGGGAAGACGTCGCAGTGCCCCGCGTCCCGCCCTAGCCGCCACACCTGCTCGACCACGCCGGCGGTGTCGGCCGCCGGGTCGGTGTTGGCCATGGCATGTACGGCGGTGAAGCCCCCCAACGCGGCCGCCAGCGTCCCGGAGGCAACCGTCTCGGCGTCCTCTCGACCGGGCTCGCGCAGGTGCGTGTGCAGGTCGACCAGGCCGGGCAGGGCCACCAGCCCGGCAGCGTCGAACACCTGGGCGCCGCCGGTAGCCAGCCCGCGGCCGACCTCGGCAATCACGCCGTCCGCCAAGTGCAGGTCGGTCGGCGCGGCTCCCAGGATGGTGACGTTACGTAGCATCCAGTTACTCACTGGCACCGCCCATGGCCCCACCAAGGAGCAGGTAGAGCACCGCCATCCGGACGCTCACGCCGTTCGTCACCTGTTCCACGATCGTCGACCGCGGGGAGTCGGCGACCTCGGCAGCGATCTCCATCCCGCGGTTCATCGGCCCCGGATGCATCACCACGGACTCCGGCGGCAGCATTGCCATCCGCGCGGCGTCCAAGCCGTAGCGACGGCTGTACTCGCGGACGCTGGGGAAGTACACAGCGCCCATCCGTTCGCGCTGCACCCGCAACATCATCACCACGTCGCTCTTGGGCAGCACCCGGTCGAAGTCGTAGGACACCTGCGCCGGCCAGTCCTCCACCCCCACCGGGATGAGCGTCGGCGGCGCCACCAGGGTCACCTCCGCGCCCAGGGTGCGCAGCAGCAGCACGTTGGAGCGGGCCACCCGGCTGTGCAGGATGTCGCCGACCAGCGTGACCTGCAGCCCCTCTAGTCGCCCGAGTCGGCTGCGCATCGTGAAGGCGTCCAGCAGCGCCTGGGTCGGGTGCTCGTGGGTGCCGTCGCCGGCGTTGACCACACTGCCGCGCACCCAGCCGGCCAGCCGGTGCGGGGCCCCCGACATGGCGTGCCGGATGACCACCGCGTCGGCGCCCATGGCCTCCAGGGTCAGGGCGGTGTCCTTGAGCCCTTCCCCCTTGGACACCGCCGAGCCCTTGGCGGAGAAGTTGATCACGTCGGCGGACAGCCGCTTGGCGGCAAGCTCGAACGACGTACGGGTGCGGGTGGAGTCCTCGAAGAACAGGTTGACCACGGTGCGCCCGCGCAACGTCGGCAGCTTCTTCACCGGGGCGGCGGCCACCCGGGCCATCTCGGCCGCGGTGTCGAGCACCAGCAGCGCCTCGTCCCGGCTCAGGTCGCCGGCTGAGAGCAGGTGGCGCATCACGACGAGGTGTCCTGGCGGCTCTCCTGGCGGCTCTCCTGGCGGCTCTCCTGGCGGCTGAGGTCAGCCGGGCCGATCAGTACGCCGTCCCGGCCGTCATGCTCGGCGAGCAGCACGTGCACCGTCTCTCGCAGCGAGGTGGGGATGTTCTTGCCGACGTAGTCGGCGCGGATCGGCAGCTCCCGGTGGCCCCGGTCGACCAGGACGGCCAGCTGTACCGCGGCCGGCCGGCCCAGGTCGCCGATGGCGTCCAGCGCGGCCCGCACGGTCCGGCCGGAGAACAGCACGTCGTCGACCAGCACCACGATCCGGCCGTCCACACCGCCGGGCGGCAGCTCGGTGCGACCCAGCGCGCGGACACCGCGCAGCCGCAGGTCGTCGCGGTAGAGGGTGACGTCCAGTGAGCCGACCGGCACCGTGCGCTGCTCGACGCTCGCCATCTGCTCGGCGATTCGGTGCGCCAGCGTGCTGCCCCGAGTCGGTATGCCGAGCAGCACGACGTCGTCGGCGCCGCCGTTCTTCTCCAGGATTTCGTGCGCCATCCGGGTCAGCACGCGGGTGACGTCCGCGGCGTCCAGGACGGGATGGGCGGCGGTGCGGTCCCCCGAAACCGGTCTAGGCCGGCGCGGGTCGGGCGCAGTCGTCATCGGAAGTGACCTCCTTCCCCGCCTCACCGGACGGGTCGTTAAAGGATGTCTGCCGGCGGCTTCGCGGCGTACCGTCCGCTGCTGGCGTCGACGTCAACGGTAACAGTCGGACCGGATGCCGCGACCGGCGACCCGCTCTGGCACGCCGCCGGGCGCGAGCAGATCCCGACGCCGCGGAGGCGTATGACGGGCGTGGATGACGGACGCGGATGACGGGTGCAGATGGCGGACGCTGCGCCATCTGGACCTAGCGACGCACCGAATCGCCAATGCGCTTGACCGCTGTGGCGGTAACTCGTAACGTCACGGTCAGTAACCGACACTTCGGGCCGACAACAGGAAACGAGGCGGGGAGTTCGTGGGCTGGTCCGCGCACCCGGCCGAATCCGCGTACCAGGAGCCAGCTATGAGTGAGTATGCCAAGGAGCTCGGGACGCGACTTCGGGCCATCCGCACCCAGCAAGGACTGTCTTTGCACGGAGTCGAGGAGAAGTCGCGCGGGCGCTGGAAGGCCGTCGTCGTGGGCTCGTACGAACGCGGCGATCGAGCCGTAACCGTGCAGCGGCTGGCCGAGCTCGCGGAGTTCTACGGCGTACCGGTGTCCGAGCTGCTGCCGGTGGTAGCGCCGGCCCCGCCGGTCGAGGCCGCTCCCCGGCTGGTCATCGACCTGGAGCAGCTGTCTCAGCTGCCGGCCGAGCACGCCGCGCCGCTGACCCGGTACGCCGCCACGATCCAGAGCCAGCGTGGCGACTACAACGGCCGGGTGCTCTCCATCCGGCACGAAGACCTGCGCTCACTTGCGGTCATCTACGACGACAGCCCGAACGCCCTGACCGAGCGGCTGATTTCCTGGGGTGTGCTGTCCCCGGACGCTCGCCGGGCCGTCGTCGAAACCTGACTCCCGCCACCGCCAACGCCGACGTAGCGGCTAGCCAGTCTCCGGGTGAACACCTCGGCTGGCGGGGTCAGAGCCTTCGCCTCGCCCAAGGGTGCGATAGCCGGGATGTACGCCAGGGGCGAGGCCGTGATGGGTGGCGAGCCGGCCGAGGAGGTGCGCCAGGGCGGCGCGGTCCGGCTCATCGAGTGGAGCGAGGAAGTCTTCCCGTGCTCCTGCGCCACCTTCCCGATGTCGCGGAGCCGCTGGTTGCCGGCCGGTGTCAAGTGCAGCGCGTAGTGCCGGCGATCCCGCCGGTGGCGTCGGGTGAGCGGGGTCTGGCGATGAACCTCCAGTCGAAAGGACGGTCGCGGTGGCGTTGTCGCACCGCTCGAAGGCGGCGAGCCCGGCCTCGATTGCGCACGTGAGCAGCGACGTTAGCCGCCCGCGGTGCCCCCCTGGTGATCGTGGTGCGGCTGGTGTCCGCGACACGCCGTACGACCGAGCACTGAGCGCACCACGATCGCGACGGCAGACCCGCGCCGGCGGGCCTCGCGACAACAGGCCCGCGACAACAGGCCCGCGACGATAGGGCCCATGACGTACTTCCGGGCGGCAGCCAGTTACCCCCACGAACTTCGGGTGCCGACCACTGAGTCAGATCAGAGGCAAGGCACCGGCCGGGCGGGACGCCGTGAATGCCTTACCGGCTGCTTGACAACCGCGCTGGCGACGTGCGGCGTCGGGGCGGTCTGTGGGCACCTTCACCGTGGCGTCGCCGAGGGCGACGACGTGGGGAGACGAGGCGGCGGGTCGGGATCCTTGCTGCGAACATGGGGCGGCGGCCATTCGCACACCAGCGTCTCCTCCGGGAACACTGGTCCACCCAGGTAATTGCCTTGGACCAGATCACAGCCGAGCTCGCTCAACAGGGCGAGCTGCTCTGGACCCTCCACTCCTTCCGCGATCGTCCTTAGTTGGAGGCTGTGCGCGAGGTCGATGACCAGGCGCAGGATGCGGTGGTCTGTATCGTCGTTCACCGCCTTCCACACAAATGTCTTGTCGATCTTCACGAGGTCGATGGGAAGCGAACGGATACGGCTGAGGGAGGAATGGCCGGTGCCGAAGTCATCGACCGCGATGCAGACTCCTTCCTGATGAAGACTGGCGAGCGCCGCCAGCGCAGCGCCGTCGTCGTCGAGCAATGTCGTTTCTGTGATCTCGAGGCAGAGTTGGTGCGGCTGACACGAGCTGCTGCGCAGCGCGTCACGCACCAGTTCCCGGAGGTGTGGGTCGCGGACCAGTGGGGTGGAGAGGTTCACCGCCACGACCAGACCGCGCACCGCCGGGGAAGTCGCGCTCCAACGCCGTAGTTGTTGCAGCGCTTCCTGCAGCACCCAGGCATCGATTTCGGCAATCAGTTTGGCGTGCTCGGCGACGGGCAGAAAGGTGTCCGGCAGGAGGAGACCGCGGCTGGGGTGGCGCCAGCGCAGGAGAGCCTCGACGCTGCTGGCCGGTCCGCCGGTGAGCGGATAGATGGGTTGGTACGCCAAGGTCAGCTGGCCCTGCTCAAGAGCGTGCTGCAGGCCCTGCTCCAGCTGAATACGGTTGAGCTGTTCGGCCCGAAGCTGCGGGGTCAGCCGGGTCGCGCGCGCCCGCCCGTGCCGCTTGGCCAGATACATCGCGGCGTCAGCGTCCGAGAGCAAGCTCTCCGGCGTGGTTGTTGGTCCGGCGGTGGCGATGCCGACGCTGGCGGAGATCCGAGCTGTGCCGCGCCGCAACCGGTAGGGTTCTTCGAGCTTGCTGAGCAAGCGGCGACTGACGGTCGAAGCATCGTCGGGGTCAGCGATCTGCGGCAGCAGGACCACGAACTCGTCACCACCCAGGCGGGCGACGGTGGCCTCGCAGCGGACCGTGTCGCTGAGTCGTCGGGCGACCGCTGTGAGCAGCTCGTCGCCGGCGGCGTGGCCGAACAAGTCGTTGATGTTCTTGAATCCGTCGAGGTCCAACAGCAGCAGCGCGAGTTCTCCGCCAGCCTGGTGCCGGTTGCGCAGCCCTCGCTCGAGCTGCTGCAGGAGTAGAGCCCGATTGGCTAGCCCGGTGAGTTCGTCGTGCCGTGCGGCGTAGGCCAAGCGCTGCTCGACTTCCCGACGCTCGGTGATGTCCTCGGCCTGCAGCAGCAGGTACTGCTCGCCGGAGTCGGCATCCCGCTCGATCGCCGTCAGCCCGGCGGCGACCCATCGTCGTTGCCCGTCAGCCCGGCGGAGCCGGGTCTGCCAGCGAACGCGGCTGCGCACGCCGGTGGCGACGTCGCACAGCGCCCGGCGGTCGTTCTCCCAGCACTCGGGCTCGGTCAGCTCGTCCAGCGCTCGGTGCAGCAGGTCGGCTCGCGGGCAGCCGGTGAGCTCGATCAGGCCGGCGTTGACCTCCACGAGGTGCCCACGCGCCGTGATCAGCGCCATCCCCACCAGGGCGGTGTCGAAGGCCGCCCGGAACCGGACCTCCGCCCACTGGCGGGCGGCTTCGGCCTCGCGCCAGGCGGTGACGTCGGTGGCCAGCAGCAGCCAACCGACGAGCCGCCCCGCATGATCGGGGATAGGAAACAAGCGTACGGCCAGCCGACCCGATTCGTCGTGCACCACGGTGGCCTGGCCTTGAGCCGCCTCGTCGATGGGCACAGGCAGGAGCTCCTGGACATCGTGGCCGATCACGGCGGCAGGAATCCGGCCGAGCAGTCGTGCCCCGGCTGCATTCACGTCGACCACGCGTCGCTGCGGGTCCAACACGAACGCGCCGTCGGAGAGCGAAGTGAAGATGTGGCTTCGGGCGAGGGGGAACAGCGGCAGCAGGCCAAACCGAAGGACGCCCCACACGAGCAGCGGTCCGGCGGCGGAGAAGGCCAGCGGCGTCGGGTCGACGGCGTGACTAGGCCCCCAGCCTTCGTTGAAGGCCAGAATCGCGGCGAACGGCAACAGCGCAAACACGATCAATGTGGTGGTCTGCCGCCGATAGATCGGCGAAACGTGCAACAGCGCCGTAGTCAGGTAGACCAAGCCGCCGATCAGTGTTGCCCCGGTGTACGCGACAAACGGCCAGAACAACGGACCGCTGTCGGCCTGGACCGGACCAATCCGATACCGGTGAATGAGCCAGCTCGTGCTGGGCAGCACGAGAATCCCGAGAACCGCGACTGGGACGACGGCGAGGGCAACGGCTGCCGGCCAGGGAAGACCCTTCCTGCGACCGGTGTACTGCACCACGAACGTCCACCACGCCACCGGTAGCGCCGCGATCCCGACGTACTTGACGCCGCCCCACCAGACCCGCTGCGCCAAATCCGCTGCGACGAACAGCTCAAAGCCGTGCGCGAGATCCCAGACGGCCACCGCAGCCAGCACAGCGGCCAGCCCGCCAACCGCCGCGACGCCGGGACGGCGCAGTAGGTACCGAAGACACCCGAGCTGGAGGGCCGCGCCGGCGAGCAGCGCGATTCCCCCCCACGACCATGCCACCGTCACCGCCGCCCTCGCCTGTCCCCGGTGCCAGGTAGGTGCCGCTCACACTTCCCGTTCGAAAGCCGCCAGTGCCCCGGCCCCAGCACCCTCCGTTACCAGCATGGCACTACGATCGGACTTTCCGGCTCATGCCCTGCCTCCAATCGCCCCCCCGGGCGGCCGCGGTCAGCAGCGGCGCGGCGGCGGGCCGGCTCAGACGGCGAGCGAGGGCTTGAGCGCCAGCAACCGGGCCAGCAGCCCGTTGACGAACCCGGGCGAGGAGTCCGTCGAGAGCCGCTTGGCCAGCTCCACCGCTTCGTCGAGCACGACCCCGTCCGGTACATCGGCACGCCACAGCAGCTCGTAGATCCCGATCCGGAGCACGTTGCGATCCACCGGCGGCATCCGCTCCAGCGTCCAGCCCTCGGCGTAGGTCATCAGCAGCTCGTCGATGCGCTTCCGGTGCGCGGTGACGCCCTCGACCAGCTCCACGGCGTACGCCGAGATGGGCGGGTCGGCCTCGGCCAGCCGGGCGGCCAGCGTGGCGACCACGTCCGCGCCCCGCAGGTCGGACTCGTAGAGCACGTCGAGCGCCCGCTTGCGGGCCTGGCTGCGAGCCCCCACCGTCAGGCGCTGATGCGACCGAGGTAATGGCCGTCGCGGGTGTCGACCTTGACCTTCTCGCCGATGACCACGAACAGCGGCACCTGGATCTCCGCGCCGGTCTCCAGGGTGGCCGGCTTGGTACCGCCGGTGGACCGGTCCCCCTGCAGCCCGGGGTCGGTGTGGCTGATCGTCAGCTCGACCGACGCCGGCAGCTCGACGTAGAGCGGAATGCCGTCGTGCACGGCAACGGTCGCCGTCATGTTCTCCAGCAGGTAGCTGGCCATGGCACCCACGGTCTCCGCGGGGACGTGCAACTGGTCGTAGGTGGCGGTGTCCATGAAGACGTAGTCGCCGCCCTCCCGGTAGAGGTAGGACATCTCCCGCCGGTCGACAATGGCCACGTCGACCTTGACGCCGGCGTTGAAGGTGCGGTCCACCACCTTGCCGGTGCGCACGTTTTTCATCGTGGTCCGCACGAATGCGCCACCCTTACCGGGCTTGACGTGCTGGAACTCGACCACCGTCCAGAGCTGTCCGTCGAGGTCGAGGGTGATGCCGTTCTTCAGGTCATTGGTGGTCGCCATGATGATTAGAGGGTACGGCGAGCGGCCGGCACCCGGACGGGTCGGGCGCCGGCTCCGCCTCAGAGCTCCCGCAGCTCCCGCGGCGCGGTCGTCAACAGCTCCGGCCCGTTCGGTCGCACGACCAGGGTGTCCTCGATCCGGACCCCGCCCCGACCGGGCAAGTACACCCCCGGCTCGACAGTGACCGGCACGCTCGCCGCCAGCGCCCCGGTGGCCGTGGTGCCCAGCGTCGGTGCCTCGTGGATCTCCAGGCCCACCCCATGGCCCAGCCCGTGCGGGAACTGCTCGCCGTACCCGGCGGTGACGATCATGTCCCGGGCGGCGGCGTCCACGGCTTGGACATCGGCGCCGACGGCGAGCGCGGCCCGGCCGGCGACCTGGGCAGCGGCGACCAGCGGATAGATCTCCCGCTGCCAGTCCGCGGCCCGGCCGACCACCACGGTGCGGGTCATGTCCGAGTGGTAGCCGGCCAGCCGCGCCCCAAAGTCAAGCGTCACGAAGTCACCGGCGGCGATCACCCGGTCGGTCGGACGATGGTGCGGCACGGCGCTGTTCGGCCCCGCGGCGCAGATGGTCTCGAACGCGGCGCCATCACCGCCGTACGACCGCATCCGAGCCTCCAGCTCGGCGGCGACCGCCCGCTCGGTGCGACCGGGCGCGATGTGCGGCAGTACGTCGGCCAACGCCCGGTCCGCGATCGCGCAGGCCGCCCGGAGCAGCGCCACCTCGACGTCGTCCTTGACCATGCGCAGCTCCTCGACCACCCGGCCGAGCGAGACCAGGCTCGCCGGTTCGGCGGCGGCGAGCAGCAGGCCGTGCTGCTCCACCGTCACGTCGTGGGCCTCGAACGCCAGCCGGCCGACCCCCGCCAGCACGGCTCGCTTCGCCAGCGCGCCGGCAACTGCGCGGTCGATTACTCGGTCGACGTCGGGGGCCTGGGCGGCCGACTGCGTGCGATAGCGCCC
>JGI20193J14888_1000404_pt1 | contig 12625 bp, 9 predicted proteins | sample NGESurdeep092012_5_FD_14888 | JGI IMG/M metagenome (IMG submission 14888)
CATGTTCGAACCCGCCGTCGCGCGCGCCGCCGCCACGCGCGTCACCGACGAGGACCTTGCCGACCTGCAGCGCATCCTCGACGCGCAACGCAAGAAGCTCAAAACCGACCGATCCGCCATTGTCGAGGTCACGGCTTTTCACCACGTCCTCGCGCGCGCCACGCGCAATCGCGTGGTCGTCAGCATCATGGCCACACTGAACGATCTGCTCGTGGAATCGCGCAAGCTCAGGCTGAAGCAGAAGGGCCGCCCAGGCCGATCCATCCTGGGACATGAAGCTGTCGTCGCGGCATTGCGGCAGCGCGACGCCGGCGCCGCAGCGGAAGCCATGCGCGAGCACCTCGATCAGATCGCCGACCTCCTCGAACACGCGTCGCCCGTTCGCCATGGATGACAACCTGCGCCACCAGCGTGACACCTCCCTCGCTCAGCTTGAGGTTCTGATTCGACGCGGCCATCAGATCAGGAACGCGGCGGCGGTCGATGCCACCCGAGCCTGGCAACAGGACTGCGCGGCCGCGATCAATCAGCTTTCCGGCGGCAGCAAAGCCCACTGGCTCGCCCGCGCCTACAGTGGTGCCTTTCTCGTGCGCTCGGACCGTGGCGGGGTAGTCGTCGAAGTGGACGCGACGGAGATCGTCGACCGGATTCTTGGCGTCCTGGCGCAGGGCGCGACGTCGCTGTCACGCATGGATGATGTCGCTGTCTCTTCCGGCGCGGCGCCGCGGCCGCGCCAATTCGAATTCGTGCACGACGCGGAGCTTCGGCCCGTCCTCGAGCAGACGTTCGCTGACAGCCGCGACGCCCTCGAGCGTGGCGAGTTTGGTCTGGCGCTGATTCTTTCCTGCGGCGTCATCGAAGCGGTGCTCACCGATGCGCTCGACCATGCTCGACCGCGGGCTCACGACGCACCCGAAGGACGCATTGCTGACTGGTCCTTCGAGAGGCGTATCGCCGCGGCCGAAAGCGCGGGACTCATTCGCAGCGGCTGCGCCCGCCTGCCGCCCGTGGCTCGGAGGTACCGGGATCTGACCGATGCCGATGGCGAGCTGCGGGTGGACGCGCCCGTGTCCGAGCGCGAGGCCCGACTCGCCGGTCAGGTGCTCCACGTCGTCATGCGAGATCTCGATCCCGGCCGATAAGCCATGCTGGTTCATGCGGCCCTTGCGCTGCACAGGTCGTTCCTGTTCTGATCTTCACGGGCGGCTCCTTTCCCCGAGAGGGGTCTCTTCATACAGCCATTCTCGCTGCTTGAAGGGAGCCGTCCTTCATCAGCATGGCCTGGCCTCATTGTTTTTTCTAAGTTCCTCGATCGCCGTCTTAAAGTGTGCTGCGGACACGCAGAGCTTTTCGTAGTTCTTGCCCTGCTGTTCATGAATCAGGTCGGTAATGGCCAGCATCGTCGCCCTCTTGCATAGGAAGGCGATGTGGGACCCGACCAGCCCCTCCGTAATGCTTGCCAGTACGCCAAGATCCACGTCGCCGCTCAACGGCCTCCCGTGAGTGTTGATGCGGAATATTTCGAGTCGCTCCCTCTCATCCGGGACATAAAACTTGAGAATATAATCGAGCCGGCCGGGCCGTACCAGGGCCGGATCAAGCAGGTCTTCCCGATTGGTAGCCCCGATCACGATCACCTGAGAGAGATCGCTCAGAGAGTCCAGCTCGTTGAAAAACTGGCTCGCCACGCGTTCAATGGCTCCTGATCCCGTATCTTCACCGCGTTTTGGCGCCAAGGCATCGATTTCATCGAAAAAGAGGATGGTCGGAGCCGATTGCTTGGCTTTCTTGAATATCCCGTGCAGCGTCTTTTCCGATTCCCCCAGCCACTTTGAAAAAAGGATGGAACTGCTGATCGGGATAAAATTGATACCGGTTTCTCCAGCCAGAGCCCTTACCATTATGGTCTTCCCGGTGCCGGAAGGACCGGACAACAGGATGCCGCGTGACGAAATCTTGCCCGACGCGAAGAGCTCGGGATATTTCAGCGGCCAATCGACGATCGAGAGAAGCGTCTCCTTGATTTGGGCCAGACCGCCGATGTCGTCGAGTTTCAACGTGGACCTTTCGTTGAAGAATTCACGGGTTGCCGTAGGTTCAACCTCCCGAAGCGCCGTCAGAAAATCTTCGCGGGAAATCCGCATGCTTTCCGGAGTGACGGGGAGACGGTCGGCGTTGCCCAAAGCGCCCACCGGCAGATATCGCCGCACGGCGGCCATACCCGCCTCTTTGCAGAGCGCTTCGAGATCGGCCCCCACAAAACCGTGGGTAACCTGCGCAACCTGATCGAGATCGACATCGGTTGCAAGGGGCATACGACGGCTGTGAATCTTCAGGATGGCCCGGCGTCCATCCACGTTGGGAGCCGAGATGCCGATTTCCCGATCGAACCGGCCCGGTCTGCGCAGCGCAGGGTCTATCATTTCCGGAACATTGGTCGCGCCTATCACGAGAACATGACCGCGGGGAACCGTGCCGTCCATGAGGGCGAGAAGCTGCGCCACCACCCTCTTTTCCACATCCCCCACAACCTCGGCACGCTTCGGGGCAAGGGCGTCAATTTCATCGATGAAAATGACGCTCGGCGCTTTGCGTGTCGCCTCTTCAAAGATCTCACGCAATCTGGCCTCGCTGTCGCCGTAGTATTTCTGGATGATTTCCGGCCCGTTGATTTTGATAAAATGGAGCCTCGTCTCCCCCGCTATGGCACGGGCGATGAGGGTTTTCCCGGTGCCCGGCGGTCCGTAGAGAAGCAGCCCTTTCGGCGCCTCGATGCCCAGCCTGTCGAAAATTTCCCCATAGCGCAGTGGAATCTCCACCATCTCCCGAATGGATCTCAGCTCCGGTTCCAATCCGCCGATATCTTCATAAGAAATGCGAGAGTCCGCCTTTTCGGTATAGTCGGGCTTGTTTACCTTGAATTTGGTATGCTGATTGATGATGACCGCGCCGGAGGGTGAAGTGCCGTCCACGGAAAAGAAACGGTCCTTGCCTCCAAAAAGCGGAATATTCACTTTGTCGCCGGCAATGACCGCCAATCCCTGCAGGACCTTGCCGATATACCCGACCTCGTTTCCATCGGGCCACCAGTGTTCGGAGTCGATCGGGCTGAGCACGATCGTAATTGCGGTTTGGCGGGGCGCCTTTTTGATCTTCACCGTGCCGCCGATCTGAACCCCGGCGTTCTCACGGGTGTAGCCGTCAATCAGGACCATTTTCTTGCCAAAATAGTCGGGAAACATCCCAGAAATTCGGGCGACTGTACGTGTGTCGCCAATAATCTCAACAATGTCCCCAAGAGTAGCGCCCAGGGCCTTGACGTCGTCAGCGTCAAAGCGTGCCAACCCCTTGCCAACGTCTTCGATGAAAACCTCTGCCACCTTTAATTCGACTTCAGGCACCAGAGACTCATCTAACATAAAAGCCCGTGTCTACGTCCGATAGCGACGGACGCGCTCAGGGGAACTCTCACTCGCCGGAGACGTGCAGCGCACTCCAGCACGTTTCAAACCCGATTGTCGTGATTCGGCCTCAGGACGCACCATGGCGACCGATTCTACCAGCCTTCCGGGGTGACACCTTGCTGATTGCGATCCGGCTAACGGAACCGGCATCAGCCGCAGAACCTATCAGCCCGCCGGCGCCGCCGTGGTGTACGTTTCACCCTGATTCCCCTGACTGCCGGCGCCAGCGCCCCGGCGCAGGCGACAGGGCGGAGGCATGTCTCGGCCACCCCCCGACGCGGCAGAGATTCGCCTGACCGTCCTCGAATGACGCGCAGAGACCGCACTGGGACGATCGGTGAGCCTTCGGCCCCGGGGGGCTGCGTCGGAACGGCGCACCCCCCCGGCCGTTCAGGCCCCGTCCCGACCGTCAGCCGCACTCCCGCCGAAAATCAAATCTCGTATTCCTTCAGCTGGGTGGGCACGCTTTTATGCGCAAGAGATATCTAACACAACGCCTTGTAAAGCATATACCCCCCCAGCGTAAACAAGCTAAGCGCGAAAACTTTTTGCAAGGATTTCACTGGCAAGCTATGTGCAGTTCTGGCGCCAAGCGGTGCTGTCAACACGCTCGCCAATGAAACAATCAACAGCGCCGGCAAGTAGACAAAGCCGAGCGATCCCGGCGGCAAGTCTGGCGTATTCATGCCGTAATAAATATTCGATAAAGTGCCGGCTAGCGCAATCGGAAAACCAAGCGCGGCACTGGTTGCGACAGCATCGTGGATCTTGACGTTGCACCACGTCATGAAGGGCACGGAAACGAAGCCGCCACCGGCCCCGACCAAACCGGACAAGATGCCGATCACGCCTCCGGCAGCGAACATGCCGAGGGGCCCCGGAAGTTCGCGCGATGCGGCGGGTTTCTTGTCCAGCAGCATCTGAGTCGCGGAGATTGCGACAAACACCGCGAAGAACATCGCCAATCCCGCCGAGTTCAGTTGTTTGCCGATCCACGGGCCAATCCATGAACCGATCAGGATGCCGGGCGCCAGCACTTTCACGATATGCCATGACACTGCGCCGCGCTGATGATGTGCGCGCACCGAAGAGATCGAGGTGAACATGATGGTCGCCAGCGAGGTTGCGACCGCCATATGGACCACGCGCTCTCCGGGCACTCCTTTGATCGTGAAGAGAAACGTGAGAAATGGAACCAGTAACATGCCACCGCCGATTCCCAGCAGGCCGGCAGAGAATCCGACCGCCGCACCCAATGCCAGAAACGCGAGGATCAAGCTGATGTCCACCCAGATGTCTCCGAGAACTGTGAGCTATAGTGTCTTGGCCAGCTTCTGCGTGATGAAGCGCCATTCGTCAGGTGCACGCGGTGTAATCGAAAGGCGGTTGCCGCGGTTCAGAATCGGCATGTGTTCCAGGTCCGGCTGCGCGCGCAGGGAACTCTCATCCGCTGGAAACGTGCAGCGCGCTCCGGCACGTTTCAACCCCGATTGTCGTGACTAGGCCTCAGGACGCACCACGGATGCCGATTCTACCAGCCCTGCGGGAGTTGAAGTCGTGCTCGAGGCCGACCGAGGTCGACTTACGGGTATAGATCGCGCAGCGGCGGGTCTCGGTCGCGACTTTCAGCGAAACGCCCCTCCCGGTTCTCATCGGCCACCCGCTCCGCATCGGGACTACGTGCCCGTCGCCCGTCCGAAGAAGATAGGGTAGCCGTTCCCGACCGTGCCCGTGATGACGCGGGCGATTTTCGAGAGCCAGCGATACCGCTCGCCGCGATAGTCGAAGCCGTCGTCGACGACGGTCACCCTGTGCTCTGTCGTCCCGTGGATCCGCGTGAGCACGCTCCCGACCGCGGGGCGGCGACTTCGGCGCGCCCCGCGACAATTGCGGAGCTCGAACGCTCGTCTCTCGAGTGCCTCATCTCGCCTCCGGTGATCGCCACGACTCAGGAGCCGTGACATTTCCGGCTCTTTCCGGAATCGGGGAGGTGGAAACGGTGGCGCCGGGTGCTAGGCTGAAGCCGCCGAGCTGCCGCGCAGGGGTTGTGTACACATGAAGACGTTCTCTTTCAAAATCGACGCGCTCACGGGCGAAGAGTTCCTCGAGGTCTACATCCGGGGGCGCCAGCTCCTGAACGACCCGCTCCTGAACAAGGGATCGGGCTTCACCCGGGAGGAACGGCTCGCGTTCGGCCTCGAGGGGTACCTTCGCTCGGGCTATTCCTCGATGGAGGTGCAGGTCGAGAGGACGCTCGAGGCCTATCGCCGCAAGCCCGACGCCCTCGAGCGCTACATCTTCCTGAACAGCCTGCTCGACCGGAGCGAGCCGCTTTTCTACCGGCTCCTCCGCGACAACCTGACCGAGATGGTGCCCATCGTCTACACGCCCACCGTCGGGCAGGCGTGCCTGGAGCTGAGCCACATCCAGCGGCGTTTCCGAGGCGTCTACGTGAGCCCCGAGAACATCGACCGGATCGACGAGATCTTCCAGTCGATCAGCCGGCCGCACGTTTATCTCATCGTGGTGACGGACGGTGAACGGATCCTCGGCCTCGGCGACCTCGGCTCGGACGGTATGGGAATCCCGGTCGGAAAGGTCAGCCTCTACGTGGCCGCCGGAGGCCTCCACCCGGCCGTCTGTCTTCCCATCTGCCTCGACATCGGCACGAACAACGAACGGCTCCTCGGCGACTCGCTCTACCTCGGCTACCGCCACCGCCGCCTCGAGGGGGAGGCGTACGAGGAGATCGTCGAGCGGTTCGTCCTCGGCGTGAAGCGAAACTTTCCCGATGCCCTTCTCCAGTGGGAGGACTTCGCCAAGAACAAGGCCCTCAAGAATCTCGCGCGCTACCGCGAGCGGATCCTCTCCTTCAACGACGACATCCAGGGGACCGGCGCCGCCGCGCTCGCCGCGCTGATGACGGCCATGCGGATCAAGGAGACCGCATTCCACGAGCAGCGGTTCGTCGTGGTCGGGATGGGGCAGGCTGGCTCGGGGATCTGCTACATGATCCGGACGATGCTCCGGCAGAACGGGCTCTCCGAGGAGGAGGCGTGCCGCCGGCTCTTCGCGCTCGACGTGCAGGGTCTTCTTCTCGAGGACGACCCCGCTCTCGAGCCCCAGCAGAAGATGTACGCCCAGCCCCGCGCCGCGGTGGAGGGCTGGCGGCTCCAGTCCCCTTCAGGCGTCGGTCTTCTCGACGTCGTGAGGAACGCGAAGCCGACCGTCCTGATTGGCGTCACGGCGCAGCGAGGCCTCTTCTCCGCTGAGATCCTCGAGGAGGTCGCCCGGAATACCGGCCGTCCGGTGGTGATGGCGCTCTCGAATCCCACGTCGCGGACCGAGTGCACCCCCGAGGAGCTGGCTCGCGCCACCGGCGGGCGGGGGCTCCTGGCCACGGGGAGCCCCTTTCCGCCGCTCGAGTGGAACGGCCGGACGATCAAAACGTCGCAGGGGAACAACCTCTTCATCTTCCCGGGCGTCGGGCTCGGCGCGCTGGTGAGCAAGGCGTCCAAGGTCACGGACGGGATGTTCCTCGCCGCAACGCGCGCCGTCAGCGCGATGGTGACGCCCGGGGAGGAGGAGCAGGGCCTGCTCCTCCCGGACATGGAGGCCATCCGCGAAGTGTCTGCCCGGGTGGCCACGGCTGTCGCGATCGAGGCGCGCGACGCCGGTCTGGGCCGCCTCCTTCCCGACCGCGAGCTCGAGGGCGTCGTCCGCAAGGCCCAGTGGGAGCCACAGTTCAGCCCGTACCGGCCGGGTCCTGCGGCCGTACCCGGCTGACAACCCGACGCCCTTCCGCGAGGGATTGGCGGCGCTGCCATCGGCGCAGGACGGGGCCAACTACCGGATCCCGAAAAAGGATCTCGTCTCCATCTTGATGAAAAGCGTTCCGTGCCGCTCGCCGCGTCTGTCGTCAGCCGTTTTCACCCACACTCTTCCGCGAAGAGCCTTTTTTCACGGGCTGCTAGGATTCGCCGAGAAAGCCCAACGGGGACGCATGCCCCAGGAACGGGCCGCGAGCGCTGATCGCGAGGACCAACTCGCGGAACAGCTCAAAGGGATGAAGATGGTTCGCACCGGAGAGAGAGGCTTGCCGAAGGACGGACAGTATTTCATCGGCCACGACGAACGGAGCGCGATGTCCCGACGCTTCCGGATCCTGCTCCTTCTCTTCTTCGCTCTCTTCGGCTCGAGCCCGCTTCTCGGCGGGCCGGTGCTCTACGACCGCGCGTACGTCTCGCCGGCGGACGGTGCCCGTCGCGTCTACCAGGTTCTGACGCCCTCCGGGTACGACGGTATTTCCCAACTACCCGCCGTCCTCTTTCTGCATGGCCGAGGGGGATCGATGGCCTCGTTTCGGACGGACGCATACATGGCCGAGGCGGAGGCGCGCGGTGTCGTTCTGGTCTTCTGGCAGGGGCGCTACGATCTCACGATCGGCGCGTATTCCACGCAGTACGTCGACGGCGTCAACGGCATCCCCGATGAGACCGATGTCCTCGCCTGCCTGGCCGACACGCTCGCGTCCTTCCGGATTGATCCGGACCGAGTCCACCTCGCCGGCTTCTCGCAAGGAGGGAAGGGCGCGCTCCTCGTCGGACTGAAGAACCCGGACCGCTTCGCGTCCATCAGCGACGGCTCGGGTCCGTCGGATGCCTTCGAGGGGCAGAGCTGGTCCCCGGGGTTTCCCGATTTTCGCGCCGCGGCGGGGGGTGATTTCGTCGGCGCGACCGGTTCGGTGCTGGCTCTTTGGTTCGCGCAGTCCGCCCGTTTTTATCTCGGCAACGCCCGAAACGTTCCTCTCTATCTGGCGCACGGCACGGCCGATACGGTCGTCCCCGATTCCACCGCCCTCTTCCCCTATCGCAACACGCACCACATCGCCGACACGCCGGGATTCAAGGACGCCCGTGGTTCCGTGCCTACCCTTTCCGAGCTTCGCCTCCAGGATCCCTCAGGCTACGATTTTCAGACGTTCTATCCGGCGGGCGTCGACCACATGGAAGAGATCGTGCTCGCGCCGAAGCCCCTTTTCGATTTCATGCTTGGCAAGATCCGGACACATCATCCGGACCGGGTCGTGGCGACGACGTACGATGCGACAGAGCGGGGCTATTACTGGGCCCGGCTGGGAAGGATCGACCCGCCGGACGGAGCGCCCGCGGGGCTCGACGCCACCGTCGATCCGGCCGGGAATGCGCTTTCGATGAGGATCTTCGGAAGTCCGAGCGTCGACGTCGGGGTGGAGGACGCCGGACTCGATCCCTCGCAGCCGTTGACGCTGCATGTTTCCGGCGGGCTCGCGCTCTTGCGCCTTTCGGGACCGTTTCCGGCACGGCTCCGCATCCTGCGCGATGGGATCCTTCTGAGCGAAGGAGCGTCCTATAGCCGGATCGGCTCCGACGTCCTCCTGTCGCCTTTCGACGGCTTTCGCGGAGAAGAGCTGAGGGTCGAAGGCGAGCCGCAAGGAGCGCTGTCCGAAAGCGACCTTCTCGTGCCGGCGCTGGTCGACGCGCAGGGTCTTTCGGGCGCGGCGTTCAGCACCGAGTTGACGCTGACGAATCTCTCCCCGCTCCCGCTCACGATCGAAGCGTTGCTGTTGGATGGGTCTTTCGCCACGATTTCCATCGAGATGTTTGCGTTCGAGACCCGATCTTTCACGTCGCGCTTTCTTTTTACGCTCTTCGGAAAGCCGGGTGGTGTGGCCCCCCTTCGGCTTCGAATCGTGGGCGGAACACCGGGCGTCCTGCTCGCTTCCTCGCGCGTCTTCAACACCGTCCCAGGCGGCGGAACCTACGGCCTGTCGTTTCCGGTCCTCTCCGCGCGCGAGTCCGTCCTGAATCCGGGCGACGAGGTTGATCTTCTCGGAACGGCGGATGCGCACCCCGCGCGCATGAACGTTTCGCTCTTCGCCGCCTTCGAGGACGTGACGGCGCTCCTCGAGGCCTTCGGTCCGACAGGGTCTGCCGTGTCGAGCCATACCCTTACCGTGCCGGCCGGATCCCGCATGCAGGAGAACGACGTGCTTTCCGGCGTGCCGAACCCGGGACGCGTCTCGGTGTCGATCCTGTCGGGCCGGGCGCAGGTCTACGGAACGGTGGTCTCGAACGCTTCGACGAACGATCCTTTCCGCAGTCCTCCGCTCCTCAGAAGCAGGAGCGCGATGTTCTGGACGATTCCGGCCGTGGCCGCCTCACCCGGCCGAAACGGAGCTGTTTTCTCGAGCGACGTCTTCCTCGGAGCACTACCGAGCGTGCCGGACTCTGTCATCCCGGTCGACCTTACGTACCGGCCGCGCGACGGAGGCCCTCCTGTGACCGTGACGACCCCGATTCTGCCGGGCACCACGCGCGTCCTGTCGGACGTTCTGCGCAGCACCTTTCCGGCGTCGGCCCCGGGCTCGGGCGCACTCGAGATTCGAAGCGGCATTGGCCTTCAAGTACTGGCCGTGACGCGGAGCGATTCGGAGGCGGGCCCCGCGTCGCAGGACGTCGCGTCGATACGCGGGGGGGACGAGATCACGAACGTGTCTCCCGCCGCCTTTGTCGGAGTGGCTGAGTTCGAAGAGGCGCGCTCGAATCTCGTGCTCGTGAACGAGGGACCCGGCACGACGGTCGACCTTCGGATGTTCTCTGAAGGGGGAGTCTTTGGAGGACGTGTTTCGGTCGATCTCGGCGCGGGCGAGATCAAGCAGCTCGATTCGTTCGTGCGGCTTTACGCGCCAAACCCGCAGGCTCTCGTGAAGTCCGGCACGCTCCTCGTCATTCCCGCGCCAGGGGGGAAGGTCGTCGCGTCGGTTGTCCGCATCGACAACCGGACGAACGATCCCGTCGGGATCACGCCCGTCCCGATTCCGAAGGCGGCGACGCCTCAGCTTTCGATCTCATTCGGACCGTAGATCCCGCCACGGCGAAAGACGTTATAGGCGAGATTGGTGATGCGACCTGGTCCCTTCATCACCCGGGAGAGGATCGATGGCCAGCGGTATGCCTCCCTGCGCGCCTCGATCCAGCCTCGATAGAGCCGTTCCGGCGTCATTCGCTTGGGTCGGAAGACGACATGACCGTGGTCATAGCGTCTCCAGTCCGTATGGAGCAGGCGTCCCTCCTGCTGGAACTGCTGAAAGAGAACGGTTCCGGGATACGGGGTCAGCACGTGAAAGGTCGGCAAGCTGGGGGCGCACCTCTCCAGGAAGCGGACGGTCGTCTCGAAGACGCTCTCGTCGTGGTCGTCGAAACCGAAGATCATCGACGCCTCGACGACGATGCCGGCATCCCGAATGCGTTTGATCAAGTCTGCCTGCGACGAGACGCTGCCGGTCTTCGGATGATTCGCATGTTCGCCGACCGCCGACTCGAGGCCGACGAAGATGCCGATGCAACCGGACCGGGCAAGCAAACGGACGAGCTCGGGATCCTCGGCGAAGCGGAGACTGGCCTGCCCGCCCCAGCGGAGGCCGAGCCCCGCCATCCCGGACAGGATCGGCTTGACCCGTACCGGATCGCCCAGGATGTTGTCGTCGAGAAACACCGTCAGCTTCTTGTCAAAGCTGCGCAGCTCCGCCAGAACGTCCTCGGGGTCGCGATACCGGAATGAGCGGCCGAAATAGGGTGTGACCGTACAGAACGGACAGTCATAAGGACAGCCGCGACTGGCCTGGAGTGTCTGAGTGGTGAGATAGTGCCGCCCGGCCAGGAAATCGCGGCGCGACCAGGGAATCACCAACCGATGGCCTTCGGGAACCGAGCGATAGAGCCGTGCAAGCCGTCCCTCCCGCAGGTCGTTCAGAAGCTGCGCCCAGACCGGCTCAGCCTCACCGATGACGACCGCATCGGCATGCTGAAGGGTCTCGTCGGGCAAGACCGTGGGGTGGATCCCCCCGAGCACGACGGGGACGCCGCGAGCCCGGAAGCGGTCGGCGATCTCATAGGCACGGATCGCCTGGTGGGTCATGGCGGTGATCCCCACGAGGTCGAAATCACCGTCGAAGGGAACATCCTCGTGGAGCTCATCGGCCAGCACGACCTCCCACTCGTCCGGCGTCACGGCAGCGACTTGTTTCAAGGAAAGGGGGGGGAGCTGGAAACGCCGCACCCACCCGAGCTCGTGGGTGGATGGATAGACAAGGAGCAGGCGAAGAAGGGCAGCCATCAGTCTTTCCGACGCTCCATCACGCGGTGAGATTACCTCAGGGATAGGATCCACGGTTCGCGGCCCTTGCAGGAGAAGGCGAGCTGCGGGAGGTCCTCCCGCGGGACAACCAGGTCAAAGAGTCAACTGAACGGCAACGTACGTCTGAAACCGGTTCGGCCCCTGGATACCCCGTCCAGCGGACCAGAGGATGTGCTGGGTCTTGCTCAGATCAATGACGGCGCCCACGTTGAATCGAGTTTCGGGCACGTTATCGCCCGTGCTCGGTGTGGTATGAAAAGTCTCCACGCCCACGGCAAGCCCTTCACCGAGCTGTCGCTGAAGGAGCCAACCGAGATAGAGATAGTTTCGATTGCCGGAGCCAGGGTTAAGCCAATAACCCCCGCCGCCGTAGGTCGTCCATGCGCCAAAACTCTTCTGGACCCACAGGGGCAGGAAAACACGCGTATTGCCTTCGCCGAGGCCGCGGCTGCTGTTCCCGGTCGGAAGGTCAAGAATCACGAACGTCCCTACCTGTGGCCGACGCTCGGTTTCTTGCAGAAACCGGACCTTGGCGCCGACCTCCATATCGCCGAACCCATATTGGGAAACTCCTTGCCGTGGTGCCGCGTATGCAAGGGGCACTATCAGGTGAATCTGAACGTTCGGGAGAGCCCCGTAGTTCAACTCAAAGTGCGGCGCGGTGCCTGACCATCCGCCTATGCTGTTCTGAGATTGCGATGCAAGATAGATCTCCCAGTGACGAAACGGGACCGGCTCAGGGTCGTCGGTCGAAAACGGCGGCCCGGCGCGTGCGTGGCGTGAGGCGCCGAAGCCGAGAGTCGTGACGACGACAAGGGCGAGTGCATTCATGGTGCGGGAAGACATGTGTGCCTCTTCTTGCACTGCCGAGCGTTCGGGTGCGATCCTGCAGACAGGAGCATCAGACTCCAGTCTTTGAACCCCGGTCAATCGATTTCCGCTGGCGCTATCAACGCGAGTAAAGACCGTGCGGGAGAGCGAAG